>Ga0209174_10000106_pt1 | contig 62799 bp, 55 predicted proteins | sample JI91814BDNA_FD_187505 | JGI IMG/M metagenome (GOLD analysis project Ga0209174, IMG submission 187505) | Wastewater effluent complex algal communities from Wisconsin, to seasonally profile nutrient transformation and Carbon sequestration -... | ecosystem: Engineered > WWTP > Effluent > Algae...
TCATCGTCGGCAAGGGGTATGCCGGCTACTTCCTCGTCGTCGCCGACTTCATCAATTGGGCCAAGGACAATGGCATCCGCGTCGGCCCGGGGCGCGGCTCGGGTGCCGGCTCGATGTGCGCCTATGCCATGCGGATCACCGATCTCGATCCGCTGCGGCACGGCCTGATCTTCGAGCGCTTCCTCAATCCGGAGCGGCCCTCGATGCCCGACTTCGATGTCGATTTCGACGAGCGCCGGCGCGGTGAGGTCATCCGTTATGTGACGGAGAAGTATGGCGATGATCGCGTCGCCCAGATCGTCACCTACGGCACGATCAAGGCCAAGCAGGCGATCAAGGACGCGGCCCGGGTGCTCGGGCATCCGTTCGCGATGGGGGACCGGCTGACCAAGGCGATGCCCGCCGACGTCATGGGAAAGGGCGTGCCGCTGAAGGAGATCTTCAACAGCGAGCACTCCCGCTACGCCGACGGCGCCGATTTCCGGGCGATCCACGAGGTCGAGGAGCCGGTCCAAGAAATCGTCGACACGGCCATCGGCCTCGAGGGGCTTAAGCGCCAAGCCGGCGTGCACGCCGCCGGCGTGATCATGTCCAGCGAACCACTGACCGACCTGATCCCGATCATGAAGCGGGAGCAGGACGGGCAGATCATCACCCAGTTCGACTACCCGAGTTGCGAGCAACTCGGGCTGGTCAAGATGGACTTCCTCGGCCTGCGCAATCTGACGATCCTCGACGACGCGATCGAGAACATCCGCGACAACCGCGGTGAGGAGATCGACCTCGACGCGCTCTCGGAGACGCTCGACGACCCGGCGACGTATCAGTTGCTGTCGCGCGGTGACACGCTCGGTGTCTTCCAACTCGACGGCGGCGGCATGCGCACTCTGCTGAAACTCATGCAGCCGGACAACTTCGAGGACATCTCCGCCGCGCTCGCGCTCTATCGCCCCGGCCCGATGGGCGTGGATGCGCACACCAACTTCGCCCTGCGCAAGAACGGCAAGCAGGCCGAGGTCCCGCTCGACCCCAAATTGGACGGCAAACTCGAGCCGGCCATGTTGGAGGCACTCCAGCCCATCCTCGGCAATACCTACATGCTTTGTGTGTATCAAGAGCAAGTGATGGAGCTGGCGCAGAAATTGGCCGGCTACACCCTCGGTGCGGCCGACTTGCTGCGGCGGGCCATGGGCAAGAAGAAGAAGGAAGTCCTCGACGCCGAGTTCGACACTTTCTCCTCGGGCATGCGCTCCCAAGGCTTCAACCAGGATTCGGTCAAAGCCCTCTGGGACGTCCTCGTCCCGTTCTCGGACTATGCCTTCAACAAGGCGCACACCGCGGCATACGGCCTGGTCAGCTACTGGACCGGCTATCTCAAGGCCAACTATCCGGCCGAGTACATGGCCGCCCTGCTCACCAGCGTCCGGGACGACAAGGACAAGTCGGCGCTCTATCTCAACGAGGCGCGGCGAATGCACATCACCGTGCTGCCGCCGTCGGTCAATGAGTCGCGAGCCGCCTTCGCCGCCGTGGGTAGTGACATCCGCTTCGGCCTCGAAGCCATCCGCAATGTCGGGCGGAATGTCGTCGATGCCATCGTGGCGGCCCGCGACGAGAAGGGAAAGTTCGTCTCGTTCAGCGACTTCCTCGACAAGGTGCCGATCTCGGTGTGCAACAAGCGCACGATCGAGTCGTTGATCAAGGCCGGTGCCTTCGACGACCTCGGCCAGCCGCGAGGCGGCCTGCTGCGCATCCACGAGGACTACGTCGATGCCTATGTCGAGGGCAAGCGCGCGGCGGCCATGGGGCAGGACTCGCTGTTCGGCGGCTTCGAGGACGACGACGACCTGAGCATGGATCTGTCCGGCCTGCCCCCGGTGCCCGCCGTGCACTGGGACAAGCGAACCCAACTCGCCCACGAGCGGGACATGCTCGGCTTGTATGTCAGTGACCACCCGTTGTTCGGGATCGAGCACGTCCTCTCGCGCAACTCCGACACTCCGATCGCCGCGCTCCTGGACGAGGACGCCAGCCACGAGGACGGCGCGCAGGTCACCATTGCGGGCCTGATCACCGGACTGGCGGTCAAGCGCAACAAACGCGGCGACGCCTACGCAACAGTGACCGTCGAGGACCTCGGCGGCGCTGTCGAGGTCATGTTCTTCAACAAGACCTATCTCGCCTGCCAGCACCTGCTCGCGATGGATGCCGTGTGCTCCGTGCGAGCCCGGGTGCGCCGGCGAGACGACGGGGTGCAGCTCTCGGCGATGGACTTCATGATTCCCGAGATCACCGAAGGTCCCCGTGGCCCGGTGGTGGTCTCCATGGAGTTGACGCGGGCTACCCAACCCGCCATCGAGCAGTTGAAGGCCGTGCTGGCGTCCTATCCCGGGGCGACCGAGGTCCACGTCAAGCTGGTGCAGCCCGGCCGCTCCGTGCTCTTGCGCCTCGACGATCAGTTCCGGGTCAATGCGACCGAGGCCCTCATCGGCGACCTCAAGGTGCTCCTCGGGGCCCGCGCGGTCAGCTGAGGGTGCCCATCGGCTAAGTTGCCGAAGGTGACCCCAATGTCGTCGGACTCCCCAGCCGCACGCCACGCTGCCGACCGGCCATCGGTCCAGCAGTTGCAGACCCACCTCCGCCGGCAGCTCGGTCCGGAGGTCGTGGTCACGGATCCGGCCGTCATGGACGGCTACCGCACCGACTGGACCCGCGACGCCAGCGCGGGCCAGCCCCTGGCCGTCCTGCGCCCCCGGACCGCGGCAGAGGTCCAAGCCGGCGTGCGCTGGGCGGCGGCGCGCGGCATACCCATCGTCCCCAGGGGGGCGGGATCGGGACTGTCCGGCGGCTCCCTCGCCGTCGACGGGGCGGTGACGCTCAGTCTGGATCGGATGACGGCCATCGAGATCGATGTCGCGACGCGGACCGCGATCGTGGAGCCGGGGGCGTTGAATGCCCAGGTCAAGGCGGCCGCCGCCGAGCACGGGTTGTGGTACCCGCCGGACCCGAGTTCGTTCGAGATCTGCTCGATCGGCGGCAATGTGGCCACCAACGCCGGCGGGCTGTGTTGTGTGAAGTATGGCGTGACCACCGACTACGTCCTCGGTCTCGACGTCGTGCTCGCGGATGGCACCCTGGTCCGGCTGGGTGGGCAGCGCGTCAAGGATGTGGCCGGCCTTTCCCTGGTCAAGCTCTTCGTCGGCAGCGAGGGGACGCTCGGCATCGTCACCCGCGCGATCCTGCGCCTGGTCCCGACTCCACCGCCGCCGGCGACGCTGGTCGCGAGCTTCCCCACGGTGCAAGGAGCCGCCGATGCGGTCGTCGCGATGTGCGCGCGGGTCCGGCCCGCCATGGTCGAGTTGATGGATCGGGCGTCGATCAATGCCGTGGAGGACTACACCCGGATGGGCCTGGACCGGTCGGCCGGGGCTTTGTTGCTGGTTCAGTCGGATGCCCCCGGTGAGGCGGGCGTGGCGGAGGTGGCCGTCATCGAGGCGGCCTGTGTCGCCAACGGCGCGACCGAAGTTTTCGCCACCTACGATCCCGAGGAGGGCGTCGGGTTCGTGGCCGCCCGCCGGGCGGCCTTCCCGGCGGTCGAACGCCTCGGCTCACTGCTCTTGGAGGATGTCGGCGTCCCGGTGCCGCTCCTGCCCACCCTGCTCACCGGCATCGAGGACATCGCCGTGCGCAACGGTGTCGGGATCCCGACGGTGGCCCACGCCGGCGACGGCAATACGCACCCGATCGTCGTCTTCGATGCGGCCGACGAAGCAATGGCCCGGGCCGCCCGGACGGCCTTCGATGAGGTGTTGGCGCTGGCGATTTCACTGGGCGGGACCATCACGGGGGAGCACGGCATCGGCCGGCTCAAGCGCGCGGCACTGCCCGATCAGCTCGGCCCCGACGTGATGGCGTTGACGCGGCGGATCAAGGATGCCCTTGACCCCGCCGGCATCCTCAACCCGGGTGCCGGCTTCTAATAACCCCACGAAGTTCTCCGCTCGTTCCTCGCTCCGATACTTCGCGAGGACCCCGTCCGGGACTGCCGGGGAATGCCCACGCCCCACAAACTAGATTGACGCGGTGACCGCACCGCTGACGCCCTCGGGCTCTGACAACACGCCCCCGATCGCCCCGATGCGCGCGTTCGAGCGCACCCATCACGGCGTGACGTCGAGCGATCCCTACGACTGGATGAAGGATCGCAGAGACCCGGAACTCATCGCCTATCTCGAGGCCGAGAACGCGTATGCCGCGGCCCGCACCGCGCATCTCGCGCCGCTGCGGGAGCAACTGTTCACGGAGATCAAGGGGCGCGTGCAGGAGAGCGACCTCTCGGTGCCCGTCGGTGATGGACCGTGGTGGTACTACTCGCGGACCATCGAAGGCCAGCAGTACGCCATTCACGCCCGCAGCCCGCGGGTCAAGGGTGAACCTCGACCTGACATCGAGGCCGGTCGCACCTTGCCGGGCGAGCAGATCCTCCTCGACGGCAATCAGGCGGCGGCGGGTCACGAGTTCTTTGCGGTGGGAGCCCTCACGGTCAGCGCCGACCACCGCTATCTCGCCGCGGCGATCGACCTGGAAGGCGACGAGCGGTTCGCGGTGACCGTCACCGAGATCGAGTCTGGTCATGTTGTCGATGCCGCCATCGCCGGGGCCGGCTACGGCCTGCAGTTCGATGCCTCGGGGCGGTATCTGTTCCACATCGCCCTGGACGACGCCTGGCGCCCGCATCAGGTCTGGCGCCACGAGATCGGCACGCTGGCCGATCGGGACGTGCTGGTGTATCAGGAAGACGACGAGCGCTTCTGGATGGGCATCGGCGGTAGCCGGGACGACCGTTTCCTGATGATCGGCGTCGGGTCCAAGACCACGAGCGAGACGTGGCTGCTGCCCGCGGATGACCCCCTCGGCGCCTGGCGCTGCGTCGCGCCGCGCCGGGAGGGCATCGAATACGACATCGAAGTCGACGGCGATCGCCTCCTGATCGTGCATAACACGACCAATCCCGAGGCGGACCTCGCCGCGGCGCCGCTGTCCAGCACGGACCCGGCGGAGTGGACGCCCGTCTTGGCCTCGGCGCCAGGGGAGCGTTTCCTCGACGTCGACAGCTTTGACGCGTACGCCGTGCTCTCCCTCCGCGCCGAAGGCCTCCCCACGCTGCGGATCCTGCCGCGCGACCCCGGCTCGCCGACGGGGTTCGGTGACCCGATCGACTGGCCCGCCGGCGGGGACCTCAACACCGTCGCGCTGGCGGAGAACCCCGAACTCGACGCCCCCGTGCTGACCGTCGTCGAGGAGAGCTTCGTCATACCCCGATCGACCTATGACGTGGACCCCTTGACCGGTGCCCGCGCCCTCGTCAAGCGGCAGCCGGTGCTCGGCGGTTACGACCCGGGCGACTACGTCGAGTCCCGGGAGTGGGTCCGCGCGGGGGACGGCACGGCCATACCGGTGTCTGTTGTCCGCCGTGCTGACGTCGTGGCCGATGGCACGGCGCCCGCCCTGTTGACGGGGTATGGCGCCTATGAGATTCCCAACGATCCCTACTTCTCGGTGGCTCGGCTGAGCCTGCTCGACCGCGGGCTGGTCTATGTCGTCGCGCACGTCCGAGGCGGGGGCGAGATGGGGCGGGGCTGGTACGACGACGGGAAGCTCGAACGCAAGCGCAACACCTTCACCGACTTCGTCGCCGTCGCCGATGCTGTGCGAGGCCGCTGGGCGGACCCCGCACGTCTCGCCTGCGAGGGCGGCTCCGCCGGCGGGCTGCTCATCGGCGCCGTGCTCAACCTGGCCCCGGACCGGTTCCGGTTCGCGCACGCGAAGGTGCCCTTCGTCGACGCCCTTACCTCGATGCTCGACCCGGATCTGCCACTGACGGTGGGGGAGTGGGAGGAGTGGGGCAATCCGCTGGGGGATGCCGCGGCATATGAGGTGATGGCGAGCTATGCCCCCTATGACAATGTCGGCCGCACGGACTACCCCGCCATCCTGGCCACCACGTCGCTGCACGACACCCGCGTCCTGGTGACGGAGCCGGCGAAGTGGATCGCGAAATTGCGCACCCACGCAACGAACGATCCGACGACGCGGCCGATCCTGCTGCACACGGAGATGTCGGCCGGGCACGGCGGTCGCAGCGGTCGGTATGACGCATGGCACGAGATCGCCTGGGACTGGGCGGTGCTGCTGGACCAGTTGGGCGTGGGGTAGTCGGCAAGGCCGCGGGCGACGGCCTTGAGCGCCGCTCCCGAATGTCGCCGGAGAAAGTTGGGTGAAATCCGCGCGCGGGGTCTCCCGCCCGCGCGTTATGGCCGGTAGCGTCCCCTGGCAGTGGCGGACGGTACAGCGCCGTTCGCACCTGGGAGGACAGAGGAAAGAGTGCGACGGAAATTCACCGCGATCGCGACCACCACGGCTGTCGCCGCGCTGGCCGCGTCCCTGGCTGGGGCCGGCGGCGCCAGCGCGGACACCGAGAAGGTCAACCCGAGAATCACCGTGCAGTTGTTGTCGTTCAACGACTACCACGGTCACCTTGAGGCCACCGACAAGCCCATGGCTGCGGACCCGAGCCAAACTCCCGCGGGAGGCGTGGAGTATCTCTCGGCCAAACTCACCCAACTTCGCAAGAAGATCGGCGACCCGAACAGTCTCACGGTTGCGGCCGGTGACCTGATCGGTGGCTCGACCTTCCTGTCGGGCATGTTCCACGACGAGCCGTCCATCGAATCGCTCAACACGCTCGGTCTCGACGTGTCCAGCGTCGGCAACCACGAGTTCGACGAGGGCACGGCCGAACTCTTGCGGATGCAGAACGGCGGTTGCCACCCGGTCGCCGGCTGCTACTTCCCCGACCAGCCGTATGCCGGGGCCAACTTCCCCTATCTGACCGCCAATGTCATCAAGAAGTCGACCGGCAAGCCGTTGCTCGCGGCCACGGCCGTGCGCACCGTGCGCGGTCAGAAGATCGGCTTCATCGGCATGACGCTCAAGGGCACGCCGTCTCTGGTCGACCCGGCCGGGGTGTCGAGCGTGGTCTTCCAGGACGAGGTGAACGCGGCCAACCGCGAGGCCAACAACCTGATGAAGTCCGGGGTGAAGGCGATCGTTCTGCTCATCCACGAGGGCCTCAACCAGACTGGTGGTCTGAGTGACTGCACCGCCGCCTCGGGCCCGATCCTGAGCATCGCGCAGCGGGTCAACCCAGCCATCGACATGGTCGTGTCCGGACACACGCACCAGCCCTACATCTGCAAGATCACCGACTCGCTCGGCCGTCCTCGGCTGCTCACGTCGGCGGCGTCGTATGGCCAGTTGGTGACGGAGTCCTACTTCCAGATCGACACCGTCACCCACGACATCGTGCGTCCGACCCTGCGCGCGACGAATGTCATCGTCGACCGCACGTCCACGCCCGACCCGGCCGAGACCGCCGTGCTCGACAAGTGGCGCGCGCTCGCCGGCCCGATGGCCGGCCGCGTCGTCGGCACCGTCGCGGCAGACGTCAAGGGTGACTCCAATGGCGACCGTGGCATCGAAACCCCGATGGCGGACCTGATGGCCGACATCATCAAGTGGGGCACGCAATCCGGTGGCAGCCAGATCGCGTTCATGAACGTCGGTGGCGTCCGGGCATCCTTCCTCGTCGACCAGATCAGCAATGGCGAGCAGCCGGGTGAGATCACCTACACCGAGGCCTACAACACCTCGCCGTTCGGGAACCTCTTGGTCACCCTCGACATGACGGGACAGCAGATCAAGGACACCTTGGAGCAGCAGTACGTCGCCGGTCGTTCCGGTGGCCGCGACAACCTCGCGCTGGGTGTTTCTGACGGCTTCACCTACACCTGGGATGCCACCCAGCCGCAGGGCAGCCGGGTCGTCGCCTCGTCGATGATGCTCAATGGCGCCCCGATGAGCATGACGGCGACCTACCGGGTCGGCACGCTCAACTTCCTCGCCAATGGCGGTGACTCGTTCACCGGATTCACGGCCGGCACCAACCTGGTCGGCGGCAAGGAAGACCTGGCGAATGTCGTCGACTACCTCGGGACCCACCCGGGTGTCACCCCGCCCCCGGACCGGGTGGCGGGTCTCTAACTCGACCCAGCCCCAGTCGACGGGCAGAGACACGCCGAGGATCGCCTCGGCATACGGCGTGTCTCTGCCCGTCGATGTGTTGGCAGGGGTCGCTGATGCTGGTTGCGGCCGGAGTTTCAGAGGCAGTACTGGTTCGGCATCAGGACGTTGGTCGGGCGTGGCCAGTTGCGGCAAAGGCGCAGGCCGCGCTGCCGCAGGCCGTCGTCGATGTACTTCAGCAGGGACGCATCGGTGCCGAGGTGCTGGAGGTGGACCACCACGGTCGAGCCTCCCCAGGCGTTGCCGACGATGTAGTCCGCCGCCTGTTGTGGGGTGACCTTGAAGTCGGGGACCTCCAACGGAGCCTTGCTCGTCGAGCGCGCCCAGTCGCGCGGGTCGACATCCCAGAGGCAGTTGTTCTTCTTGTACTTCGCGAAGGCTGTCTCGACCGTCGAGTTGTAGGCGCCGTAGGGCGGTCGGACGTAGTTGCTGCCGTTGTAGGGGCGCGTGATCTCCCAGACGATCTGGTCGTAGGACATATTCGTCAGCAGATCGTGGTTATAGGTGTGGTCGACCACGAGCAGCCCGCGGTTGCGTGCCATCGTCACATCGGCCAAGCCGGAGGCGACGAACTTGCCGTTCGGGGCGATGCCGATGCCATAGCCGCCGGCCTTGGCCGCGTCGATCAGGGCCTTGTATGAGGTGGCGCTCGTGGGTTCGTCGTCAAAGACGAGCAGCACCTTGTCGGTGGAGGCGTTGCCGCACTTGTACTTCTGGAAAGGCGCGTTGACCTTAGTCAGCACGTCCCACCCCGCGCTGCGCACGGACCCGTCCCGGCGAACAAGGCGGTATGACGTGGCGAACTTGATCATGGCGTCGCGGGCGGCGGCATTCCAGAACCCGGTCGTGGGCCCGTTGTAGAAGTAGGCCTGCTTCAACAGTCGCTGGGCCAGCGCCACACAGGTTCCGTTGTCGCCGTAGTTGATGGCCGGCCGCGACGTGGGCGGCGTGCTTGAGGTGCAGTTGACCGTTGCCGCCGAGGCGGAGGTGCCTGGTAGCAGCGCCCCCGCGAGAGCGACAGCAGACAGGGCGGAAGCGATGCGGCGGGCGTTTGTCACGCCCGAGAAGTTAGCAGCCATACCTCCATGACGCGCCAGCCCGCCCGTCGGTTGTTTCGGGACCCAGGGTGGGACGGGTTGGCCAGGGAGGCACCAGCAGGAGACGCAATAACCTGGAGTCGGGACTCAATCGGACGCAATAACCTGGCGCGGACGCAATAGCTATTGCGTCCGCGCCAGGTTATTGCGTCCGCCGCGACCCGGCCCGCCCCCAGGTGCTGGCGGTGGTGCCGGGCCGCGGCAGCGTCGTCGGTCAGATGTCGTCGCCGATCAGATGTCGAAGTACATCTCGAACTCGTGCGGGTGGGGGCGGAAACGAATCGGGTCCACCTCGTTCTTGCGCTTGTAGTCGATCCACGTCTCGATGACGTCCTGGGTGAAGACGTCACCTTCGAGCAGGAACTCGTAGTCCTCCTCCAGCGCGTCCAGCACCTCGGGCAGCGAGCCGGGGACCTGCTTGATCTCCGCGTGCTCCTCCGGGGGCAGCTCGTAGAGGTCCTTGTCCACGGGCTCCGGCGGCTCGATGCGGTTCTTGATCCCGTCGAGGCCAGCCATCAGCTGCGCGGCGAAGGCGAGGTAGGGGTTGCAGGACGGGTCCGGGATGCGGAACTCGATGCGCTTGGCCTTCGGCGAGGCACCCGCGATCGGGATCCGGATACACGCCGAGCGGTTGCGAGCGGAGTAGACCAGGTTGACCGGCGCCTCATACCCCGGCACGAGGCGGTGGTAGGAGTTGACGGTCGGGTTGGTGAACGCGAGCAGCGCCGGCGCGTGCTTGAGCAAGCCGCCGATGTACCAGCGCGCCAGGTCGGACAGGCCGCCGTAGCCCTTCTCGTCATAGAACAGCGGCTCACCGTTCTTCCACAACGACTGGTGGGTGTGCATGCCCGAGCCGTTGTCGCCGAAGATCGGCTTCGGCATGAAGGTCGCAGCCTTGTTGTTGCGCCACGCGGCGTTCTTGACGACGTACTTGAACTTCATCATGTCGTCGCCGGAGTGCAGCAGGGTGTTGAACCGGTAGTTGATTTCCTGCTGGCCACCGGAGGCGACCTCGTGGTGGCTGCGTTCGACGACGAGGCCGACGTCCTTCATGAGCAGGCAGATCTCGTCGCGGATGTCGGCGAAGTGGTCGACCGGCGAGACCGGGAAGTAGCCCCCCTTCATCCGCGGCTTGTAGCCGAGGTTGCCGCCCTCTTCGACCTTGCCGGTGTTCCACACGGCGGCCTTGGAGTCGAGGTAATAGAACGACTCATTGGCCGAGGTCTTGAAGCGCACGTCGTCGAAGAGGAAGAACTCCGCCTCGGCGCCGAAGTAGGCGGTGTCGGCGATCCCGGTCGACTTCAGATAGGCCTCGGCCTTCGCCGCGATATTGCGCGGGTCCCGGCTGTAAGGCTCGTCGGTGAACGGGTCGACGATCGAGAAGTTCATGATGAGCGTCTTCTCGACGCGGAAGGGGTCGATATAGGCCGTGGCCACGTCCGGCAGCAGCTTCATGTCCGACTCGTGGATCGCCTGGAAGCCGCGGATCGAGGAGCCGTCGAAGGCCTGACCGACCGTGAAGAAGTCCTCGTCCAGGGACTCGGCCGGCACATTGAAGTGCTGCATGATGCCGGGCAGGTCGCAGAAGCGGATGTCGACGAACTTGACGTCCTCATCCTTGATATAGGACAGGACCTCGTCAGCAGAGCTGAACAACGGAAATACCTCCTGATGAGGATGGAGTTGGGCGCGTGTCGCCGCACCCGTGCGTTGCTCCGACACTAAACGAGCCGGATTAACCGAGATTCACTGCGTTGTTTCCGGCGTGTTACGTGAGACGCGTGTCTCGCATCGCGATACGACCGTATGCCGCGTGCTCGCGGCGGCGCTTTGGCGCGGCCCGGTCGGCGCGTGCTCGCCTCAGCGGCCGCGCAGCTGCCGGCGGTCCATCCGGGCCTTGGTCGGGTCGACCCCGGCTGGAAGGCCCTGGCGGATGCTTGGCAGTGACTTCAGGCGGCGGTTGACGGCCGACATCTCGTCGTTCGTGAGCACCGGCTTGAGCTTGGTCAGGGTGCGCGTCAGCTTCTTGACGTCGACCTGCTCCTCACCCTCACCGACATACAGGCTGTGGACGGGGACGCCGGGGGCGACCCGGTTGACCTTCTTGACTTCCTTCTCCATCAACTTCTTGGCCCGGGGCAGCGGGCCTTCGCCGATGAGGACGACCCCGGCCTTGCCGAGGGCGCGGAAGATCATCGCCGCGTTGGCGATCTCCTGGGGCCGGGCGGCGTCGGCGGCGACGGGCTCCTGGTCGTAGTACCAGCCGCGGCGCAGCATCGACAGCGCGCCGATGGTCTGGCCGGCCTTGCCCGCCATCGCCCCAAAGGCCGCGCGCTCACCGCGCCGCGAGAGCGTGATCATCGCGCCCATCGCGGCGATCGGGAAGCCGATGAAGCCCAGATAGATCGGATGCCCGATCAGAAACCCGATGCCGACGAAGACGGCGAAGATGAGCAGGAAAACCCCGAGCATCCACCAGCCGATCTGCGGGTCGAAGCCCTTGACCGCCTTATAGACGGTAGGGATCTGCCGCAGGGCGGCGAAGCGCTTTTTCTTCTCGGGTGCGGCTGCCGCGGTGTCCTTACTGGCCATGATCGCCAAGGATACGGCCGGTGGGAACACGCGCCAGCAGGCTCGCCGCCTCCTGCCGCGCGGGGGCGGCGTCGGCATTGTCGAGGTGCGACAAATGCTCCGGTATGGCGCGCCCCCACCTCCGCATCGCACTGGCCCACAGGCGCCCGGCCCGGTAGGAACTGCGCACGAGCGGGCCCGCCATGACCCCCTTGAAGCCGAGGTCCTCGGCATACGTGCTCCAGTGCACGAACTCCTCCGGCTTGACCCACCGGTCGATCGGGTGGTGCATGGGGGAGGGGCGAAGGTACTGGGTGATGGTGAGGATGTCGCAGCCCGCGGCATACAGGTCCTCGATTGCCTGCGCGATCTCCTCTTCCTGCTCACCCATGCCGAGGATGAGGTTGGACTTGGTGACGAGTTCGGCCTCGCGCGCCATCGTCAGGACACGCAGCGACTTCTCGTAGGTGAACGCCGGTCGGATGCGCTTGAAGATGCGCGGCACCGTCTCGAGATTGTGCGCGAACACTTCGGGGCGCGCCTCGAAGACCTTCCCGACCAGCTCGGGGACCGCACCAAAATCGGGCGGCAGGATCTCGACGCCGGTGTTGGGGTTGAGGGCGTGAATCTGCCGGATGGTCTCGGCATACAGGCTCGCCGCGCCATCCGGCTGGTCGTCGCGGGCGACGCCGGTGACCGTCGCATAGCGCAGCCCCATCGTCGCCACCGATTCGGCGACACGCCGAGGCTCGTCGAGGTCGAGCGCTTGGGGGCGGCCGGTGGCGATATCGCAGAAGTCGCAGCGTCGGGTGCAGGTGTCGCCGCCGATGAGGAAGGTCGCCTCGCGGTCCTCCCAACACTCGAAGATGTTGGGGCAGCCGGCCTCCTGGCACACAGTGTGCAGGCCTTCGCGTTTGACCATCGAGTGGATCTCGGAATACTGCGGCCCCATCTTGGCCGTCGTGCGGATCCACGACGGCTTCTTCTCGATGGGGGTTTGGGCGTTGCGAGCCTCCACGCGGAGCAGGCGTCGGCCATCAGGGGCGATCGTCACCCGGTCAAGCCTACGCCGCGCGGTTAGGGTGGACGTCCCGCGCAACCAACCAGACGGGACCGGGACATGGCATTGCTCACCGTGGACTTCTTCGCCGAGACCCTGCAGGTCGGGACGTCGATGAATGTCGTTCTGCCCCAGCCCACTGCCGAGCAAGTGGGCGTGGATGCCTCGAGCATCGCCACCGACTTCCCGCTGCTCTATCTCCTGCACGGGTTGTCCGACGACCACACGGCGTGGGTGCGCTACACCTCGATCGAGCGGTATGCCGCGGCGCGCGGTATCGCCGTCGTCATGCCGGCCGTCCATCGCAGCTTCTATGCCAACGAGCGGTCGGGCCACGCCTACTGGGACTTCATCAGTGCCGAACTGCCCGCGATCGTCGCCAACTTCCTCAAGGTCAGCACCGATCCTGCCAAGACCTTCGTGGCCGGGCTGTCGATGGGCGGGTATGGCGCGCTCAAGCTCGCGCTGAACTTCCCCGACCGATTTGCGGCTGCCGCGAGCCTGTCCGGCGCCGTGGATATGGCGACGTTGATGCAGCGCGAAGACCGCAAAGACGAGATCGGCGGACGCGTCTTCGGCGGCGCCCTCGACGCTAGCGAGGACCTCCACGGCCTCCTGGCCGGGTCCGCGGCACCCCCGCTGTGGATCGGGTGCGGCACCGAGGACCTGCTCATCGAGCACAACCGACGGTTCGTCGACGCGGCTCGCGAGGCTGGCCTGACGGTGACCACGGACTTCTCGCCGGGGGAGCACGAATGGGGGTTGTGGGACGCCCAACTGCCGGCCGTCCTCGACTACTTCGCAGGGCACCTGCCCTAACGACCGAACAAGCCTGGCGGCGGCTCGGGCGACAACTCGCCCTCCACGAACGGGGCAACCCCGGCGAGCAGCCGAGCCACCTCCGCCCCAGACCGTATGCCGCATGGCGGGCTCGCCCGCCCCACCCCTCGATCCAGGGCAGCCGGGTCAGGATGCGCACCACCCACCAGAACGGCATTGCCGAACCGGCGCCCCTTGAGGATGTCGTGCGTGGCCAGCAGCGCCACCGGCTCAAGGCCCGCCGCGGCGAAGGTCGCGGCGCAGCGCCGCACGAATGCCAGCCCGGGAGCATCCGCGAGGTTGGCCACGACGATCCCCGCGCCGCGCAGCACCCGGCGCACCTCCCGGGCGAATCCCGCGGAGGTGAGTTCGGCGGGGACGCGGCCCGCGGCATACGCATCCAGAATGAGCACGTCCGCGCTGGCATCCGCGAGCGCGGCGACTCCCGCTGCTCCCGGCAACGGACGCACGCGAATCCGGTGGCCGCGAGGCAAGGGCGCGCGCTCGCGAACCGCCGCGGTGAGCGCGGCGTCGGGCTCGAACACGATCTGCGGCGAGCCGGGGCGGGTGGCGTGAACATAACGCGGGACAGTCAACCCGCCGCCACCGACATGGGTCACCGCGAGCCGGCCCGGCGGGAGCGAATCGAGCACAAGCGCGATCTGGTGGACGTACTCGAAGGTGAGCAGCCCCGGGTCCGCGATCGCGACGTGCGACTGCGGCCAGCCGTCGAGGAGGACGGTCACGCCAGACGGATCGTCCCGGAACTCGATGCTCACCCAGCAACGGCGGGGGCGGCGGTGAGGACGTCCGTGAGGTGACGCTCGGCAGACGGCAGCAACTCGGCGACGCTGACGCGGCGACCGGCTTCCCGCGACAACGAACTCACCCCGGCATCGGCGATGCCACACGGGACGATGATCTCCGCCCAGGAGAGGTCGGGGTCAGCGTTGAGTGCGAAGCCGTGCATCGTGACGTTCTGGCTGACGCGCACCCCGATGGCCCCGAGTTTGCGTTCCGGGCCGCGGTCGTCGGCGGGCATCCAGACGCCGCTGCGGCCCTCGACGCGGCCGACCACCACGCCGAATTCGGCGCACATCCGGATCATTGCCTCTTCGAGCCGGCGCACGTGGGCGACGACATCGACGGGGGTCGGCAAGTGCACGATCGGGTAGCCGACCAGCTGGCCCGGTCCATGCCACGTGATCTTGCCGCCGCGGTCCACGTCGACGACCTTGGCGCCATTCCAGGGGCGCTCGTGCGGCTCGGTCCGCTTGCCGGCGGTGAAGACGTATTCGTGCTCCAACAACAAAACGGTGTCGAGGAGGTCGCCAGCAACGACTTTGGCGTGCACCTCCCGCTGGTGTTCCCACGCCTTCTCATAGTCGACGAAGTCGGGATCGAAGCCAAGATATTCAAAGCGCATGCCTTCACCGTATGCCGCGCGCTCCCCCCGCGCACTCTCCTCGCGTCCTCTCGTTGGGGGTTGTCGCAGGGCCCGACTACGCTGACGCCCCATGAGCGAGTATCAGGGACGACGTCGGGCGGCCGAGCCTGCCGCCGAGCGGAAACGGCGCGTCTCACCTCGCTGGTTGGGTCTGCTGGCGGTGCTGATCTGGTTCGTGATCGGCGGCGTCGGTGGTCCGTTGGTGGGCCGGCTCGCCGAGGTCCAGAAGAACGACAATGCGTCGTTCCTGCCGGAGAGCGCCGAGTCGACGGAGGTGGCCAACGCGATCACCAAGTTCTCCTCCACCAACGAGATCCCCTATCTCGTCGTCATGGAGTCGGCTGGGCAGGCGGCTGCGGCCGAAGATCAGGTCGCCGCGACCACCTTTGTCGAGGCGGTGCCCACCCTGCCGCTGCCGAAGCTCGGGTCAGGCAAAACGGTCGGCGACTATCTCGCCGGTCCCGTCAGCCCGCCGATCCCGAGCCAAGACGGCACCGCTTTGTTGGCGATCGTCAACCTCGATTCGGCCAAGGCCGATGACACGATCAATGGCACCACGCCGCTCTTCGAGACGGCCGAAGCCCTGCGGCTCTCGGCCGCCCAAGTCTTCGAGGGGAGTTCGATCAAGGCGTATGTCGGCGGTCCGGGCGGGCTGCTGGCCGACCTGGTCACGGCATTCGGTGGCATTGACGGCATCTTGCTGGCGGTGGCGTTGGGTGTGGTGCTTGTCATCTTGTTGATCGTTTATCGCAGCTCGATCCTGCCCTTTGCCGTGCTGATTTCGGCGGTGTTCGGCTTGGCCTTGGCGGCGTCGGTGATCTTCCCGCTGGCGAAACACGACGTTATCGACTTGAGCGGGCAGTCGCAGGGAATCTTGTCGATCCTTGTCGTGGGGGCGGCGACCGACTACGCACTGTTGATGGTCAGCCGCTTCCGCGAGGCGCTGCACGACCACATCACGGCCTGGGACGCCATCCGCGTTGCCTGGCGTGGCGCGTTCCCACCGATCATGGCCAGTGGGCTCACGGTCATCCTCGGCCTCCTCTGTTTGACGCTGTCCGACCTCGGCAGCACCAGCGGGTTGGGCCCGGTCGGTGCCCTGGGCATCGCCGGGGCCATGGCGACTGCGTTGACCTTCTTGCCGGGCGTGTTGTTGTTAGCCGGGCGGCGCGTCTTCTGGCCGGCGATCCCGCGGGTCGATCACGTCCACGCCGAGGACAAACTCGGCAAGCACGGCATCTGGGGACGGGTTGCCCGGATGGTGGGCCAGCACCCGCGGCGCACGTGGGTGACGACGGCGGTCTGCCTGGCGATTGCCGCGGCGTTCTTGCCGACCTTCAAGGCCGATGGCATCTCCGCAGATCAGTTGTTCCTCACCAAGGTGGAGTCGGTGACGGCTAATGAGGCGTTGGCGCGGCACTTCCCCGGTGGTGCGGGATCCCCGGTGCAGATCCTCGTGCCCGAGGCGAAGGCAACCGAAGTGATGACTGCGCTGAAGGCGGAAAAGGGGGTCGCTGACGTCTACGGCATCGCGCCTGGGGCGCCGCCCAAGGCCGTCGAGGGCGTGGCGCTGGTGCAGGCCACCCTGACCGACGAGGCCGACTCACCGGCTGCACTGGAGGTCGTCAAGCGCGTCCGCGCCGACCTGCACGGCATCGACGACACCATCAAGGTCGGCGGCGGGACAGCAACCAGCCTCGATGTTCGCGACGCCACCAATCGCGACCTGCGGGTCATCATCCCGGCGATCCTGCTGGTCATCTTCGTGGTGCTAGCGGTCTTGCTCCGGTCGCTAATTGCGCCGCTGATCCTGGTGCTGGCCAATGTGTTGAGTTTCGCCGCGACGATCGGCGTGGCGGCACTGGTTTTCAACCACGTCTTCGACTTCCCCAACTCCGACCCCGCGACACCGCTTTATGCCTTCGTTTTCCTCGTCGCTCTCGGCATCGATTATTCGATCTTTCTGATGACGCGCGTGCGCGAGGAAACGCCGGCGCGAGGGACGCGTCAAGCGATCCTGGTCGGGCTGGCCGTCACCGGTGGCGTCATCACCTCGGCGGGCATCGTGCTGGCCGCGACCTTCTCGGCCCTCGGCATCCTGCCGCTGCTCTTCCTCGCGCAGATTGCCTTCCTGGTCGCCTTCGGCGTGTTGCTCGACACGCTCGTCGTCCGCTCGCTGCTCGTTCCGGCCCTGGGCTATGACATCGGTGCGCGGATCTGGGCCCCGAGCGCGTTGTCCAATGCCGACTGATCATGACTGACGGTGGCGGGCTCGAACGGCCACGGGTCGGGATCTGCATCCTGCCCGAGTTGCCCTGGGATCAGGCTCGCCACCTCTGGCGGCGGGCGGAGGACTACGGCTTCGACCACGCCTGGACTTATGACCACTTCACCTGGAGCGGGCTGCCCGATTCGCCGTGGTATGCCGCGATGCCCACCCTCACCGCGGCGGCCCAGGTCACCTCGCGCATCCCGCTCGGGACCTTCGTGTCCTCGCCCAACAACCACCACCCGGTGCAGTTCATCCGCGAGATCCTGGCGCTGCACGACATCTCCGGCGGGCGCTTCCTGCTCGGGGTTGGCGCCGGTGGCGACCGGGATTCCGCCGCCACCGGGCAAGCGATCACGGTGGGGGAGCGCACCCGGCGGTTTCGCGAGTTCGTCACTCTGACGGATCGGCTGCTGCGCGCCGATGGTGTCACCTGGCGCGGAGACCACTTCTCCGCGGTTGACGTGGGCACCCGTCCCGGCCCCGTCAACACCCCCGACCACGTCGGGGTGCCGCTGCTGATCGCCGGGAACGGGCCACGCGGCATACGACTGGCAGCGGAGCGCGGGGACGGCTGGATCACCTATGGCGGCAAGGCGACTACCGACGCCGACTGGTGGCGACTGGTGGCGGAGGCGGCGGATCGGGCGACCGAGGCGGAGGCCGGGGCCGGCCGCACCGAACCCCTGCGCCGCTACCTCGGTCTCGATTCGGCCCCGACCTACAGCCTGAGCTCGCTCGGGGCGTTCGAGGACGCCCTAGGGCGCGCGGGGGCGATCGGGTTCACCGATGTGGTGACCTGCTGGCCGCGCCCGACGGCGCCGTACGCCGGGTCGGAGTCGGTGCTCGACGAGCTCGCCGCGCGGGTGTTGAGCCACTGATCTTGGCCGTCGACCGCGGCCCTGTGGATAACTTTCGTGGTCATTTCCCGATTTGCGCCACAGTTGGACAACGAGACGAGTTGATCCGGCAACGGCGTAGGGGGAGCAATGACCGCGGGGCACGGGGATGAGGCAGCGGCTCGGGACTGGCCGCAGGTGCCGGGATATCGGGTGAACCGCGCGGGTGATCGGGACGACGCCGGCGCCTGGTTCACGGCCCGGTCCGTCGTCACCCACGACGAGGTCCGTATCCGTCACCTGACCCAGCCCACAGCGCGAACGATCGGCGACGTCGGGGCGGCCAGTCGGCTGGCGCCGCTTCCCGTCGAGATCGTCGACCTCGCCGAGGCTGGCGTGGCAGCGGTCTACCCGATCGCCGAGGTCGTGACCTTGACCGATGTGTTGGCGGGGGTCGGACTGCTGACCGCCGGGCAGACGGCCACGGTGTGCCTCGGCGTGGCCGATGCGCTTCGCGGCGGTTCCGGGCACGGCGCCATCGGTCTCACGACCATCCTGCTCGATCGATCGGGCTGCCTTTGGATCGGCGACACCGGCGTGGCACGGCTGCGTTGCGTGCGCGTCACCGCCCGCGACGACGCGAGCGCCCTGGCGCGGGTAGCCCTCATCGCGCTGTCCGGGCGCCCGCCCGAGGCGAGCCTGCTCGACGGCGCCCTCGACGGAGCGGACGACGCACCGCTGCGCACCCTGTTGGCGACGTATGCCGCGCAGCCACCCGACGACCTCACCCTCGAGCGGCTCGTGCGGGACGTCTCGGCCCTGGTCCTACCCGAGCCACTTGCCCCGCCGGCCGATCTGTTCCCCACTCCGGTGATCGACCTGGCCGCGCGCTTGCGGGCCATGGCCACCGATCCTTCGTATGGCGAGGCTCCCGCCCCGCGTTCCCCCTCACGGCTCGCCCGTGGTCGGGCTTCTCGGGCAGGTCGCGTCGGCGGTCGCTCAGGGAGTGGTGGCAGCGGATCCGGCGCACCCCGGCGTATGCCGCGCACACCGGACGCGTCGCCGGCTCGCCCGGCAGCGGGACGTCCGGTCTTGGGTCGCTCGGCCGTGGGTCGACCCGCATCGGGTCGCTCGGTCCTGGGTCGACCCGCATCGGGTCGCTCGGCTAAGGGTCCGCGGACCGGGACGACGGGGGCGAAGGCGGTCTCCTTCCGCACGCTGGCACTCGGCGCCAGCGCTATTGCCGCGCTGATCGTCGCCGCCGCGCTCACCTTCGGCGGCGACCAACAATCGGCCTCGGTCGCCAACGCGCCCGGCGCGTCCTCGTCGAGCGGCCCCCCGTCGGCAGCGGGAGCCGCGACCCCCACCTCGGGCAGGTCGGCGCAGGGTGGCTCGACTCAGGTCGGCTCGGGTCGGACCGGCTCTGTGACGACGGGCGGGTCGCCCTCGTCGTCGGCCACCGACTCCGGCCCGGCGTCGCCCGCCCGAAAGTCAGAGCCCGACTCCAGCCCGGTGTCGTCAGGCCGCCCGTCAGCGGCCGTCGTCGCCGCCTCACGCGACCCGCTCAGCCCGGCCAATCGAGCCACGGCGCTTGCCCAGGATCTCGCCGACCTGCGCACGCGGGCCTGGGCCGACCTGGACGACGACATCGCGGGGCGACTCAATGTGGCCGGGTCGCCCGCAGCGCGAGCCGACGCGGCCGCTCTCGCCGCGGCGCGCCGCGCCGGCGTGACCTACGTGGGGCTCAGGTTCACGGTCGCCTCGGCCTCCGCGCGCGACGTGGCCACGACCGCGGACGAGGGCACGACGTCCGTGGCGTTGGACGTGCGGATGGCGGTCTCGGCATACGACATCGAGGCCGGGGAAGGCGCACGCACCCACCGCCCGGCGGCGCAGCAACGCCTGCGCCTGATCGTCCAGTGGTCCGGGCAACGCTGGCAGATCGCCACCGTCGAGGACCTCTAAGCCCCGCGGACGCAATAACCCGCGACGGACGCAAAAGCTAGTGCGTCAGGCGGAGGTTATTGCGTCCGCGGTGGCCGAGCGGACGATCTCGGCCAAGGTCGGGTGCTGGTGCGTAAATCCCGCTTCGGTCAGGCGCGTCGGCAGCGCGCGCTGGCTCGCGGTGATCTCGCCCGCGAACTCCCCGACGACGATACGCACGGCGAGCGGGGGAGCGGGCAGGAACGCCGGGCGGCCCAGGGCGGTGCCGAGTGCCCGGGCGATATCCCGCTGCCGAGCCGGCGCGGGACCCGTCAGATTGACCGGCCCGGTGAGCTCTGGCCGATCGATCAGGAAGGTCAACGCCGACACTTCGTCGGCCAACGAGATCAACGGCCAATAGGGGCGGCCCAACCCAATGGGGCCACCGAGGCCGAATTTGGTCAACCGGATCAGCGGTGCGAACGCCCCACCGGACGGACTGGCCACGATCCCCGTGCGGGCGAAGGCCACGCTCCCGCCCCGGTCTAGGAGCGGCTGGGCCGAGCCTTCCCATGCGCGCACGACCTCGCTCAGGAAGCCTGTGCCGGGGTCCGAGGTCTCGGTGAGAATCTCGTCCCCACGGTCGCCATAGATGCCGACGGCCGACCCATTCACCAGGCGTATGCCGCGCCCGCTCCCCTCGATGGCCCCCACCACGGCGCGGGTCGCGTCGACGCGGGAGCGGAGTATGGCGCGTTTGTGCTCAGTGGACCACCGTCGGTCGCCGATCCCCGCTCCGGCAAGGTTCACCACGGTGTCGATATCAGCCAGGCTCGCCGGGTCGAGAAGTCCCGTCGCCGGGTCCCAGCGGCGCTCGTCCGCCGACCTCGTCTCGCGGCGAACGAACCGAATGACGCGATCGCCGCGATCCCGAAGCGAGCGGGTCAGGGCCGACCCGATCAGGCCGCTCGCTCCGGTGATCGCAACGACCGTCATGCGCTAGGCCCGAGGAAGCCCTCGAAGTTGCCGTCTTCCAAACGCTGCTTGACCGTGGTTAGGAAGCGCGCGGCGTCGGCACCATCGACGATGCGGTGGTCGTAGCTGAGTGCGAGATACATCATTGAGCGGATCGCGATCGTCTCCGACCCGTCCACCTCGACGACGACTGGTCGGCGGACGATCGCGCCCGTGCCGAGCATCGCCACCTGCGGCTGGTTGAGGATCGGGGTGTCGAACAACGCCCCACGGCTGCCCGTATTGGTGATCGTGAACGTGCCGCCGGCCAGGTCGTCGGGGGTGATCTTGTTGTCCCGCGTCCGCGCCGCCACATCGGCGATCGCCCGGGCCAGCCCGGCGATATTGAGGTCGCCGGCGTTCTTGACGACGGGAACGATCAGACCCTTCGGCGTGTCGACCGCGATGGAGAGGTTCTCCGAGCCGTGGTAGACGATGTTGTCGCCGTCGATGCTGGCGTTGACGCCTGGGTGCGCCTTGAGTGCCTCGACGGTGGCCAGCGCGATGAAGGGCAAGAACGACAGCTTCGTGCCTTCGCGCTGCTCGAAGTCACGCTTGGCCTTGTCGCGCACCCGCGCCACCTTGGTCATGTCGACCTCGATGACGGTCGTGAGCTGTGCCGACACCTGTAGCGACTCGACCATGCGCTGAGCGATGATCTTGCGCAGCCGCGACATCTTCTCGGTCGTGCCGCGCTTGTTGTCGCCAGCTGGGGCCGTCGCGGCCGGTGCCGGGGCGCTGGCCGGGGCCGGTGCTGCCGCGGGCTCGGGGGCCGGTGCCTTGGCGGCCTCGGCTGCGTCGAGCACATCCTGCTTGCGGATGCGCCCACCGATGCCGGTGCCCTTGATCGAGCCCAGGTCGATCCCGTTGTCGGCCGCGAGTTTGCGAACCAACGGCGTGACGTATGCCGAGGCGTCGCCCCCGCCGTCACTGCTTCCCTCGGCCGCGGCGTCAGCAGGCGCCGGAGCAGGTGCCGGGGCCGCCGGCGCGGCAGGCGCGGGGGCCGGAGCCGCAGGGGCAGGCGCGGGGGCCGCCGGCGCAGCGGCAGCGGGAGCGGGCGCCGGAGCAGCCGGGGCGGGCGCGGGGGCTGCCGGAGCAGGAGCGGGCGCCGGAGCCTCAGGCTCGGGAGCGGGCTCGGGTGCAGCGGCCGGAGCGGCGGATCCGCCGCTGCCGCCGATGATCGCCAGTTCGGTACCGACCGCAACCGTCTCATCCTCGCCGACCAGGATCTTGGTGAGCTTCCCGGCCGCGGGGGAGGGGATCTCGGTGTCGACCTTGTCGGTCGAGACCTCCAGCAGCGGCTCGTCGACCTCGACGTCATCGCCCTCGGCCTTCAACCACCGCGTCACGGTGCCCTCGGTGACGGACTCACCCAGGGCGGGCATGGGAACCGGGGTTCCGCCGCCGGCGTCGCCCCCGTCAGAGTCACCACCAGCGGAGCCGCCGGAGTCGCCACTGGCGGCCGGCGCGTCACCAGCCGGTGCGGCCTCGGGCTCCGCAGCTGCTTCGGTTGCCGGCTCCGGCTGCGCGGGTTCGGGCTGGGCTTGCTCCGTGGAGGGCTCCGCAGCCGGCGCCTGGGCTTCGGCCGCCGCGGCAGGTGCATCGCCTGCCGCAGCAGGCTCGGCCGTGCCATCACCGATCACGCACAGGTCGGCCCCTACCGGCACCGTCTCGTCTTCCTGGACGAGAATCTCGCTCAGCGTTCCGGCGACGGGCGACGGAATCTCCGTGTCGACCTTGTCGGTCGACACTTCCAGGAGCGGCTCATCGACGGCCACCTGATCGCCGACATTCTTGAGCCACCGCGTCACGGTGCCTTCGGTGACGGATTCGCCCAGCGCCGGCATGGTTACGCGTTCAGACATGGGGCCTCGTTCTCCTCAAAGCGGTTGCGGTGGTTGTGATCAGACTCTCACGCTCAGGGGTCCCCGTGCAGCACCGGGTCCACCCAGGTGCGACGAGGACGGCATAACGACCGGCTCGTGGATCAAGCCGGCTCCTCGGGGGAGGAGCCAGCGGCCTCGGCAGCCTCCGCGAAGGCGAGCATCGTCGCCATACCGAATCCCGTGCCGCCCTTGGACGTGAATCCATAGGGGGCGCCCTCGTTGAAAGACGGTCCGGCGATGTCCAGGTGCGCCCACGGGACCGGCTCGCCGCTGGGGCGGTTGACGAACTCACGCAGGAACAATCCGGCGGTCAGCGCGCCGCCCCACTGATCGCCCTTGTGCTGCAGGTCCGCGGTGACCGAGTCGAGTTTCCCCCGCAGATCCTCCGGCAACGGCAGGGGCCACATCGCCTCGCCCGCCGCGCTCGCCGCCGCGAAGACCCGATCGTTGACGCCTTCGTCGTTGCTCATGACACCGGCGACGCGGGTTCCCAGGGCGACCATGCAGGCGCCGGTGAGAGTCGCGATGTCGAGGATGGCGTCCGCGCCCGACTCGACGGCGAGGGCGAGGCCGTCGCTGAGCACCATACGACCCTCGGCATCGGTGTCGATGATCTCGACCGTGAGGCCGTTGCGCATGGTGACCACGTCACTGGGACGTTGCGCGGTGCCGCTCGGGAGATTTTCGGCGAGGCAGAGGTAGCCGCTCACCGCATTGCCGATCCCCAGCCGAGCCGCCGCGATGACCGCACCGGCCACGGCGGCAGCACCGGCCATGTCGGACTTCATCGCCAACATGGAGGCCGCCGGCTTGATGCACAGGCCGCCGGAGTCGAAGGTGATGCCCTTGCCGACGAGGGCCACGTGCGCCCCCGCGCTGTCGGGGCGATAGTGCAGCTCCATGATTCGCGGCGCGTGCTCGGACCCTTGCCCGACGCCCACGATGCCGCCGCACCCCATCTCAACCAGGTCGTCGGGGCCGTGCACCACGATCTCGATGGCGGCTTCGCTAGCGGCGATCCGGTCGCGGACGACGTCGACGAAAGTCTCCGGATACAGGGCATTGGGCGGGGAGTTCACCAGATCCCGCACGAAGGCGCTCTCGGCCGCGATGACCTCGGCGCGCTCCACCGCCCGGTCGTCGTCGCGATTGGCCGCCTCGCCGTGGACAAGGATGCGCGCGACCTTGCGGCCCTCCTTGGGACCAGACTCTTGAGCCGCCGCCCCCTTGTGGGCCATGAAGACATAGCTCCCCAGGTGCGCGCCGATCAGCGCGTTCTCCCGCCAGCCCGGCTCGGTCACGGGGAGGGCGAGGACAACCGTGTCTGCCTTGCCGATGTGGCGCAGCGCAGCGCCGGCCCCCGCGCGCAGGGTGAACGCCGTGACAGCGGTGTCCTTGCCAACACCGGGGGCGATGCCGGTGACCACGACGCGCTTCGCGGCGAGGCCGGGGACCCCGGCGATGCTGTGCACATCGTCGACCTTGCCGGTCGCCCCGAGCACGGGCAGAACCGCATCAAGGTGCGCCTTGGCCGCGTCGGGCAGGGATTGGCCATCCGCAACGCGGGCGCCCTCGCCGTCTGGGACCGCCCCGACGACGATCGCGTCCGCCTCCAGGGTGTCGAGCGGGCTAGGGGCTATGGCGAAAAGGCTCACGCCAGGCAGGCTATCCCGTCGGGCCCGGGCGTGCCGATGAGCGGTACGGTGCGTCCATGAGCGATGGACTGCGCACCTCCCCGTTGCACGACCGCCATGTCGCCCTCGGCGCCAAAATGGCCGATTTCGGGGGCTGGCTGATGCCCATCGAGTATCCGGCGGGTGGCGTGGTCGCCGAGCACACGGCCGTGCGCGAGCGCGTGGGCATCTTCGACGTCTCCCACCTCGGGAAGGCGCGGGTGAGCGGGCCGGGGGCCGCGGCATACGTCAATGCCTGTTTCACCAACGACCTCGGCCGGATCGCGCCGGGGAAGGCGCAGTACACCATGTGCTGCGACGAGTCGGGCGGTGTCGTCGACGACCTGATCCAGTACCTCCGCGGCGACGACGACGTCTTTCTCATCCCCAACGCGGCCAACACCACCACGGTGGTCGAGTTGCTCCAGGCCGATGCCCCAGAGGGGATCACGGTCGAGAACCTGCATGACCGTTACGGCGTGATCGCGGTCCAGGGAACCCTCTCGGACGAGGTGCTCGGGGACCTCGGATTCCCGGCGGGCCACGAGTACATGTCCTTCGTCGAGGTCGACTGGGAGGGACTGCCGGTCATCGTGTGCCGGACGGGCTACACGGGGGAGCGCGGTTACGAACTCGTGCCGATGTGGGACAACGCCGGCGCGCTGTGGGATGCCCTTGCGACGGCGGTCGCGTCCCGGGGAGGTATGCCGTGTGGTCTCGGCGCGCGCGACACCCTCCGAACCGAGATGGGCTACCCCCTCCACGGCAACGATCTGTCGCTCGACATCACCCCGGTCATGGCCGGGGCGGCGTGGGCGGTTGGCTGGGACAAGGAGAGGTTCTGGGGCAAGGAGGCGCTCGCGGAGCAGCGGGCCGCGAAGACGTCGCGGCTAATGCGGGGTCTTGTGGTCACCGGGCGCGGCATCCCGCGCGCGCATTGCGCGGTGCTTGATGCCGAGGGCAATGTCGTGGGCGAAGTGACGTCCGGGACGTTCTCGCCGACCCGCAAGGAGGGCATCGCGCTCGCGCTCCTGGACCGCTCGGTCGCGATGGGCAGTCAGGTCGCCATCGATGTGCGGGGACGCTCCTTGCCCGCCGAGGTCACCAAGCCGCCCTTTGTCGAGGTGCAGACCAAGGAGTCCTGACGCCGAGGCCCGAGGTTTGCGGCGTTGGGGTTTGCCCTGCCCGAGCCCCGAGTCTCGAACTTGAGCACGCCTTACGCACTTGAGCACGCCATGTAAGGCGTGCTCAAGTGCGTAAGGCGTGCTCAAGTTCGTGGGTGGAGCGGCGGGCAGGCTGGGCGCGAGGACGTCAGGCTGGGGGTTCCAGCGACATCGGCCCGTAGACCACGTCCTCGAAGTGCATCAGGCTGACCTCGGCGACGCCATGGTCAGCCAGGTCGGCCCACGACTCAGCCAACCAGGCCTCGGCGTCGCCCTGCGTGGGGAAAGTGGGCAGTCGCGTCCCGACCGGCGCCCACCCGACCGGCTCCTGATCGGCACCGACGCAACGCCAGTGGTATTCCGACATTCCCGTCCGCCTCAGGAGGGGTACTCGCCGCGCCCGACCTGGGGCCGCGGCATACGAGTAGGACGCAGTTGCATCATCCGCATCGCGGCATAGGGCGCGAGGCCCTTGAGGTTGGCGTCCGCGCCGAACTTCTCCTTCAGGCGCTTCTTGATGCCGCGCCAGGCGAAGAACCCATCGACGACGGCAATCAGCACCAGCAGATAGACCAACAGAAAGGCCGTTGCAGCCCATGACGTCCGGAAGAACTGCAACATCAACACCAGCACCATGAACGGCAGCAGGAACTCCGCCACCATCCACCGCGCGTCGACACTGTCGCGCACAAATCGCCGCAGCGGGCCCTTGTCGCGGGGGGGCAAGTAGCGGTCGTCCCCGGTGACCATGGCCTGGCGCATCTGCGTGCTTTGCTCCATCCGCTTGGCGCGTGCCGCGACCTTCGCTGCCTTGCGGTCGGTGATCACGAGCGGCTGTTTGCGGGCAGCCTCCTGGTCGCGTCGCTTCGGGGTCGGCCGATTCTTGGCCCCCTCGCGCGGCTGGTGGACCGCTTGGTCCTGGGGCGTCTCGACAACCTTGTCCTTGCGTCCGAACACTGGGCAAGGATACGTGGTGGGTAGGGTCGCCCCGTGAGCGTGACACCCCTCGACATTGACACCCTGCGCGCGCGGATCGACGACCTGATGCCCGGCATCCGGGCCGACCTCGAAGCGTTGACCCGAATCCCGAGCGTGTCCCTCGATGCATTCGACCAGGACCACGTGGGGGAGAGCGCGGCCGCCACGGCGCGCCTCTTCGAGGCCGAGGGCTTTGGGGTGGAGGTGGTGCGTGAAGGAGGTCGCCCCGCGGTCATCGCCCGCAAGGAGGGTCCGGCCGGCGCCCCGACCGTGCTGCTCTATGCCCATCACGACGTCCAACCTCCCGGCGCCGACGACCTCTGGGACAGCCCCGCCTTCGACCCCACCGAGCGCGACGGTCGCTTGTATGGCCGTGGCGCGGCCGACGACAAGGCCGGGATCATGGCGCACCTCGCCGCGATACGCGCCCACGGCGACGCCCTGCCGGTGACGCTGGTCGTCTTTGTCGAAGGCGAGGAGGAGATCGGCTCGGAATCGCTGCCGGCGACTCTCCTCGCGCACGGCGACAAGCTCGCGGCCGACGCGATCGTCCTGGCCGATTCCACCAACTGGGCGATCGGCGAACCGGCGCTGACCACGACCTTGCGCGGGCTGATCCGGGTCGTCGTCACCGTCCGCACGCTGTCCCACGGCATCCACTCGGGCATGTTCGGCGGGGCCGTGCCGGACGCGATCACGGCGCTGATCAGGCTGCTGGCGACCCTCCATACCGACGATGGCGAGGTGGCCGTGACCGGACTCGACGCCGGCACGGCCAGTGATCTTCCGTATGACGAGCCCCGCCTCCGCGCCGAATCCGGCCTTCTCGACGGGGTCTCGTTGATCGGGCGGGGCCCGCTGCTGGACCGGATCTGGGCGAAGCCGTCGATCACCACGATCGGCATCGACGCTCCCAGCGTGGCGACGGCGTCCAACACCCTGGTGCCGAGTGCGAGCGCCAAGATCTCGATGCGGCTGGCACCGAGTCAGGACCCGGACGCGGCCTACGGCGCCCTTCGCGCCCATCTGGAGTCGCGCGTCCCGTGGGGAGCGCAGGTCGAGATCCACCTGGACGACAAGGGGGAGGGCTTCGCCGCCGAGGCGACCGGCCCGATGTATGACGCCGCCCGCGCCGCCTTCGCCGACGCCTGGGGCCACCCGCCGGTCGACATCGGTGTCGGCGGGTCCATCCCGTTCGTGGCCGCCTTCGCCGAACGCTTCCCCGACGCGGCGCTGCTGGTCACGGGCGTGGAAGACCCCGACACCCGCGCCCACGGCGCCAACGAATCCCTGCACCTGGGGGAGTTCGCCAAGGTGTGCCTGGCCGAGGCCGCCCTGCTCTCCCGCATCGCCGCCCTCTGACTAACTGCTGCTAGCAGCACTTAGTCAACTACGGACACCTTGCAAGCTGTCCACAGTTGACTAACTTGTGCTGAGTTGCCCGTGCGGCGGGAGTTGGCCAGGCGCCGGGGAGTTGGCCAGGCGCCGGAGCCGTCAGTCCTTGTGCGTCTCGCCCGGCAGCGCCAGCATCTGGTCCAGGGCTTTGCGGGCATACCCGGCGACCTCGGGGTCGACGTGAATCGGGTTGACCACCCGCCCATCGACCAACGACTCCAGCGCCCACACCAGATGCGGAAGGTCGATGCGGTTCATCGTCGAGCAATAGCAAACGTTCTTCTCCAAGAACGCAATTCGCTGCTCCGGGAACTGCTGCGCCAGCCGCCGCACCAAGTTCAACTCCGTGCCCACCACCCACGACGTCCCATCCGGCGCCGCCGCGATCGTCTTGATGATCTTCTCCGTGGACCCGACCTCGTCGGCCATTTCCACGACCTCGTGGCGACACTCCGGGTGCACGATCACCTTCACGTCGGGGATCTCCCGCCGCGCCGCCTCGACCGCCTCCACCGAGAATCGCCCGTGCACCGAGCAGTGCCCGCGCCACAGGATCATCCGCGCGTCGCGCAACTGCTGCGGCGTCAGGCCCCCACCAGGACGGTGCGGATCAAACACCACGCACTCGTCCAGCGAGCCGCCGAGGTCCCGGACATAGGTATTGCGCCCCAGGTGCTGGTCCGGCAAGAAGAGCACCTTCCCGGTGCCGCCCAACACCGCCCCGTCACCGCGCTGCTCCAGCGCCCACCGCAGCGCGGTCTTGGCATTGGAGGAGGTGCAGATCGTGCCGTCGTGCCGCCCGGTGAAGCCTTTGATCGCCGCCGAGGAGTTCATATACGTCACCGGCAGCGTGTCGTCGGCAACGCCCACATCCTCCAGCACCGCCCAGGCCTCCTCGACCTGCCCGATGGCCGCCATGTCGGCCATTGAGCAGCCAGCGGCCAGATCGGGCAGGATCACGGTCTGCTCGTCGCTGGTCAGGATGTCGGCAGACTCCGCCATGAAGTGCACACCACAGAACACGATGTATGCCGCGTCCGGCCGCGCCGCCGCTTCCTTCGCCAGCTTGAAGCTGTCCCCGGTGGTATCGGCGAACTCGATCACCTGGTCGCGCTGGTAGTGGTGGCCCAACACGAACACCTCGTCACCGAGTGCCGCCTTGGCCGCCCGGGCGCGCGCGACCAGATCCGGATCCGAGGCGGGCGGCAACTCACCCGGGCATTCCACCCCGCGTTCGGAGTGCAGGTCGCGACCCTGCCCGAGAACCAGCAGCGGCAGGGGGCTCGTGGTCGTCATACCGGCGATCGTATGCCGTTCCCTCCTCCCGACCGGCGCTCGCCGAGCCCTCGCTAGCCTGGGCAGCGTGCATGTCGTCATCGCCCCAGACTGCTTCACCGGCACCCTGACCGCCACCCAGGCGGCCGCCGCGATCGCCGAGGGGTGGGGGCGCTCCGCGCCGCACTGCCTGTTGACCGAGGTGCCGCTGAGCGACGGGGGACCGGGCTTTCTGGACGTGCTGGAGCCTGCGCTGGTCGGGGAGGTCATCGCCCTCACAGTGGCGGACCCGCTCGGCCGGGCGGTGCCCGCGAGCATCCTGATGGTCGGCGCCGAGGGGGAGCGCACGGCATACATCGAATCGGCGCAAGCCGCCGGCCTCCATCTGCTCGGGGCGGGCGAACGCGATCCCGGCGTCACCTCGTCGTTCGGCGTCGGGGCGCTCCTGCGCGCGGCGCGCGAAGCCGGTGCCCGCCGCATCGTCGTCGGGCTCGGCGGGAGCGGCACCAATGATGGCGGCGCCGGGATGCTCGCGGCGCTGGGGGTCGGCTCGGTCGACGACCTCGGTCGGGGCGGTCTCGGTCTCGCCGACCTGACAGTCACTGCCCTTAAAGCGCTCCCGGCGGTGCGCGCGGAGTGGGCACAGATCGAGATCGTCGCCGCCACCGATGTCGACAACCCCCTGCTCGGGCTGAAGGGCGCCAGCGCAGTTTTCGGGCCGCAGAAGGGTGCGACCCCACAGCGGGCCCAGGAGCTGGAGAACGCCCTCGGCCACTACGCCGATCTGCTCAATCGGCAGCTGCCACCGAGTCTTGACCTCATTTCCGGCAAGCTGCGCCGACTCGACCGGGAGCCCGGGGCCGGCGCTGCGGGCGGGCTCGGCTACGGGCTCTTCGTGCTCGGTGCCCGCCGTGTCAGCGGTGTCGACCTCGTGCTGCAGGCCGTTGGCTTCGCCACGCTCGCCGCCTCGGCGGATCTCGTCGTGACGGGGGAAGGCACGTTCGACTGGCAGAGTCTGCGCGGCAAGGTCGTGACCGGCGTCGCGCAGGCCGCGCTCGAGGCGGCCACGCCGTGCATCGTCATCGCAGGTCAGGTGCTTGTGGGCCGTCGCGAGGGTATGGGTATCGGCCTCTCCGGGATGTATGCCGTGGCCGCCGACCCCACCCAGGAGCAGGCCGCCCTCGCCGACCCGGTCGGGACGCTGGCCAACCGGGCGGCCCGCGTCGCCCGGACGTGGTCACCGCCCCCGCGCCCGGCGTGAGCCGGCCGAGCGAGCCGCGGCGGCGGGTATTCTGGCGACCACCGGGGAACAATCCACGACCGCGGCGGTGTTGAAACGGCATACCTCCCCCCGGCCTCGACAGCGAAGGACCCACGGCATGACCACGACCGACCAGACCTCCACCGACACGCACGGCGTTCAGCTCACCGACGTCGCGGCCAGCAAGGTCAAGTCCCTGCTGGACCAGGAGGGTCGCGATGACCTGCGCCTGCGCGTCGGCGTGCAGCCGGGCGGCTGCTCGGGCCTGATCTACCAGCTCTACTTCGACGAGCGCACCCTTGATGGTGACCTCGTCCGCGACTACGACGGCGTTGAGGTCGTTGTCGACCGGATGAGCGCTCCCTACCTGGAGGGCGCCACGATCGACTTCGCCGACACGATCGAGAAGCAGGGCTTCACCATCGACAACCCCAACGCCGGCAGCAGCTGCGCCTGCGGCGACAGCTTCAGCTGATCGGGGACTCTCCGCCCCTCCCCGCACGCAACAGTCCGCCCCCTCCGCGGACGCAATAACCTGGCCGTGACGCAAAAGCTATTGCGTCACGGCCAAGTTATTGCGTCCGGGAACGACACCCGCCGCCCGCTGGGTGATGCAGGGCACGCAGGCAAGGCTCACCATGGTTGAAAGTGCAAATTGCACGACTACGGTGGAGATTGCTGGACAACACATCCAGCCCGGGGCTCGATAAAGAGCCCAAACCACAGGGCTCCCCCGGCATACGGAGGAGGCACCCCCGTGCGCAGCACGCTCGACAAGCTCATTTCCTACTTCGGTCTCGCCCTCGCCGGCCTGCTCGTCATCGGTGGCGGCCTCCTGCTCTGGGGTGCCAACTTCACCAACAGCAATGTGACGGAGCAGCTCAAGCAGCAGGACATCACCATGCCCGCCGGCCCCGCCATCGAAGACCCGCTGATCAAGCCCTACCTGGAGAAGTACGCCGGTCAAGAGATGACCACCGGCGACCAGGCGAAGGCCTTCGCCGATCACTACATCAAGGTGCACATGGACAAGTCATCCGGCGGCCGCACGTATGAGGACGTCTCGGGCGAGTTCATCAAGCTCAGCAAGGACGCCAACGCCGACCAGACCAAGGTCGCCGAACTGGGCGCCCTGCGCCAGAGCCTCTTCATGGGCAACACCCTGCGCGGCCTGCTGCTCAATGCCTATGCCTTCGGCACGATGGCCAAGATCATGACGTATGCCGCGATCGCCGCCTTCGTGGGCGCCGCCGGGATGGCTCTCCTCGGCCTTCTCGGACTCCAGCACGCGAAGAAGGTCGCCACCAGCGCCCCGGCCCGCGCCGCCTGAGTCGCCCCGGGCCTGATCGGCCCGCCAACCCCCGTGGCACAAGCCTCCGCGGACCCGACCCCCGCGGACCCAGCCCCCGCGGACGCAATAACCGGCGGTGGACGCAAAAGCTTTTGCGTCCACCGCCGGCTATTGCGTCCGCGCGAGGGTCGGTGCCGCGGGGTGGGGCGGCGGCGCGAAGGGCTCGGGTTCCCCAGCACGTCATAATGGCGCCCGTGCAGATCCTCGTGACGGGCTCGATCGCGACCGACCACCTGATGACCTTCAAGGGGCGCTTCGCGGACTCCCTGGTCGTCGAGCAACTCGACAAGATCTCCCTCTCCTTCCTGGCCGACAACCTGGAGATCCGCCGCGGGGGGATCGCCGCCAATATCGCCTTCGGCATGGCCAACCTGGGCATGCGGCCGGTCCTGGTCGGCGCGGTCGGCGAGGACTTCGTGTCCTATCGCAGCTGGCTGGAGCGCCACGGCGTCGACTGCGAGTCCATCCTCGTCTCGGGCACCCGCCACACCGCGCGCTTCGTCTGCACGACCGACAACGACATGGCCCAGATCGCCACCTTCTATGCCGGCGCCATGAGCGACGCCCGCATGATCGAGTTGGGGCCGATCGCCCAGCGCGTCGGCGGTGCAGACTTCGTCCTCATCGGCGCCAACGATCCGCAGGCGATGCTGCGCCACACCCGGGAGTGCCGCACGCGCGGCATACCGTTCATCGCCGACCCCAGCCAGCAACTCGCCTTCAGCGACGGCCCCGAGATCCGCGAGATGATCGAGGGCGCGACCTACCTCATCACCAATGAGTACGAAGCCCGGCTCACCGAGCAGAAGACCGGCTGGTCCAGCGACGACATCGCCGCGCGCGTGACCCATCGCGTCACCACCCGCGGCAAGGATGGCGTCACGATCGAGTCGCCCGGCGTCGAACCCATCCACGTCGGGGTCGCCAAGGTCGCCAAGCTCGCCGATCCCACCGGCGTCGGCGATGCCTTCCGCGCCGGCTTCCTCTCCGGTCTGGCCGCGGGGCTCGGTCATCAGCGGTGCGCCGAGATCGGCTCGGTCCTGGCCGCACATGTGATCGAGACGGTCGGCACCCAGGAGTACGAACTCTCCAAGCGTGCCTTCCTGCGCCGGCTCGACGAAGCCTATGGGCCCGAGTCAGCCAGCGAGATCGGCCCGCACCTGCGCTGCCCCCGGCCATAACGAAAACCCAATAACCCGAGCCCCCATGCACTCCAACCCCGTCGAGCCTGCCCCCACGCCGTGGAACTTCGCTGGCTCGCTCGATGCCGCGGGGGAAGACGACCTGATCGCCGTCGGGGCCGACCTGGAGCCGGGGACGATCCTCGCGGCATACCGAATCGGGGTGTTTCCGATGGGCGTCGGCGGCGAGCCGCCTCGGATGGGGTGGTGGTCACCCCAGCGACGCGGGGTCCTGCTGCCCGGTGACCTCCACATCAGCCGCACCTTGCGTCGCTCCGCCCGCCGCTTCCTGGTCAGCATCGACCAGGCCTTCGACCCCGTCCTCGACGCCTGCGCCCACTCCGGACGCCGCGGGGACTGGATCTCGGCCGACATCGCCGACGCCTATCGCACGCTCCACGGACTCGGGTGGGCGCACAGCGTCGAGGTCTGGGACGAGGACGGCGACCTCGTCGGCGGCCTGTATGGCGTGGCCCTGGGCGGTCTCTTCGCCGGCGAGTCGATGTTCCACCGAGCCTCCGACGCCTCCAAGGTCGCCCTCGTCGGCCTGGTCGACGTGCTGGCCGCGACGGGCGACTACCTGATCGACGTGCAATGGCGCACTCAACATCTGGCCAGCCTGGGCATCGTCGAGATCGACCGGGACGACTACCGCGCGCGCCTCCCCGTCGCGCTCGGCGCCACCGCCACCGACTGGGGATTCTGGTCCGCGCATCGCTGGACACCGGGGGAGTGGGGGTGAGATCCCCGCGGTGGCGTCAGGACGTCTGGCGACCGCTCGCAGTGCGGGAGGTGACCCTCCTGGCGGGGGTGGCCGCGGCATACCTCTGGGCGCACGTGAGCGGCACCGACCGGTTCCGCCGCTGGTTCGCCCTCTGGGACGCCGATTGGTATGGCCGTATCGCCGAACACGGCTACCCCCACGAGGTGGTCATCGATCCCACCGGGCGGCTGGTGGTCGGTGGCGAGTTCGCCTTCTTCCCCGTCTTCCCGATGCTCGGTCGCCTCGGTGGCCTGCTTCCGTTCATCGGCCCCCGTCCGGCCCTGCTCAGCGTCGCGATCCTCGCCAGCCTCGCCCTCGGCCCGCTGGTGTATGCGGTCGCGCGCGGCGAAGGCCTCGCCGATCGGCCGTCGCTGATGGCCGTCGGCCTCCTGGCCGCGGTCCCGATGCCGGTGATCCTCTTCTGTGCGTATGCCGAGGCGCTCTTCCTCGATTTCGGCCTCCTCGCGCTGCTGGGGGCGCAGCGGCGCCGGTGGGGGTGGGTCGCGCTGGCCTTGGTGGCAGCCTCGCTCACGAGGCCAGCCGGGGTCGTCACCGCGGCGGGCTTGTTCGCGTATGCCGTGCTGCACTGGTGGCGTCGCCGTGGCGGCGGCGGGGAACTCGCCGTGATCGTGGGGGCCTGCTCCGTCGGCGTGGCCGGCGTGCCGGCGTTCTGGTGGTGGGCCGGGCAGCGGGCGGGTCGCGGCGACGCCTGGTTCGCGGTGCAGGAGGCCGGCTGGGCGACGCGCTTCGACGGGGGAGCCTCGACCTGGGAGTTCCTCGACCGCCTCTTCGTGGTGCACGATCTTCCGCTGGCCGTGGCGGTCCCGACGTTCGCGACCCTCGCCACGGGGGTTGCCATCACCATGGCGACCCTCGTCCAGCGCGACACGCGGCCCTATGCGGGATGGCTGCTGGCCGGGCTTGCGTCCGTTGTGGCCGCGTCGAACTTCTGGTACTCCAAGCCCCGGCTCCTCCTCGTCATGGCCGTCGCGGTGGTGCCGCTCGCCATGCTTGCCGGCCCTCGATGGGCTTCAATTCGCGGTTGGTTCGTAATCGGGCTCCTGGCCGCGGCGCAACTTACCTTCGGCCTCTACATGGCGTTGACCTGGCCCTACGCCATCTAAGCCTGCCTGGCTGAGGCATCCAGTGCGCAGCCGATAGCGGGTCCCCGCGCCGTCCTCCCCGACTCCCGGATCGGCATCTAAGAGCGTATGACCGCGCATCCGGCACCACGCCGCCACGTCCGGGCCCGTCGCCGGGTCGGAGGCGAGCAGGACGACGACGATTCCCGGAGGCAGGTCGCGGACCGCCCGGGCGACTCGAATGATCGGGACCGGGCAGCGCGTCCCGAGCGCATCGACCTCGACGGCCTCGACGCCGGGTGGCGCCGGTTCCGGGCCCGTCGGAGCCGACGTCACAGTCCGTCCGCCCCCAGCCGGGCTCGGGCTCCAGCAATCACGCCCGGCAGCGCCTCGATGAGCCGATCGACCGCCGCCGCGCGGTCCGGCGCCATAGCCGCCCACGGCAGTGTGATCCGGACATTCCCGTGCGTGAGCAGACCCATCGCGGCGAGCACATGGCTGGGTTCGAGCGTGGATGCCGTGCATGCCGAACCCGAAGCCACCGACAACCCGAGCCGGTCCAACTCCCCGACGATGGTCTCGCCGTCCACATACAACGCGCTGAACGTCACGATGTGCGGTAGCCGGTCGTCCGGATGCCCCGCCACCTCGACATCCGGGATCGCCGCCGCCGCCTCCCGAATCCGCGCGGTCAGGGCGGCCGCCTCGGCCGCGTCCGCAACCCGTGCCGCGGCACTTTGTTGCCAGGCCTCGGCCGCGGCCAAGGCGAGCGGCACCCAGACGGGGGAGTCCGCTCGCCCGAACTCAGCCTCGCGCGGCGCCCCGCTCCGCGCGAACCGAGTTCGAGCAGGGGTCACCAGGAGCCCCAGCGGCGGGCCGCCTACCGTCGCCGCGTCACCCACCAAGGCGTCGTATGCCGCGGGCGCGCCCACCCGCCCGAGACTCGCCTGGGCGTCGACCAGGAGGGGGACCCCGGAACGCGCGCACGCGGCATACGCCTCGTGGAGGGGTTGGATCGTGCCCACCTCGCCGTTGGCCTGCTGGAGGGCCGCGACCGCGACGCCGCCGGCGGCCACCGCGTCCGACCACTGCGCGAGATCCACCCGGCCATCGCGCTCGACGCCCACCTCGATGAGGCGGGCCGATTCGGGGGCGTGCGCCGCGGCATACCGGCTGGGAATGAGGACACTCGAATGCTCGACCGCCGAGGCCACCACGGCCTCGCCGGTTCGTCGCCGTGGCCACGCCAGACCGTCAAGCGCGGCACCGATCGCGGCCGACGCGCCGCCGGCATGGAACGACAGCTCCTCGGGACGCGTGCCGAGTCCGGATGCCAGCACCTCTCGGGCCTGATCCAGAAAGGCCCGCGCAGTCCGCGCCTCCCGATAGAGGCGACGCGGATCGGCCCAGCCAGCCTCGATCGCGGCGAGCAGAGTCTGCGTGGCCAGGGGGTGCAGTTGCCCCGGGGCGGCGTCTAAATTCGCGCTCGGCGTGGGGGTCGGCGGCACGAAAGATCACGTTACGACACCCTTGCTGCGCGACCGCTTTGTCCTGGGGTACTTTTGACGTAGGTGGCCCGTCATTTGTGCTGCCTGATGCTCCTGCAGACGCCAGGCCCCTGGCGCCTGGCGTCAACGATTCGAACGAGGTGCGCGTTGCGTTTGCCACACACCGAAGTCGCTCGCCGCTCTCCTCGACGGCTCGGGCTCGGCCTGGCTATCACCGGTGTCGTCCTGAGCCTCGGTGGCTGTGGCCTGGCCGGTGCCCAAGGCAAGCTTTCCAATGGCTACTTGCCGGAGGGGGCCACCGAGGGTGCCGATCGCGTCCGCAGCCTCTGGCTGGGGTCGTGGATTGCCGCGCTCGCGGTCGGTGGGTTGGTCTGGGGCTTGACCATCTGGTGCATGGTCGCCTACAAGCGCAAGGCGACGGACCCGCCGCTGCCCGTGCAGCTGAAATACAACGTGCCGATGGAGATCCTCTACACGATCGTGCCGATCTTCATGATCGGGGTGCTCTTCTACTACACCGACCGTGACGAGCGGGCCCTGACTGACACCGCGACGCCACCCGATGTCGTCGTCAATGTCGTCGGCAAGCAGTGGAGCTGGGACTTCAATTACGTCACCGGCAACGCGCACGAGGCGGGGACGCAGGCTCAACTCACCGGCAAGCCCGGTGTCGAGGAGACGCTCCCCACGCTCTACATTCCGGTCAACAAGCGCGTCGAGTTCCAGTTGACTGCCAACGACGTCATCCACTCGTTCTGGGTGCCGGCGTTCCTGCAGAAGCTCGACATGATTCCCGGTCGCGTCAACACCTTCCAGGTGGTGCCGACCCGAGAGGGCACCTACGCCGGCAAGTGCGCCGAGTTGTGCGGTGCCTACCACTCGCGAATGTTGTTCAACCTCAAGGTCGTCTCACAGGCTGACTACGACAAGCACATCGCGGACCTCAAGGCTGCTGGCAACGAGGGGCTGCTCGGTCCCGCCAACCTGCGCACGCCGATCATCCCCCAGGACAAGAACCTGCTGAGCACGGAGGGCAACTGACGATGAGCAGCGTCACTTCAAACGCCACCCTGCTGCGCACCGCTGACCGCGTCGAGCACAAGCGGCTCGCCCCGGGCACTACCGCAGTCAAGTGGCTGACCACGACCGATCACAAGGTGATCGGCAACCTCTACTTCATCACCTCCTTCGTGTGGTTCCTGATCGGCGGCTTGATGGCGCTGATCATCCGGATGGAGCTCTTCCAGCCGGGCATCCAGATCGTCGACGACGAAGACCAGTTCAACCAGCTCTTCACGATGCACGGCACGATTATGCTGTTGCTGTTCGCGACGCCGCTGTTCGCTGGATTCGCCAATGCGCTGGTGCCGCTCCAGATCGGCTCGCCCGATGTGGCCTTCCCGCGGCTCAACATGTTCGCCTACTGGCTCTACCTCTTCGGCGGGCTCATCGCGGCCTTCGGCTTCCTCACCCCCGGTGGGGCGGCGGCCTTCGGCTGGTTCGCCTACGCGCCGCTGTCCAACTCGGTGTTCAGCCCGAGCATCGGCGGTGACCTCTGGGTCTTCGGTCTCGCACTCGGTGGTTTCGGCACCATCCTCGGCGCGGTCAACTTCATCACCACGATCATCTGTATGCGTGCTCCCGGCATGACGATGTTCCGGATGCCGGTGTTCACGTGGACCGTCCTGGTGACCTCGCTGCTCGTCATCCTCATCTTCCCGGCCCTGGCCGCGGCCCTGTTCGCGCTGGGCGCCGACCGCCGCTTCGGCGCGGACGTGTTCTCGCCCGAGAACGGCGGCCCGATCCTGTGGCAACACCTCTTCTGGTTCTTCGGTCATCCAGAGGTCTATGTGATCGCCTTGCCCTTCTTCGGGATCATCTCCGAAGTCCTGCCGGTCTTCGCCCGCAAGCCGATCTTCGGCTACAAGACCCTGGTGTTCGCGACCATCGCGATCGCCGCGCTCTCGGTCAGCGTGTGGGCGCACCACATGTACGTCACCGGCCAGATCATGTTGCCCTTCTTCGCGATCATGACCATGCTCATCGCGGTCCCAACGGGTGTGAAGTTCTTCAACTGGGTCGGCACCCTCTGGGGTGGGCATCTCGTCTTCAGCACCCCGCTGATCTGGGCGCTCGGCTTCTTGGTGACCTTCCTCTTCGGCGGTCTCACCGGCGTCATCCTGGCCAGCCCGGCGCTGGACTTCAGCCTCTCGGACTCCTACTTCGTCGTGGCCCACTTCCACTACGTCGTTTTCGGCACCGTCGTCTTCGCGATGTTCGCCGGGTTCTACTTCTGGTGGCCCAAGCTCACGGGCCGGATGCTCAACGAGACCCTCGGCAAGATTCACTTCGTGCTGCTGTTCGTCGGCTTCCACACCACCTTCCTCATCCAGCACTGGGTGGGCGTTGACGGTATGCCGCGCCGCTACGCCGACTACCTCCCCGAGGACGGCTTCACCCTGGCCAACCAGGTGTCCACGGTCGGCGCGTTCATCCTGGGCGCCTCGATGATCCCGTTCACCTACAACGTGTGGAAGACCTGGAAAACCGCACCGCTCGTCGAGACGGACGACCCGTGGGGCTACGGCGCCTCCCTGGAGTGGGCTACCAGCTGCCCGCCGCCTCGGCACAACTTCGACAGCATCCCCCGGATTCGCTCCGAGCGGCCGGCGTTCGACCTGCACCACCCGGAGGCGGCACCTGCCAGCCTCATCCGGGCCAACAAGGCCGATGAAGCCCGCCGCGTCGCCGCGGCCAGGAAGGACTGAACCCGAGGATGAAGACCGAGTCCCTGTTCTTCGCGTTGATCGCAGTTTTCGGTGCGGTGATGGGCCCGATCTACGGGTTCGTCACCGACTGGAACGAGCCGGTCGGCGTCGTCGGTTTGCTCCTGGCGGCCGCCCTCGGTGCGATGGTGGCGTTCTACCTGTGGATGACCGGCAAGCGCATCGGCTACCGTCCGGACGACAACCCCGACGGTGAGATCCACGAGATCGAGGGCGACTACGGCGCCTTTGCCCCCTACAGCTGGTGGCCCCTTTGGCTCGGCCTCGCGGCCGCGCTCGTCTTCATGGGTATCGCTGTCGGCTGGTGGATCGTGGCCATCGGCGTGTTCATGGGCGTCTTCGCCCTGGTCGGCTGGACGTTCGAGTCCTACAAGGGTCAGAACGCGCTCTGAGCCGTTCCTAGGCCCGCACTTCCGTGGGCCCGTGCGAAGCCCCGCTCTCCGGACTTCCGGGGAGCGGGGCCTTCGCCGTCTGCTGGGCTGCGGCACCCAACCGCCCGGCCTAGCTCTTGGGGGCACGCCTAGTCTGGTGGGCATGGTGTACCTAAGTCGCGAGGAGTTCGAGGCGGCCGTTGCCGACGCTCTCGACGCGATGCCGGCCGACCTGATGCGTCAGCTCGACAATGTCGCCTTCTTCGTCGAGGACGAGCCCGCGCCGGGAGAACCGGAGCTCCTCGGCCTGTATGAGGGGGTCGCCCTCACCGAGCGCGACAACGGCTGGGGGATGGTGAACCTGCCCGACCGGATCGTGCTGTTCCGGGGCCCGCTGATGCGCCTGTGTGCCGACCGCGAGGAGCTGCTGACGGAGATCCAGGTGACCGTCGTCCACGAGATCGCCCACCACTTCGGCATCGATGACGACCGCCTCCACGACCTCGGCTGGGGCTGAGCGGAACGGCCCCAAGGTCAGTGCGTAAGGGTGCCCGGGTTCAGGTGACAGAGGCCAGGGCCGGCTCGGTCCGGCTGAACCACCAGTAGTTCAGGACGAACCGCAGTAGCCCACCAACGATCGTGCCGAGCACGACGAGGCCGCCCTGCTCGACCGACGATGCCCCCTCGAACACCGCGAGGAGCAGGCTGCTGGCGCCAAGCTCGGCGAGGGCGGTCACGAAGGTGACCACACCGTCCATACCCCGAAGATGTGCCCCGGACACGCCGTAGGTGAAGCGACGGTGGATGAGATTGCCGATCACCGTGGCGACCACCCACGAGACGATATTGGCGGCTTGACTCGACATCCACAGCGCGAACACCCAGAACAACCCGACATATAGCGCCGTGCCCACGCCACCCACGAGCGCGAACCGCACCAACTGGCCGAACACCGAGCCGTTGGCGCGCCCGGCGGCGCTGGGGGAAGTCATGCCGGACATTCTGCCTTGTCCCTGCTGTCCGGCCGCTGTGCCGCCCGGATGGCGATCCTGTGACCCCTGGCGGGGCCTCGAATCGCCTTCCCTACCGTATGCCGAAGGGCCGGGTCCCGATCGGACCCGACCCTTCGTCGTGGTCACCGCGAGGACTCACCTCGGTCGGCGGGGGAGAGGGCGGTCAAGTGACTGCCCGCGTGCGTGGACTCGCCGGCAGCCTCGATGGCCTCGTGGGCGTGGCCGTCATGGTGGGCCGCCGCCAGCTCGGTCGGGGTGACCGGGTCGACGTGCGTGCCGAAGTAGAACTGCGACAGCCGAGCGCGCAACTTCGCGCCGCGGGAACTGCGGTCGGCCACACCGTGCGCGTCAACGCCGCCGGTGAGTTCCAGCGGGGCCTGACGCTCGTAGCCCACGAGCTTCCAGCGGGTGTATTCGTCGAGCGGCTCGTGCGCCTCGAAGAACTTGCCCTCTGCCGTGCGTACGATCCGTCCGCTCTCACGGCCGTGCAGGACCATATTGCGGTCCGAGCGCTGCAGGCTCAGGCAGATGCGACGCGTCGCCCAGAATGCCAGCACCGGAAGGATGAAGACCCCGGCGCGGAAGAAGTAGGTGATGTCGTTGATCGACATGTGCAGCTTGATCGCCATGAGGTCGTTGCCGGCCGCGAACATCAACACGCCGTAGAACGTCAGTGCGGCAACGCCGAGGGCGGTGCGGGTCGGCTGGTTGCGCGGACGGTCGAGCAGGTGGTGCTCCCGCTTGTCGCCGGTCACCCACGCCTCGATGAAGGGGTAGGCGGCCATCGCGCCATACATGATCGGGATCAGGAAGAGCGCGCCGATCGCGACGTTCAGGCTGAGGGGATGTCCGAAGATGTTGAACTCCAGCCACCCTGGCAACAGCCGCAGGGCGCCGTCGGCGAAGCCCATGTACCAGTCGGGCTGGCTGCCGGCGGTCACCGCGGACGGATCGTAGGGACCGTAGACCCATATCGAGTTGATCTGGACGAAGGCGGCCAACAGGGCAGTGAACCCGAAGACGATGAAGAAGAAGCCGCCGGCCTTCGCGGCATACACCGGCATGACTGGGAAGCCGACGACATTGTCGTTGGTGCGGCCCGGGCCGGGGTATTGCGTGTGCTTCTGCACCGCGACCATCACGATGTGCGCGGTGAAGAGACCGATCAGGATGGCCGGCAGAAGGAGGATGTGCACGCCATACAGCCGGGGAATGATCGCCTCGCCGGGGAAGTCGCCACCGAAGAGGCCGTAGGCCATGTAGGAGCCGATTACCGGAGCCGAGAGGATGAAGCCCTGGGCGGCGCGCAGGCCGGTGCCCGACAGCAGGTCGTCGGGGAGGGAGTAGCCCGCGAAGCCTTCGACCAGGGCCAGCATCGACAGGATGCAGCCGATGATCCAGTTGAGCTCACGCGGCTTGCGGAAGGCGCCGGTGAAGAAGACGCGCAGCATGTGGGCGGACAGCGCCACGATGAACATCAGCGCAGCCCAGTGGTGCATCTGGCGGATCAGCAGGCCGCCCTTGATGTCGAAGGAGATGTCCAGCGAGGACGCATAGGCCTCGGACATCTGCACGCCCTGCAACGGGATGTAGGAGCCGTCGTAGGTGGTGTGACCCGCGCTGGGGACGAACCAGAAGGTCAGGAACGTCCCGGTCAGCAGGCAGATGATCATCGAATACATCGCGATCTCGCCGAGCATGAACGACCAGTGGTCCGGGAAGACCTTTTTCATCAGGTAGTTGACGCCCTTGGCGGGGCCGAGGCGGTCGTCCACCCAACCGGCGACGCCGCCGAGCGACTTCGAGCCGCCGGAGGCAGGCGCGGGACGACGGCTGTCGCCGGCCCGCAGTCGGTCGGCCGCGCGGCCGCTGTCGATCGGGTCGGCGGTGCTCATCCACGCTCCCAGAAGCTCGGGCCGACAGCCTCTTGGAACGGCTGTGCAGCGATTAGGTAGCCCTCATCGTCGACAGTGATCTTCAACTGCGGCAGCGGACGCTTGGCCGGGCCGAAGATCACCTTGCAGTCGTCGGTGACGTCGAAGGTCGACTGGTGGCAAGGGCACAACAGGTGGTGGGTCGTGCGCTCGTAGAGGCCGACGGGGCAACCCACGTGCGTGCAGATCTTGGAGTAGGCGACGATGCCGTCGTGGCCCCACTCCTTGGCCTTCTTGCCACCAGGGGTGTCCTGGAACTCCGTGGGGTCCAGACGCATGAGCAGGACGGCCGCCTTGGCCTTCTCCTCAAGCTGGCCGTGCTCGAGGCCGCCCTCGCCGTCGGCATTGGGCAGCAGGCCCGCGGGGAGAACGTGATAGACCGAGCCGATCGTGACGTCGGCAGCCTTGATCGGGATGCCCTCGGGGTCGGTGACCAGTCGCGGGTGCTCGAACGTGCGGTGCTGCTTGCCGTCCTCGCCCTCGTGCGGGTGCCCGTCCCAGAAGGTCACGTCAAGGTTGTTGCGCGGCAGCGGGCCGAGGCTACCCAGCAGCTGCACCAGCAGCGGCAGGGAGAACAAGCCCATCGCGCCGCCAAGGCTGAGCTTCAGCAGGGGCCGACGGAAGAGTTGGCTCTTCTCGCCACCCTCGCGCATGACCTCGGCGAAACCCGCACGGGCCTCGTCGCTGCTACGCATCGGGTGCCGCATCTCGACGACTTCCTCGTCGGGCATGAGCGTCTTGGCCCAGTGCACGGCACCGAGGCCGATGCCGAGCAGACCCAGGCCGATGCCGATGCCGAGCAGCAAGTTGGTGGTTGACACGTGGCCAAGGCCGGGGACCCAGGAGCGGTGCTCCGTCGAGAAGGCGAAGTAGCCGACCATCGCAACGATCGTGCCGAGCATCGACAGGCCGAAGAGGCCCGCGACCTGGCGCTCGGCGCGCTTGGCGCCGGCATCGTCGTGATCCGCCATCCGGTGGACGTGCGGCGGCAGGCCGGGGTTCTCGAACTCGGCCGGCATCTTGCCGTCGCCGGGGTGGTGACCCTCGTCGAGGCGGACGACACCTGCAGAGTCGGCGTCGGGAAATTCGTGGGTGGTCATGGCGTTAGGCTCCCTTCTGTCCGAGCCAGTAGGCCGCACCGATAAGGATGCCGAGGCCGAAGATCCAGGCGACGAGGCCCTCGGAGACGGGGCCGAGCGACCCGAGCGCCATACCGCCGGGGTTGCCCTCCTCGTGCATCGTCTTGAGGTAGGCAATGACGTCGGCCTTCGCCTCGGGCGAGAGATTCATGTCGTTGAAGACGGGCATGCTTTGCGGGCCGGTGAGCATGGCCTCGTAGATGTACTTCGCGTCGACGTTGTGCAGTGACGGGGCGTACTTGCCCCGGGTCAGCGCGCCGCCGGCACCGGCGGAGTTGTGACACATGGAGCAGTTGGTGCGGAAGATCATTCCGCCCTTGCCCGGGTCGCCGCCCTCGCCGGAGGTGTACTTGGCATCGGGAACCGCCGGACCAGGGGCCAAGGACTGGATGTAGGCGCCGATCGCCGCGATCTTCTCGGCATCGAAGGACGGCACATTGCGGGGAGCCTGGATGCCCGGACCAGCCATTGGCATTCGGCCGGTGCCCATCTGGAAGTCGACAGCGGCCGCGCCGACACCGGCCAGACTCGGGCCTTCGTCGGTGCCCAGCGCGCCGATGCCATGGCAGGTGGCGCAGTTCTGCAGGAAGAGCTGCTTGCCTTGCTGGATCTGGTCCGAGCTCGCCTCCGCGGCCACAGCCGGCTTCGGGGCGAGGGCGGCGTAGGCGCCACCCGTCACGAACAGACCCAGCAACAGCAGCAATGCGATCGCCGCGGGATGGCGGCGCCGGCTTGCCAGTGCGTTCACGTGTGTGCCTTCCTTCGCTGTTCGGTCCGCGGAATCACTTCAGCAGGTAGATCGTCGCGAAAAGCGCGATCCAGACCACGTCGACGAAGTGCCAGTAGTAGGAGGTCACGACGGCGCCGGTGGCTTGGGCGTGACTGTAGTGACGGGTGGTGAAGGTGCGCCCGATGATCAGGAGGAAGGCCAGGAGGCCGCCTGTCACGTGCATGCCGTGGAAGCCGGTGGTCAGGTAGAAGACCGAGCCGTAGCCGTCTGAGGCCAAGGTGATGCCGTCGTGCACGAGGTGGGCGTACTCATACACCTGGCCGGCGATGAAGATCGAGCCGAAGATGTAGGTCAGGACGTACCACTCGCGCATACCCCAGCTGCCGACGTTGAGCAGGCTGCCGGTGCGGGCCGGCTGCCCGTGCTCCGCGCGATAGACACCCAGCTGGCACCACACCGAGGAGATGACCAGCACGATCGTGTTGGCCGTCGCGAACGGCACATTGAGCGTGGGCGTGTGCTCCGCCCACAAGTCCGGTCGGACCTCACGAATCGTGAAATACATTGCAAACAGCCCGGCAAAGAACATCAGCTCGCTGGAGAGCCAGACGATCGTGCCCACCGAGACCATATTGGGACGAGTCACAGGACCCATGCCGGCATGGCCCGGCGACGCTGCAGGCGTGGGAGTGAGTGCGGATGCTGTGGCCACGACGCCATTATGTCGGTAATCGAATCGCCACGTCATCCGACCCCCCGATAACAGTTGTGTCGCGTGGCCCTTTGCCTGAGTAGGCTGTCCCGCATGGCCTCCACCGCTATGACGCATGCCGCGACGACGGGTGCCGAGGGCACGGGTCCCCGTGAACTCTCGATCCTTCTCTACAGCGACGACATCACCACGCGCGATGCCGTGCGGGCCGCCGTCGGACGTCGGCCCAGCCGCAACCTCGCGGTGTCGAGTTGGCTGGAGTGCGCCACGCTGCCGGCGGTCTTGGAGGCGGTGGAGAGTGAGCGCTTCGATCTGCTGATCCTGGACGGCGAGGCCGCGCCCGCCGGTGGCCTGGGTGTCTGTCGGCAACTCAAGAACGAGATCTTCGACTGCCCGCCCGTGCTGGTGCTCACCGGGCGGGCGCAGGACGTCTGGCTGGCGGCGTGGTCGCTGGCCGATGCCGCCGTGTCGCAGCCGCTGGACGCGCTGGCCGTCTGCGCGGCCGTCGAGCAGGCCGTCGCGGGCAACGCCTGAGTATGGCGGTGTCGCCGCCGTCCGGGTTCACCTGGCCGGACGTTTATACAGACTTGCTCCAGCGGCGTGACCTCGCGCCGGAGGCAGCCACGTGGGCGATGGACCAGATCATGTCCGGCGAGGCCACGGCCTCGCAGGTGGCCGGCTTCCTGATGGCGCTGCGGAGCAAGGGCGAGACGATCGCCGAACTCACCGCGATCGCCGGGGTGATGCTTGAGCACGCCCACCGGTTCAGCGTCGACGGGCCAAGCTTGGACATCGTTGGCACCGGGGGAGACCGCGCCCATACGGTCAACATCTCGACGATGTCGGCGATCGTCGCCGCCGGGGCGGGCATGCGCATCGTCAAGCACGGCAACCGGGCCGCCTCCTCGACGTCGGGCACGGCGGATGTGTTGGAGGCCCTTGGCCTGGACCTCGCGCTGACCCCGGCCCAGGTTCAGGAGGTGGCCGAGCGTGCCGGGATCACGTTCTGCTTCGCGCAGGCATTCCACCCCGCCATGCGGCACGCCTCGCCGACGCGCCGCGAACTCGGGGTCGGGACGGTCTTCAACGCTCTCGGACCGCTCACGAACCCCGCGCAACCGACGTATGCCGCCGTGGGGGTCGCCGATCTGGCGCTCGCTCCGCTGATGGCGGGCGTGTTCGCCGCCCGAGGCCGCCGCGCGGCGGTATTCCGGGGCGAGGACGGTCTGGACGAGCTCACGATCGCGGCTGCGTCACGAGTGTGGTGGGTTGCCGACGGACAGGTGGTTGAGCACCTCGTGGCGCCCGAGGACGTGGGACTTGCGCAGGCCCCGCTGGATGCCTTGCGCGGCGGGGATGCGGTGCACAACGCCGGGGTGGTTCGAGACATGCTTGCGGGGGCGAGCGGACCGGTGCGCGACGCCGTGGTGCTCAATGCCGGGACGGCGTTGGCGGTGTGCTCCGAGACCGTCGGTGCCGACTCGTCGCGGGACGCTCTTGTCGAGGCGATCGCTGCCGGCATCCGCCGTGCACAGGAGTCGATCGAGAGCGGCTCGGCCGGGGCCGTTTTGGAGCGCTGGATCGAGACGAGCCGCTCCGTCTAATCGCGGTTGTCGGGGGCTGATCAATCCAGGCCGAGGCTGAAGGCCGCCTCCAAGTCGTGGCGGGAGTAGGCGCGGAAGGCGATATGGGTCGCGGTGCTCAGCACGCCGTCGACCTTGTTGAGCCGATCGGAGATGACGTCGGCGAGGTCGTCATGCTCTCGGACCCGGACCATGGCGATGAGGTCCGCATCCCCGGTGACCGAATAGACCTCCGTCACGCCGTCGAGGTCGGCAATCTGCTGGGCGACCTCGGGGATCCGGTGCACTTCGGCATTGACCAAGACGATGGCGGTGATCATGCGGTCATCATGGCAGCGGCGGTCCGCGCCGGGGCGACCAGGTCGCTGAGAAGCGTCAGGTGGTGCGCTTGCGCCCCGCCGACGGGACACGTCCAGGCCCCGTCGATGTCGACGATGCGCACGCCTGGCTCCTCCAGCCAGGCCAGGATCTTCTCGGTCTCCTCCGCCGACGCGGCCGGCGCCGGCAGCTGGGCGGACGGCACTATTTCAGCGCTGGCCCGCAGAGCATCGACATACGGCATCGGGTCGGCTCCTCGTGGGCTGTGGGTGCTGCCGGCCAGCCGGCCATGTCGCACGCAGATCAACTCCCACCCACCGATGACGCTGCGTCGGGCGGCGAGGAGTTCTGCGGTGCGTGCCAATGGCGCCATGCGCTGGATGCGGCTCGCGCCCCGCAGAAGGGCACTCAACCGGTCCCGGACGGTGGCCGCCTCCTCGAAGCGCTGGCCGATGGCAAGGGTGGCCATCCGGTCGTTGAGGGCCGCGACGATGGCCCCGGGATCGCCGGTCATCGCGCTCGCCGCCCGCTCGGCGATCGCGGCATAGGCATCGATGTCGATGGCGCCGGTGCAGGGTGCCGGGCAGCGACCGAGGTCGGCGAGGGTGCACGCGCTGTCGCGCGGACGGGTGGCGGAGAGCTTCTGCGTGCACTGACGCAGGGTGAGGCTCTCGTGCAGGGCCGCGACGGCGTCCTCGGCCGCGGTGCGTGATCCGAAGGGCCCGAGATAGTGCGGGGTGTCTCCGCGAACCTGCCGCACGATCGACAATCGCGGGAAGGACTCGACGGTGAGCTTGATCCAGAGGGCTTTTTCCGGATTGCGGGATCGCCGGTTGTACGGCGGCTTGTGCTGCGCGATGAGGCGCAACTCGCGGACCTGCGCTTCGAGAACGGTCGCGCAGACGACGGGGGTGACGCTTTCGGCCAGGCGGATCATCTCGCCCATCCGTCGCCGCTTCTCCGCCCCGGTGAAATAGGACCGGACGCGAGTGCGAATCGCGACTGACGTGCCCACATAGAGAACGCGGCCGGCGCCGTCCTTGAACAGATAGACCCCCGGTGCATCCGGGAGATCGTCGGCGAGGTGGCGCTTGCGACGGCGGGCTTGCGGCACCTGCCCCGAATACGTGGCCAGTTCCTCGATGGTCGTCACGCCGAGGGTGCCGACCCGGCCGATCAGACCGTGCAGGACGTCGACGGTCGCTTGCGCGTCGTGCAACGCCCGGTGATCGGGGGTGACCGTAGCCCGGAAGAGCCGGGCCAGCGAGCCGAGCCGATGATTCGGGGACTCGTCGGCAGTGACCAGCGCGCGGGCGAGCAGCACGGTGTCGACCACTACGGGCTCCGGCCACGTCAAGCCGGTCGCCGCACAGGCCGCCTTGAGGAAGCCGACGTCGAAGCGGGCATTGTGCGCCACGATCACCGCGCCGGCAGCGAACTCCAGGAACGCCGGCAGCGCCGAGCGGATCGAGGGGGCCGAGGCCAACATCGCGTCGGTGATGCCGGTCAGGACGCGCACGACGGCCGGGATCGGCACGTGCGAGTTGACCAACGTCTGGAACTCGCCGAGCACCTCCCCGCCGCGGACTTTCACCGCACCGATCTCGGTGATGTGGTCCTGGCCGGCGCTGCCCCCCGTGGTCTCCAGGTCGACCACGACGAAGGTGACCTCGTGCAGGGGAGTCCCCACCTCGGGCAGTGGATCCTGTCGGGCGGTCGGCTTCTGCAGGGTCGTCATCGGCATACCCAAGACCGTATGAGCGAGCACCGACAGCCCCTCCGTGGCGCCCTCCGCTGCCCCCGGCAGAGCTCCCGCCACCCGCGGCGGGAGAGCGCGAAAAGGGGGTTGTCGGTGGGGGTCGCTAGCGTCTTGGACACAGGTTGACGAGGCCGTTGGGAGGCCAACAATGAGCACGATGATGATCGGCTGCGAGCGGTGCCCGATCCGTGGCACGAGTCGCGAGGCGGTTCACTGCGCCACGTGCGTGGTGCCCTTCTTCGGGACGCTCGCGCTGCCCGACCCGGCGGAGCTGCCGCTCGATGAGCGCGAGCGTCGCGTCGTGACGATATTCGCCACGGCGGGTTTGATCAGCCCGAGTGAGGCAAGTGCGGCGCGGGCGAGGTTCGCGCCACGAGCGGTCCGTCATGCGACGGGTTAGCGCTCACCGCACGGTGGGCGCCCGGCTGTCGCTGCGTGCCTGGCTGTCGGCTTGCCGCCGACGATTCGGGCGACACGGTGTCCGTGGGCCGACCGGCAGCATCCAGCACCAAGGAGAGCGCGACGAGCGCGGCGACCAACCAGTACTGGTTGTAGAACGCCTGCTTGTTCACCAGATTCGCGGCAAACAGGACGAGCGCGGCCCAACGGACCACCTCGCCGATCGGCGGGGTCCGTCGCCTGACGGCGACGAGCGCGGTCACGAGCGGGACCAGCACGGCCACCCCGGTCACCCAGAACGGCAACTCCACGCCGAATTCGTTCAGGGCGAGCAAATACCACGTATTGGCGAACTTGATCGGGTGGAAGGTCACCAAGAAGGTGATGGTGTCGTGCACGAAGTCCGCCGGCGCACTCAGCGCCCAGGGAGCGATCAGGACGGCCGTGAGCGCGCCCGTGGCCACGGCTCGCCGCCACCCGAAGGGCCGCCAAAAAGCCAGCACCAGCAGGACGGCCGCGAGATGCTGCTTGCTGGCACAGGCGAGGGCCAATGGCAGCACCGACCACCAGGCTCGGTCCCGCACCATGAGCACGGCCCACCACACGAGCCCGGTGAACAGCAACGGCTCGGTCCACGCCTGGTCGATCTGGGTCAGGGTGCCGGGCGCCAACAACAGCAGCGCCGTCACTGCCGCGGCCGTCCAGGCCGCCTGGCCGTCACGCGGCCGTGGACCGAGGAGGTCGTGCGCGCAGCGGCCGAGAAGCCACAGGCCGAGCGCGGCGACCACCACCCACACCAGCAGCATCCACCGGACGTCGCCGGCAAGGAGCTTCCCCGGGGCCAACAACACCGCACTCCACGGCAAATAGGTGAAGGCGTCCTTGACCCCCGGAGATCCCGTCCAATTGACCGTATAGAAGTTGACCCCGCGAGCCATCGCCTCGACAGCCTGCTGCAATGTCACCCACACGTCGATGCGCGGTCTCGGGTCCGTGGCGATCGCGACCGCCCCGGCTGCGACGTAGGTCACCACCGCGATACCCCAGGCCAGCAACGCGCTCCGCCGCCGGACCAGCATCGTGGCCGCGGCCAGCGCAGCCACCGCAAAGCCCACCGTCACGGTACGTTCGGTGGCGGCCGGGAGGTAGCTCCACAGCGGCACGACGACGTTGATCAGCGCACTTCCGGCCAAGAGTGTTGCCACCGTCGCCGGCGTGAGGCGCACCGTGGTGCGGCGCACCACCCACATGGTCAAGAGCAGCGCGGCGGTCGTCAAGGCCACGACGATGGCGACGCGAAAGCGGACCACACTCCACTGGAGCGCCGCGAAAGCAACGAGCCAGGCGACGACGAACACCCACGAGGGTGAGGGACGACGGATCACGCGGGTAGTGTCTCCCGACATGGCAGACAGTACGGAATCCTCGATCGTGATCGAGGCCGATGCGGGCACGGTGCTCGACGTGATCGCCGACCTTGAGGCCTATCCGGAGTGGGCGAGCGAACTCACCGAGGTCGAGATCTTGACCGAGGAGGGCGATGGCTGGCCCGACCGCGTCCGGCTCACCATGGATGCCGGCATCATCAAGGACACCTACACCCTCGACTACGACTGGGATGTCCTGGAAGACGGGACGGGAACCGTGTCGTGGAGCCTTGTCGAGGCGTCCGTGCTCAGAGCAATGGACGGCACCTACACGCTCACACCCGCCGACGACGGCGGCACGGATGTCTCCTACCGCCTCAGCGTCGACCTCAAGATCCCGGTTCTGGGCATGCTCAAGCGCAAGGCCGAGAAGGTCATCATCGACACCGCGTTGAAGGGGTTGAAGAAGCGGGTGGAGTCCCTCTGAGCCCTCACCAGACCGGGCGTCAGCCCGCGAGCGGCGCCCCGGCCGCGGGTCCCCCTACCCGCGTCCTACTTTTCACGGGCAAGGGGGGCGTCGGCAAGACGACGACCGCGGCCGCGGCGGCACTGAGTGCGGCTCGCAGCGGTATCCGCACGCTCGTCCTTTCGACGGATGCCGCACACTCCTTGGGGGATGCCTTCGACGTCGATCTCAGCGGTGGGACGCCTGTGCAGATCGAGGACGGACTGCACGCCCTCCAAGTCAACGGCCGCGCCCACTTCGACGGGTCGTGGACCGTCGTGCACGCCTATCTCGTCCAAACCTTGTCCGCGTTGGGTGTCGATCCATTGGTGGCCGAGGAGATGACCTCCCTCCCGGGCGCCGACGAGATCGCCGCGCTGTTGGAATTGCGCGCTCAGGTCGAGTCCCGGATGTGGGATCTCGTGGTCGTCGACTGCGCCCCGACCGCCGAGACCCTCCGGATGCTGGCGCTGCCGGAGAACCTCGCCTGGCACCTAGGCCGGATGATCCCCGGCACCGTCGGCCTGCGCCGAGCGGCACGCCCCGCGGCGGCGGCGGCGCTCGGCATACCGCTGCCCGATATCGAGGTCCTGTCGGTCATTCGAGACTGGTATGCCGAGATGGTCGCCGTCCGCGCCATCCTCGGCAGCGAACGCGCCTCTGTGCGCCTGGTCACGACCTCCGAGGCCGTCGTCATCGCCGAGTCGCGCCGCACGTGGACCTCGCTCAGCCTCTACGGTTTCGCCGTCGACGCGATCTACGTCAACAAGATTCTGCCCAGCGTCGTCGCCGGCGACCACGGCCCGGCCGCCGACTGGTTGGCCTCATGGAACGACGCGCAGCGCCGAGGTCTCGCCGAGGTCGCGACGTCTTTCGTCGGCATACCGGTCGTCCAAGCGCCCTATCTGGCCCGCGAGCCCGTCGGCGTCGACGCCCTGGCCGCCCTCGGTAGTGCGTGGATCGACGCCGATCTCACCCCGATTCTGCAGCCCGTCGCGGCGGCTGCGATGCAGGTGGAGCGCACGGATTCCGGATACACCCTCGCCCTGCGTCTTCCGCTCGCCTCGGCGAGCGATGTCGGCCTGCAGCGGCGCGAGGACGATCTGATCCTCACCGTGGGCGAACACCGCCGCATCGTGACGTTGCCGTCGGTTCTGACCCGCTGCACCGTCTCCGGGGCCAGCGTTCGCGGCGGGTCGCTGACGGTCGGATTCGTCCCCGACCCCGCACAATGGCCTCGATGAGCACGTCGACCGATCGCGAGCCGCCGCTCTCCCTCAGTGAGGAGGCGGCGCGCTTTCTCGCGGCCATGAACGCCGAACGCGACCGCCTCCGTGACGAGCCGCAACCGTCGACGGACCGCGAGCACCCTGCGACCTGCACCTGGTGCCCCGTATGCCGCGGGGTCGAGTCCATGCGTAGCGTCGATCCCGAGGCTGTGGACCGCCTCGCCCTCGCCATCGGGGAGTTGGCGAAGGCACTCGGGGAACTCGGGGCTACCTTGCGCGATCGCGTGGTCACACCCGGCTACCAGTCGCCGACCCGGTCCCATCCGGAGACTCGCGACGGCGCCCGCCCAAACCACGGTGGTGCTCGCCCCGGTCGGGGCAGCCATGGCGGGGGCGGCACGGCCCATACAGTCGACATCCCGGTGACCGATGAGGACGAGAGATGACCCCACCTGGCGCGACCGCTGACGATCTCGCGATCGGCATCGACATCGGCGGCACCAAGGTCGCCGGTGGGCTGGTCGACAAGGACGGCCAGGTCCGGGGGCGGGCGCGCGCGCATACGCCTGAGCGCTCCCAGAGCCCGCAGGTCGTGGAGGACACCATCGTCGGCGTCATCGACGAGTTGCGCGCGATGGCGACCGCCCCGGTGTCGACGGTCGGCATCGGCGCGGCCGGATTCGTGGCGGCCGACCGGGCAACGATCGTCTTCGCCCCCCACCTGTCGTGGCGACACGAGCCGCTGCGCGACGCCCTGGCCGGACGCGTCGACCTGCCGATGTTCATCGATAACGATGCCAACGCGGCGATCTGGGCCGAGGGCAAGTTCGGGGCGGCGCGCGGCGAGGACCACGTCATGATGGTCAACCTCGGTACCGGCATCGGCGGCGGCATCCTCATGGACGGCCGCGTCCTGCGGGGGCGCTATGGCATCGCCGGCGAATTCGGGCACATGCAGGTCGTCCCCGACGGCCAGCGCTGCGAATGCGGCAATCGGGGGTGCTGGGAGCAGTACGCCTCGGGCAACGCCCTGGTGCGCGAAGCCCGCGCCATGATGACCGCCGACTCACCGGTGGCGCGCGGCCTAGCCGAGCTGGTCGGCGGCGATCCCAGCCTCCTCACCGGGCCGTTGATCACCGAGGCGGCACGCGAGGGTGATGGACTCGCGATCGAACTTCTCGCCGACATCGGCCACTGGCTCGGGCTCGGTATCGCCAACTTGGCGGCGGCCTTCGACCCGGGGATGTTTGTCATCGGCGGCGGTGTGAGCGCCGCCGGCGACCTCCTGCTCGGTCCCGCCCGCGCGACGTTCCGCCGTCACCTGACCGGGCGTGGCTATCGCCCCGAGGCCACCATCGCCGCAGCTCAGCTGGGCAACGAGGCCGGGTTGATCGGCGCCGCCGACCTCGCCCGAATGACCGCGGCCGGCCAGGACGCATGACGCGGCTGCGTGTCGCGAGCTATAACCTGCGCGGATTTCACGACGATCGGCAGGCGGCCGCGCGGATCGTGCGCGCAATCGACCCCGACATCCTTTGCGTCCAGGAGGCTCCGCGCTGGTTCGCCCGCCGCCGGGTCCGCCGGTTCGCCGCCGAATGCGGGCTCGTCTGGGACGACCGGATGCGCGGCAGCGGTGGGACCGCCATTTTCACCTCACCACGGGTGACCTTGTTGTATGCCGAGCGCAACCGTCTGCCGTTCACGCGCGAGGCCGAGCGGCGCGGCTTTGCCTTCGCCCTCGTGCGGTTGCCGGGAGGCCGACCGATCGCCGTGGCCTCGGTGCACCTGAGCCTGACCGAGGCGGCTCGCCTGATCCAGATCCGGCGCATCCTGGCGCGAGTGTCCCGGTCGGGGACGCCCACCCTGTTGGCGGGAGATCTCAACGAGACCTCCGACGCCCCGGCGTGGCGGTTGGTCACCGGCGGCATGCGTGTGGTCTCGCCGCTGGCGGCGACCTTCCCGGCGCGCTCCCCGCGTCGCATGATCGACGGTGTGTTCGCCTCGCCGGAGTTCGAGGCGGTTGCGCATACGAGCCTGGCGCTCGCCTCTGCTGACCTGCTGGCGGCCACCGATCACCTGCCCATTTGGGCGGATTTGACCATTCGCGACTGAGGTTGTTTGGCCAGCTGTATCGCCGGGCCTAGTGAACGCCGGGTCGTGTGAACGCCGGGTCTAGTGAACGCCGGCAGATGGGTGGCCGGCGCGGGTTGCTAGACCACCGCTCCGTTCTCGTCGTCACGGTGATTCTTCGGTCCGCGCAGAACCAGCAGCACGAAGCCGCCGACGCACAACCCGAGGGCCAACCAGGTCCACCAACGGGCCACGTCGGGGGTGAAGAGCACCAGCCACAGGAGCAGAAGTGGCCCACCGACCAGGCCGACCAAGGCTCCCCAGAAGTGGAAGTCCTCCTGCGGCGGCAATGGCGCCGGCGGCGCCGGGATGAAGTGCTCCTCGTCTTCTTGCTCGAGGATCTCCTCGTAGGTCGGGCCGGTGGCCCCGCGCCATACGGGCAATGAATTGAACAATGGTGGGTTGACCGCCGACGCGGGCGGCAGGTCGGCCGTGCCCGGGAGGTCGTTCGGGCGAGCGTGCCGACCGAGCGGATTGGGCTCGGCAGCGTCCGCGGCAGCGTCGTCCTCGGCGACCTGGGCATTCCCCGCGCTCACGTCGGTGGCTGGGGCGATCGGCTCGTCCTTGGGCTCGATTGCCGGCGCGTCCGCGTCCGCGGCAATGGCCCCGTTGTCGTCGACGTCCCGGAACATCGGATCATCGGCGAGCCCCGCAACGATCTCGGCGAAGCGTTGGTCGAAATCGTCGCCGTGCAGGCGGGGTTCATGCTCGCGCACCGCGCTCCTTCGGGCCTTTGGTGAACCGGTCTGTCCGACGCCTCGATTCTCGCACGACGAACCGCCGCAGCGAGGGCATGATCGAGACCGACGCGACCCGCGGTTGGTGACGTAGAGTGCGGGCGGCACAAACGCGAGGTGACGGATTGCTCTACTGGCTGTTGAGACGGGTCCTGTTGGGACCGTTCTTACGCGTGCTGTTCAAGCTCCAGGTCGACGGCATCGAGCACATTCCGGCCGACGGACCGGCGATTCTGGCCAGCAACCACCTGTCGTTCTCCGATTCACTGTTCCTGCCCGCCGGGCTCGAGCGCCGCGTGACCTTCTTGGCCAAGTCCGACTACTTCACCGGGCGCGGCCTCAAGGGCTGGCTGGTCGCTGGCTTCATGCGCGCGGTCGGCCAGGTGCCCGTCGACCGTTCGGGTGGGCGGGCGAGCGACGCCGCTCTCACCAGCGGCCTGAAGATCCTGCGCCGCGGTGAGCTGTTGGGGATCTACCCCGAGGGAACACGCAGCCCGGACGGCAAGCTCTATCGCGGTCGCACCGGTGTCGCGCGGATGGCGCTCGAGGCTGGCGTGCCCGTGATCCCAGTGGCCATGATCGGCACGGACAAAGCCCAGCCGACCGGGCAGCGGCTGCCGAAAATCATGCCCATCACCGTGCGGATCGGTGCGCCCCTCGACTTCTCCCGCTACCAGGGCATGGAGGGCGACCGCTTCGTCCTGCGCTCCATCACCGACGAAATCATGTACGAACTGCTGGAGCTCTCCGGCCAGGAGTATGTCGACATCTACGCCTCGGCGGCCAAGAAGCGGTTCGGATCGGTTCGCGCGAAGACGGCCCGGGTAACCGAGCTGGGTGCGAGCGCGCAACCCGAGACACCCCAGCCCAAGACCTCGCCTACCGACCCGCCGGCCATGCCCAAGGCCAGCTGAGCGTGGCCACCGCCCCGATCATCGCCCGCCCGGTCGTCGTCGGTGCGATGACCCGGGGCCTGGCGATCTTCCGCCCGCTGGCTTTGGCGTATGCCGTGCTCATGGCGTGGCTGGAGCGCGACCAGATGCGCGCACCGTCAGCCGCGGTCGCCACGTATGCGGTGCTCGGGGTCTGGACGCTCATCGCCAGCCTGCGCCGCACCCTGGACCGCCCGGCCGTCCTGATTGACCTCGCCCTGGCCGTCGGGGGCATCATCGCCACAAATGTCGCCTTCCCCCGCGACGTGGTCGTCGGCGGCGTCATGACGCTGCCGAGCATCTGGTCGGCGACCGGCGTCATCGGTGCGGGCGTCCTCGGTGGCGAGCGCTGGGGTCTAGCGGCCGCCAGCCTGATCTCCGTGGCCGACATCGTCGGCGTCGTCGAGGTCAACCAAGGGACGATTCACAACATCGTCCTGCTGATCCTCAGCGGTGGTCTGATCGGTTTGTCCGCGCGGCTGGCCCGGGAGAGCCAGGGCTTCTTCGAGGCCTCCGTCCGCGCCGAAGAGGCGTATGCCGAGCGCGAGCGCCTCTCGCGTGCCGTCCACGACGGCGTGCTCCAGACCCTCACCTATATCAATCGGCGTGGGCGCGAACTCGGTCCCGGGGGCGCCGAGCTGGCGGAACTGGCCCGCGAGCAGGAGCGCTCGCTGCGCTCCCTGGTCACCCGCGGTACGGCCCTGCCCTCCGCCCGGACGCGCGAGGATCTCGCCGCCCGGCTGCGCTCGCTTCAGTCCGACCGGGTCGAGGTGAGCATGCCGGCGGAGTCGGTGAGCATGCCCGGCGAGCGCTGCGACGAACTCCTCGCCGCGGTCGGGGCCGCGCTCGACAACGCCCTCACCCACGGGGGCCCCCAGGCCCGGGTGTGGGTCCTGCTCGAGGACCTCGGCGACGACATCGAGGTCACCATCCGCGACAACGGCGTCGGTATGCCGCCGGGCCGACTCGCCGAGGCACGTTCCGACGGCCGTCTGGGAGCCTCCCAGAGCATCCGCGGCCGACTGGAGGATTTGGGCGGCTCGGCGACGTGGCGAAGCCAGCCGGGCAAGGGGTGCACAGTCGGCCTGCGCGCACCCAAGGAACGCACCGCGGTTGCCGTGCCGGCCAAATCAGGGGCGAGCACGCGGCATACGGAAGGACGGACATGACAGCCGACGACCGGACGACGGGGGAGAAGGGACTGCCCGCCGAGCATGACGCGCGTCCCGTGCGGGTCTTGGTCGCCGACGACCACCCGCTCTGGCGGGAAGCCCTCGCGCAGGACCTGACCGAGGCGGGGATGGAGGTCGTCGGGACGGCGGCGGATGGGGCGGCGGCGGTGCGGCGCACCCGGGCGACGACGCCGGACGTCCTCTTGCTCGACCTCAACCTTCCCGAGCTCGACGGCGCTCAGGTGTGCGCTGAGGTGGCGGGCCTGCCGACGCGGGTGCTGATCTTGTCGGCGAGCGGGGAGGAGCGCGATGTGCTCGCCGCGATGAAGGCGGGCGCGTCCGGCTACCTCGTGAAGTCCGCCACCAGCGCCGACATCCGCGACGCGGTCCGGGCCACTGCCCGGGGGGAGGCGACGTTCACCCCGGGGCTCGCCGGGCTGGTGCTGGGGGAGTACCGCAAGCTGGCGAGCCAACCCGCGACCGACGAACGCCCCATACCCGAGTTGACGGATCGGGAGGTCGAGGTGCTGCGCATGGTCGCCATGGGCCTGTCGAGTCGCGAGATTGCCGAGCAGCTGGTGATCTCGCATCGAACCGTTCAGAACCACGTCCAGAACACCCTGGGCAAGCTCCAGTTGCACAACCGCGTCGAGTTGACGCGATTCGCGCTCGAACGCGGGCTGAACTGACCGACCGGAATACGGGCGCCGTGTCCGGATGCTGGGCGGCCACCTATTCTGTCGTGGTGACCACGACCGTCGAACCGCTCCAGTCGTTGCTCGATGGGCCGGCCCGCCCGGCCGCGCAGCAACCCCGCTGGCCCGACGATGCGGCCCTGAAGTCCGCGGTCGAGACTTTGTCGTCGATGCCGCCGATCGTCTTCGCCGGCGAGTGCGACGTCCTGCGGCAGCGGATGGCTGCGGCGTCGCGGGGGGAGGCCTTCGTCCTCCAGGGTGGCGACTGCGCCGAGACCTTTGCGGCGGCGACGGCCGACAACATCCGCGACCGGGTCAAGACCCTCCTGCAGATGGCGGCCGTTCTGACGTATGGCGCGTCCGTGCCCGTCGTGAAGGTTGGGCGGATGGCCGGGCAGTACGCCAAGCCCCGCAGCAGCGACACCGAGACCCGCGAGAGTGTGACGCTCCCGGCCTACCGCGGCGACATGGTCAACGACTTCGAGTTCGCCGAGGCCGCCCGGATCCCGGACCCGCAGCGGCTGGTTCGGGCCTACCACGCGAGCACGGCCACCCTCAATCTCGTGCGTGCCTTCACCACCGGTGGGTATGCCGATCTGCGGCATGTCCACGAGTGGAACAAGGGGTTCGTGTCGACGCCGGCCAATGCGGCATACGAGAAGCTTGCCCGCGACATCGACAAGGCGATGAAGTTCATGTCGGCGTGCGGCGCGGACTTCGACGCCATGCGCCAGGTCGAGTTCTTCGCCGCGCACGAGGCGCTGCTGCTCGACTACGAGCGGCCGCTGACCCGGGTCGACTCGCGCACCGGCAAGCTCTATGACACCTCCGGGCACTTCATCTGGGTCGGCGAGCGCACCCGTGATCTCGACGGCGCCCACATCGACTTCATAACTAAGGTGCACAACCCCGTCGGGGTGAAGCTGTCGGCGAAGTCCGACCCGGCCTACATCGAGCAGTTGCTGGACCTGGTCGATCCCGATCGCGAGCCGGGCCGCCTCACCTTCATCACCCGGATGGGCGCGGGGCACATCCGCGACGCACTGCCGGGGGTCATCGAGGCGGCGACCAAGGCCGGCTCGGCGGCGACGTGGATCTGTGATCCCATGCACGGCAACACTTTTGAGTCCACGAGTGGGTTCAAGACGCGCAACTTCGACGACATCGTCGAGGAGGTGCACGGCTTCTTCGATGTGCATCACGCGCTCGGCACCGTGCCCGGCGGCATCCACGTCGAACTCACCGGCAATGACGTCACCGAGTGCCTCGGCGGGGCCGACAAGATTCTCGATGCCGACCTCAACAAGCGCTACGAGAGCGTTTGCGACCCCCGCTTGAACCACCGGCAGGGTCTCGAACTCGCCTTCCTGGTCGCCGAGATGCTGGCCGCCGACTGATCCGGGACCACCGCTGATGACGTCGTATGCCGTTGACCTCCTCTCCGACACCCTGACCCGGCCGTCGACCGGGATGCGCGCGGCGATGGCCGCGGCGGAGGTCGGCGACGATGTCTTCGGCGAGGACCCGACGGTTGCCCGCTTAGAGGCGCGCGTCGCGGAGTTGCTCGGACACGAGGCGGGGTTGTTCTGCCCGACCGGTTCCCTGGCCAATCAGCTCGGTCTGCGCCTGCACGTGGCGCCGGGCAGGGAGCTCATCGCGGACTCGATGGCCCACATCCTGCGCGCCGAACTCGGTGCGGCAGCAGCCTTTTCGGGGATTACGTCACGGACCTGGGTGTCCGATCGGGGCCGGGTGGCGCCCGAGCAGGCCCTCTCGCTGATGGTCGCGGGCGCCGACATCTACCACGTGCCGACGGCCCTGATCGCGCTGGAGAACACGCACAACTTCGGCGGCGGGACGATCCTGCCACTCGCCACCATCGAGGCCATCCGGGCTGGCTCGCAGCCGCACGGGGTGGCGATGCACCTCGACGGTGCCCGACTGTGGAACGCGAGCGTCGCCACAGGCGTGGAGCTCGCGGCATACGGCCGGTTGTTCGACACCGTCTCGGTGTGCCTCTCGAAGGGACTCGGGGCGCCGATCGGCTCGGTTCTGGTCGGGTCGGCTGCGGCGATGCGCGAGGCACGCGTCTGGCGCAAGCGGTATGGCGCGGGGATGCGCCAAGTCGGCATCCTCGCCGCCGCGGGGTTGTACGCCCTCGATCACAACATTGCGCGGCTTGCCGAGGATCACGCCCGCGCGCGGCGCTTCGCCGACGCCGTGACCGAGGTGGCTCCCGTCGTGGACCCCGCCGCGGTGGAGACAAATATCGTCATCCTGGACCTGGGTGGTCGTCCGGACGTGACTGGTCGTCCGGGCACGGCAGCGGACGTCGTCCGCGGGTTCGCCGATCACGGCGTTCGGGCCTATGCGATCGCCCCGACGCGGGTGCGGCTCGTCTGGCACCTGGATGTGGACGACGCCGGGACCGATCTCGCGATTGCGGCGGCGCGGGCCGTTTTCGGCTGACGCCGCCGCGCTCAGCGGGCGTCGGCGTGGATCTGGTCAATTCTGATTCGCGCGGTCACGGTGCTGGCGGCGTCGGCTGGGGGATTGCGGTCCACCAGAGCACCCCCAGCAGGACGTTAGTAGGCCCGCCAAGCGCATTCGCCACGAGCGTCTTATGTCTGATCTCCTCCTGCCGGACCCTTCTTTCTTGGCAGGTTAGGGAGGGCAGCGCGCCGGCGCAGGCGAATGGAAAAATTGGAGCCGCGCCTTTGAGAGGCCCGACGAGCTGCGCCCGAATCAGCTGGCCAGTCAGGCGCCGATCTGGGCCAGAAGCGCGGACGATGTCGAGGATAACGTCCTCAGGCAGTGGCTGATCAACCTGGAAGCGAATTGTCCCCTAGACGCGCCGCAGCGCCGTGGCGCGTTCGGCGTCCAATTCCTCGAGGTATGCCGTGACCTCGCCCATCAGCGCGCGTCACCTTGGCCACGGAGGTGCTTCAGGCCGTTGACCAGCGCCACCACGAGCATCGTTGCCAGCAGCATGTGGATCAGCACCAATGCCTCGGGAAGCTTGGTGAAGTACTGCGTGTAGCCGACGGCGCCTTGCGCGAGCGTCACCAGCAAAACGAATCGCCAGGCATCCCTGACGTGTGCGCTGCGGCCGACGAGGTGCGTGGCGACCACCATTGCCACGACGAGCCCGACGAAGAGCATCACGCTGTCGGCATGCAGCCACGACGCCGATCGTGGGTCGAAGGACAAGCGGGCCGGCTCGTCGGCATCGCCGGAGTGCGGACCCGAGCCGGTCACGATCGTGCCGAGGACCAGGACGACTCCGGCCAGCGCGGTGGTGACCCAGGCGAGGTGACGCACGATCGGTGGGACGACCAGCGCGCGGTGACCACGCGGCATACGACTCTCGACGAAGGCGGCGGTGGCTGCCGCGACCAGGCCCATGGAGGCGAGGAAGTGCGCGGCCACGGTAGCGGGGTTCAGCCCGGTGCGCACCGTGATTCCCCCGAGGATGGCCTGCACGGCCACGCCCATCAGGACGAGGACAGCCGGGACCACGAGGGCGCGGCGGCGGTCGGTCCACTGCCAGATCGCCAGGATGGCGGCGATCGCGACGAAGCCGACGAGGCCGGTAAGGGTGCGATTGCCGAACTCGATGTACTTGTGGAAGCCCTCGGCCTGCTCTCGCACGGGGACATAGGAGCCGGGGGTGCACTTGGGCCAGCTCGGGCACCCCAGGCCGGAGCCGGTGAGCCGGACCAGCCCGCCGGTGACGACGATGAGAACTTCGACGACAACATTGGCCAGCAGGATGCGGCCCAGCCACGGGCTCGCGGCCGGCTCCCGCCGGCGGGTGCTCTGCGGTGGTGCCTGGTCGAGCGTCGTCACAGCCCCAGGCTAATCCCCCCCTCGCTACCTCCGAGCCCGGCACGGCCGGCCTCGGCTCACTAGGGTGAGCACATGACCATCGTCGACCCCACCGCCACCTCTGCCTGGGCTCGTCTGAGCGAGTTGAAGGCGGCATACGTCCCCGATCTGCGCGGTGCGTTCGCCGCGGATCCGGACCGGGCAACGCGCTATTCGCGCACGTGCGCGGATCTCCACGTGGATCTGTCGAAAAACCTGATCGACGACGACATCCTCGCGGCCTTGTTGGATCTTGCCGAGCAGGTCGGTCTCGCCGAGCGTCGCGACGCGATGTTTGCCGGTGACCGCATCAATGTCACCGAGAATCGGTCCGTGCTGCACACGGCACTGCGTCGCCCGGCGAGCGACACGCTCGTCGTCGACGGCACCGACGTGGTGCCGCAGGTGCACGAGGTACTCGACAAGATCTATGCCTTTGCCGATCGCGTGCGTTCCGGTGACTGGGTCGGGGTCACCGGCAAGCGGATCGAGACGGTCGTCAATATCGGCATCGGTGGCTCGGATCTCGGGCCGGTCATGGTCTACGAGGCGCTCAAGCCGTATGTGCAGTCCGGCCTCACCTGCCGCTTCATCTCCAATATCGACCCGACGGACCTGGCGGAGAAGGTCGGCGACCTCGACCCCGAGACGACGCTCTTCATCATCGCCTCCAAGACGTTCACGACGCTGGAGACGCTGACCAACGCCCGGATGGCGCGGGATT
>Ga0209174_10000107_pt1 | contig 62307 bp, 50 predicted proteins | sample JI91814BDNA_FD_187505 | JGI IMG/M metagenome (GOLD analysis project Ga0209174, IMG submission 187505) | Wastewater effluent complex algal communities from Wisconsin, to seasonally profile nutrient transformation and Carbon sequestration -... | ecosystem: Engineered > WWTP > Effluent > Algae...
GATAGTGCAAGAAATTTTCCTGAAAACGAATGTCGAAGTGGTGAAGTTCTGACTGGGAGTATTAAGCCTAAAGACTGCCCTCTATTCGGGGTTCAATGTACTCCGCAAACACCGTTTGGGGCGCCGATGGTTTCATCGGAAGGTGCCTGCGCGGCCTATTATCATTACACGCTCTTTGACTCAAGCGGCGGACCAAAGAATAGCTCCAGGAGTCTGTCATGAATCAAGATCACCAAGGTCTTCAGTGCCCTATGAGCACAGTTTCATCTGCTGGCGTGGTCGATCTTGCCATTGGGGAGGGGGCCAAGGCTAGCAGGCTCTTCTTGGATACTTTCATTCACAATCGATTCAAAAATCAAACGCTGCAACGCCGTGACGATGCAGCAATGCTCAACTGCGAAGCCTTGGAATTGGCGTTTACAACCGACTCGTTTGTCGTTGAGCCCTACTTCTTTCCAGGTGGCGATATCGGAAAACTCGCTGTATGTGGAACGGTCAATGATCTATGTATGGTTGACGCAGAACCCAAATGGTTGAGCTTGGGGCTTATTCTCGAAGAAGGTTTTCCCCTGGGTGACTTATCTCGCATTTTGGATAGTGTCGAACACTGGTGTCGGAAAGCCAAGGTGGACGTAGTTTGTGGTGATACCAAAGTTGTGCCGAAGGGAAAGGTTGATGGAATCTTTATCAATACAAGCGGTATTGGGAGACGAGTGAAAACGAATGTTTCATCCGATTCAATAGTCAAAGAAAATGATGTCGTCTTGGTCAGTGGGCCAATCGGCTGTCACGGTATGTCGGTGATGGCGGCAAGGAATCCTGGGTTGGTCGAAACGGATATCGAAAGTGACTGTGGATTGCTGTTACCGCTGGTGCAAACGCTGCGAAATCAAGATGTACCAGTTAAAGCCATGAGAGATGCAACTCGCGGCGGCGTGGCCGCTGTACTCCATGAATGGGCTCGGCAATTCGATGTGTCGATTTCAGTGGATGAAGCGTGCGTTCCAGTTCGAGCCGATGTGCGTGGTTTGACAGAATTATTGGGGCTTGACCCTTTGTTTGTAGCAAATGAAGGCACAATGGTCGTTGTCGTAGATTCTATTTTTGCAACAGCTGCGGTCGAGGCAATGCGTTCCGTCTCCATAGGCGTCGGTGCAACGAGAATAGGAAAGGTACATGCGGGACGACGAAATCCCGTTACTGTGTTGCGCGGCTTAGGGAAAGAGATTCCTTTGCTCGAACCAACTGGCGCTCCGCTTCCCCGCATTTGTTAAATGGGAAATTGCCAGGTAATCACTCTGATGCTTGTTTTTGCAAGCCCACTTGCAACACACTAAATCCACACTGCGATTCTAAAGACATGCACTAGATCACCGTTAAGGGACGATACGGCAAACAGATAAACGGCAAGATCAAGCAGGGCCAGCCAATTGCAGTTTGCAACCAGCTGAGCTTGGCTGAATCATTACGAGTGGGTGGATGGCGTAATCCAGAAACCACGACCAGAATCAACATCAACACGAATAGCAGTTGCTGTGAGTAAATCATGAATCCGACCGCTAGTCCCAAAAAGGCTCTGGCAACCCACACACTCTTGGTACCCAGTAAACCAAAGGTTACGTGACCACCATCGAGTTGCCCCATCGGCACCATGTTGAGTCCAGTAACCAATAGTCCTGTCCAACCTGCCATTAACCAGGGATTTACTTCGTTGTTGAGAGTTGGAAGCGAATTCGCGCCTCCTTCGCGAAACAAATCCGCCAACCATTGAATCAACAGAGGATGTCCGAGAACAAAGCCCTTTTCGGCAACCATGGAAGGCGTAGTTGCCGTAATGACACCAATGATCAAAACGGGGATTGCAATGACGAGACCTGCTAAGGGACCAGCAATTCCAATATCAAAGACCTCGCGTCGATCGGCTTGACGCCCATCCATCGCGATCACCGCCCCAAATGTTCCCAGCGGCGAAATCGGCATGGGTAAAAACAATGGAGGTGTTGCCGCTACTCGATATCGCACCGTCATCAAATAATGTCCCATTTCATGGGCCAACAAGATTGCCAACGTTGCTAAGGAGTAGATCAGGCCATCTTGCCAATGTTCAAGAATAATCTGACGAACCGGTAACAAGCTTCCATAAAACGGCGAAGCAAGCAACGGACCAATGGGGACCCAGTGCGAAACCCCAGCCCAGAACATCGTCATTGAAGTCAACACAAACAGAACGATCGATGTCGTCCAGGTAATTCGAAAACGCTGGCCACGCGATTGGCGCACCGGCTCGGGTACCGGAGCTTCGCTAAGAAAATCGGGAGGAAGATCGCCGCGTCGAATTTCCAATGGATTTATCCTTTTGTAACGCATTCCTACATCGTACGGGCAACACGAACGTTCTTTTCAATCCTCAACCAAATCACCCAACCCAACTAATGCTAACAGTCGCAAGGCATTGGTGGTAGGCGTTGGCCCATTTCGCATTTTATAGTCAAAGACCATTCGGCGACCTTCGGCAGTCTTCTCAATATGTTCTCGAAAATGGACAACTTCGCAACGGGGTTCCAACAAAGGATGCGACACCAAATCGAGATCGTGCGTCGACACGGCTCCAAACGCACCTTTGCTCAGGAGAGTATGCAGCACATGCCCCACCGCGATATGCCGCTCGCGACTATTGGTTCCCTGCATGATCTCATCCAACAAGAACAAAACACGAAACCGATCTGATTTTTCATATTCTTCCGCAATGTCAACCACGAACTTCAATCGTCGCAATTCGGCCATGAAATACGAGATCCCCTGATCCAAGCTGTCGCGAATTCGTATGCTGGTTGCCAAAACCAACGGTGGCAATTCCATTTTAGCAGCGCACACTGGGGAGCCCGTTTTTGCCAAAAGGATGTTAATCCCCAAAGAACGCAGAAATGTGCTTTTGCCAGACATGTTTGAACCTGTAATCAGCCACAACGGCTTATTGGGTTCAACCGCAATGTCGTTCGTCACTCGCTGTGAGTCTCGCAACAGCGGGTGCCCCAATTGAAAAGCCTTTAACTTCTTTTCATGGCTTTCCACCCAAGTTGGCATGCACCACTCGGGATGTTCGAATCGCACAGCGGCGATAGAACATAAGGTTTCAAACTGAGCCAGGGCAGCGAACCACTCGCGAGTGTGCTGACCATATTTTCGTTGCCACCTTTCAAGCAAGGACAACGAGCGATAATCCCAGGCAACCAAGATCTGCAAGGCCAGATAGGGAATGAAGAACAATGGGCTATGTCGAATGCCCGCTAAACCTATTCGCCAATTCAGACTCTGGAACGCGGCTTCCGCATCTCCACCTAATTGCAACTGTTCACGCAGCTTCAAAATCATCTGAGGCGCATCACGCTGGTCGTGTGCAACGCCTTCTCGGGCCACTAATCTCAACAACTCTTGATATTTTTCGACATCTTGATGGCGTGAAGAAATTCGCTGAAAGATCTCATGCAAATGACTGCCGAACCCTACGCTCAACAGCACATTACACAAAACACCCACAATCAAAAAGCCAAGTCCCCATTCCAGTCGCAGCAAACCTCCCGCACTGATTCCACCGAGAATCAACCCCATCGTGATTAAGGCCACGCCCAACCAACTGCAGAGATACAACCAGGGTCGGCTTCCGAGCCAAGGCGGACTAGAAGCCCATTCCACAAAACGCTCAGGAGATGCGGTGCTCGACGCAACTTCTGAACTCAAGCAATAAACTCGTTCTCGAAGATCGATTTGATCGGCATAATAGCCAACGGCTTCTTGGCGTTTTTTGATCTCTGCAACGTTTGGCTCTTCTAAGATCCAATCGAGTAGCAATTGGCGGGCGGGTTGCGTTTCCGCAAAACAGAGCCAATGCATCAAAGAGGCTCGTCCTTGTACGTCCAAATCATCTGCTAGCCCCTGATACTTATCAGCCACTTCGCTCTTCACAACAGGAAGTTGGTCCCATTGCCGATCGAGTCTGGCCAGAAGTCGTTTGTATAACCCGCTCCGCTTTTCGTTTTCCCACAACCGCAATCGAATGTACTCATGCCATGTTATTACGGCCAGGAAAACGATCATGCCCAACCATCCCATGATCGTCCACGGTGCGCGCTGGGGAGACATGGCATAACCTACAAACAACAAACCGGCAGCAACCATGAATACGGCGACACGAATTTGGCTGAAACGCCGATCTTGTTGCAACAAAGCATCGCTCAAGCCTGAGAGTGAAGCTAGTTTTTGCTGATAATGGGCTCGTGCGTTGCTCAAGTTATTCTTTCTTCAATGTCAGCATGTATTCGACTAAGTCCACCAAGCCTTGCTCGTCAAAATTATGATGCAAGTTTTCTGGCATGATGGATTTCTCTTGTTTTTTGAATTCTTCCACTTCATCTCGAGGAAATTTGCGTTCTATACCTTGTGCATCCTTCAGCACAATTTCTTCCTCGGTTTGGCTCACCAACAACCCTGTCGCGACATCGCCGCTATCGGTTTGCAGGATGTACGATTCATAGTTATGGCTAATGCCCGCACTGGGATCGACAATCGCCACAAACATCGCTTCTCGAGTTAACTTACTACCGATCTCGCTCAGGTCTGGGCCTACGTTTTTGCCGAATCCCTTCACGATATGACAGTTTGAGCAAGTCGCCACGCTGCGAAAGAGTCTTTCTCCATTGGCAGGAGTCCCGGTTCGTTTGGCCAAATCGTCAATAGAAGGAAGTGGCTTTTGATCCTTTGACATCGGTAAGGGAAAAATTTCAACGGCTGCTTTTGCGATTTCTTCATTGGTACTTTTTCGTAAGCTGCCAGCCACCAACGTTTTCACATCACCCCGCAGCGTTCCTGCTTTGGCTGATTCCAACAAGAGTTTCTGTCCTGCCGTACTGCGGACCATCCCTTGCCCAGCTGCTGCTGCAACACCGGGGAGTGATTCAGCATCTAAAACCAATGGCCAGAGCAGTGTTGCCACATCGACATGATTAGCCAGAGCAATCTTGGCAACGGTTTCATGAGCCTTGTCCGCCGATTTGTTATCTTTCAGCCATTTCTCTACGATCTCTTTTCCCTTTCGGTTCAAGCACATTTCAATCGCCTGGACCATTGTCGAATCGGTGGCTTTGTTCGATAACCCAAAATCCCACAGAAGTTCAGCAGCCCCTTCCGGCTCACAATGTTCGACGACCTTCAGAAACATGTTTCCATCGGACGTTGACTTAAGAAATCGCCGAACCAAAGCGTTGGTTTTCTCATCATGCTTCACCTCTCCCTTCGGCAAACGCAACATCGCTTCAATCAAGATCTTGTCGCGGCGAAGTTGTAACGGATTGGCTGGAGGATCCTGCGTCCACCCCATCTCACAACAGAGGGCAACTACCAATCCAAGTATCGTTATTCGAAACGCCAGTAATTTGCTGCACATATTTCCAACCAAAAGCCAATTTCTAACAACTACCAGATTCAACCTAGAACCAGTTTGCAACATCTTGAATATCGAATGCTACTTCGAAAATTCGATGTGCGTTTCAAAAACAAAGTGCACTGAGTTCCAACAGAGCCCAGTGCACTACGATCATGCTTCATCAACTACGAATCGACTACTCTTTACCCGCATCACCCAGCAACTCTTTTAGAGCCGCTTCGCGTTTGGCTGCATCCTGGTAGTCCAAAGCGCGCAGGTAGCGATTGGAATCTTCTTCAGAAACATTTTCCGCAGAAAGCAAATCGACGAGCAGCTTCGAAGTATCCATAGCGCGGCTTCGCCAAACGATTTGTCGCCCCGCTGCCGAGTTCCATTGCTCGCCCACTAGACCTTTCCAAGCGCTAAGGCAATCGTCCCATCGTTTATCGGCACCAATTCCCAATGCCTCTAGGTACCAACGATCTGAACCATCGTGCTTCTTGGCAAGCTGCGCCCAAAGTGCGGGCATTTCGGACGATTTGTCGCCGTGCAAGGCAATCGCCAATTCGCGGCGAACGGCGCTGTTCGGGTCATTCACAAGCGGAGAAACAAATTCGTTGACGGGCATACCAAGCTGGCGAGCTAGGCGAATGGCGGTAATCCGAATGTTCGGATCCTTGTCCGAAAGCCCCAACTCGACATACTTCTTGCCCATCCCATCAATCTTGCCCAATAACCACAGTGCGCGAGCGCGAATTCTTGGATTCGAGTCACCGAACAACTTCATCAATCCCGGCTGTGCTTCTAGACCTTTCGCATGAATAGCTTGCCACGCCAGATAACGCACCGAATTGCATGGATTTTGAAGGGCTTTGAAGCAGTCTTCCAGCTTGGTGTAGTCATAGGTTGGAACAATATACTTTGCTCCGGGCGGGGCCGCGCGGAATAATCGACCTCTGTCCAAATCTCCCATGGCGTGACCACCCACGCCTGGATCATACCAGTCTGTAATGAAGACCGAACCATCTGGAGCTACGGCCACGTCAGCGGGGCGGAACCAACGATCTCGTTCACCCACCACCAAGTTCTCGATTTTGGCGTTATAACCCGCGCCACGTTCCTCAGTAACATATGCACGAACTACGTTGGGGCCCGCATCGCAATGCAGTGGTTGATCCCAGAATACTTCAGGCAATAGTCGGCCTTCGTAAACCGTAATGCCAGTCGGTGAACCCGCACCCGTGATGAGCATGGTAGGAACAACGCCTGGATCGTTAAGATGCCAATGGCGTTGCGGAATTTCCTTTTCCCAGCCCGTTCGCTCTGCCTGCCAACCAGCTCCACTCAACTCGTCGCGATAACCGAAGTTACCGAACTCCATGACATAATTGATTCTCGTGGCGCGATTTCCATCGTCATCGTTATCCGATTGCCATACGGTTCCAAACGAGTCTACGGCTGCTTCATAGTTATTGCGAAAGTTATGCCCAAGCACTTCGAAGTTACTTCCATCGGCATCGCAGCGAAACACCATCCCACCGTAATAGGGCTTACCGTTATCAACTACGGTGTTGCCCATTTTGTCGACAATCGGCTCACCAGCAGCATCATGTACCGCTTTACCCGTGTTACCAAAATTCCAATAGAGTTTTCCATCAGGTCCGAACACAATCGAGTGGGCTGAATGATCATGCTGCGGTTGGCCTGTGTTGCTAAAAAGAAGTTCTTTTTTGTCGGCGACATCGTCACCATTCTCGTCCGTAAAAATCCAAACATTAGGTGAAGCGGAAACAATCACTTTGTTACCGAGAACACAAATCCCCATAGCTGAGTCGATTTCACGACCTTGATAAAAGACCGTCTTCTTGTCCGCTTTGCCATCTTGGTCTTTGTCTTCCAAAACCAAAATACGATCCCCTTCAGGACGCTTGCCGTTGTGACCTCGATAATTCACTACTTCGCAAACCCAGATTCGACCGCGATGATCAATGTCCAGATTGGTAAGACTCAACAACTCGGGTTCCGACGAAACCAGAGTGAGTTCAACGCCGGGATGGACATCCAAACCTGCGATCGCTTTCTCTGGAGATCGAACTTCCGATTCCATCCGTTTCTGCTCTGCATTTACATCGGGTACCGCATCAGCGTATACCAAAAAGCGAACCGTCGATCCACAACCTTGACGTGTTCCACCTTCATCCAGGCCTGCCGAGAAACGAAGCATTTCATACTCGCCGTTGAGCTGGAAATGAATGACGCTGTTGGCGTGAGTTCCAATTCCATCTGTGAACTCCTTGCCATGAATTTTCATGGTTTGGCCGCCAGCATTTTTTCCAGCTTGCACGTTGCCCCAAGACGAAGTTGCTTCTTTCCATTTGAGATCGGTCAGCTTCGTTTTCCCTTTGGCGCCCGATAGAGTTGGCTCAATCCAGTTGGCCCAATCGCAACCGAAACCATCACCACCGTCAGTTACTACCAAATACAAATCCTTCACATCTTTCACACCCACTTCAGCACTAACCATATGATTGGGTGTTGAGCCGCTGACTAATTCGCTGCGGTACAACTGGCGAGGCTTGGGACCATTGGTCGATTGTTTGTCAGCGTTGGGAGTCCCCGCAGCGATCTGAAACTCTTTACGAATTTGTTCTGCATTAAAGTTTCCTGGAATGGGTTCATCTTGACCATTCTTCAGCTGTTCAACGCCTTCGGGCTTAACCCCTACACCGTTTTCGGGTACTTCAACTTTTGCAGTCCAGGCGATTGCATTGCAAACAAGTTTCAAGATCTCAGGACGGCCCCAATTCCAATGAAAATGGCCACCGGTGAAACCAAAACTACGCCCACCATCAGGGCGTTCAAAGGCCCAAGCGGTATGCTGTGGAATGCCAGCGGCAACTTCCTTACGAACATGCGGATTACCACTGTGAGGACCATCGGCTCGCTGCATGGTCGATTCAGGAGCTACGGCAGTCAAGATCGGAGTGACGTTCTTCATTCCCTCAGGAAAACGCATGTGGAAATACCATTCATCGTTGGCTTTGAACGGAGGCACACCGCGAGTGATAGGATGCACGGGGAGATTTTTGTATTCGGCAACCCAGTGCGGGTTCACCGACCAATCGGTTTCAAAATAGCCACCAAGCCAATTAAGAAAGTTATCACCTGGCTCCCCCTTTGGGACCTCAACACCATAATGCAAACAAACTAGTCCAACTCCCTTGGCCATCATCTCGGCCATCTTCTTTTGATGTGGGATGGCAGGATGTCCTCCGCCACCGTCCGCGTACATGATGATGGTATCTGCACCATCCAGTACCGATTCATCAGAAGGCCAGCCGCCGCGATACACTTCACACTTCACACCCTTGAGGTTGGCCTGTAGTTCGGCAGCCAAAATGCGACAGCCCGCATAATGTTCGTGAGAACCATAGTTATGCGATGGATTACCCGCTAAAAACACAATTCGCTTTTCTGCGGGTTCTTGAAATGCTTGGAGCGTCGAGAACATGCCGAGGGTGGCAACCACCCACGAGAAAAGCATGCTCGCAAAAAAGTGTGAACGTTTCATCAAACCTATTCCATGAGAAGAATAAAGAGGTGAGTCAAATCCGGCAGGGGATAACTTCCTGTTCATAGTCGATCTGCGATTCCAACTCGCATTGGCTATCCGGTAATATTGTCGCCGCAAACAGGCGGTTGTCGCAAGTGGTACCTCCAGCCGAAAGCCACCCCAAAAGTGAACACATGAACACAAAGAAAGTGCGAGTTGGGAATTTGTTTGCTTTAGGAGAGCCAAACGCCAATATTGCAGCCTGATCACGAACTCAATCCACCCGCCAAACTACACTTACTTCTTCCCAACTTGTCACTTTTCAGTTGCAGCGATTCAAACATGAGAATACCTTCCCTTCCACACATTGCTAGCCGATACCTCTGGCCCGTCTTGATGCTCCATAGAAATTCGTTGTTAGTGTTGATTGCCTGTTTGCTTGGTGGTTTAACCTCTGAACGATGGCTGTATTCACAAGACGCAAAGACAAATAAGCCCTACAACGTTCTATTCATCATGTCAGATGATTTGGCGAATCGACTGGGAACATACGGTGACCCGATCGCTCAAACTCCGCACATTGATGCGCTGGCAAACCGAGGTACTCGTTTCGATCGGGCGTATTGCACTTTTCCATTATGCGGACCAAGTCGGAATTCCATGCTGACAGGCCTGTATCCAAACAGCGATGGCGTCCTCGGCAACGGCCAGATATTTCGCCAAGCTATTCCCAAGCATGTCAGCCTGCCCCAAGCTTTTCGTTTGAGCGGCTATTTCACGGCTCGAGTTGGAAAGCTGTATCACTATAACGTCCCTAATTCCGTTGGAACGGATGGGCATGATGATCCGGCTTCATGGGAAGTCGAATGCAATCCGGCAGGTGTGGATCGGTTGCAGGAACACCCCAATATCTTCTCGTTGCAACCGAATCAGTTTGGCGGCACATTGAGTTGGCTGGCGAGCGACGCCGAAGACTCCCAACACACCGATTCACTTTTGGCGGATGATGCGGTGTGGATTCTGGAACGCATGGCTAAGAATCGCGAACGACCATTCTTTCTGAGTGTAGGACTGTTTCGGCCTCACACGCCTTATGTAGCCCCTAAAGCCTATTTCGAAAAGTTCCCCAAACCCCAAATGCCGCTATATGGCAACATCGACGAAGATCGTCGCGATATTCCAGCCCCCGCTTTGGCCAGCAAGAAAGCGGAACAAGAAACGATGAGCGACGAACTTAAACAACAAGCCGCTCAAGCGTATTACGCGAGCATCAGTTTCATGGACGCACAGGTTGGCAAGATCATTTCGGCACTCGATCGACTCGGCCTTACGGATTCGACGATCATCGTTTTTACCAGCGACCATGGATACCACATGGGCGAGCATGGACTGTGGCAAAAGATGAGTTTATTCGAAGAGAGTTCGCGCGTTCCGTTGCTGATGGTCGTACCCGGCGTAACAAGTCCTAAGTCCGTAGTAGCCACGCCGGTATCCCATTTGGACTTGTATCCAACGCTAACTGAGTTGGCTCGAGTACAGCGCCCGAAATCGCTGCAAGGTCAAAGCTTGATCCCAATCCTCAAGGACTCCAATGAAAAAGGGAGAGGTTGGGCTTTAACGCAAGTCACTCGGGGCGGAGCCAATGACGGTCGCTTTTTTGGCTATTCGATTCGCACCGAACGCTTTCGATACACCGAATGGGACGGAGGCAATAAAGGGAGAGAATTGTACGACCACCACACGGACCCCAGCGAAAAAATGAACTTGGCTGACGATCCAAAGTTCGAAAAAGATGTAGCCAAACTGTCCGAGTTGCTTCACCAAGCGATACCTTCAACCTTTCCAGGCGACGGCGAAACACCTAAGCTAAAGCCGGGTCTCTGGGCTCCTAACCTTACTGATGTGGATGAATAGTTGCTGTTGATAGCCGAGGTTGTTGTAGGAAGAATATCAATTCCCCAGTCCATTAACTGAAAAAGAGTCTTCGATGAGATGGATCGCTCTGATGCTGCTCATATTCTCAGGTCGATTAATACCCGCCAATGCACAGGAAGTTACTTCCACATCCGACTCAATCGAGGGAAACTTCAACGTTCCGTTGCCTACCTTAGGTGGAAAGCAATTTTGGACCGACCAGCGTTGGCACCGCGATATTCGCTTGCAGTACAACAGCACTTTGAAACACTATCGCATTGTGGATGCGAAGAATGTGCGACTCGGCTGGGGCTCGCATGAAGCCATGGTGGCACAATATGAAAAACTCGTTGCCAGTAAGCCATATGAACAGGTTCCCAAACACTTTGTCATCCTAGTCCACGGCTTAGGGAGAACCGCTGATAGTATGGCCCCAATGGCAGAGTTTTTGCAGAAACAAGCGGACTTGCAACCTAATGAACCTCATCTTCAATTAACGCCCTTTACCGTTTCATACGCGAGCACTCGTGACTCCATCCAACATCACTCGCAGGCGTTAAGCGAATTGATTGAGCATTTACCCGCCGATACGGAAATCAGTTTTGTCGCTCATAGTTTAGGGAACATTGTGATACGCCATACAATAGGACGATGGCAACGGAATGGTGATCCGCAAAAAATTCTGCCGAGGCTTAAGCGATTCGTGATGCTCGGTCCTCCCAACCAGGGTTCAATGTTGGCGGAGAAACTTGCAAGGCTCAAACTATTCGAGGTGATAACAGGTACCTCCGGTCTTCAATTGGGTAAAGCTTGGGATCAACTGCAAGCGCAATTGGCCATCCCACCGTTCCCTTTTTTGATCATTGTGGGAACGTTGGACGACAAACCGATAGGCAACCCATTGCTCAACGGCCCCAATGATGGCGTCGTTACCAAAGATGAGGCGATGCTACAGGGAGCAACCCAAATTGAAGAGTACTCTCAATTGCACAGTTTTTTAATGAATGATCCTGAGATCATGAAATCAACCTGGCAGTTTCTGATCAGTGATTGAGTCCCCATTGGATTGCATTTTCAAGCAATCTCGCGAAACACTCTTGTTCAAATTCTTTTTCGTGACCGAGTGACGTGTAAAACGACTTTCCTCCATCCGCTCGTTCAAACGTCCACGCAATCGGCTCCACAGGCTTGCCGTCCACACGGGCGTTCATGAGTGGAACACACTTCGTATGAAGTGGTGCCACTTTATAGAGCGAACCGCCGATCCGCAGCGATTCGATTCCGGAGTCCGCAATAATCGGGTGACTTTGTTGATCGGCGGACAATGGCAATAGCGAAACGGCCATCTCAGCTCCGTAATGATTGGTGTAGCTGCCGCCAAAAATTTCGGCATCCCAACTATCCCATGTCAATCGATCCGGCGGAGGAGAACCTTGGCGAAGCGAGAAAGCGTGATTGGCGGTCCGAATTCCGACGATGGGCTTACCTCCCTTTACATAATCGCGCAGTACAGACATATCGTGCGCACTGATCGGTCGACGTCGAATACTCAACAAGAGGAGATCGGCTTCATCGAGACGTTGAAACGCGGGCAAATCACCAGCGCCTTCGTTGCGACCGTACACCATCACGACGCGATAATCTCGCCACAGCCTTTTGCGGGCAAATTCAGTCAAACCGATCTCAGTTTTGTATTCAGGTTCTGCCATCGCCACCAAGACAGTCGCCCGTAAATCCTTGGCGAAACGAAACTCATGCCCTCCCAAGATTTGATTGCTGCTGATTGTCGGACAGACATACTTCTCAATATGCTCGACAATCAAATCTGTTCCCGAAAAATGACTCACGTAGGGAGGCATGTTAGGGTTATACATGGTGTCTGTCATATCGCGGACCAGCACCACATTCTTGCCATATTGAGAAAGATTGCGCAAACCGAACGGACGACCGAGCACACACATATTGGTGTGTACCCCCATGATCATCACATTGCGAATTTTTTTGTTCTCTAAAATACTCCAGACTTCGTCGCCGCGATCACTGACATAGTCTCCACTTTCTATATCAAGTCCAGGATGTTCACTTTTCCAAGGTGACATCGGCTTGAGTCCTGTTGACATCAACTCTTCTTGCCACAACAACTTCTGTTCGGGATCATCATCATTTCCGCCATCGCTTTGATCGAGCGGATACAGGCCCTGCTCTTCAGCAGGAATCTGATAACACCATCGTCCAATCAACGGAGGTAGGTTGCTCGCTTTCGGGATTTCGAGGGCGAGCTTTCTCCCCGGATGGTCCTTGTAGTACTCCATGCAATCACTGGGAGCATGAATGATGGTAACGCCTTTATCGCGCAAAGCGTGCAGCAGTTGATTCATGCGAGGTACCAGCTCTTCGACGCGCATGACAGCGTTCTTGCAACTATGAGAATCCCACATATCGCAAACGATTACGGCAGTTCCTTCGGCAGCCCACTTTTCCGGACGTTCCAATTCATAAAAGCGCCCCGTTTTCGGCTCAATCTCCGTCCTGCTGCGCAAACTAAGGCTCAACTCGTCCGCCTGGCAGTTTGAGTTTCCGAACCAACAAAGGGAACCAATCCACAAGCTGATGCCAATGAAGCGAGTGCTGGTGAAAAGAAACATGAAGATGTCCTTAGCTGCAAAAAACTTCGCCCGCCCACGTGAATGTTGCTGCGGAACTCCCTAAAATCATACATCATCCTCAGTGCCAGCGAAACCAAACGCAATTGCTTCGAGGATGTTCCCCGATCGCCTCTCCCCACGCAGGACTGTAAACCCCTATGCTCTCTCGACTTTGCAACATGTTGATGCGTCCTACTACGATTTGTTTGGCTTTGGTAGCTGCCACCTTGGCATCGGTATGTCCGGCCCAGCAAACCGGAACTCCCCGTCAGTTTTTCGCTGCAGACTATCACAAAAAAATCGCCGCCTTAGTCAAGCCTGACAATAGCGTCGCTTGGTCTATCCCTATTCGCGACATCCACGACGCACAACCTCTACCCAATGGCAACTGGTTGCTGCAAACAAGCTTTACGAATGTGATCGAACTCGACAAATCTGGGAAAGAGGTTTGGCGGTATGACGCCGGTAAAACAAGTGATGGAAAGCAAGTAGAGATTCATGCATTCCGCCGTTTGGATAATGGCTTAACGATGATCGCCGAAAGTGGCACAACCCGCATTCTCGAAGTGGCTCAAGATGGAACCATCAAACACTCCATTCCGCTCAAGGTTAGCAAGCCTGACCCACATCGAGACACCCGCCTAGTACGCCCAACCCCAGACGGCAATTATTTGGTATGCCATGAAGCCGAAAACTTAATTCGCGAATATCGACGTGACGGTTCAATCGCTTGGGAACACAACGTCGGTTCGAAAGTTTATTCCGCCAGCCGTTTGAAAAACGGCAACACACTCATTGGTACCGGCGATGGACATAGCGTTCAAGAGATTTCACCTGATCATAAGATTGTGTGGCAAATCACGGAAAAGGAAATTCCTAACGTGCGGCTAGCTTGGGTCACCATGGTCGAGCGACTTCCGAATGGCAACACTTGGATCGTGAACTGCCACGGCGAAGAACAGCAACAGATTTTGGAAGTCACACCCGAAAAGAAAGTGGTCTGGAGCTTCCGCGACTTCGACCGCTTCGGCAACGCTCTCCCAGTCGCATTTCCTCAATAAGTGTATTTGTAGGGTGTGTGCAGCAAGTCTTTCTTGCGAACGCTCGCCGTCTCAATAACCGCGTATTTTTGGTTGAACCAACCAAGCGATAGTTCGACTTGCGAAACACACCGTGGAGTTGACGTGACACGAGAACAGACGCGGTATAGGGCGTTGAGCAACCCCGTCATGCGCAACGTGCGAAACCTGGTAAAAAGTTGCATCCAACGCACGGTGTGTTACGCGGTCGGTATAGCGCGCGATCAATCAAACGCTTCGAGAGTGACGATTTGTGTGACGGACCGAAATCGCTGGACCGCTTTACACACCCTACTAAAGATCGCTATCGCGTTTGAATAAATCGAGAAATCGATTTTCATATTCGCTGAACACGTTCAGGCGATCGAGTTCGCGTTTTAACTCGTAGGCCTGGGCTCGATCGCGTTGTGCCTTATCAAACAACTCTTCGATTCGCGTTTGGTCACTTGGCGCAAGTTTGTTAGCGTCGCTCTCTAACTCATCCGTGGACTCTTGGGTTGTCTCTTCGTTCTGAGTTTCATCATTCTGGGCCAGGATGGAACGGAGATGTTCATCAAAATCATCAACCTGCTTTCGAAGTTCATGCAATTTCAGGGGCACACCGGTCAATCTTTCAAACGCCTCTAAAATGGGAAGAGCTGATTTTGGATAGGCGATTTGAACGAACATCTGCGGCAACTCACCCAACAGACAAATCCCTGGTAATTTCTTATCGACACCAGCCCCAATCAACAGCCCGTTCAAACCTCCGATTTGTCCGCCTACTAAAGGCATCACTTGATGATTTTTGAGGTCATCCAATAGATTTTTATCGGTTGCCGCTCCCCATAGACTCAATTCCGCATCGGGCGCACTTTGTGTCACCATCGCAGCAAAAGTAATCACTCGTTGAATATTCCAACGCTTCGCAAATGCCAGGAGCCTATGACAGAATTCCATCTTGTTGATGGCTGGTTGAGCATCGCCTACAAAGAGAATCAAATCGGGACCATCTTGGCTCGGATTGTTACATCCAAAAAAGCGAGACTTGGCAACGCGCGGTGGCTGTACCAAACCATGCTGAACGTCCACGCTATCCAAGTCAAAAGAACCATGGGTCGGCAACTCAGCAAGCTCCTCCATCTCGAGCTTGGTCATCAGATAATACCCTGCAGTTAGCGCAACTTGCCCCATTCCAGGCCAAACGGCCACTAGCCAAGGGTTACGGAATTTTGTGTTGTCTGCCATTATTACGTCGGCTACCTGTCAGTTTGTCGTGGAGTCGCTCTTGGTAAATACGGATTTTTCGTTGTCCAGAGTCGATTTAGCGTGAAGTTTGTTTCGAAAAGGGATCTATCCGCTGCAAGCTTTTCTAAGCGTTGGAATAACCTTACACGAACTGCAAATGTCGTACCGAATGTCAGTTGTGGTTTCTGTGTTCGATTATAACCGGTAGGCTAGGTCACGTATTGTTCTTGGTTGCTTCCTCGCGTTCCAGGACGTAACCTGATAGGTCTTTATACTTATCCCGACGCATCCATCATCTGCGGCGAATTGGAATTTGACCAAGAGATTTCTAACACCGTTTTCAATCCTTCGGTACTTGTAGAAGTTCTATCGGAGTCAACCGAAAAGTATGACCGAGGCAAGAAGGCGGAGCACTATAGAAGCATACCCGCACTGCGGCAGTACATTCCGTCAACATTGCCATCCCATTAGCGGAACTCTATCGAAATGTCACGTTAGCTTGACGTCATCCGATCGCTAAGAATAAAGGTGAGTGTTACAAGTTTTTTCGGCGTTAGGGCTTCCAGGTAGCCAGCGGATTTTCTCGGTTGGTAAGCGGCAGCGAAACTTGCTTGCCAGCGACCTGCGACGCATACACGGCAACAATCAACTCTGTGATGCGCCGTCCCATCAAACCACTGCATTTTGGAGATCGTTGCTCTCGAATAGCAACTGCCAAGTCGCGCAGCGCTTCGGTATGTGCATTTTCGTAACGAGTATTGCGTTCGAGTTCTGGTTTATTGATTCCGCCTGAAGTGATGGACTCCCAAGTTTTCTTAGATCGATAAGGCGACCATGCAGGATCACGCAAAATGCCAGCTGGCTGCATATAGCCTGTTTGTAATTCGATCATTCCTTTCGATCCGAAGACTTGCAGAGCAAACCGATTTTCGCTCCCTCCAGCATTTCGTTTTGAAGCAAAGTACCCTGTCACGCCACTTGCAAATTGGTATGTAGCCGTCAATTGATCCCCGGCAATAAGTCCCAAGCCCTCATTTCCCTCGACCACATCTTTAGATGTGATAGTTTTCCCCTGTTTTTGTACCGATGCATAACAGTTGATCGCTTCGCATCCAGCGACCAGGGACATCAAACCTAGAACATGGGAACCGAGAACCCACAAATCCTCACCACCTCCACGCTGATCTTCTTTGCCTCGGCCCCGTAATTCCAAGATCTCACCGATCTCTCCTGCTTGGATCGCTTCTAATACGCGTTCGGTTACTGGCGAATAGAATGCCGTATGTGCGATCGCGATATGCAAGTGTCGCATTTCAAATTCGCGGAGCACTTGATCACATTCTGCTAATGTGCGGCAGAAGGGTTTCTCCATATAGACGTGGCAGCCCGCCTCAGCAGCCGACAGCAACATGTCAGCATGTTGATCGATCCAACGTGGCCCAATAACGACGATATCAAGATTTTCGCGTTCCAGCATCTCGCGATAGCTGGCATACGCTTTGGGGGCATTGACCTTTTTCTGTGCGGACTCAAGGCCTTTGGGATCAGCATCGGCAATGGCCATGATTTTGCCATCGCCAAACTGAACTGCTCCCACATCCAAACTATGCCCGTAATCACCGCGTCCTGTGGCGCCGATGATACCGATCTTCAGCGGAGCATGAGCCATTTGAGCTAGCCTTTCATATTGTCGCGTAACTTTCTTAAGTTCTCTGACGCAATCGTTGATGACTCAGCGAGTTGAGTGATATGCCCCATCTTGCGGCCAATAGCCGCTTTGGATTTCCCGTACAAATGCAAATAAGTTCTGGGCTCTTCCATGGGCACTTTCCAATTAGGAGAGCTGTTGCCCCACAAATCACCGAGGATATTCACCATAGCGCATGGAGCAACCAAGGAGGTTGAACCCAGCGGCAGATTACATATCGCCCTAACTTGCTGCTCGAATTGACTGGTCACACAACCTTCGATCGACCAATGTCCCGAGTTATGTGGACGCGGTGCGATTTCATTGATCATGAGTTGATCGCCAGCAACAAAGAACTCGATACAAAGCAGACCTTCTAGTTGCAAAGTATCCGCCACACCTAAAGCAATTTGCCGTGCTTGTTGGTCAAGTTGCGCGAGCGCCGGAGAAACGGGGCAGCGCGTTACATCAAGGATGTGGTGCCGATGTTCATTTTCGACCAGCGGGTAAACAACCGTCTCACCACTTGGGTTCCGCGCGACCAAGATCGAAACCTCAGCCCGGAAATCGATCATTTTTTCTGCGATTAACAGACCGTTACCAAGAGCTACTCGAGCCGCTTCTAGTTCCTCCATGGAACGAACAATCCGCTGGCCTTTTCCATCGTAACCAAACTGAACCGTTTTCAACACGATAGGCAGCCCAAGCTTTTCGGCGATGCCCCTTAAATCAGCGTTCGGTTCAACCGGCAAAAATGGGGTCACCAGGAAACCCGCATCTTGCAACGTTGACTTTTCTTTAATGCGATGTTGCGATATACCCAACACTCTTGGCCCAGGCCGAACTGGAGCTAGTTCAGAGACACGTTCCAGAGTTGTAACCGGGATATTTTCAAACTCGAGAGATATAACCTGAACTTCGCGCGCGAATTGCAGGAGTCGTTCTTCATCCTCATAGGGAGCGCAAATATGCTTATGCGAAACTTCGCCTGCGGGAGATTCAGTTTCCGGGGCGTAGACAATGACCTTGTACCCCAGGCGTGAAGCGGCGATAGAAAACATGCGTCCTAGTTGCCCACCTCCCAGCATTCCCAAAGTAGCGCCAGGCAAAATTGGACTCAGACTCCGATTCATAAAACTGAATCCTTCAACACGGTTTCCGTTTGGGACATCGCAAACTGTTGGAGTTTATCAGCCAAGAGTGGATCATTGATGGCCAGAATTCGAACTGCCAGCAGACCAGCATTGCGTGCTCCAGCGGCGCCAATTGCCAAAGTCCCTACAGGAATTCCACCTGGCATTTGTACGATCGAAAGAAGTGAATCCAAGCCTTGCAAGGCTTTGCTTTGTACGGGAACGCCCAGGACGGGTAAGGTTGTACAAGCAGCAACCATTCCAGGTAAATGAGCAGCACCACCTGCACCAGCGATGATGACTTTCAATCCTCTGGCGGCCGCTTCTTTAGCGTATTGAACCATCCATTCGGGCGTACGATGTGCGGAAACGACTCGACACTCATGAGGGACGCCAAAATGCTGAAGTGTTTCAGCGGCAGATTGCATTGTTTCCCAGTCGGAACGGCTTCCCATAATGACGCCGACCAACGGCTTGGCTTCTTGGCTCATAGTTTATCTTTCAATCGAATTTCCAAAGCTTGCCCAAAGTTTCACGTTGAATCTGCGTCAGCTGTTTAATGCCTTGTTTTGCCTTGCTGATCAATTGCGCTAATTGTTCATCGTCGAAAGTAGCTTCTTCCCCAGTCCCTTGTAGTTCGACGAACTTTCCTTTGCCCGTCATGACGACATTCATGTCAACTTCAGCCGCAACATCTTTAATGTAGTCCAAGTCAAGTTCGACTTTTCCGTCGACGATGCCCACGCTGATGGCAGCTACACTATCAACCAAAGGATATTCAGAGAGTGGCTTCTTACCATATTCCGCGTGAAGAGCATCAACGAGCGCCATAAAGGCGCCGGTAATGCTCGCTGTTCGCGTCCCACCATCAGCTTGTAACACATCGCAATCGATGGCGATGGTTCGTTCACCCAGTTTTTTGAGATCAACAATGGCCCGCAAACTGCGTCCGATAAGGCGTTGAATTTCTGTAGTACGACCGTCGATTTTTACACCGCGATCACGCCCCTTTCGAGTTGATGTGCTCGATGGAAGCATGCTGTACTCAGCCGTAATCCAACCTTGACCACCACCTTTGAGCCACGGTGGAACCTGCTCTTCGATCATGGCGGTGCACAGCACAATCGTGTTGCCGCATTGGTACAAAACGCTACCGGGTGCATGTTGCGTGAACTTTCGCTTCACTTTAACAGGACGGATCGTAGCTGCCATGTTGGAACCTTTCAGGAAGTGAGTCTCAAATCATTCTTAGATGTCAGCGGTATCAATCCAGCCAAGTTCCTTCGCCAGCCAAACTAACAGCCCCTTTTGAGCGTGCATTCTGTTACCCGCTTGTGGAATGATGGCGCTATTGGGGCTATCAATGACTTCGGCGGTAACCTCTTCCTCACGATGTGCGGGAAGGCAATGCAATACCTTGGCGTTAGGGCGTGCCAAGCTCATGAGTTCCGAGTTGACCTGATAAGGCTGAAACAACTTAAGGCGTTGTTGAGTTTCCTCTTCTTGTCCCATGCTTACCCAAACATCGGTGTAGACAAAGTCGGCACCATGCATGCCTAACTTTTTGTCGGATGTCTGAACGATATCCGCTTTGGGATATCGGGTGACAATTCGATCAAGCCATTCTTTTTCAATAAAATGCGTCTCAGGTCCCAACAAGCGGAACTTGATTCCCGACATGGCGCACATGAGCGCCAAACTGCGTGAGACATTATTGCCGTCACCGACAAACGTGAGTTGTTTTCCGACGACGCTATCACACAGTTCTTGCATCGTCATCAAATCGGCAATCGCTTGGCAGGGGTGTGCTAAGTCAGATAAACCGTTGATAATTGATACCGTATTGAATTTGGCCAATTCATCAATCGAGCTGTGTGAAAAAGTGCGACACACGATGAAGTCGGTGTATTGTCCCAGAACCTGAATGAAGTCACTAGTCTTCTCGCGTTTTTGCCACCCCACTTCTTGACCTAAGAACATGGCGGAACCACCTAACTGAATGATTCCCGCTTCAAAACTGACACGAGTTCTCAAGCTTGGCTTTTCAAACAACAGTGCCAATACTCGACCAGCCAGGAGAGGTGGCCGCTTTCCTTTAGACCAGAGTCGTTTGAGCTGATGCGCGATGTTCAATATCTCTGAAAGTTCAGAAGCAGTGACATCGAATAGAGTGGTGAGATGTCTCATATTAGGTTCCAACATTTATCTACATGAAGGCGATGTAAATTTGGGGATCACAAACTTTGGAATCAGGCATTCTGACTCGAAAGCGTGTTTTCTGAAGCGACCAACACACGCGAAAGAATTTCCAAGCTTTGGTCAGCTTCGTCATCGGTCAATGTAAGTGCAGGCAAGAATCGCAAAACGTTTCCTTGAGTGCAATTAATCAATAAACCGTCGTCCAAGGCAGCTTGAACGATACCGGCTCCTTCCATTTCAAGTTCGACGCCGATCATCGTTCCGGCCACTCGAATTTCACGGATAAAATCCACCTCTCCCTTGATTGATTCGAGCCCGGCCTGAAACCGTGAGCCGATCTGTTGTGCTCTGCCGAGCAACCCTTCCGATTCGACGGTCTGCAGGTAAGCGATACCTGCGGCTGCAGCGATGGGGTTACCGCCAAACGTCGAGGCATGTAAACCGGGCTTGAGGTAGCTCGCAACTTCGCTCTTGGCCAACATCGCTCCCCCTGCTATACCACCGCAGAGTGATTTGGCGAGGGTAATGATGTCAGGCTCAACGCCGAAGAACTGGTATCCGAACCATTCACCGGTTCGGCCACAGCCTGTTTGCACCTCATCAAAAATCAACAGTAGCTTGTGTTGATCAGCCAGATCGCGGAGCCCCTGAATAAAACTCGCATCGGGGATCTTTACGCCACCTTCACCTTGAATGGGCTCGATCATGATCGCGATGGTTTCATGGTCGATGCGTTTGGAGACGGCCTCAAGATCACCCCAAGGCACATAGCTAAATCCCGGTAACATCGGTCCAAGACCGGCGTGATATTTGGGTTGGGCCGTAGCCGAAAGAGCTCCCATAGTTCGTCCATGAAAACCACCTTCAAACGTGATGATTTTGTAGCGAGTTGGGCTGCCGTTAAGGCGAGCCAACTTTATTGCGGCTTCGTTCGCTTCAGCGCCACTATTGCAGAAGAACGCTTGCCCGCCGAAGCTTCGCTCGGAAAGCATTTCGGCCCACTGACCTTGCTGTTCCATGTGCCAAGTATTGGGAACATGAATTAGTTCTTTCACTTGAGCGGTAATCGCATCAACAATTGCAGGATGGCAGTGTCCAAGAAGATTGCAGCCCCAACCTGGGAACAGATCCAATAATTCGCGGCCTTCGCTATCCCATATACGCGAACCTTCCCCACGCACCAAATTCACCGGATAACGTTTGTAGTTGCCGATGACATATTTGGAAAACAAGTCAACAGTGGCTTGTGAACTCAAATGACGCGACATAGATCATCCTTTTCGGGAAAGCAAACAGTGCCTAAGCGTGGCGATAAGCTTGTCGAGGACCAGCCAGAATCTCAGTCCCCACACCTTGAGTCGTATAGACTTCCAGAAGCAACGAGTGACGAAGTTTTCCATCGATGATGTGAACTTTGCCCACCCCGCGATTCAAAGTTCCCAAACATGCTTCGATCTTGGGAATCATTCCACTCTCAATGACACCGGTGCGAATCAATTCGTTCGCTTCATCGGCAGTAAGGGAAGGAATTACGGTTGATGGATCGTTCTTATCTTTTCGCACGCCGTTAACATCACTCAAGAAGACCAATTTCTCGGCCCCTAGACTTTCGGCCACAGCCATCGCAGCGGTATCGGCATTGACGTTGTACTTCTGACCTTTGTCATCGATGCATACGCTTGGAATGACGGGAATCTGCGACGTGTAAGTTAGGCTCTCGATAACATTGCGATCCACGCGCGTGACGTGCCCAACGAAACCCAGATCGATTTTTTCGCCGGAACCGTTATCAAGCAGGAGTTTTTCTCCAAACAACACCGGGGTTGTTCCAAAGGTAAGATTCATAGCTCGACCGCCAAGGCGCTCGATTTCGTCGGTTAGTTGTTGATTAACCTCACCCGCCAAGGTTTTGACAACGATATCCAGAGTCGCTTCGTCGGTAACACGACGCCCTTGGATTTTCTTGGGGGTGATATTGGCTTGTGCCATTGCGCGATCAATGGCTGCTCCACCGCCGTGAACGATAACGGGTCGCATACCCACGGTTTCCATGAAGATCACATCCAACAGGATGTGGCGCATTGCGTTGGCATCATCCATCAAGCTACCGCCCAACTTGATGACCGTTGTTTTGTCTCGAAATCGACGAATCCACCCCATCGCTTCGATAAGGGTATCTGCCTTTGCAATCGCTTCTTCCACGGAGGTCGTTTCTCCAGTCGCGTGTTGTGTGTAAGTGGTAATAGTCAATCAAAGAAAACGGAAACCATCTGCCTGAAAACGGGAGAAGGGGGTGACTAGGATTTACTCCCAAGTCCCCCCCTTAACAATGTTTTGGCCAGCGTGATTTGTTTTCTTAACCGGTTTTGATGAAACGTGAGCTAACTAGGAAAGCCCAATAGGATAGAAAATTCGCTGGTTGGATGCAATTGCGGCAAAGGCTAAGGATTGAGCCCTTCGACGAATTTGTACAGTCGGCCGCCCGAAGTGACGGTGGTGAAATAAACCTCACCATTTTCATCTTCACCGAACGTTACGATCGGAAGGCTAGGTGGCCAAATAATCTGCTGATTTGCGGTAACTTTCTTGGATTTCGCGTCATAACGGAGAGCCCAAAGCTTTCCAGAGACGTAATCGCCATACAAATATGCTCCGGCAAGTGAGGGAACCTTTGTACCGTGGTATACCTGCCCGCCCGTGATCGACTTGCCCCATGATTCATTGTGGGGGTAATCAAAAATTGGATCGATTGTTGGAGATGGAGCCTTTTGGCCTTGATTCTTGAAATCGTGTTTTCCCTCTCGCAAGCTCCAACCGTAGTTCCCTCCTTTTTCAACCAAGTTGATTTCTTCCCAAAGGTCTTGGCCGACATCCGCAACCCAAAAATCTTTGCTCTGGGGATCGAAAGTCATTCGCCAAATATTGCGGAAGCCATAGGCGTAGATTTCTGGCTTGGCACCCGACTGATTGACGAATGGATTGTCCTTCGGAACAGCGTATGCTTTTCCTTCCTCTTTATTGTTGACGTCCAATCGCAAAATTTTGCCGAACCAAGTCGACAAATCCTGGCCGCTTAACAATGGATCATTTGCCTTCCCGCCGTCCCCCAAACCAACATACAGATAACCATCAGGCCCAAAAACAATCGAGCCACCGTTGTGGTTCCAAAATGGTTGCTTAAGCGTCCACAGAATTTCTTCCGACTCGGGTAACGCTTTGTTAGGATTCTTCGGGTCGACGCGGAAACGTGATAAGGTGCTGAGATGGTCTTCTTTCTTCGAAGTGTAATACAAAAAGAATTCGCCGTTCTTTTTGAACTCAGGATGAAAAGCGATTCCCAATAAACCTTCTTCATTTTCCTGGTCTTTGTACATCACGCGATCGGTGATATCCAAAAACACTTCGGCTTCCTCAACGCTTTCATCGTTGGGCATCACATAAATGGTTCCGTACTGACTTCCAACGAACAAACGCCCCGACTTATCGCCCGCATGGGTCACAAAAATCGGGCGTTCGATCGTAATGGAAGGAAACGCGCGTTCCACACGAACTTTCAGAGGAGTCTGCTCTATTTCTTGGGCCGCTGCTTCTCGAACCATTGTCAGTGAGCAACAACTGAATGCCACCACAAACAACGTCGATGCGAAAAAACGAACAGATCTAAACATGGCAAACACCTCATGAAATTCAAGTCAAAACGCGTGCTGAGAATATCTTACAAACGGCAGATCTTTACTTGACGTCGAGCAATTCGACTTCGAAGATCAACAACTCGTTTGGACCGATGTCACCACCGGCGCCGCGCTCGCCGTAAGCCAAGCCTGGTGGGATGTAGAGAATCCACTTATCACCAACCTTCATGCGTTGCAAGGCTTCCGTCCAACCTTTGATCACACCCGAAACTGGGAACGAAATGGGTTCGCCGCGAGCGATCGAACTGTCGAAAACTTTGCCGTTGAGCAATTTACCTTCGTAGTGAACCTTCACTTCGCTGGTGAGTTTTGGTTGAGCGCCGGTTCCTTGTTTAACCACCTTGTACTGAAGACCGCTTGGTAGGGCGATGACGCCTTCAGCCTTCTTGTTGGTTTCCAGGAATTCGGCGGCCTTTGCCATGTTATCCTTGGTTGAGGCTTCTACTCGTGAAGTGAGCATCTTGTTGATATCGTCGAAGGCCTTCGACATTTCTTCGTCGCTCAAACGTGGCTCTGTTCCAGCCAACATATCCATGATGCCAGCGACGAGATCATCCTTGGAAAGATCACCTGGCTTGAAACCAGCTTCCTTTAAGTTTCGTCCGATGTTCAGACCAATTGCATAACTCGGAGGGCTCATAGGTTTTTGAACTTCTTTCTGAGGTGCAGGCGACGCAGGATCCTGCCCAACAACGGCTACATAGCTTGCGAATGAAATCGCAATTACGGAAAACACCGCACTCCACGACGAAAGACTGATACGTCGCATACACTCACCTTTAATGAATCAATCGGGGATAAACGATACTGGGCCAATTTGTGGGATCGATGCCAAAGCGGTTGGCAGTACCCCCGTGGCGGCTACCAGAACGCTGCATGATTCCTGGGGTATGCCCCCCAGAAGCGATAAATATACCTAAGGTTCGTCCCGATTCACAGTGGCAGAACTAGAAGAGTCTGCCGCTGACGACCGTGTGGAATCCACTGGCTGGTCCTTTTGGGCGTCGACTCTTTGAAAGCGGCGGCATGCGCCTACCGGTTGAGGAGGATATTTGGGCCAAGTTGGGTCCGAAACTCCCAACTGACACAAAAGAAACTGCGAGCCCTTGCCACTGACAATGATGCGGTGCTGCTTGCATTGACCACACAAAGATGCTTCCAAATGCAACGCCAAGTTCATTTCACCACGACTCGATATGGGTCCCAAGATCTTCTGCGGGGCACTGCTTCGCCGCCTCGACGGAGCAGAAAACGCCCATGTGCATGGTAGCCGACACGTGCAATTTGAACAGTCGTCATAATCGTTACTTCTTCACTGCAATTGCGTGACTTGAACGCACAATAGTTTGATTTTTACTCTTCGGTACAAATTCACATTCTATGGTTATGTGGCTTTGGAAATGCTGCGAATGGGAGAGCGAAAGTTGTCTCATCGAGGGTTACCGGCCAGAGTCTGGGGGGTGTGGCGATCGAATAGTCGATCGCGACTCGATCACGACCTAGATTTCCATCGTTTCCTGACGACAGGCTTCCCGTTTTGTGGCGAAATAGGAAGCATTGACTTCAGGAGCTTATTGTTCACCCGTTGTTTGTGCCTTATGGCACGCCATCCACAAAATTTGGAGAGGAATAACCATGAAGAATTTCGCCGCTAAAATCAGTAGCTTTTTGAAGAGTGAAGACGGCCCAACAGCAGTTGAATACGCTGTTATGTTGGCTTTGATCGTTGTTGTTTGCTTGGGTGCTATCCGCACCATCGGCACCAACGCTTCGACGACCTTCAACAAGGTTTCGCAACAGTTGAAGTAATTCGCTCTGGCGAATTCTTGTCCGAGGTTTCTACCTTGGGCTGATGTTGAAAATAGAATGCGATCGGTGTCCTTGATGCCGATCGCATTTATTCTCTTCCAGCATACGGTGTTAGCCAACAAGAGATGCAATCATGCCAAATATCATTCCAATCGAAGTGATCCAAAATTCATGGGAAATCATCTGGTGCGCTGTTAGCACCCTGATTGTGCTCATCACTTGGATCTGCAATTTGCGTTAAGCCGCTGCATTTCTTGCCGATTAATCCCGCTACGCGACCAAGATAAATATCGCCGTTCAACCAATAGCCTGCGTTGACGTGCTCCCCTGCCCTCCCCGCCGACATCCCATAAGTCCCCACCTCAAAACCAAGAGTATCCCCATGGAATCGATTTGCTCGATATTACTAGAACACTGGAGTGTTTGGTTGGTTGCCGTAACGTTAGTGGTAGCCGCTGTGATCGATGGTCTCTATTTGAAAGTCCCAAACTGGCTGACCATTCCGATGATCATTTCCGGTTTGATTTTCAGCTTCACCGTTTCTGGTTGGAACGGTCTGGGCTGGAGTCTCCTTGGCACCGTGGTTGGCTTGATCCTCCTACTGATCGTTTACAGCATCGGTGGAATGGGAGCTGGCGACGTGAAACTCTTGGCCGGAATCGGAGCCTGGATGCACGTTGAGCACACTTTCTGGATTTTCATTGCTACAACAATCGTGGGTGGCATCATGGCATTGTTCATGATTGCAGCATCCGGACGATGGAAGAAACATTTTGGTCAGATGAAAATGATCACTCAAGAAATTGTAGACGTTCGCGATCCTGAAACATTGTTCGCTATCGCCAAAGAACGCAAACCTCGAATGATGTTGCTTCCATACGGAGTTCCGATGACGATTGCCGCTCTCGGCTACTTTGCAACTCAAGGCTTGTTGTGGTAATGCGTGCCCTAAAGAACTGATCGCGAAAATACAACACCAAGAGAAATACTGTGCGCAAAGCACGACAATACTCAGTGTGACTTATGTGAGGCGATGTGTTTAGGCACATCGCCTTTTTTTATGGATACTCGCAGCCTGTGTGAAGGGAGTGTTTAGTTCCCTAATATCTTGGGAATTTGTCAAAAAAAATCGCGCACTTAGATTTTTGTGACATACGTTTCAGTAGTGTCTTGCATGACTTCTTCCTGTTTTGTGGCGAAATGGGAATTAAAGAATGCAGGATCTGGTTATTCACCCTCATAAGTGCCTTTAGGCACGACCATTCCAATTTTGGAGAAGATCACCATGAAGAATTTCGCCGCTAAGATTCGTAATTTCTTGAAGAGTGAAGATGGCCCAACAGCAGTGGAATACGCTGTTATGTTGGCTTTGATCGTCGTTGTTTGCTTGGGTGCTATCCGCACCATCGGCACCAACGCTTCGACAACGTTCAACAAAGTTTCGCAGCAGTTGAAGTAATCTCCAATGCCGATCGTCGTCTGCTTTGTTGCAGCGGATTGGCAATGGCTTCACGCCGAGCTATGACTCGGTCATAAATGCGGTCCTCGCTGTTATCGCAATGGCGAGGTAATCCACCTGATCGTTCAGCTATTCGGTTAGCTCGAACGATCATGTCGTTTCTAGAGTTCGCATAATCGACTTCATCATGAATCGAACTACCTCAATACGTTTGAAATAATTTTTTCAAAATCCAATGCGCAGTCGCTTTCTCTATCCTATGTTACCACTGGATGGCGAAGAAGCCATTTTCGCGAAATACGCGATCTCATAACATCGCTCACATTGATATCAGGCAGATCAGCAATGGAATTTTTCATCGAATCCGTTACCAATCACTGGCCCATTTGGCTTGTTTCTTTTGTGCTCGTGGTTGCTGCCATCATCGACGGCATCTGCTTGAAAGTTCCCAACTGGATCACTTTCCCGATGATCGCCACCGGCTGGGCCTACAGCTTGGTCGCCGGTAGCTGGGAAGGTTTGGCCTGGAGCATCACTGGCACTGTAGTCGGCCTCGTGCTCTTGTTGATCGTGTACTGCATCGGGGGCATGGGTGCTGGCGACGTTAAATTGCTCGCCGGTATCGGTGCTTGGGTCCACCTCGAACATACTTTCTGGATTTTCATGGCCACAACGATCGTGGGTGGAATCATGGCTCTGATCATGATCGCAGCCACCGGTCGCTGGCGAAAACACTTTGGTCAAATGAAGATGATCTCGGAAGAGATCGTAGTGCTCAAAGATGCTGAGCGACTCTTTGAACGTGCGGCTAAACGCAAGCCAACTATGTTGCTTTTGCCTTACGGTATTCCGATGACCATCGCAGCTCTCGGTTACTTTTTCTACCAAGGTCTCTACTGGTAAGACGAGTAAACCGCGAAAACCAGGCAAGAAACACAACACACGCAACCTGAGTCGAGTTTAAGGCGACCTAAGTTATACCTTCAGAGGTCCTTGAAATAACGCCGAATCCATGCCGATACGTCCGTTTGGATAAAAGGTAGCGGTTGTTCGGCTTGTAACGGAAATGGCCAACGCGACAGGGGCAGGAGTCCTCTTCAAGCTCCCAGCGTGTTTTGGCCAATGATAGATCTGATTGGGTCTATCAGAACAAACCCCAGTGACGATTCCTTTATATCCACAAACGGCCAGTCCCTACTCTGGGAATGGTATGCAATTGACGAGGTTAGAATATTATGCGAAGTAAGTCCGGCATACTTCTGATCGTGGCCCTTGGCTGCGGAATGGTCGCTTCGGTGGGTATCAGCCAAGTCGTTGCAGAACGCCAGGCATCTGATAATCAAATCCAACTCGTCGAAATCTTGGTAGCAACCCGAGACATCGACGTTCAAGAAAAAATCAACGCCGACAATATTCGGCTGGAAAAATGGCCTAAAGATCGGCTTCCAGAAGGGGCCATCACCAAACTCGAAGACGTCGAAAACCGATTCGCCAACCAACGTCTTTTTGCTGGTGAACCGCTGCTTCCCGCCAAATTGATGGACTCCGCCGAGAGCGTAGCCAACAAGATTCCACCCGGACATCGTGTTTTCGATATGTCTGTCGATAACAACACCGGTGGTATGGGCTACATCCTCCCCGGCGACCGAGTGGACGTGATTGGCTTCTTCCAAGCTAGTCAACCTGGACAAATTGGACAAACTCAAACTGTACTTCGTGCTGTGCGAGTTTTCGGCATCGATGGCAACACGATTCGTGACAACAAAAAGACCGACGAGAAAAAAGCTGCTACTACGATCCAGTTGTTGATCCAGGACTCGCAGTTGGAAGCAATGACGACCGCTTCCGCCATGGGCCAACTTCGCGTTTCGCTGTGCCCTCCAGGCGTCAATAGCAACAATGAAGCTGGGGATAGAGTCGATACCGGCGCTGCCTTCATGAGCTGGATCAAAGATCGCAACTCCCCTACCCCAGATAGTTCGGCCCCGCCAGCATCGAGCAACCCGCTGGATGCATTCGGTGCCATGCTAGCAAATGCACAATCCCAGGACGGTGGATCGAAGGATTCAAGCGAAGTGGCTGTGATTACACCACGAGGTGTAACTCGCTACATGATCGGAAAAGAAGGTGAAATTCCGCGTATGATTGATAATGCGGCCTCCCCCAGCAACACAGCGGGTGCTGCACCAGCCACTGGCCCCAGTTTCGGTGGCTTCCCAGTCAACTATCCACCCTCAGCCTCAACAAGCGTGCCTGGCTCCATGCCATCTGGCGTACCTGTAACGACACCAACACCTGATACTGGCATGGCATTTCCTCCTGTTACCGGTCCAACCGCAACAGGTAAATAGGCAAGATGGAGAAAATGTAGCCATTCTAACGCTCCACTCAATCGTTAAAACCAGACCTTCAGGCTTAAACGACAGAAATGGAGCACGAATGGCCGATGGTAGGACTTAGTCGGATTGTTCCCGCTAGATTGGTGGTTACAGAAGACTGAGAGAAAAAACTCAGATTTTCGAATTGACCATTCGGAGTCTGAGTTGAATCGAAAATGAGAAGGGTACACGGAAGTACCTTAACGAGGTTGGGTGTGATTGCTTACGGCGACCCCAACTGAAGACAAGACCAAACTGCTTCACAAGGATGTGATCGGATGGAGTCGAGGCACCCCCTGCGGATCTTGCAACAACTGTTGCTGTCCCTTTCGTACCTTTGCACCATGGCTGCACTGCCAGCGGTGGCCCAGGAGGCTTCACTAAGTGCTATTCCTAGTGCGCCATCCGTAGGAGGCTCAACGCTTCTTACCAATCGAAACCAAGACCTTTCGATGGTGGTCAATTCTTCGCACACTATCGAAACGCAAAAACCGTACAAGTACATCACGGTCGATAATCCGGATGTCATCTCGGCTCAACCGATCAGCAGTAACAAAATTCAATTGGCTGCTCGACGCAACGGTGTGACGCAAGTGGAAATCGTCGATGGGGAAGGCCAAGCTCAATCGCTGCAAATCGTTGTCTTTGGTGATGCACGCGAGCTTGAAATAATCCTTCGCCGCCAATTCCCAAATTCTCAATTGAATGTTACCCCAATTCAAACTGGCTGTATCGTCAGCGGTGTAGTTGCGGACAGCGATGATGTCGAAACGGCAATTTCGATTGCTGAACTATATTTCAGCCGCGTTATTAACAACATTCAAGTGATGGGTGTCCATCAAGTTCTCTTGCACACTCAGGTGATGGAAGTATCGCGATCCAAATTACGCGACTTGGGATTCGATTGGCAGTGGTCTAACGCAGGTGATTTCGCCACACAATCTACGAACGGCCTCATCAACGCTGGTTCGAGCGGTGGAGCCGTCGGGGGCTCAGGCTTGGATTCTTTCCGCTTCGGTGTAGTTGGTAACGGTTCGGCGTTCTTTGGACTGATTCGAGCCTTGCGACAGAACAACCTAGTTAAAGTTCTCGCTGACCCAACTGTGGTGGCTGTTGACGGTCGCCCCGCTAGCTTCAACTCTGGTGGTGAATTCCCCATCGTTGTCCCAGCCGGTCTTGGTCAAGTTGGTATAGAGTTTCGCGAGTTTGGTACCCGTGTCGACTTCGTGGCAAAGGTCCGCGGTGACACTCGCATCTCCTTGGAAGTTCGTCCGACGATTAGCGAAATTGACCCAACCCGCAGCGTTACAATCTCGGGCGTGACCGTTCCCGGTCTACGCAGCCGCTTTGTTGATACAGCAGTGGAATTGAATGCAGGCCAAACGCTTGCGATTGCCGGTTTGATTCAAGTACGCACGGAAGCTGAGACCACTGGTATCATTGGTCTTTCAGAACTCCCCTACCTCGGTGTTCCATTCCGTCGCGTCCGCGAAGTGCAGAACGAAGTTGAGTTGTTAATCTTGGTTACACCTGAGCTAGTAGAAGCCATGGACCCATGTGAAGTTCCTCGCTCACTCCCAGGCTTCAACACTCAGTCACCGACTGACAGCGAACTCTTCTTCCGTGGCTATGTTGAAACTCCGACCAACGATGCGATGAATTGCCCACCAGGCATGAACGGTTCGCAGATGGGAACTGACGGCGGCGTGCCCATGATGGAAAGCTTGCCCAATGCAGCTTACCCAACTCAACCTACGCCCGTTCGAATCGAAGGTTACCCCACAGCTCAGAACCTTCCACCACAAGGACAATTCGCACCTGTTTCAGGCCCTAATGCCCCTAACGTTGGAGTTCCACCGCAGCAACAACCACAAGCACCTCCTGGCTTTCAGATGCAACCCTATGCACCAAGCTCGGCACCACCGATGAATCCAGGAACGGCAGGTGTTCCGCAGGATCGAACTGCAACACCACGATTTCCATCACAAACACCAACCCAGATCCGATAAGTTTCACCCAGTAAACGATTTCGAACATTTCTCGAAGAAGTAATTTCCATGAGCAACGTTCTACGACTTGCAATTGTTGACCCCGATGATTCGTCACGGGAAGAAATCAAGCAGACCCTGCAGGGATTAGAAATGGTCTGGTTGGAAGCAGAATGCTCCCGCTATGAGTTCTTCCCTGACACCGTAGGTCAATCGAACCCAGACATTGGAATCGTTGTCCTCGATTCAGATGTTGAGAAAGCCATCTTGTTGATGGAACAACTCAAAGAGAGCAATGCATCGTGCGAAATCATCGCAATGAGCACGAGCACAGATGGTCAAATAATTTTGCGCAGTATTCGAGCAGGGGCCAAAGAGTACCTCCCCCTTCCAATCGATGTAGAAGAATTGGTTGCATCGCTCGATCAAATTGCTTCACGAAAATATAGCGGCACAGAAGGTAAGCTTCGAGCGTCGAAAATCATCGCGTTCTGCGGTGCGTCGGGTGGTGTGGGCTGTACAAGTTTGGCAGTGAACGTAGGTTGTATTCTCGCGTCCAACCCAGCGAACTCTGCGGCTTTAGTTGACCTCGATTTGGCAGTGGGTGACGCCGACGTTTTCTTGGATACGATTCCCGATTACAGTCTCGTGGATGTGACTCAAAACATCGCTCGCTTGGACGTTCAATTGCTAAAACGCTCCATGACCAAACATCCCTCGGGACTTTATCTCTTGCCTCGCCCAGTGCAATTGCAAGACTTGGCGTTGATCAATCCAGATAGTTTGCGACGCGTTTTCGGTTTGTTGAAAGCCAGCTTCACCCACGTGATTCTCGACCTGTCAAAAGGTTTCACCGAGGTGGATGTCGCGGCTCTTGAGATGGCGAACGAGATCGTCATGGTGGTTCAATTGGACTTGCCTTCGTTGCGCAACCTAGTTCGCTTGTTGACGTCGTTCGACGAAATTGCCGAAATTCGCGACAAGGTTCGAATCATCGTCAACCGTGCAGGGTTAGAAAGCGGTCAGATCAGTTTGAAGAAAGCTCGCGAAACCATCGGTCGCGAAGTTTACGGACAAATCCCGAACGATTACCGCACGATGGTCGAAGTTCGCAACAATGGTGTACCGTTGATTCAACATGCACCGCAAGCATTAATCACGGGTGCCATGGTTCAACTCGCCGAGCGTCTCAGCGGCCAGCATATTGAAGCCAAAACCCAAGAAGAAAGCGAAAAGAAAGTCGCCGCTCCCAACAACTGGCTCAACTTCTGGCCAGGTAAAGGTGGCAAACCCAAGCCGGTAGCCACCAAATAACTCTGTTGTCCAAGCAAGTAAAGAGGCACTGAGTCATCAGTGCCTCTTTTTTTTCGCAGTTAGAGAAGCCGATTTGCATCATCCGCAAATGAATGAGCCTCTGAAGTCGATCATTCTTGATCGCTAAAATTTTGTGGTGTGTTACCCAACACCACCATCGATGGAACTGGCGGGGCCTTTGAGCCAATGAATGAGAGTTCGCACCATGCAGCCGGTTCCCCCAGCATCCATCCATGGTTTCGGCTTATCGAGAAAAGCGGGGCCGGCAATGTCGAGATGGCACCAAGGCGTATTGCCGATAAAATTCTCCAAGAACTTGGCTGCCGTTATAGCACCGCCCCAACGTCCATCCCCGACATTCTTTATGTCGGCGATCTTGCTGGCAACTTGCTCATTAAAGAAACCATACATCGGCAGAGGCCAAGCGTATTCGCCCACGCTGTCTGCCGACGCTCTTAATTGATCAATCATTTGTTGATCATTTCCCATGATGCCCGTAATGTCCGTACCTAACGCGACAACACATGCGCCCGTAAGCGTTGCCAAGTCGACGATGGCAGTTGGCTTTCTCTCCATAAGCACATCCAGTACATCAGCTAACACCACACGACCTTCCGCATCGGTGTTTAGAATTTCAATGGTTTTGCCTTGTCGACTTTTGATGACATCGCCCAGCTTGAAATTGTTTCCCGAGATGAGATTCTCGACTAAACCAACAGCAACCGTGATAGGTTGCTTCAATTTCAATTCAGCAGCTAATTTGATAAGTCCGATGGCAGTTGCCGCACCAGCCATATCACATTTCATGGTAGTCATACTGTCTGTCGGCTTGAGCGATAAGCCTCCGCTGTCAAAGGTGACACCCTTACCAGCGATTGCAATGGGTGCCCCCTTCGTTCCAGGATCTCCTGGAGCCGCTTCGGGTTTATAGGAAACCAGCATCAAACGTGGTGGTTTGATGGAACCTTGTGCCACAGCAAGTAGAGCGTTGCAATTTTGCTCCCGCAATTTTCGTTCATCCCAAACCTCGATTTGAACGGAGGTTCCTTGCAAGAATTCTTCAGCCAACTCGACGAACCTCTCCGGGTAGAGATGGTTGGGTGGTAGGTTCACCATGTGCCTCGTCCAGTTAATGCTGGCCGCCGTATTTTCAGCTTCCAGAACAAACTTTTGTGGCATGTCGAGCCATTGAATCTTTTCAAGTGGAAACAATGAGCGTTCCGTTCGGTACAAATCTTGTCCAACACAGCCGCAGAGCGATCCAATGATGGCTTGTAAATGAAAGGTCTCGGGAAGATTGTCCGCGGTAAAGGCGACCGTTGAGCGTTTTCTTGACGCAGCCGCTTTGGCCCCCGCTGCAGCAGCCTGAAATGCGCTGGCGGCGGTGATTTTGGCAAGCTCTCCCATCCCGACCAGAATCAATGAACTTGCCTTTATTCCCGCCACAAAATGGAGTTCTAGGACCTTACCAGCTGCTCCTGTCCAGACATTGTCGGAAATCAATTTGCTGATCAGTCCCCCGGATGCCTGATTGATCTCCCACAATCGGCCGGTTGGTTCACTGGCGACTCGAGGTGTTAATAAAACAATCGTTTCAGCGGATAAATCTGCAATTGTCCGTGGATATTCAATGGCTTCAACCATGAAGTCCTCTCCGTCTCAAACTGGTCTTTACTGTACAATATGACAAGATTGCGACAGCCTATCATCTCTTGGCGGGCCGTCCACTAGGGAATGGAGAGTTCGAGTCACTTAGGTTCACACTGAAATGCCCAGATTTCGCAACATGCGCTCGGTGGTTAACGACCTTCAACAGGGAGGACGTCTGCTGATCTATGATGAACCTATCAGCGCTCAATTGGAAATTGCAGAAATTCAACGGCGACTCTATTTGCGACAAGCACCGGCGGTTCTTTTCACCAAGGTGGAAGGCTGTCGCTTTCCGATGCTGGCCAATCTGTTTGGTTCGCTTGACCAAGCACTTTATGTGTTTCGCGATACCATCGATCGAGTTCGCCGCGCTATTGAACTTAAGATCGATCCTCAGGCTGCCCTTCGCAATCCGCTGCGCTATACCACCGCACCTTTCGTTGCCTGGACAATGCTGCCACGCTCTGTCTCCCGCGGGGCAGTGCTCAAGAATAGATGCCGGATTTCGGATCTTCCGCAATTGATCTCGTGGCCCGACGACGGCGGGCCATTCGTGACACTCCCTCAGGTACTAAGTCAGTCGCTGGCCAATCCCAAGTTAAGTGGCTGTAACTTGGGCATGTATCGAGTTCAATTGTCCGGAAACCGCTACAAGCCAGACCAGCAAGTAGGTTTGCACTATCAGCTGCATCGAGGAATCGGTGTTCATCACCACGAAGCGATACAACAGGGTAAGCCATTTCGCGTCAACATTTTTGTCGGTGGTTCGCCTGCTATGACGGTAGCGGCAGTGATGCCGTTGCCAGAAGGTATGAGTGAGCTAACATTTGCCGGTGCCCTGGCAGGTCATCGCATTCCGATGATCACATCCCAACACCATGCTCCGATTTACGCCGATGCAGACTTCTGTATCGTTGGCGAAATTGCTCCAGGTGAAATGCTGCCAGAAGGACCATTTGGTGATCATCTCGGATACTATGCGAAGACACATGATTTTCCTGTTCTCACTGTAAAAGAAGTCTATCATCGCGATGATGCCATCTGGCCGTTTACGGTGGTGGGTCGACCTCCGCAAGAAGACACAACCTTCGGTGAGTTAATCCATGAGCTCACAGGACCCATCATTCCTACGGTGCTGCCAGGAGTGAAGGCTGTGCACGCCGTTGATGCCGCAGGTGTTCATCCTTTGTTGTTAGCCATTGGTAGCGAAAGGTATACACCCTACAGAAAACCGAACCGTCCTCAAGAGCTGCTCACGCAAGCATCAGCCATCTTGGGACAAGGTCAGATGTCACTCGCCAAATATCTGTTCATCATTGATCAGGCGGACGATCCTTCTCTCGACATCCATGACATTGAACATTTCCTTACGCACTGGTTGCAACGGGTCAACTTTCAGCGTGACATTCACTTCCACACATGTACGACGATTGACACACTGGACTGCAGTGGATCTGGATTCAACGAGGGCTCGAAGGTTGTTATTGCCGCTCAAGGCGCACCTCGACGAACGCTTATCCGATCCATCGACGGTATGAGTTGGCCCCCCGGCCCGTTTCATTCGCCTCAGCTTGCCCTATCGGGAGTCGTGGCAATCGAAGGGCCCAAATTCGTGGACTACAAGTCTGCTGCTCAGCAAGTGGAAGGCTTTTGTCAACAATTGCCAGCGAACTCTGGATCACAGCGGCCTGCTTTGATCGTGATTGTCGACGATTCAAAATTTGCAGCCCGGACACTCAACAACTTTCTTTGGACGACCTTTACACGTAGTGATCCAGCCCGCGACATTTACGGTACGGAGTCATTTATTGACAACAAGCATTGGGGTTGTCACGAGACGTTGGTTATCGATGCGCGCATCAAGCCGCATCATGCGCCACCGCTCATTGAAGACCCGAAAATCACAGCCAAGATCGATGCTATCGCTGCCCGTGGTCTCCCTATTTCGAAATATCTCTAAGCACTTTTTGATCAACGATTGGATACAGGTAGGAAGCGAATGTCGGATTCAACATGGAACATCGAGGTCGAAAGTCGTACGCAGCGATTGCAGAGATTGTTTGGTGAGCAGCAACCGGTAGCCTGGGTTACCGGCTCGGCGGCAAATCGTGTAGGACGACATATCGCCAAATATCTGTTTGCTCATGGCTATCGAATTGTGGTCCACGCGCGTTCGTCCGTTCAGGAAGGGAAAGCGGGCGTTGAGCAACTCAACGCAATCCGCCCCAACTCGGCGATGCTGGTTGTGGGTGATGTTGCAGAGGAGTTATTTGCCAAGCGCGCGATAGCGGAGATTCAAGCTGGCTTTGGTCGCTTAGATGTGTTGGTGAATTCGGCAGCGATTTGGGAGCCTGTTCCGTTGGATCAGGTGACCAAGCTAGAGCTACAGAGAAATTACGATGCCAATGTGATTGGGACGTTCTTGTGCGTTCAACAGGCGAGTCGATTGATGCGTGAACAATCGCATGGCGGAGCGATTATCAATATTGGTGACTGGGCAATTGAACGCCCCTATGCAGGATTTTCGGCTTACTTTCCTAGCAAGGCGGCGATCCCGGGTTTGACACGCTGTTTGGCCGTCGAGATGTCGGCACTAAATCACGCTATTCGAGTTAATGCCATTTTGCCCGGTCCGGTGAAGGTGCCGGATGAGATGACATTGGAGGCGAGAAAGAAGTTGATGGAGCAATGTTTATTGCAACGAGAAGGAACAGCCCAAGACATTGCGGAAGGTTGTTTGTATCTCGCCGAAGCTCCGTTCATCACGGGCGTATCTTTATCAATCGATGGTGGGCGATTTCTCTACGGCGCCCCCTCCACCGACTCCACCGCGCATCCTTCTGAAGTTTGAAGTTTGAAGTTTGAAAGCTTCCTCACTGAACCACTGAATCACTGAAAACTGAACCACTAAAAAAAACAAGCCCGTTCTGACTTCCGAGTCAGAACGGGCCGTTTGAGATTATCGTCCAGATACACTTCCAGCTAGTGGAGGTATGTTGGGATCACAGGCTCAACCTTAGCAACCGCAGCCGCAATCGACTGGAGCTGCACAGCCGCAATCCGAACCACCGAAGATGCGGTTCAGAAGACGACCACCGAAGAGACCGCTACCGAGCAATCCACCGCGACCGGATACTGGGCATCCAACCGTTACAGGAACTTGTTCGCAAACAACTCGCTTAACGCAGCGGGTGTAGGTGTAAGGAACTTGCTTCGATACACAGCGAGCAACCTTCACGGTGTAGGTGTAAGGAACTGCTTTGCATGTGGTGCATGGAACCGACTTGGTGCAGGTTTCTGGAACAACTTTGCAAACTGTGTAGTTGCAAACTTGTGTTTTGCATTCAGGAACCATTTTGCAAGTGGTGTAGCATACATCTTTTACACGCTGTTCGCATACGATGCGGCAGGTGGTGTAGGTGCAGGTCTTGCTGCGGCATTCTGGAACCATCTTGCAGGTTGTGTAGTTGCAAACCTTGGTGCGTGGTTCGCAAACCATTCGGCAAACGGTGTAGGTGCAGGTCTTGGTCTTGCACTCAGGAACCATTTTGCAGGTGGTATAGCAAACTGTTCGGCTGCGAGGTTCGCAAACGATACGGCAAGTTGTATAGGTGCAGGTCTTGCTGCGGCATTCTGGAACCATCTTGCAAACCGTATAGGTGCAGGTCTTGGTTCGGCATTCTGGAACCATCTTGCAGACGGTGTATGGAACAACCTTCTTGCAAACTTCCTTTTCATAGCGAACGCAGTTGATGGTGCGTTCTTCGCAGCTTGGTACCCAGACCTTCTTGCAGATGGTCTTTGGTGGGCATTGTACGCATTCTACTCGGCATTCGCCTGGGCAGTATACGTTGCGGCAAGTAGCCGAATCAAATACCCACTTACCTGGCTCGCGAACTGTTTTGCGAATCACAGGACCGGCAACTTCTTCAGTGACCGTTTCCCACTTGCCAGTGTTAACTTTAATCGTACGAGTATAGTTAACAGGCTTGGTGGTGGTATAAAGAACTTCTCGTTCGCGTGTTTCTTGAACAGGAACCATTACGGTGTAGTTGATGGTTCGTTCTTTGGTTTCACGTACAGGAACCATAACCGTGTAGTTGATAACCTTTTCATGGGTTTCATATACAGGCTTGGAAACTGTGTAGTTGATAACCTTCTGGTGTGTTTCATGCACTGGCTTCATCACGGTGTAGTTGATAACCTTTTCACGGGTTTCATACACAGGCTTAGCAACAGTGTAGTTAATGGTCTTCTGGTGTGTTTCGTACACAGGCTTCATCACTGTGTAGTTAACAACCTTCGAGTGTGTTTCATATACGGGCTTGCGAACCGTATATGCAACTTGCTTGGTGTGTGTTTCGTATACTGGCTTCATAACCGTGTACGAACGAGTTGCTTGGCGATTTTCGCGAACAACTTTGTTCACCGTGTAGCTAACTTCACGGTAGGTCGTTTCTGGCACATATTTCACGCCATTGCGAACCTGGTCTTCGTACACAACTTCAGAAACCGTCTTCGTTCCGGTGAACTGCTGTGGTTCGTACACAACCTTGCGAACAGTTTTCATCACTGTATGGCAAGCTGGTACTTCACAGCAGCTAACCACGCTGCCTTCGCAGTTTTGGTAGCTGATGGCGCTATATGAAGCGTCAGCGACCCGGGCCGAAAAGACAGCCAAAAGGGCCGCCAAAATCGGCAGAGTCAAAAGCCTTCTCATTTCCCGTCTCCTTGAACACTCTCAAACTAATGCTGGACGCAGTATCTGGCTTGGCGATCCCATTTATCGCCAATATTTGCCCGGGCGTATTTCTCAGCTCTCTCAACCACTCAACCAGGGGTCTACATATGCGGCATTCTCAACTGGGTCCGTCGACCATCCTCCTAAAGCGTCGACGAGTTGAGTTCCGCTCCTGGGCAAAATGGGAGCATCAGCGAAAAATTACCCTTCGCACCATCTACATCGTCTACATAGCTGCAGCTGAATAAGAAATTTGGAACCAATAGGTGAGTTAGGCAACTTTGGTGCTTTTTGGCAACACAATGTTGCCGGTAGTATCGTTTATTCCATCTAGCTGCAATGATTCGCTGCCCCGTATAAACAAATGATTGCGACCATCCCACCAAAATGGAGGCGACATCCATGCCCACCCAACCTGACGATGACATGACGTCCCACGAAGGGCCTGCGCATGTAATTGGCATGATCCCCGCCGCCTCCGCGAACCGACTCGGTATCTATCTTCGCGAGCTCGAGCGTTTAGAGAGAACCGAGATTTCGACCGTAAACAGTCGCCAACTCAGTGAGAATCTGGGCTGGAGCGATGCCCAAATACGACGCGATTTGGCTGTGTTTGGCCTCTTCGGTCGCCGAGGAGTTGGCTATACCGTCAAAGAACTTGCGGCTTCCATTCGCCAGATACTTGGAATCAACCGCAATTGGGACGTGATTTTGATTGGGGTTGGAAACCTCGGCCGAGCGTTGGCCGGGTATCGGGGTTTCGCCAGCAATGGCTATCGCTTGGTCGCCGCCTTTGATAATAACCCTGCCCTCATAGGGACAAAAATCGCTGATGCTCCCATTTACAGCGTCGAACGACTTGAAGAACTGGTACCGACACTACAAGCCCAATTGGCGATCCTAGCTGTCCCGGTCGACCACGCCCCGCCGTTAGCCCAACGGCTGTCACAATGCGGAATCCAAGGCATACTAAATTTCGCACCGGTGATTCTGAAACCGGTTCAAACCGACATCACGTGCGTGGACGTTGACTTAGCATTGGAACTGCAACGGCTGGTGTTTGCCGTTGTGAGCCGTGATCGCTCCCGCCGCGACCCGGAATCATTGCCCGAAGAACCAACATAAACCCAATATTGGCAACAAGTTACAACAAATCGAACATTTTGCAGCTCGATTTTCAAAACCCGCGTTTTCAAAATCGCCTCCCTCGTGTATTCTCTACGCCATCATTGGGGAGCCGATGATTTGAGCCGAAACCGCACCGCAAGTGCCGGTTTAGGCCCTTGCCATACTTCCCCACTGGATAAAATGAAAATAGATGCAGCGGGTTGAGTGTTTGTGGATGTTGAGAATTCAGTTACTGAACGCTCCCACAGAGATTCGTGTCCTAAAGTAGTCTTGGCAGATGGAGAAGAGGTGGCTATTGTCAACTCTTCGGCACGTTGGGAAAATCACGCTGAGAAAATACTGCCTGGTGGTGTAATGGCAACACAGAGGTTTTTGGAGCCTTTATTCTAGGTTCGAGTCCTAGCCGGGCAGCTTTCCAAACGAAAAAAGGTCTGGTTTCAACCAGACCTTTTTTTATGTAAGTACCGATCCGCTGGGGGTGCCGATCAGATCGACGCCAGTTCCGAATCCAGTGCTATTTCACTTGCCGTTTCGCTAGCCACATCAGTGGTTGGCGCAGCAGTACGACGGCGGCGTTTCTTGCCCCTTGTAGCGATCCATTCCTTGGTCATCACTTCAAAGACCTCTGGGCTTTCATAACGCACGATATTCTTGCCTTCCGGCATAGGTCCGATTAACCCACGAAATACGGGAAGACCTCGCAGCGCCAAGTCCGTGCTGCTATCGTCCACCCCAATTTGGGTATGGCTTTCCAAAATTGGCTCGCAATTTGGAAAATCTCGGATGCGCAGCGTTCCGTCACTGGCGCGGGTCACAATTCTAAAGGTGTCTTTCTTAGCCATTCATCCTCTCCACGGAACGATTCGCCATGCGGAAATATTTCCGCCCACAGACATCTTCGACTCATTAGGGTCGACTATTTCGAAATAGTTTCGCCGGTTATCGCCATTGAAAAATAACGCTCAACTGACAGAACCGTCATATTGCGACATAGTCCATACTTTAGCTGGGGCCCAAACCGTAAATCTCGCCCAATGCACGCCAATTGGGCCTTGTTTGTAACCGATTTAGAATGTATCAATTACGAACGCTTAAGCACTAAGCTTGTCTAGTGTTTAGGTCCCGGAGGGTATCCGAATGGTTAGGGGGCTGATTCGAAATCAGTTGCCGGGTGACCGGTTGCGGGTTCGACTCCCGTGCCCTCCGCTTTTTCTTTCTGGCACAAGCTTTTCGGCTAGAGCCTAAACCGCATGACGGGCCTCTGCTGCCCCCGCGAGTTTGCTCAACATCTGGTCGACATCGTTGGCGACAATGACCCCGTAATTGATTGCCCCCAACCAGCCGCTCATGATGATGCCAACGCTGCCTGCATGATAGAGTCCACGCACTTTATCCGGTAAGCTTCGACTCACTGCCAAGCCTTCGAACTTGGTTCCGAAACTTGCGCCGGTAACGTGTTTGGTGTAATGATGGAACGTGATCGGTGTGGCAGCATCGATCAGCTCGATTCTCTCACGGCAATTGGGGACGTACTTTTCTAACGCATCGAGGGTCGTTTCAATGAGATCTTGCTTGCTTGCGTTATATTCCTCTTCACTTAGATTTGCCCAGTCTTCCCAACGCGCGTTGGTGCTGCTTACGATGGCATGACGTGTCTTTCCCGTCGGACGCGTTCGAGGATAATAAAAACTGAAGGTACGGCTGGTAATATCTCGCGACAGCAACAAATCCGTGCGGAAAGAGTTGGCGGTCGATGAGAACAACAAGTCACCGGTTTCTTCCGGAATATGCTCATCGGGCTTCAAGGCCATATAGACCTGCGTACTGCTGTTGTTGAGGCGAACTGCACGCGCTTGATCGATGAAGTCCTTGTCGAATTTATCTTCACCCACAAATTGAAATATTGTGGATCGCAAATTCGCGTTGCTCACTACCGCTTTGCAACCGATGCGTCGGCCATTGACTTCGACCGCTTGCACAGCGCCGTTCTCGACAATGACCTTCTGAACGTCACAACGGATGCGAACGTCAACGCCGTTCTTTTCCATTTCAGCTTGCATCTTACCTACCAAGTCATCCGTTCCACCTTCGTAGATATACACGCCCTTACTCATGAAATTAGAAAACACGATACCATAAGTGATGGCCGGATCCTCTAAGGTCGAACCGTTGGCGTAGGTGATGGGCTCCATCAGAAGCCGAACAATATCTTCACGCCCTGGGAAAAACTTTTCGAACAACTGTCGGGTGGTGACATTCTGATCGTCATAAAAATTCATTCCGCGGGCGGTATCAAAGAATGTCTTGACCGTTTCACGCTCGACACCAAACTGATTTACTAACAGCTCGGTGAAGTCCTCTCGGTTATACGTGGTCGTCAGCGAGAACATGGGGTTATCGAAACGGACGTTCTTGAGTGGAACGATATTGTCGGCAATGGCATCGTTCCAATAGCGACGACAGCTTTTGAGCATGCCTGCGGGAAAGCCATGGAGCGAGATGTCAAAAATATGGCTACCGGGTCGCCGAAACCATGTGGCCAAGCCGCCGAGCTTATAGTGCTGTTCGAGCAATAGCACGGAATAGCCCGATCGACCGAGCATATTGGCGGCCGTCATTCCAGCCAAGCCGCTTCCAATAACTACAATGTCGTAGGAATCCTTGGCACCTTGTAAGAAATCGCGTGGCATGGCAACCCAAATCTCGATGGAAAACGGCTGGAACGGGCGAATGCCGCTTTCAAATATTGGGGCGGCATGGAACTACACTGAAGCGACCGAAGAGACAAGCACCTTCGACGTCGACAGAATAGCATCAAGGCAAGTCAGAAAAACAACTGCATTAATGGCCATAGCATACCCGCATTTTAGGCCCTTGTCTTGGGGCCCAAATTGTAAGAAAGTGGGGACTTGGTGAGTCGCTTCGGCAAGTCTCCGCTCTTCGATCGAAATGGTTCGTTTAGCCCGTAGCATAAGGCTAGGCGTACTTCCGTTTGATTCTCAAACGTGTTGGTTCAAACCTCTATTCTCTGCATTGAACTGGCAAAACGAGACCAGGAGAACGTATCGGTCGAAGTGCCGTATCGTATCGGTCGCCTTCGGCAACTTGCCCCCGAAGCGAGATGCGTCCAGCGTGTGATGCCCTAACCTTCGCTCCGCTGCGGCAACGGGCTAAACGATGTGAGGCTGCAAAGGGCTAAAAGAAGAGACAAAGAAGCAAAAAAAGTGCGGATAAGAGGAGTCGAACCTCCACGACCTTTCGGTCACTAGAACCTGAATCTAGCGCGTCTGCCAATTCCGCCATATCCGCATGCGGGAAAACAAAGTATGCCTGACGTCCAGCGGACTGTCCAGTCCTAATGGAAGCCAGCAGATAGGCCTCAGGGAGCGTTGTGTCGCAGCTCCCGCCTAAACCCCACCCATCCTGAACTAGTAGCGAGGGACTTCAGGGTCAACCTCAATCGACCAAGCGTCAATTCCCCCTGCCATATTGAGGCAATTGAGAAACCCGTTCTTTCGCATCCACAGGACCATGCGTAAGCTACGGCCTCCATGATGGCAGTGCACGATGATCGATTTGTTTTTCAACGGTTCGAGTTTCGGAAGATTCTGCTGCACCTCACTCAATGGCATCAACACCGAGCCTTCAATATGAGCGATTGCGTACTCATCAGGTTCACGGCAATCAATGAGAACGATCTCAGGATTTTCCTGCATCATCGTCTTCGCTTCTTGGACCGTTACTTCGATGGGCTGATATTCTGCGGACATAATTCACCTAGCAATCGCTCATAGTTAAAAGCATTCGACTCGATCAGAACTTTACGCTTCGTCGAGCAGATCTACTGCCTCGAACCGTTCACCTTCAAGCATAGACAAGCTGGCGCCACCACCGGTGCTGACATGTGTGACTTTGTCTGCGTAACCCAATTGCTCGACAGCAGCTGCGCTGTCGCCACCGCCGATGATGCTGGTCGCAGTGCTTTCAGCGACGGCATTCGCAACCGCTTTGGTCCCCTCATCGAATGGGGCCATTTCAAAAACGCCCATCGGTCCATTCCATACAACCGTCTTCGACTTGCGAACAATGTCTGCATACAGAGCGGCAGTCTTCGGTCCGATATCCAGACCTTCCCAACCGTCAGGAATCTCACCTGCAGCGACAATCTTTTTGTTGCAGTCGCCCTTAAATGCGTCTCCACAATGTGTATCGACTGGCAGTATCAACTTGTCACCACCCTTGGCGAGCAACGACTTGGCCAGTTCGACCTTATCCGGCTCAACCAAGCTCTTTCCAACCTTACCACCTTGTGCCAAAGAGAAGGTATAAGCCATCGCGCCGCCGACCAACACCTTGTCGCAAATACCGAGCAAGTTGTTGATCACATTGATCTTGTCACTCACTTTCGCACCGCCAAGAATCGCCACAAATGGACGCTCTGGATTCGCAAGTACGTCGCTGAGGTATTGAATTTCTTTAGCGACTAAGAAGCCAGAAACCTTTGGCTTGCTTCCCATGGCTTTAGGCACCGCCACCATCGATGCATCTTTGCGATGGCAGGTACCAAATGCGTCGTTGCAATAGATGTCGGCCCAACCGGCTAAAATACCTGCATACGTAGCGTCACCTGCGGATTCGCCCGCATTGAAGCGAACATTTTCCAAGACACAAACTTCGCCCGACTTTAGTGCGGAAATGGTGGCTTTGGCCGATTCACCAACGGTATCGGTTGCAAATGCAACACTCTTGTTGAGCAACTCGCCCAAACGAACAGCGGTTGGACGGAGAGTGAATGCTGGCTCGACGCCTTTTCCTTTGGGACGGCCCAAGTGGGACATCAAAACCAATTTGCCACCACGAGCGAGGACCGACTCGATGGATGGCATTGCCATTCGGATACGTCGATCATCGGTAATGCTGCCATCATCTTCTTGCGGCACGTTAAAATCGACGCGCATCAAGACAACTTTGTCGCGAACATCCACATCGGCAATCGTTTTTTTGGCCATGTCTCTCCCCTGCCCTGTTCTGAATCCACAGCTTTTACATCATGAGCTTAGTCAACACAGCCCAAGATTATCTCTGATTCTAGGGAGTTGTCGAGTAGACGACGGGCAGCCCAAACGGCTACCCCGTTTTGGCCTGGGCCCTCATCTTGTTGGCCTGGACAAGCCTCAACACCACTTCATCCGCCAGAACGGCCAAAAGTAAGGCGAGCCCTATAATCACAAATTCGTAGGGCTTCGGAATGCTCAAAGCTTCAATGCTCAGGTAGAGAGCACGCATGACCGCCGTTCCCACCACGACACCAACAATCGAACCAGTCCCGCCACGCAAGGAGCATCCTCCCAACACAGCAGCTGCAATCGCATACAGTTCGTACACGTTTCCTGTACTGCTCGGTTCAACGGAATTCAAATCGAAAGTGAACAGAATGCCTGACAAGCCGGCCATCGCGGAACAAATAACATAGGCCGCAATGACCATACGGTCGGTGCGAATCCCAGAGAATTTCGCTGCTTGCTGATTGTTTCCGAGCGCCAACAAGTAACGCCCAAAAAGTGTACGAGTGAGCAACAGCCAAGCCACAACCGCCAAGATCAACAACAGAATCCCCGGAATGGGAATCGCAATCCACTGCCAAAAGTCGAGAGCAATCGCCCGCCCATCCGCATCTCGCTCATAAGCCTTGGCAGAATAGTCCCAAACATACGGTGTCCAATTCCCCTCGCTGATCCAGCGCACACCGGGCACAGGAATCGAGAAGCCATTACCACGGAACCATTGCTTCACACCATCCAGCGTATTGCCCAACCCCAAAGGCTGGTCTTTGGATAACACGCGAGCCATACCGCGATAAATGAGCAAGCCGCAAAGCGTTACCACAAAAGGTTGCAAACGAAGCTTGGTAATCAACAATCCATGCACCAAGCCAATCAACATGCTGATCCCCATCACGGCCGCAATGACCAAGGGTAAGGGACGATGCACAAACTTAGCCCATTTCATTTTGGTTTGAGGAGCAACTTGCAACGAAGGCTCGCGAAAGGTCACAAACATTTGGTCGTTCGACATTTCGGTGGCATACACAGTCCCTACAACTTCGCGACCGCGCATGTCTTGAAACCTAAAGGTATCATCAACTTTCGGGACCGCCTCTTTCGGATCTATGACAACCTGAACCGCTTCTCGCCCCTCGCGCAATGTCGACTTTTGAACGGCTACGACGCCCACTTGGATGTCCGTCGGCTCATAATGTTGATTGAGCATCAAGACCAATATGCATCCCGACAATCCCACCAAAGACCCAATGGAAAGGTCGATACCGCCGGTGATGATTACGAACGCCACACCGATACTGCAGAACCCAAATAGACTTGTCCAGCGCACCAAGCTTTGAACATTGCGATCCGCCAAAAACGCTGGATTTTTCCAAGCCGTAAACAGGAGGATGATCGCGAGCAGTAAGAATATGCCAACATTCTTCAGATTCATTTTGATATTTGCTTATAGCTTAAAAACACTAAATCTTGATGGGTTCCAGCCAAGACTGCCCAGGGCCTTTATCTAATGAGCGGCAACGCCACCCACTGCCAATTCCATAATCGCTTCTTCACTCAATTGCGAACGCGAAAGTTCGCCCGTGATTCTTCCTTCGTGCATTACTAATGCATGGTCTGCCATGCCGAGCACTTCTTCCATTTCGCTGCTGACGAAAAGAATGGCTACGCCTTCCGATGCCAATTTTTCCATCAAAGAATAGATCTCTTGCTTGGCACCGATATCAACACCACGAGTTGGTTCGTCGAGCAACAGCACTTTCGGTTTGTTGAGTATCCACTTACCGAACACAATCTTCTGTTGATTTCCCCCTGACAAGAACGCTGCCGTTTGCTGCAGATGAGGAGTCTTGATTTTGAGTCCTTCTACTTGCGATTGCGCCGCCGCTCTATCACCGCGTCGATCAAGCCAGCCGAGTCGACTGCGTTGATCGCTTGACACAACGACTAAATTTTCTTCGACGCTCATTGGCGTCATTAGGCCTTGATGACGACGGTCTTCGGGGACCAAAGCCAAGCCAGCCTGAATCGCGGCCTTAGGATTACCGAGATTATACGTTTTCCCATCGACGGTCACTTTTCCCGCCAATGCGGTTCGCACTCCCAATAAGGCTTCGAGCACTTCGGTGCGTCCTGCCCCTACAAGCCCAGCCATCCCAACAATTTCGCCACCGCGTACTTCAAACGAAACAGGATGCGAAACGCGGCCCGCGACCACCAGATTCTCCACTTTGAGCCGCACTTCGCGGAGTGGATGGGCTTGATGCGGAAAATACTGACTCAGCTCTCGCCCCACCATCAATCGCACCATCGCTTGATGATTGATTTCTTGCTTGTTCAGACGCCCTGCATTGGCTCCGTCGCGAAGCACTTCAACACGGTCTGCCAAACGAGCTACCTCACCCAAACGATGCGAGATGTAAACCACACTTACGCCACGATCCCGTAACTGAACAATCAAGCGAAAAAGCTTTTCTGCTTCGCCGCTCGACAAACTGCTGGTCGGCTCATCCATGATGAGCACCTTGGCATCACACGAAAGCGCTTTGGCAATCTCGACTTGCTGCTGTTGGCCAATAGAAAGTTCACCTGCCAGAGTTTTCGTCGATACATTCAAACCGACTTGCTCTAAGTATTTGGCCGCTTCTTTATGCATCGCCCGCTCATCAATCCAGCCAAAGCGATGTGGCTCGCGTCCCAAAAAGATATTGGCTGCCAAGCTCAAATTGCCTGCCAGATTAAGCTCTTGGTGAATCAGCGAGATTCCGCAGGCTTGAGATTCTGCGGTGTTTGAAAATGAAACGGGCTTGTCCTGCCAGCGCAACTCCCCTGTGTCTGGAGGTTGCACGCCCGCCAAGATTTTCATCAGGGTACTTTTACCCGCACCATTTTCACCGATGACAGCCAGCACTTCCCCTTCCATCACGTCCATGCTGACTCCCCGCAGCGCCTTGACACCGGGAAAGCTCTTTGTGATTTCATGGATCTTCAAACGGACTGCCATCAGTGACCTCAACGGCGAAAGAAAACCCGGCACTCACACAACAACGTTGACGCAGTGCCGGGGATATAGAAACTACTCGGGCTTGTCGAGCAATTCGTCGATAACGCCACGGCTGCGTTCTTGGGCATTCAATACTTCTAACTTGCCCACAAAGATCATGACCTTGCCACCTTCAGGAAGAGCTTGCTTCACCAACTTACCCGCTGCGCGACCAGCCTGATAGTTGCTCGTTCCGAGGTAGAACAAACGATTGCTTTCCGGCGCATCTGAATCTTGGCATAACACAGGCATTTTCGCTGCGGCTTCGTTGATCATATCCACTTGGTTGGCCGGATTGATGGGGCTGATCGCCAACCCTTGGCCACCGTTGTTGATGAACGTTTCAATCGATTGCTTTTGTTGCTCCACTGTACCGTTGCTGGGCATGATAACTTCGCACGTTGCATTGAACACAGGCTCGGCCTTCTTGCAACCTTGCTGAGCCAAGACCCAGAATGGATCGATGCTGTTGGTGATGAAACAGAGCTTTACAGGATTGGTAATGTCGTAGTCGGTTCGTTCCGAAGCAGGAAGAGGTCCATTCCCCGCGTTGATACTTTCAATGGTGGCTTTGAATTCCAACACGTTGTCCGCAGTGACGGTCGTGTGCGGAATGTAGAGCATCTTATCTTCCGGAACTTTGACTTCCTGCTTGCGGGCGATCGCGGATAGAAATTCAACCGACTTAAATCCAAACAAGTAAGGCTGCTGAACGATGGTACCAACGATGGTTCCATCGCTGATGCCCTGCAACGTTTCAGGATGTTCATCAAAACCAACTATCTTTACTTCGTTTACTTTTCCGGCGTCCTGCAATGCAGAGAGAATTGCGGGTGGGTTGTAAGCCCACAGACCAACCATGCATTTGATGTCAGGATGGGCCAAGAGACTAGCCTGAGCATTGGCTTTCGCTGCACTCGAGTCTTTGTTGTCGGTGCGAATGTCGATGATTTCGTACTTGCCAGCTTTCAGTGGGAGGCTATGCCCAACGCCTTCATACATAGTTCCCTTCGATTCAGTCGGTGGAGTTGAATCTGCTGTCGTAGTGGGCTCTGGGGCTTTCTTTGCATTCGGGTCAGCTGGGGGTGGTTCGCATCCCACAAATGTCAAGCAGCTTAATACTAAACCAAACGCAGCAGCCCTATTCCGTTTCATGATCAACACCATTTGTGGGAGAGTTTTGATTGGCCGATTTGTGGTGGGGAATGCAACCACGATAGCCCCAAGTCGACACCGGGGATTGTAATCGCTAGCTTTCCATCCAGCAACGAACCTGCCGCCAATATCATGCCCGCAGCGGCACAGAACCTTCCATTAAGGGAAACATGTGAACCATGTCGAGCGATTGCGAATGGCGAACTTTTACGATCAGTGAAACTGACAAGCGTCGAGAAAACGTACCAATTTTGGCGGTTGAGACGCACCACAGTTGAACGACGTCGCAGCGAACGATTCTGGCGGGGTATTAAATGCAACGTTCAGGGAAACTGATTGCCGAAGGATACTTTTAGCGATGTGCGGACGGCGACGGATCGCGGCACACCAATCGCAGCTGCGATCGAAATGGTGAATTTCGCTAGGGCCTGGAACCTAGCACAAGACAAGCAGGATGCTGAAATGCCACTGACGAAAGAACCGAAGCATACACCCGTTCACCAACCCACTCACAGCTTTGGCAACTTTTCGTTTCCCCCCGGCAGCTCCCTGGGGCAATGGAAACTGGTATCAACTGTTGCATGTGGCACTCACGCGGAGGTCTATCGAGCATCCCCGTTGGATCGCGGAGATTATTCACTTGCCGACTATGCGGTGAAAGTTGCACGGCAGGATGTAAACCCGCAGTTAACCAAACGCCTGCTAGCTCGCCAGATCACAGCCGCCAATTCGTTACCAACGCCTGAGATTATTCCTGTCCTAGCAGCAGACCTGGAAAACGAACATCCCCATTTGGTGATGCCGTTTATTCCAGGCAGCGATCTACAAACTTGGCATACCACAAATCATTCGCAACCCTTGCCGGTATTGCTGTGGGTTTCACGCCAGATTGCCCAAGGCCTACAAGCTATGCATCAACTCGGTTGGGTCCATAGCGACCTGCAACCTGCCAATATTCTGGTCAACGAATCGGGCCATTTATTCCTCACCGATTTGGCATTTGCACAAGCTATGCATGAAATCGACCCTGAATTTGGAACAGGCAATCGGCTTTACGCAGCCCCCGAACGATGGCAAGAGAAACCTGAACTTTCCTACGGCAGCGACATCTACAGTTTGGGAATCATCCTTTTCGAACTACTTGCGGGACAATTGCCTATCGGTTGCGGCACTGCTGCCCAATATTCGCCAGAAAATATGCAACAAAGTGGGCAATTGTTGCGAGAAAAGAATCCGCTTCTGCCCGGCGCTGTAGAGCGTGTCATTGCCCGACTGCTTTCACGACAGCCCGCTCGACGTCCATCCGCCGCTGAGTTGGTTCCCGTCTTGATGGCTTTGGAAATCGAAACCTTCGGGCAGCATATCAACCCAACGCACCATCGACGTGTAGCCTGAGAGCAAGAGGTTTGGGGCACGATCTACTCACTTCGATTAGATTTTTCTGCTTCAACGATTCAAGCGGCTGGGCTTGTTTACGCAGAGCACTCATTTCGCACGTACAAATGTACGTCATGAAGCAGCGATGAGGTCGAAATAACTCATAGCGGCTTGTCCCACTTATTAGCTGCCCAGGCGGGCGCGCTAGAATCTAAAAGAGTTGGTATCTATCCATTTCCACCGAAGCAAGCGAGAATGAGTGGGCCTAAAGCGATGATAGCAGTGGCCGCCGACCGCTCCTTCGGCCCTCGGTCAATGTGTGCATCCTCAACCGCTTGCAGATTCGAACTATTTGATAAAGCGAACACAAAATTGACTTCTCTGTATCCTCAACGCGACTCCAATTCGCTTTTTACCACGGTCATTTCGTTCGAAATTGCGGTAGGCTTCGGTGGCTTAATCTTGGGTCTGTTGATCGGCCCGGACGCCCGCCTTTATGTTCCGCAGCTTTCTGAAACGAAACTCATTAGTCAAGGTCTACTTTGGGGAACAGTGGCCGCCATTCCAATGACCTTGGTTGCGCTCGCGCTCTCAACACTGCCGCTCGAATCCATGCGGGCCTTGCATCGAGTTGCCTTGCGTCAGCTGTCTCCGCTATTCGCACAATTCACCGGAATTCAACTTCTGCTATGTGCCGTTACAGCTGGCATATGCGAAGAGATCTTTTTTCGAGGCTGGTTGCAATGCCTAATCACAGGCCCAATCGATTCGAATGCTCCGTGGCAACCACATGTCATTTTAGGAGTGGTCATTGCAGGCCTTGTGTTCGGTATCTGCCATGCCTTAACGCCGATGTACTTTGTACTCGCATCACTGGCAGGAACATTCTTGGGCGTCCTTTTGGTCGAGAGCTCCAACTTGCTGATCCCCATCACTGCTCATGCTGTTTATGACATTATCATGTTGATTCGCTTGCGTCGTATGAAGCCTGACGATCTATCAATCGAACCAAACAAGCCCTGAAAACGAAAAGAGGCTCTACCTTGCGGAGAGCCTCTTCACGATCAGTGATTACTAGCCGAACAGTGTTGATCTGAAGTAAGTTCAGACGTTACTCATTCGTGTTTTGCAGGCTGTACGATGTTTCGACTTCAGCACTTGGTTCGCCTGGCAGGTCGGTTTTGATAACCAAAGCAGAACCATTTCCCATTACTTCTTTACCTGCCGTAATAGTTACTGGGATGAGGTGAACAGCTTTGGCTTCTTCGGTACCTTGATAGTCAATCGCAAATCCATCCAAGGTGATGCTGGTGATTTTGAATGGCTTTGCACCACGGACTACGATGCGTTGTTGAACCGAAGCACCGGGAGCAATATCTTTCAAATCGATGGTCTTAGGACTTACCGATAATAGGGGTTGGATATCGGCCGTGTAGCGAAGGGCAACGCTCTTGATGCGTTGATCATTGGTCTCAAGAATCAATTCGTTTTGCAAAGGCCCCACAGGAGCCCCTTCTTTGACAGAGACTTCCAATTCATAGCTCACGCGTCCCTTGCCACGATTCGATTCCTTTACCTCAGCGGTAATGAATTCGCTTGGGGTACGAACGTTAGTGATCTTCCAATCGCTTCGACCAGCGTATTCGAGGGCAACCGTTTTCGTTTGTGGTTCGCCCGCTTCGATTGTGCCGAAGTTCACTTCGCCTGGGTTGAAGACAACGTCAGTGCGAACATAGCCTTTTACATTGACCTGCACTTCTGCATAACGTGGGCGATCGATCACAACCGTCAGCGTAGCGGAACGCTGACCGAAGAACGAGCCTGTATTGAAGCGAGCTGTGATATAACCAGTCTCGCCTGGCTTGATCGTTTCGGTTTCAACGATCGGAGTAGTACATCCGCAGCTAGCTCGCACGGAAGCGATGTGCAGCTCTTGTTGCAGATTGTTTTGAATCGGAAAACGGTATTCCGTTTTTGCCGCTTTGGCTACGGTGCCAAAATCATGAGACGTAACGGGAAACAAGCCTTTCGCCCAGCTTTGGGCGTAGGCAGGCGATGCGAAAACGCACGCCATCAATAGACCTACAGCGATAGAACGCATGAGAACATCACTCCACGGGATTGAGAGACCTAGGACCCCTTCACCGAGAGAGAGGGAAAACGCAAACCGCCACCGTCCCAAATTCCATCGAAGCGTCTCGTGATGCTCATCCTGGTACCTGCCTGCGATGCTCACTCTGCAGAGTCAATTCTGCTGAGCCGAGATCCTGCAGGGACAGTGCTCCTGCAGGGACAGTGCTCCTGCAGGGACAGTGCTCCTGCAGGGACAGGGACGGTGTTCATTGCGAGACCAAGACAGTCTTTGGCGGCCTTGGCAAAACTTACGTTTAATCTTTGGGCAGGTGCATCTACCCGTTGCAGCGAGGCGGATGCCGGTGAATAGTCCTTATGCCCACGCTACTTATATCTTAGCGCGGACCTGCAATTCTCGTAGTATTTCGGCTACAAAACCGAGCATTTTTTGCGGCTGATGTCATGGATGGCAGAAACTGATTGGCCCAGAAAACCCGCCGATTTTGGCCAATAACTACAAGCCGATTAGACAGTTAGTTTTACCACCTCCACTAACCGTTTGCGGCTGAAATGGTAAACTCTGACACGAAATCTCAATGTACGGTTCTTCGATGAGGCAAGATACAGCCATGAACTTTCTTCAAGTCGACGGCAAAAAATTCGTGGTGGCAGGGGTCGCGAATAAAAAAAGCGTCGCTTGGCACATCGCCCAAGGCCTTAAAGCCAACGGTGCTGAAGTGATTTACACCGTTCGCTCAGCAGCTCGCAAGGAACAATTGGCTAAGCTAGTTGGTGAGGCACCGGTCTATATTTGTGATGTGGAGCATCCCGAGCAGATTGCCGCTTTAACCGAGTCGCTACGAGCCGATGGCCACACACTTATCCATGGTTTGGTTCACTCCATCGCCTTTGCAAATTATCCAGAGGGAATCCGCCCCTTTCATGAAACGACCCCCGAGCAGTTTTTGCAATCGACGAATATTTCCTGTTTTTCTCTGATTGCTTTGAGCAACGCTCTGTCAACACTTTTTGACCGACAAGCTTCGGTGGTTACCATCGGTATTTCGACGACAACCATGGCGAGCGAAAGCTATGGCTTTATGGCGCCCGTCAAAGCGGCCCTTCAATCCTCGTTGGCCTTTTTGACGAAGTCGTTCTCCAAATTCAGCGAAGTCCGCTTCAATTCCGTTTCGGCTGGCCTGCTAAAAACGAGCGCCTCGGCAGGTATCCCCGGCTACATCGATGCCTACCTCTTTGCTGAACAAGTGATCCCTCGTAAGCGAGCTCTGGCTACCGAAGAGGTTGCCAACACCGCATTATTCCTATTGAGCCCACGTTCCTCCGGAATAACCGCTCAGACCGTGGTGGTTGATGCGGGTATGGCGATCAACTACTTCGATCGCGATATCATCAACAAAGTCGTCAACGGTTAGTTCGGCCCAATCTATCTTCATCCTTCGCCTCCCAACAAAGCACAACTCTTTATGTCACAAGCAGAAATTCTGAAAGCGATTCCGCATCGTCCTCCTATGTTGTTAGTGGACGAAATTATTGAGTCGAGCGAAAACCGAATCGTGTGCACGAAGAAGTTCCATGAGACTGAGCACTTTACGCAGGGGCATTTTCCCAATTACCCACTCGTGCCAGGTGTTATCCTTTGCGAATGCTGCATGCAGACCGGCGCCATCCTATTGAGTCGTTTCACTCCACAAGATGGCTCCGTCCCTGTGGCCACTCGCATGGACGGCGTGAAATTCAAGAAGATGGTTCGGCCGGGCGATACGATCCAGATGGAAGTGACATTAAACGAAGTGGTTGGCACTGCTTATTTTCTAACCGGCAAAGTCACCGTCGATGACAAACTGGCTGCACGGCTTGATTTTGCCTGCACCGTTGCCGCTCCCCAGTAATCTCCCCAGAACGCAGCAGCAACGCAGAACGCAGCAGCAACTAGAAGGCGTTACGGCCCGAACAAGCACCTTGCTCATAGTCACCGAAATGGTACTCGCGACCAAACAAGTGGATCGCGAGTCCCCTCTTCGACAAAGGTCGATTTCACCAAGGGCTTTAGCTATTTCCCTGTCCGGAATCTGGCACTGGCACGACGAACTTCTGTCCGGGCTCCAGACGATGACCGCGCAAAAATTCATTAGCAGCCATCTCGCGCTTACCTGAAGGTTGCACGAACTCTAACCTCAAATATCCCAGCCCACACGCAACCAAAAACTCCGGTTCCGTTTGAGAAATCATGCCTGGCATCAATGTTGATTTTTCATTGAGTTTCACCGCGGTGGCTTTGCGAACTATCAGACGAATCGCTTTTTTGGGATCGTCGACTTCAAGCTCGGAGAAGGAACCGGGCCAGGGCTGCAAGGCTCGGATTTGCCTTGCCAAATAATCCGCATCCCGTTGCCAATCAAGTTGTCCGTCGGATCGCTTTAGCCGGGGAGCTTTAGTCACCAACAGTGGATCTTGAGGATGTCCCATCGCGGATACGCCATTCCAAAATCGCAGTTGTTCGAGCGCATCGACAACCGCATCCACGCCTAATTCACACAGCCTCTGTTCAAGTTCGCCAGAGGTTTCGTACGGACTGATCTCGGTAACTCGTTCACTGAGTATGGGACCGCCATCCAACTTCGGAGTCATGTGAATAACGCTGACACCTGTTCGCCGGTCACCAGACAAGATAGCCCATTGAATCGGGGCTGCTCCGCGGTGTCGCGGCAAAAGCGATCCGTGGAGATTAATGCCTCCCATTCGGGCTGCGGATAAGGCTTGGTTGGAAAGGATCTGGCCGTAATCACAAACCACAAACAGATCGGCATTCAGATCTTGCAACAGCTTAATGCTCTCAGCAGCATTAATGTCCACAGGTGCAATGGTCGGAACTTCATATTCAAGGGCAAGATCGAGAACTGGATTGATCGGCTGCTTGGCTTTGCCGACGGCTGGTGGAACGGGACGTGTCACCACCATCACCACTTCATCGTCGCTCTCCAAAATACGTTGAAACGAAGGAACCGCAAAGGGGCCAGTTCCCATCAAGACCATGCGGAGGCGTTTTCCAGATTCCATGCAGATCCTTACATTTCAAAAGCCACATTACCACAAACAACTTTTAGCAATATTTCTCTTGCCAAACCTTCGATTCGTTGAGCAATTCCTCGTCGCTCTTGAGGAGTCCGGTTTTCTGCTTGCTCTGATGATCTAATTCAAGGGTATACATGTCACCATCGATAGAATTGCGCACCGACGGCGACAAGCGATCGACGAAAAGGACACCATCAAGATGATCCACTTCATGTTGAATGATGCGCGCCATGTAACCTGTGATGTCCCCCTTCACTTCTTCGCCTGTGTGTGAATAAGCGTTGAAGAAAATGGTCTTCGGCCGAACGACATTCGCATTTACGCCTGGCAAGCTGAGGCAACCTTCTTCCATTTCCTCGTTGCCACGAGGCTTGGTTACCACAGGATTGATAAAGACCAACTCATTACCTTGCCCGAGCTTCCCCGATTCGTTCATCACAAAGAGGCGTAACGGAACCCCGACTTGATTCGCAGCCAAGCCGACACCTTTATGTTCGTACATCAGCCGAAACATTTCCGCGATAACTTCGCGCAGTTCTTTATCCACCCGTTGAATGGGTTTGGCGGGATAACGCAGGGTAGGGTGCGGGTAACAGATAACTTCCACGGTAAACCTCTGGCAAGACTCATGCAAACGGACCAAACCGCATATTGTGAAACAAAGTTGCCACTTCGTAAACCAGGATTCCCCAGGTTTCAAATTGGATTCATGGCGTTTCACTGCGGGATCGCGTAAATTAAAGGAATAGGGCTTTCGTGAAACCATCCGACCTGGGGAGCGATTCGGGATGAATCGTAAGCAAAATCCAGCTGCCGATTCGATGAAACTCGGCAAACGCAATTGGCGGGATGCTATGCCCGACCTCGACCAACGCCGTCGAACCCCGGCCTGGATTTTTTCCACCGTTTTACACGTCCTGGTCCTGGTTGCGATGGCTTGGTTTTGGCAACCGATCCGCAAAGGGACTGGCGAATCAGCCGATCGCCCGGTCGGTATCGCTGTCGCTTCATTCACTTCCGGTGGTCGAGAGTATTTTCTGAACGAAAGCAGTTCTAACGCATCCGCCGCCTCGAGTTCCAGCTCGTCCAATAGTGCAGAGGCGACAGGCAGCTCAGCTGAAACTCCTCTCGATATGGGAGAACTCCTCAATGGTCTTGAGAACCTAGGCGGGGACAGCACGGGCGATCTGAATAGCAAAGTAGGGAGCAGCGGCCTTGGCGAAACAGGGGCAGAGATCGGTTCGAGTGGCAACGTTCCCAAAGCGACCACAACTGTCTTCGGAGTGACCGGTACGGGAACCCGATTTGTCTATGTCTTCGATCGCTCCGACAGTATGAACGGGTACGATGGTAAACCCTTGGCTGCTGCCAAACGCGAACTGATTAACTCACTGAAATCGTTGGAACAAGTTCATCAATTTCAAATCGTTTTTTACAATGACGCTCCGACTTTCTATCGCGGTGTTTCAAGCAACACCCCCAAGATGCTTTATGGTGACGACAAGAGCAAACTTTCAGCGTCCGATTTTGTCCGCTCGATGATGGCAACCGGTGGTACCGAACATGCCAATGCCATCCGCATGGGCTTGGCCATGGGTCCCGATGTCATTTTCTTTTTGACCGATGCTTCCGATCCCCCCATGAAAAATAGTCAGATGCAACAGATCGTCGATCGAGCCGTCCGCAATGGGACCACCATTCACTGCATTGAATTTGGAGCGGGAGCTTCGAATGGTTCAGGTGGTTGGATCGCAGAACTTGCTGCCGAAACTTCGGGCGAGTACAGATACGTTGACGTACAACAATTAGACGGATCGCCCTAACCCATGTTGTCACGCTCAACACTTTCATACATGATTGCGGTCCTTTTTTGGGGCATTCTAGTCCTATCTTCCTCTCACGTCCGCGCTCAAGACAAAACTGAGACAACGCCCGATAATGAGACTCTCACACCCGTCGATCAAATTTGGTTTGGACCAGCCAAAGCCAATCTGAATGAAAGTTGGGAGACCTGGAATTCGAATTCCGTCCGTTGTCGAATCATTCGACTCGACGCAGAAACTTTGGATATTCGAGATGAAAACGGAACCCTAAAAAAACTCGAACTCAATCGGGTCGTTGCAGTCCGTCCCAAATGGAACAATGAACATGCAGCCGAAATGGACCGCAATTTTTATGAAGGAAAATACGCGGAACACGCTAAGATGGCTGCCACGGTCCTCAAGACCGATATGCCACCTTACCAACAACGGCTATTGTTGGCCCAAGTAGTTATTACGGCCAACGCCATCGGAAACCGTATCCCAGCTGGAAACATCTACGTCACCTTATGCAAGAATTCACCGCCACCATTTCTGTATGCGGCAGCCCCACTAAATTGGGTTGACAGTCAAACCACTAAAGCGATGGAAACCGCTGCAGAAGGCTGGCTTGCCGAAAAGGAAGAAGGGATCCAATTGCTGGGAGCCAGTTGGTTGATATCTGGTTCGAAACGTAACGACGCTGTGGACACTCTTGAGAAGTTGACCCGTTCTACCAATTCAGCCATCGCAGAACTTGCAACTTGCCAGCTTTGGCGGATCGTTCCCATTTCACCCGACAGTACCTCCACCCTGCTCGGATGGCAAACTCGACGTGATTCGCTTCTTTTACCATTACAGTTAGGCCCCACGGAACTCATCGCCGATCGTTGGCGAGCTGCCCGTCAACCGAGCCTTTCAGCATTCGAAAGCCTGCGGATTGCCATTCTGCATCGAGACCGTTACGATCGTGTGCGAGTTGCAAGAGTTGCAGCGGAAGAAGTGCTCGGCAAAGAGGCCGTGCAACAATCTTCCGAGCGTCTGCAAGCCCTGTTCCCTACGCCTTAAGCGTTATTTCCAAGCTCGTTTTACAACCCAGCACCTTTCACTGCTTTCGAGAACGGATCGGATCCATCGTCCGTCCCACTAACTTATTTTCTTTTGCTGCACTCTGAACGAATAGGATTTTGCAGATGCTGCTTTGGTTTGCTCAAGCAAATGTTGCTCCACCGAGTGGAGATACTCAATCCAGCGGTGGATTTTTAGAAATCATTTTCAGCGGTGGTATCGTTGGCATCAGCATCATGATAAGCCTGATTCTGCTGTCGATGCTCACGGCCTATCTGGTCTTCGAACAACTGATGACCTTACGAAAAAAGGAACTCATCCCTGATGGCTTGGCAGAACAAGTCCGCCAGTTAGTGGCCGCGGGAAAAATCAAAGAGGCTGAGCAACTATGCCGGAGCCAGCCGAGCCCATTTTCCTATATCCTTGTCAATGGTTTGGCCGAAGCCGACTTGGGTTGGCCGGGTGCAGAAAAGGCGCTTGAAGATGCAATTGCCGAGCAAGCCGCCAGGCTTTATCGCAAGATCGAATATCTATCTGTGATCGGTAACATCGCTCCCATGATTGGCTTGCTCGGAACCGTAACCGGTATGATTTTTGCCTTCCGCGAAGTCGCCGTATCACAAGGTACAGCGGGTGCAGCGGATCTTGCCGAAGGTATCTATTCCGCACTGGTGACAACCGTTGCTGGACTATTGATTGCGATCCCCGCTCTCGGAGCATTTGCAGTGTTCCGCAACAAAATTGACCAGATCATTGCTGAAAGTGCTTACCTTGCTCAGCAAATTTTTTCACCTATCCGTCGACGAGCTACCCCCGGTGCCTTCCGCACTCCACCTAGTTCGCCCCCTAGCACGCCACCGCCCCGTTCTTGATGACGCCGTGCTTAATGGCCCTCATATTTTTGAACACGTTGTTAATCGCCGACCAGCTCCTCTACTTGCAAACGGTTTGAGCCTATGCAAATACCCAACTACGGCCAGCGCGGTGATGTCTCCATTAACATGACTCCGATGATTGATGTCGTGTTTTTGTTGATCATTTTCTTTCTGGTATCGAGCCACTTAGCCAAACAGGAAGCGAACGTCAAACTGGATTTGCCAGTCGCCAAAACGGGCATCGATAATAGCCTGGATCGACCACAACTAACGCTTAATATCTTGGAAGATGGAAGCTGGATGGTTGCCGGACAATGGACTTCGCGCGATCGATTTCGCGAAATCGCCAGACAGCGACTAACGACAGAAAACGGTATTTTGCGTGTCAAGATCCGTATCGCCCGTTCACAGCCATACGCTAAGCTGGCTGAAGCCCTCAAGCTTCTCAACGAAGAAAAAATCGGCGATATCGTGTTTGGCGTCTATGAATCGCGAGGTGGAACATGAAAGCTGTTTACCACCGCGACAACTCTCGTCGACCAGATGTCATGATGACTCCCATGATCGACGTTGTCTTCTTGTTGCTCGTGTTCTTCTTAGCCACGGCCAGCTTTGATCGTGTCGAACAAATCCTCCCTTCAGGTGCTGTCGAATCGGCTCAACAACCAGCAGCGGGTGGAACCGCAACTCCCACCGAACCTAAAGCGACGGATGTTGATGAAATCGTGGTCCGTCTAGCCATGAACGGAACTTCGATGGAGATATTCCTGAACGATCAGAGTCTTTCAACGCCCGAAGAACTTCTTGCCCGTCTTTCCGCGCTGATCAAAATTCGTCAAGATGTTCCGGTCATCATTGATCCTGTTCCCGAATTACCTACTGAGCGCGTTATCGAAATCTATGATCAAATTCGGGGAGTCGGCTTCACTTCTCTCTACTTAACTACGCAATGATCTTTCCTTTACTCCCTGCCTGCATTCAAATTTGGAGTTACGAATGACCACCTCAAACTCCACAGCCTCCTCTCTGGCCACGTCCACCTCGAACACCGCCGTTACGGTAACCCCAAATTTGCCTCTGCGACTGCTCTCGATCGATGCTTATCGCGGCTTTGTCATGTTGTTGATGATGGCTGAAATGGTCCATCTCAGTTCCTTAGCCAAAGTTTATCCAGACAATTCATTTTTTGAGTGGCTCAAATTTCATACCACGCATGTGGAATGGATTGGATGTTCGCTACACGATTTGATCCAGCCGAGCTTTTCATTTTTGGTCGGTACTTCGCTAGCCTTCTCACTTTTGCAACGCTCGGCAGCACAGTCCACACTGGCCATCTTGATGCACGCAGCTTGGCGAAGTTTGATTCTTATCTTCTTGGGTATCTTCCTTCGCAGTCTACATCGCGAACAAACCTATTTCACTTTCGAAGATACACTGACGCAAATTGGACTCGGGTACTTTCCATTGGTACTGGTCGCTCGGGCTCGTCCGCAGATCACCCCCATCGCAATCGCGGTCTTGTTAGTTGGCTACTGGGCGTTGTTCGCACTTTACCCTTTGCCCAGTGTAGAATTCGATCGCCCCAACGTCGGCGTCCCAAACGAGTGGCCGCATTGGATGGACGGCTTTCAAGCTCATTGGAACAAGAACACGAACCCTGCCTGGGCTTTCGATTGTTGGTGGCTTAATCTGTTCCCGCGTGAAGAGCTCTTTAAGTTCAATCGCGGAGGCTATGCGACATTGAGCTTT
>Ga0209174_10000109_pt1 | contig 61972 bp, 58 predicted proteins | sample JI91814BDNA_FD_187505 | JGI IMG/M metagenome (GOLD analysis project Ga0209174, IMG submission 187505) | Wastewater effluent complex algal communities from Wisconsin, to seasonally profile nutrient transformation and Carbon sequestration -... | ecosystem: Engineered > WWTP > Effluent > Algae...
CCGAATGAAACGCTAACCCATGCGCTAAGCTCAACCCTAAATCGGGTGGCTCAATATTGGATGGAAACCCTGGGTCAGTTTTCCGTGGAAATCAACACAGACCTTGCCATAGTTGATGTCGAAGCCGGGCAGGATGCCGATCATGCTGACCATGACGGAGGCCAGCACCGGTATCAGCACGGCCCACAGGAACGGCTTGCTGCGTGCCCAGGCCGAGCACAACATCAACCAGCCTACCGCCGGCAAGGCCCAGAGCAGGTACACCGGGATGGCGGTCAGCATATTGCCAATCACGCGCAACGGATGTGCCTGGGTAAAGATGGCCGAAGCGCCCGGCACGCCAATCGCCGCCATGCTGATGCCGGCAATGATCCAGAGCACCACGCCGATCAACACGCCGGCTGCGATGGACAGGATGGGTGCCAGCAACAAGGCCCAACTGGCCTTCGACAACACCATCTGCGTGTCGGACACCGGCAGCGACTTCCAGAACAGCACGCTGCGGTCGCGGCGATCGTCGTACAGGCTGCCCAAGGCGTAGAAGAACACCACGAACGCCAACACCAGCGTGGTCAGGCTGATGCCCACCAGCAGGGCGGTATCGCCGATGCCGCCGATCTGGCGCGCATGTTCCGCCAAGTCGCTATTCAGGTGCAGGTCGTCGCCGAAGCCGCTCTGCTTGAAGCGGATGACACCGATCACGGCCAGCACGGCGGTCAAGACGCTGACGATGCCGCCGGTGATCAAGGGCGCCCACAGGAAGCCGCCGCGGTTTTCCCAGTATTCGCGCTTCAACAGCCATTTGAACGTATTGGTTTTATGCGAGGTCGTGCTTGCGGTGGCTAGGGCGTTCATGCGTAGGTTCCTTTCATGATGGCCACGAACAGGTCGGCCAGGCCGGGATTGCGGGTTTCGCCCAGGGCGGCGAGTTGTTCCCTGGGCACGCCATCGAACAACATCACGGTCTTGCCGAAGGGCAGGGCACGTTCGTCGATGGGCTTCAGTGCACGGGCGGTATCGATGTGTTCTGCAGAGGCCAGCACTTCCGTGTAGCGATCCGCCACTTCATCCATGGCGGCAGTCAGCACGATCTTGCCGTCGCGGATGAACATCACGTCGGTGAGGATGTTCTCGATCTCTTCCACCTGGTGGGTGGTGACGATGATGGTCTTCTGTTCGTCGAAGTAATCCTCCAGCAGGCGCTGGTAGAACTGCTTGCGGTACAGGATGTCCAGGCCCAGGGTAGGTTCGTCCAGCACCAGCAGCTTCGCGTCGATGGCCATCACCAGCGCCAGGTGCAGCTGCACGATCATGCCTTTCGACATTTCGCGCACGCGCAGGTTGGGGTTGAGCTTGGTGTTGGCGATGAAGCGCTCGCACTTGGCGCGGTCGAAGCGCGGGTGGATGCCGTCGACGAAATCGATGGCTTCCTTGACCCGCATCCAGCGCGGCAGCACGGCCACGTCGGCGATGAAGCAGACCTCGCGCATCAGCTCATCACGCTGCTTGCGCGGGTCCAGGCCCAGCACCTTCAGGTCACCTTCGAAGGGAATCAGGCCCAGGATGGCCTTGAGTGCCGTGGTCTTGCCCGCGCCGTTGGGGCCGATGAGGCCGATGATCTTGCCGGCTTCGACCTCGAAGCTGGTGTTGTCCAGCGCAGGCTTGCCCCGGTAGGTCTTTCGCAAGCTCTTTGCGCTGATCACGTTGTTCGCTACGGCATTCATTTGGCACCCCCAAGGCGCAAAAGTTCTTCAGTGGAAAGGCCCAGGCGATGGATGCGCTCGGCGACGGCCGGCCATTCATCGTGCAGGAATCGTTCGCGCTCGCTGGCGAGCAGTTTCTTGGATGCTTCGTCGGTGACGAACATGCCCAGTCCCCGGCGTTTCTCCACCAGCGCTTCGTCCGCCAGCTCCTGATAGGCGCGCGATACGGTGATCGGGTTGAGCTGGTATTCGGCCGCCACCTGGCGTACGGACGGCAGGGCATCGCCCGGCTTCAGCACGCCGTCCAGCATCATCGCGATCACGCGATCCTTCAGCTGGCGGTAGATGGGCGCGCCATCGGTCCACTGGATTGAGGTCAAGGTCATCATGGTTCAGCCCCGCGGGCGCAGTGATTGCGCAAATGAGAAATAAGGCATTGAGAGCGAGGTGCGGTGGCGGCGCTGCTTGCGTTCGATCGGTGCCGCCACATCCCCGGTGCCGATGGCGGCATCCGGGTCGAGGGTCCGGGCCATTGGACTGTCATTGGTAGCAGCCGGCGGCCGTGCAGCCTGGCCCGGTGTCATCATGCCGATGACCAGCAAGGTGCTGGTGACCGACAGGCCCGACAGTGTGGTGAACAGTTTGTGGTTCATGGGACCCCCCTGCGTTGGGTGAGTGGTGTTGTATTTAACTATAACACCGAAACACGGCACGTCAAGAGGTCATGACAACTTTGTGACCCAACTGAAGGCATACTGCCTGCGCTCCCGAAAATAGAGGTGTATATGAACTTCAAGTCATTGAAAATACTTGTTTTATCCGTTCTCCTGCTGATGGCTGGCGCAGCCCGGGCAGACGGATTGCTGGATAGAAGTTATCGCCCGCTTGCCGGGAAAGCGCCGGTAAACCTGAACGAAACCTACGCTGGGCAGGTGCTCCTGATAGTCAACACGGCCAGTAAATGTGGTTTTACCCCGCAATACGAAGGGTTGGAGGCCCTGCAGAAGCAATACGCCGCACAGGGGTTCACCGTGCTTGGTTTCCCCTCCAACGATTTCATGGGGCAGGAGCCCGGTAGCGAGGCGGAAATCAAGGAGTTCTGCACACTGACCTATGGCGTCAAGTTCCCGATGTTCGAGAAGGTCCATGTAAAAGGACCCGAGGCTACCGCGCTGTATCGCGACCTCGCCGCCAAGACCGGCGTGGCGCCGGGTTGGAATTTCCACAAGTACCTGATCGGTCGCGATGGCCAGGTGGTGGCGAATTTCTCCAGCAAGGTCAAGCCCGACGATGCCGAACTGGTGGCTGCGATCGAACGTGAACTGAAGGCAGCGCGTCCCGGCAAATAGTGCAGGAGTAAGAAGGCGTTGCTGCATGCGACAATAAAGCCTTCACGCCGGTTGATTGGCGCCAGTCTTGATTCGAGGAGTGTTTTGATGAAGCGGTCGATGCGCGGCGTAGCCGCCCTGGTAGCAGCAACCCTGGCGATGTTGGGAGGCAATGTCTTGGCACAGACGGGCGGGAAAGTCGCGAAGACGGCGCTGGTCAGCGAGCGCGAAAAAGTCAGTTACGCGGTAGGCATGGACGTGGGCAAGTCCTTCGAACCGGTCGCGGATTTCATCGACATGGCGGCATTCGAGCGCGCCATCGGCAATGTGTTCGCAGGTGGGAAACCCCTGATGACCGAGGCTGAAGCCAAGGCGACCGATGAAGCGTTGCGCATGAACCTTGCCGTGCGGCAAGGCGCTGGGGTTCCGGGCATGCCGCCTGGTTCGCAGCCGCCTGCAGTATCCAAGGACAAGGTCGGGTTGATGCTGGGCAGCTTCGCGGTGGGACCGTCGCTGGCGCCATTGAAGAATGAGATCGACCTGCCGGTATTCATGCAGGCCGTGCGCACCCGGCTTGCAAAAGGCCAGCCACTGCTCAGCGAGCAGGACGCAATGGCCACCATGCAGGCCTACATGACCAAGAAGCAGAGCAGTGCCGGTGCGGCCAACCGTGCGGAAGGTGCTGCGTTCCTGACCAAGAACAAATCCGAAAAAGGCGTGGTCACCACGCCGAGTGGCCTGCAGTACATGGTCCTGCGGCCGGGCAACGGCGCCCGGCCCACGCCTGCCAGCCGCGTGCGCGTCAACTACGAAGGCAAGTTGCTGGACGGTACCGTGTTCGACAGCTCCTATCAGCGTGGCGAGCCGCTGGATTTCAGCCTGGGTCAAGTGATCAAGGGCTGGACCGAGGGTGTTTCGCTGATGCCGGTCGGTTCGAAATACCGCTTCTGGATTCCTTCCAACCTCGCCTACGGCCCGGCCGGAACGCAGGGTGGGCCGATTGGCCCGGATGCGACGCTCACCTTCGATGTCGAGCTGTTGGGCATCCTGCAGTAACGCTGGAACCGGCACGGGGAACACAACATGCGGGTGGCGATATTCGGAACCGGCTATGTCGGTCTGGTGACGGGAACATGCCTTGCGGAAGTAGGGCACGACGTAGTCTGCGTGGATATTGACGCAGCCAAGCTTGAAGGCCTGAAGCGTGGCGTGATTCCGATCTACGAACCCGGCCTTGAACCCATGGTCAAGGCCAACCATGCGGCGGGCCGCCTGGATTTCACCAACGATGCGGCGCAGGCCATTGCCCATGGCGAAGTGGTATTCATCGCCGTGGGCACGCCACCGGACGAGGACGGCAGCGCGGACCTGCAGTATGTGCTCACGGTCGCCAGGACCATTGGCCGCAACATCGAAACACCCACCCTGGTCGTCAACAAGTCCACGGTGCCGGTAGGCACCGCTGACAAGGTGCGTGCCGCGATCGCGGCCGAACTGCAGGCGCGTGGCGTGCAGGTCGCCTTCGACGTCGTCTCCAACCCGGAATTCCTCAAGGAAGGCGATGCGGTCAACGACTGCATGCGTCCCGACCGCATCGTGATTGGCGCCGACAGCGCGAAGGCCATCGAGCGCATGAAGCGCCTGTACGCGCCGTTCAACCGCAACCACGAGCGCATCGTGGTGATGGATGTGCGTTCGGCGGAGCTGACCAAGTACGCCGCGAATGCGATGCTGGCCACCAAGATCAGCTTCATGAACGAGATCGCCAACATCGCCGAGCGCGTCGGTGCGGATATCGAGCACGTACGCCACGGCATTGGTTCCGATCCCCGCATCGGTTGGCACTTCATCTATCCCGGCGCGGGTTATGGCGGGTCCTGCTTCCCCAAGGACGTGCAGGCGCTGGCCCGCACCGCGCAGCTGCATGATTACGACGCGCGCCTGCTCAATGCGGTTGAAGCAGTCAATGAATCACAGAAGGGCCATCTGTTCGAATTGATCCAGCGCCACTATGCGCAGGACGGGAACGAAAGCCTGCGCGGCAAGACCTTTGCGGTCTGGGGCCTGGCATTCAAGCCGAATACCGATGACATGCGCGCGGCCTCAAGCCGTCGCCTGCTGGCGCAACTCTGGGAGGCCGGGGCCAAGGTGCGTGCGTATGACCCGGAGGCCGCGCACGAGGCGCGGCGCATATTCGGCGAACGCGACGACCTGGTGATCTGTGATTCCGCCTCGGCGGCGATCCGCGGCGCGGATGCACTGGTCGTGGTCACGGAATGGAAGCAGTTCCGCAGCCCCGATTTTTCACGGCTTGGCTCCGCGCTTGCGGATGCGGTCGTGTTCGACGGACGCAACCTGTATGAGCCTGCGGATGTCGAAGCCGCTGGTTTGGCGTATTACGGCATCGGCCGGGGTAGATCGATACATGCAGAATGAAGTGAAGACGCCGGATATGTTGCTGGAACAGCGATTGGTTGAACTGGAAACGCGACTCGCGTTCCAGGAACACGCGCTGGGAGAGTTGAGCGAAGCCCTGGCCGATGCGCGTGCAGAGGGCAGCCGCACCTCGGAGCTCATGCGCCACATGTTGTCCGACCTGCGCAAGGTGCGTACCGAGTTGTACGCCGAGGTCGCGGACGAGCCACCACCACCGCACTACTGACCGCCTGCGGCCAGGCGCTCGACGGCTGGCCTCGCAGACTGTTATCTACCTATTGCCCACGACCATGACCGACTCACTCCGCGATCAACTCCTCGGCCTTGGCTTCAAGCCAGCGCCCAAGCCCGAGCGCAGGCCGGATCGCAAGCCAGAGCAACACGCTGGTCGCAAGCCTGATCATGCGCATTCTGCGAAGCAACCCGGCCAGCATCCGTCAAGACGACAAGGCAACAGCCCGGCACACGCCGGCAAGGCGACGCGTCCAGCGCACGCGCCATCGGCCAAGCCCGCACGTTCGCGCGAAGAAATGGACCTGGCCAAGGCCTACGCCATCCGTGCGCAGAAAGAGAAAGACGAGCGCATCGAAGCCGAACGCCTGAAGCAGGAAGAAGCGCGCCTGCGTCGCGAGGCCAAGGCCAAGGTGGATGAACTGCTGAAAGGCAAGTCGTTGAATGATGCCGAAGCCGACATCGCCCGTCATTTTCCCTACGGCGGCAAGATCAAGCGCGTTTACGTGAACGCCGAACAGTTGAAGGCATTGAACGCCGGCGAGCTGGGCGTGGCGCAGCAGAACGGCCGCTACCTCCTGGTCACCAGTGCCGTGTTGGCCGAGGCCGAAGCACTGTTCCCGGCATGCGTCGCCCTGAAAGTGGACCCGAACGCACCAGCGCAAGACGACCCGTACGCAGACCCGCAATACCAGGTGCCAGACGACCTGGTCTGGTAATCAAGCCTGGTCGCAGGAGCAGCAGGAGCCGTAGGAGCGACGTAAGTCGCGATGAAGCGTTACCGGTAATGCTTCATCGCGACTTACGTCGCTCCTACAGAACGTTCCGTTATTTTCAGCGGGCGGACCAGCCAGTACCACGCAATCACCGCGCCGACCAACGCCACGCAGCCTGATACAAGAAACGCGACGTTACCGCCGAAATGCCAAAGCTGGCCTGCGGCAAGTGCACCGACCACGCCACCGACGCCGGATGACAATCCGTAGAACACGCCCTGGCCGTGGCCATTCATGCGTCCCGGGAAAAAACGCACCAGCAGTTGCATGACCGCCGCGAAGAATGCGCCGAAGTTCAGCGCATGGGTCAACTGCGCCAGCACCATTACCGCCACGTTGTCGGGCCACAAGGCAGTCACCCACCAGCGCAGCGCGGCGCTGCACATCGCGAACATCAGTACCTTGCCTGCATCCCAGCGCCTGAAGATGCGGCTGGAGAGGAAGAAAACACCGATTTCAGCCAGCACGCCAATGGTCCAGAACATTCCCAGCATGCTGGTCGAATAGCCATGTTCTGCCAGGAAAATCGAGAAGAACGTGTAGTAGGGGCCAAACGAGACCTGGGCCAGGAAGGCGGCGACAAAGAACGCAATCACCTGCGGGCGTTTCAGGCGTGCACCGAAACCCACGTGGTTTTCGTCGTGGATTTCTTCCACGGCATGTGCGTACTGGTTGCTGTACGCCGACAGCAGCAATCCGACGAAGAGTGGCAGCATCAACCACGGCAGCGTGCCTACGCCAAACCTGTCCAGCAGCCAGCCGTAAAGTGCCACCACCACGATGAAACCGATCGAACCCCAGACACGTATGTGCCCGTAACGGTCGCTGCGCGCCGCCAGATGCGACATGGTGATCGCTTCGAACTGCGGCATCACCGCGTTGTAGGCGAAGCAGAAGGCGCACATCACCGCGAACAAGCCTGCGAAACCCAGCGGCAGCAGGAAGGCGCTGAAGCTTGCCAGAGTCAACAGGCAGCCCAGGTGCAACCAGCGTATCGGATGCGTTGATCGCGAGGACAACGTGGTCCAGGTGCTGGGCGCCACGATGCGCGTGGCATACCACAGGCTCATCAATACACTGATGGCCGCCACTTCCATGCCGCGTGACTTCAGGTACAGGCTCCAGTACGGCGTGAACGCGCCGAGTGCGGCGTAGTACATGAAGTAGAAGCTGGAAAGACGCATGGCCGGAATCCGGCCTGGCGCGGCGATGCCTTCGATGGGTGCAGGCGAATCACTCATCAAGTTGCCTGCCTACAGCAGGTCCTCGATCGGGGTCTGCAGCAGTTCGTTGGCTTCGTGGGCGAAACGGCGCAGGCTGGAAATACCCAGGTCGCGGATCAACGAATGGGTCTGGTGCGGCAGCACCGAATCATAGAGATCCTGTGGCGCGATGTTCTTGCCATGCACGCCGGGAATGAATTCGACGCCAGCGGCGGCATAGCAGTGCTGCACCATGGCCGAGCAATACAGCGCGCCTTCCTTGGCCAGCAGGTTGTCGCGCTTGCGCAAACGCGTGCTGTGCATGGCGAACAGCGTGCCTACGAGTTCACTCAACGAGTAGCTGGAAAGCCCGGACAGCAGGTCCAGTCCGGCCACCTGCACCTGCTTCACCTGCGTGGCATCCAGGTTGAAGTCCAGGATGGCCAGGTTGGGAAATGCGTCGTCGTCGAAGTAGCGGTCGACGCGGTTCTCCTGCACGCCCAGGCGGATCTGCCGGTAACGCAGGTCCAGGTCCGATTCCAATACCCACCAGTGGCCATCGAGGCGTTGCTCACTGAACAGGAAGGCGTGCGACCACAGGCTGCGATGTCCATCGTTGGTCAGTGGTGCCTGCGCCTTGCGGATGGCCTTGTTGATCCAGTCGCGGCCACCGCACAGGCCGACGCGGCCCGGTGCGGCATGCTTGCGGATGAAGGCGGCGTTGGAGGAGTCGGCGTGGCTTTCAATGACTTCCATGTTCATTCCTGACCGGGCTTATTCGGGGTCGTAGTCCAGGTTGGATGCCAGCAGGCGTTCAACCTGGGCCAGCGTTTTCCCTTTGCGCTTTGCATAGTCCTCGGCCTGCTCCTTGGAGACGCGCCCAACGACGAAATACTGGCTCTTGGGGTGGCTGAAATAATAACCAGACACCGCCGCGGTGGGCAGCATGGCGAAACTTTCGGTCAAGCTCATGCCGGCGTTGTTGCCTGCATCAAGCAGTTCGAACAGCGTGCCTTTCTCGCTGTGCTCCGGGCAGGCCGGATAACCGGGGGCAGGACGGATACCGACGTATTTCTCCGCGATCAATGCTTCGTTGTCCAGCGCTTCGTCAGCCTGATAGCCCCAGAACTCCTTGCGCACGCGCTGGTGCAGGCGCTCGGCCAGCGCTTCAGCGAGACGATCGGCTAGCGCCTTCAACAGGATTGCGTTGTAGTCGTCGTGATCGGCCTCGAAGCGGGCCACGTGTTCGTCGATGCCGATACCCGCAGTCACGGCGAATGCGCCGATCCAATCCTGCCTGCCGCTGTCCTTGGGTGCGATGAAATCCGCGAGGCAGAAGTCCGGGCGCTCGACTGGCTTGTCCACTTGCTGGCGCAGGAAGTGCAGGGTGGCTTTTCCTTCTCCCTCCGGGAGAAGGTGCCCGTAGGGCGGATGAGGGCGTGGGCCATCCGCTTGTGGCGCTGCTTCAAAGGGCTGGAATTCTCCCGCCCTCATCCGGCGCTGCGCGCCACCTTCTCCCGGGGGGAGAAGGGAAACCACCACATCATCCCCAACGCTGTTTGCCGGCCACAATCCAAACACGGCTTTGGCCGTCAACCATTTCTCATCGACGATCCTCTTCAACATCGCCCGCGCATCGGCGAACAGTTCGGTGGCCTGCTTGCCGACTACTTCGTCAGTAAGAATCGCCGGATAGCGGCCTGCCAGTTCCCAAGCCTGGAAAAATGGCGTCCAGTCGATCAGCTCCACCAGTTCCGCCAATGGGTAGTCATCGAACACGGTGGCACCGGGTTTGTTCGGCGTCGGTGGCGTGTACTCGTCCCAGCCACCCTCGAACTTCTGTGCGCGCGCCTTGGCCAGCGACACCAGCCGCTTGGCATCGCCACGGTTCTTGTGGCGTTCGCGGATTTCGGCGTAGTCGGCATCGTTGGCGACCATGAAAGCTTCGCGCAAATCCTTTGAGATCAAGGACTGTGCGACGCCGACCGCACGCGAGGCGTCTTTCACCCACACCGTAGGCGATTTGTAGTGCGGATCGATCTTCAGCGCGGTGTGCGCGCGCGAAGTCGTGGCGCCGCCGATCAGCAAGGGCAGGGTCATGCCCTGGCGTTGCATCTCGCGCGCCACGTGGGTCATTTCTTCCAGGGAAGGCGTGATCAGGCCGGACAAGCCGATCAGGTCGGCGTTGTGCTCGCGGGCGCTGTCCAGGATCTTCTGCGTCGGTACCATCACGCCCAGGTCGACCACGTCGAAGTTGTTGCAGGCCAGGACCACGCCGACGATGTTCTTGCCGATGTCGTGCACGTCACCCTTGACCGTGGCCATGATGATCTTGCCGTTGGACTTGCCCACGTCACCCGTTCGCAGTTTTTCCGCCTCGATGAAAGGCAGCAGGTAGGCCACGGCTTTCTTCATGACGCGCGCGGACTTGACCACCTGCGGCAGGAACATCTTGCCGGCACCGAACAGGTCGCCGACCACGTTCATGCCGTCCATCAACGGGCCTTCGATCACGTCCAGCGGGCGCGCGGACAACTGGCGTGCTTCCTCGGTGTCGGTTTCCACGTACTGGTCGATACCGTGCACCAGCGCATGGCTCAGGCGTTCGCGCACCGGCTTGTCGCGCCAAGCCAGGTTCTCCACTTGCACCTCGCCCTTCTTGCCGCGATAGCGTTCGGCGATCTCAAGCAGGCGCTCGGTGCCATCCTTGCGGCGGTTCAGCACCACGTCTTCAACGCGCTCGCGCAGATCGGGATCCAGGTCATCGTAGATCGGCATGCCGCCGGCATTGACGATGCCCATGTCCATGCCGGCCTTGATGGCGTGGTACAGGAACACCGAATGGATGGCCTGGCGCACCGGCTCGTTGCCGCGGAACGAGAACGATACGTTGGATACGCCACCGGAGACATGGCAGTGCGGCAATGTCTGCTTGATGATGCGGGTGGCTTCGATGAAATCGACGGCGTAGTTGTCGTGTTCCTCGATGCCGGTCGCGATGGCGAAGATATTCGGGTCGAAGATGATGTCTTCGGGCGGGAAGCCAACCTTCTCCGTCAGTACCTTGTAGGCGCGCGTGCAGATCTCGACCTTGCGCGCGCAGGTATCGGCCTGGCCGTCTTCGTCGAAGGCCATGACCACGGCCGCCGCACCATAGCGCAGCACCTTGCGTGCGTGCTCGATGAAGGCGTCCTCGCCTTCCTTCAGCGAGATGGAATTCACCACGCTCTTGCCCTGCAGGCATTTCAGCCCGGCTTCGATCACGCTCCACTTGGAGGAATCCACCATCACCGGGATGCGGGCGATATCCGGCTCGGACATGATCAGGTTGAGGAAGCGCACCATGGCGGCTTCCGAATCGATCAAACCTTCGTCCATGTTGACGTCGAGGATCTGCGCGCCATTGGCCACCTGCTGGCGTGCAACGTCCACGGCTTCTTCGTAGCGTCCTTCCTTGATCAGTTTCTTGAACTGGGCGCTGCCGGTGACATTGGTGCGTTCGCCGACGTTGATGAACAACAGGTCGGGCGTGATGACCAACGGCTCAAGGCCGGAGAGGCGGGTGTGGTGTTGGGTAGTGGTCATGCGAGAAGCTCTTTGGACGCGGATACGGGCGGATTGAAGCGGATAAAGCGGTTGAATTGATGAAATCCGGATAGCTTCTTGCGCGTGGCCCGGGGTTGACTGGGCCAGCTTGGTTGGCGTCGTGGCATTAACACGCTTCGTTTATCCGCTTTCATCCGCACTGATCCGTGTCCAATATTTTTCAAGCTGCCAACTCCAGCGAAGACGCCAGCCGACGCGGAGCAACGCCGCGGACTGCTTCGGCTATGGCCTTGATGTGCGCGGGCGAAGTACCGCAACAGCCGCCGACGAGATTCAACAGGCCGGACTCCGCGAATTCCTTGAGGGTCGCGGCCATTTCCTCGGGCGTTTCGTCGTATTCGCCAAAGGCGTTGGGCAAGCCGGCATTGGGATGCGCGCTGACGTAACCATCCGCGATGCGTGCCAACGTTTCGACGTGTTCGCGCAGGTCCTTGGCGCCGAGTGCACAGTTCAGGCCAACCGAGAGCGGCCTGCCGTGCGCCACCGAGGCATAGAACGCCTCGGCTGTCTGTCCGGACAGCGTGCGGCCCGAGGCATCGGTGATGGTGCCGGAAATCATCACCGGCAAGCGACCGCCCCGAGCCTCGAAAACTTCTTCGATGGCATACAACGCGGCCTTGGCGTTGAGCGTGTCGAAGATGGTTTCCACCATCAAGGTATCCGCGCCGCCATCGATCAGTCCTTCGATGGCTTCGCGGTAGGTGCCGCGCAGTTCGTCGAAGTTGGTGTTGCGGTAGCCTGGATCGTTGACGTCGGGGCTGATGGAGGCCGTGCGACTGGTGGGCCCTAGCACGCCAATCACGAAACGCGGCTTGTCCGGTGTCCTGGCCTCCATGGCGTCGCAACAGGTACGCGCGACGCGTGCGCCTTCCTTGTTCAATTCGTAGACCAGGTGCTCAAGGTGGTAATCGGCCTGGCTGATGGAGGTCGCGTTGAAGGTGTTGGTTTCGACCAGGTCCGCACCGGCTTCCAGGTATTCGGTATGCACGCCGGCGATGACCTCCGGCTTGCTCAGCAGCAGCAGGTCGTTGTTGCCTTTCAGGTCATGGCCGCATTGCCCATCATGCACATGCGTGCTGTCGTAGCCATCGACAAAGCGCGCGCCGCGATAATCTTCTTCTTCCAGGCGATGCCGCTGGATCATGGTGCCCATGGCACCGTCGATGATGAGGATGCGTTCGGAAAGTGCTTTTTCCAGCAGCTTGGCACGGGTGGGATTCAACCAGGGCAATGCGTTCATGGCTTCACGCCTATCAATGAGATCACTTCGAAATGGGGAGGTCGACGCTCGCGGGTCACGGTGCCCAGGTTCGACACTTGCAAGCCGGCCTTCTCGGCGAACTTGCGCAGCTCCTTGTCGCTGAAACCCAGGTTCACGTGCCCGTAGGCATGCACGGTGGCCTGGTGCTCATGCCTGGCCAGGCTGCTCAGCAGCAAGCGTCCGCCCTTGCGCAGTACGCGCGCCGCCTCGGTCACGGCCTGGGCGGGCTTGGCGGCATAGGTCAAGGCATGCATCAGGACGACAAGGTCGAAGCTCTGGTCCTTGAAGGGCAGGGCATGCATGTCGCCTTCGCGTACTTCCACGTTCGGGAAACGTCGCAGGCGCTCGCCTGCCGCGGCGACCACGCGCGCACTGGTATCGATGCACACATAGCGCTGGGCATGCGGGGAAAGCAATTCGGCGAGCACACCGTCGCCTGAAGCGATGTCGAGCACGTCGCCGGTCTCCAGCAAGGGCAAGGCGGTGCGCGCCAGTGCTTCCCAGGTGCGGCCCGGTGAATAGTGCCGCTCCATGTCGCCGGCGACGGCGTCCGCCCAGTTCTGTTCGACGGCACGTGCCGCGAGCACGGCCTGCACGCGCTCCGCGTCCTGTCGCAACAGCGGGTCGTCACTGCCATCGCGCAGGCTGCGCCACAAGTCGCGCTGGTACGTGTCAAGGTTGTCTTCGTCGAAGCGGTAGTAGGCGGAAACACCCGCACGACGGTCGCGCACCAGCCCGGCTTCCTTGAGCTTGGCCAGATGGGTCGAGACCCGCGGCTGGGCCAGCTGGGTGATGGAGGAGAGCTCCGCCACCGTCAGTTCTTCCCCGGCCAGCAGCACCAGCAGGCGCACGCGGGTGGCGTCGGCGAAGACCTTGAGTCGGCTTGACCAGGCTTCCAGATCCATGAATATCTCCATATCGCGATATAGAGATATTGTCTGCCCGGCGCCGCGTCGGGTCAAGCCGCGTACGCCGGCGCATGGTGGCCCGCTACAATAGGCCATCACATTCGTTCGAAAGCAGGGGTTTGCCGTGGAATTCGGATTCAGCGAAGAGCAGTTGATGCTGCAGGACGTGGCGCGTCGTATTGCGCAGGAAAAGATCGCCCCCAGCGCCGAACATTTCGACCGGTTGGGCGAGTTTCCCCTCGACAACATCCGCCTGCTGGGCGAGAACGGCCTGATGGGCATCGAAGTGCCCACCGAATACGGTGGCGCCGGCATGGATCCGATCGCCTATGTGCTGGCCATGGTCGAGATCGCGGCGGGCGACGCCGCACATTCCACCATCATGTCGGTCAACAACTCGCTCTTCTGCAACGGCATCCTGTTGAACGGTACCGAGGAACAGAAACAGAAATACGTGCGCGCCATCGCCGAAGGCCGCGAGATCGGTGCATTCGCGCTCACCGAGCCGCAGTCCGGTTCCGATGCCACCGCCATGCGTTGCCGTGCCGTAAAACAGGCCGATGGCAGCTACGTCATCAACGGCAAGAAAAGCTGGATCACTTCCGGGCCAGTCGCCAAGTACATCGTGCTGTTTGCGATGAGTGAACCCGACAAGGGCGCGCGCGGCGTGACTGCGTTCCTGGTGGACACGGCCAAGCCCGGCTTCCACCGCGGCAAGACCGAGCCCAAGCTGGGCATCCGTGCCTCCGCCACGTGTGAGATCGAGTTCCAGGACTACGTGGTCGCCGCCGAAGACGTGCTGGGCGCGGAAGGCCAAGGCTTCAAGATCGCCATGGGCGTGCTGGATGCCGGCCGCATCGGCATTGCCTCGCAGGCCATCGGCATTGCGCGTGCCGCGTACGAAGCAACGCTGGCGTACGTGAAGGAACGCAAGGCCTTCGGCGCGGCCATCGGTACCTTCCAGATGACCCAGTCCAAGATCGCCGACATGAAGTGCAAGCTGGACGCCGCCATGCTGCTGACCCTGCGTGCGGCATGGGTGAAGGGTCAGGGCGGCAAGTTCAGCAACGAGGCGGCCATCGCCAAGTTGACGGCCTCCGAAGCGGCCATGTGGATCACCCACCAGGCCGTGCAGATCCACGGCGGCATGGGCTACTCCAAGGAAATGCCGCTGGAGCGCTACTTCCGCGATGCCAAGATCACGGAAATCTACGAGGGCACCAGCGAAATCCAGCGCCTGGTGATTGCGCGTAACGAAACCGGCCTGCGCTGAGTTTGCAATCGCATTCTTTGTAGAGCCGAGCTTGCTCGGCTGCTTTCTTGGTAGAACCGAGCTCTCCTCGTCTGCGAAACCCATCGGGGCAAGCTCGGATCCATGAGGCAACGTATGCATCGTGGGAGCGGCGTCCCGCCGCGAGCTTTTCATCGGGGCCGGTCCGCAAATCCGAGTTGATCGCCAAGGGCTCGCGGCGGGACGCCGCTCCCACAAGCGCATGGTTTTTCGGCCAGATTCCAGCCTCGGCATTGACCCCATCTTTAGTCATGGGACAGGCCCACGCACTGTCCGCTAAAGTGTTCCCATGCGGGGGTCTGTCCCCCGTTATCCCTTTTGGAGAACCCAATGCGTAAGACCCTGCTTGTCTGTGCCCTCACCTTGGCCATCGCTGCCTGCGACCGTGCGGCTTCGCCCGAAGCCGGTGCGGCCTCGGCGCCCGTCGCGACCGTCTCGCAGGCGGACATCGCCGCCGAAACCGAACGCCTGAACCAGTGGTTCGAGAAGAAGTACGAGGAGCAATTGCAGCTCAGCCCGATCCAGCTGACCTTCCAGGGCCGCAAGGACCAGTACGGCAAGATCGATGACCTGTCCGAGAAAGCCACCTTGGACCAGGTGGCCTGGCAGAAGGCCAGCGTCGAGGAAATGGAAAAGACGTTCGACTACGCCAAGCTGACGGACGAAGCCAAGCTGTCGTATGACCTGTGGAAGTTGCAGTACGAAAACGCCCGCGATGGCGTGCCTTTCCTGGCTGACGGCTATGCCTTCGACCAGATGAATGGCCCGCAGAGTTTCCTGCCCACGCTGCTGATCAATTTCCACAAGGTGGACGAGGAATCGGACTACACCGCCTACGTGTCGCGATTGAATGAAACCGCGCGGGCGCTGGACCAGTTGCTGGAGCGCGCACGCAAGTCGGCAGGCGAAGGCGTACGTCCGCCGAAATTCGCCTACGAAGGCGTCATTGACCAGTCACGCAAGGTCATTACCGGCGCGCCGTTCTCGGCCGGGCCGGACTCGGCCATCTGGGCAGATGCGCAGGCCAAGGCCGATGCCCTGGTGAAGAACGGCAAGATCAGCGCCGAGCGTGCCACCGAGCTGAAGGAAGAGGCGAAGAAGGCCTTGCTGGAACAGTTCAAGCCGGCCTACGAACGCGTCATTGCCTGGTCGCAGGAAGACCTGCCGAATGCGCCGGTGAATGCCACGGGCGTGGGCACCACGCACAAGAACGGCAAGGCGTACTACGAGTACCAGCTGCGCCAGATGACCACCACCGACATGACCGCCGACCAGATCCACGAGCTGGGCCTTAAGGAAGTGGAACGCATCAAGGGTGAAATGACCGCATTGAAGGACAAGGTGGGTTTCAAGGGTGACCTGGATGCCTTCTTCACTTTCATCGACACCGACCCGCAGTTCAACTTCCCCAATACCGACGCGGGTCGCCAGGCCTACATCGACGAGGCAACCAGCAAGATCGCCAACATCAAGAAGGAACTGCCGAACTATTTCGGCCTGTTGCCGAAGGCGGACCTGGTGGTCAAGCGCGTGGAGGCGTTCCGCGAGCAACCCGGTGCTGCCCAGCACTATTATCCGGGCACGCCCGACGGTTCCCGCCCGGGTACGTATTACGCGCATCTGTCCGACATGAATGCGATGCCGAAGCCGGAGCTTGAGGTCATCGCGTACCACGAAGGCCTGCCGGGCCATCACATGCAGATCTCCATTGCCCAGGAATTGACTGGCGTGCCGAAGTTCCGCACCCAGGCCGGTTCCACCGCGTACGCGGAAGGTTGGGGCCTGTACTCCGAGTGGCTGGCCAAGGAAATGCCGGGTACCTACCAGGACCCGTATTCCGAGTTCGGTCGCCTGAGTTCGGAAATGTGGCGCGCGATCCGCCTGGTGGTGGATACGGGCCTGCATTCCAAGGGCTGGACGGAACAGCAGGCGGTCGAATACTTCGATGCCAACAGCGCCGTGCCGTTGACCGCGATCAAATCGGAAGTGCAGCGTTACCTGGTGATGCCGGGCCAGGCCACGGCCTACAAGATCGGCATGATCCGCATCCAGGAACTGCGCAAGAAAGCGGAAGCGGAGCTGGGCGACAAGTTCGACATCAAGGGTTTCCACGACAGCGTGCTGGGCGGTGGCGCGTTGCCGCTGAACCTGCTGGAACGTCGCGTGGACCAGTGGATTGCCGGGCAGAAGGCCAAGCAGGCCTGAGTATCCCGATAGCATTTCATCGATAGGCAAGAGACCCCGGTTACTACCGGGGTTTTTTGTGGGTGACAGTTGCTTGCGTCGTTGATTCTGCTGCGTGGAAGCCGTGAAGTTCGGCAAGCAAGCGTGGTGCCGAGGACCATAGCAAGCACTTGTGGGAGGGGCTTCAGCCCCGACAGGTGAAGTCGGTAGAGCATCGGGGCTGAAGCCCCTCCCACATGCATTCGTGCTTCCTCTTATGCCAGAAAAAAACCCCGGCATTGCCGGGGTTCTGTGGATTGTGGAATTTCACCCGCTCAGCGTGGCGCAGGCTGGTTCAACTGCTCCAGGTATTCCTTCGAGGGCTCGTCCATCTTGTCGCCCAGCATGCGTCGTACCACCACGAAGAACACCGGGATCAGCAGCAGGCCGAGGAAGGTGGCGAACAGCATGCCGCCAATCACGCCGGTGCCGATGGCATGGCGGGCATTGGCGCCTGCGCCGGTGGACAGTGCCATCGGCATCACGCCCATGATGAAGGCGAACGAGGTCATCAGGATCGGGCGGAAGCGCAGGCGCGCCGCTTCGGTCACCGCATCGCGCAGGGTCTTGCCTTCGCGCCGCTGCTCGACGGCGAACTCGATGATCAGGATCGCGTTCTTCGCGGCCAGGCCGATGATGGTGATCAGGCCGATCTTGAAGTAGATGTCGTTCGGCAAGCCACGCAGCATGGTCAGCAGGATCGCACCCAGCACGCCGATCGGCACCACCAGCAGCACGGCCAGCGGGATCGACCAGCTTTCATACAACGCCGCGAGGCACAGGAATACCACGACCATCGACAGTGCCAGCAGCAGCGTGGCCGCATTGCCCGCCAGGATTTCCTGGTAGGAAAGCCCGGTCCAGTCGTAACCAAAGCCCGGCGGCAGGTCCTGGTTGACGATGTCCTCCATTGCCTTCATGGCTTCGCCCGAACTCTTGCCGGGTGCCTGCGAGCCAACGATATTGACCGACGCATAGCCGTTGTAACGGGTCAGCGAAGGCGGGCTGGTGATCCATTCCGGCTTGACGACATTGCTCAGCGGGATCATGGCGTTGCCGCCGGTTGCCAGCGTGCTGGGCGTGAAGAAATGCCCCAGTGCCTCGGGTCCCATGCGGTACGGTGCATCAGCCTGCATGGTGACGCGCTTGATGCGGCCTTCGTAGAAGAAGTCGTTGACGTACACCGGGGCCAGCATCAACTGCACCGCGCTGTAGATGTCATTCACCGACATGCCCATCGACTGCGCCTGCACGCGGTCGACATGCAATTGCAGCTGTGGTGCATTCTCAAGGCCGTTGGGGCGCACGCCGGTCAACACCGGGTTCTGCGCGGCCTTGCCGAGCAGGATGTTGCGCGCCTGGGTCAGTGCTTCGTTGCCTGCGCCGCTGCGGTCCTGCAGGTACATGTCGAAGCCGCCGAATGCACCAAGCCCGTTCACGGTGGGCAGGTTGATGACGAAGATGCTGGCTTCCTTGATGCCGAAGAAGGCGCCGTTGGCATTCTGGATGAACTCCGAGGCCGACATCTTGCGCTCGCCCCAGGGCTTGAGCTTGATGAAGGCCATGCCGACGTTTTCGCCGGAGCCTACGAAGCTGAAGCCCGCGATCTGCATCATGCCTTCGAAGCCGTCCTGCTTCTCCATGATGCCGCGCATCTGGGTGAATACCTGCCCCGTGCGCTCCAGCGTGGCGCCGGGCGGCAACTGCACGATCGCCAGTGCATAGCCCTGGTCTTCTTCAGGCAGGAAACTGCCGGGCATGCGCGTGAACAGGAAGCCGGCCAGCAAGGTGAGCACTGCAAACACCGCCATCCAGCGCGGTGCCTTGCCAATGGCGCTGCTGATGTGGCCCACGTAGGTCGAACTGATCTTGTCGTAGTACTTGTTGAACGTGCGGAACACCACGTTGGGCTTGGCGTGGGTGGGTTTCAGGAAGGTGGCGCACAAGGCTGGCGTGAAACCCAAGGCCAGGAACGCTGAGAAGGCCATCGCGATGGCGATGGTGAGCGCGAACTGCTTGTAGATTTCGCCGGCCGCGCCGCCTTGCAATGCGCTGGGGATGAACACCGCCGCCAACACCACGGTGATCGCGATCACCGCGCCGGTGATCTGCTCCATGGCTTTGATGGTGGCTTCCTTCGGCGGAAGCTTTTCCTCGGTCATGATGCGTTCGACGTTCTCGATCACCACGATGGCGTCATCCACCACGATGCCGATCGCCAGCACCATGGCGAACAGGGTCAACTGGTTGATGGTGAAGCCGATGACGCTCATGCCCAGGAAGGTGCCGAGCAGGGCAACCGGGATGACCAAGGTCGGGATCAGCGTGGCGCGCAGGTTCTGCAGGAAGATCAGCATCACCAGGAACACCAGGATGATGGCTTCGACCAGGGTCTTGATCACTTCCTCGATCGAGATGCGTACGAAGGTGGTGCTGTCGTAGGGTGAGAACCAGGTCACGCCCTGCGGGAAACTGGGCTGCAGTTCGTCCAGCTTGGCGCGCACCGCGCCGGCGACGTTGAGTGCGTTCGCGCCAGGCAGCAGTTGCACGGCGAACGCGCCGGTGGGTGCGCCGTTCCATTGGGTGTCGAAGCCGTAGGACGCCGCGCCGATTTCAACCCGTGCCACGTCCTTCAGGCGCACGGTGGTGCCATCGCTGTTGGCGCGCAGGATGATTTCTTCGAACTGCTCAGGCGTGCTGAAGCGCCCCTCGGCCGATACCGTGGCGGTAAAGCCCTGGTTGCTGGGCGAAGGCGAGGCACCCAGCGAGCCGGCGGCGAACTGCACATTCTGGCCGCGGATCGCGGCCAGTGCCTGGGTGGCAGACATGCCATAGCCCTGCAGCTTGTCCGGGTTGAGCCAGATGTTCATGGCGTACTCGGAGCCGAATTGCTGGGTGCTGCCCACGCCGGGAACACGCGAGATCTGGTCCAGCACGCGCGAGCCGATCAGGTCATTGAGCTGGTCGCGGGTGACCGAAGGATTCACCGACCTCAGTGCACCCACCATCAGGAAGCCGGCGTTGGCCTTGGCCACGACCACGCCCTGCTGGGTTACTTCGCTGGGCAGGCGCGGCGTGGCCAGCGACACCTTGTTCTGTACCTGCACCTGCGCGATGTCGGCATCGGTGCCGGTTTCGAAGGTCAGGGTGATGCTGGCGCGGCCGTTGGCGCTGGACGAGGAACTGAAGTACAGCAAGTGGTCAATGCCGGTCAGCTGCTGCTCGATGACCTGGGTGACGGCTTTCTCGGTGGTATCGGCACTGGCGCCCGGATAGCTGGCGCTCACCGTCACCTGCGGTGGTGCGATGCTGGGGTAGGACTCGACGCCCAGGCTGAAGATCGAGATCACGCCGGCAAGCGAAATCAGGATCGCCACGACCCAGGCGAAGATGGGGTGATCAATGAAGAATCTGGGCATGTTGGCAGGCGTCCCTTATGGCTGCTTGGGCGCAGTGGCGGGTGGCGCACCGGCAGGTGCTGCATCGGGCTTCCACGGCGTGGCCTTGGCGGGTTCGGACTCGCGCACTTTCTGCAGGCCCGACACGATGACCTGGTCGCCCGCCGCCAGTCCGCCGTTGATCAACCACTGGCCGTCGCGGCTGCTGCCGGTCACCACGTTCTTGCGCACCACCTTGCCATCCTTGCCCACCACCATGGCGTAGGCGCTGGCGGCGTCGCGCTGGATGGCGGCTTGCGGTACGAGGAAGGCATCACGCTGTTCGCCCAGCGTCGCCTTCAAGGTGACGAAGCTGCCCGGCAGCAGGTTGCTGTCCGGATTCGGGATGCGTGCACGCAGGGACACCGCGCCGGTCGCCGGGTCCACGACCGTGCTGGAGAAATCCAGGGTGCCGGTCTGCGCGTAGGCACTGCCGTCGGCCAGGATCACGCTGACGGTCGATTCCGCATTGCCTGCCAGCGACACATTCTGCGCGCGGCGCAACTGGTCAAGCTCGCTGACACTGATGGAGAAATTGACGAACAGCGGATCGATCTGGTCGATCGTGGTCAGCAAGGTAGCCTCGCCTTGGCCAACCAGCGCGCCTTCGGTTACCTGCTGCTTGCCGGCACGCCCGGAAATGGGTGCGCGCACGCTGGCGTAATCCAGGTTGATGCGCGAACTGGCCACGCCGGCCTTGGCCTGCTGCACGGCCGCGGCGGCGCTGCGTTCGGCGGCCTCGGCATTGTCCAGGTCGGACTGGGACACGAACTTCTGCGGCGCCAGTTGGCGTGCGCGGTTGGCCGACGCGCGGGCATTGGCATACGTGGCCTGTGCCGACGCCAACTGCGCCTGGCTGGCACTGAGCGCCGCCTGCAGCGGTGCCGGGTCGATCTGGAACAGCACCTGGCCTTCCTTCACGTCGCTGCCTTCCTGGTAGACGCGACGCGTCAAAACGCCTGCCACGCGGGCACGCACGTCGGAACTGCGGAAAGGTGCCAAGCGGCCAACGAAGTCCCGCTGCAAAGGCACGGTCTGCGCATTGGCAGTGATCACGCCGACCTCGGGCGGGGGCGGTGGGCCTTGCGGCGCATCGTCCTTGCAGGCTGCCAGGGTCAGGAGGAGTGCGCAGCTCAGTGCGAAAGGACGAATGGGGGCGGTCATGGGGTGCAGCTCCGGATCAAGGCTTGGGTACAAGGTGAAGTGAAGTGGCGGTTGGTGAAGCAGCGAGTCCGGCCGACGACTGGACGTCGACGGCGAATGCACGCAGGAAGGCATCGACGGCGAATTCCGCCCAGTGCTGGCGTTGCGGGTCGTCGTCGCGAAACGGGACGCTGAAACGTTGTCTTTCGAAATCAAGGCCGACGATCATCCCCAGAAGGAGTTCGGCGGCCTGTTGCGGATGGTAAGGCCTCAGCTGTCCACGCTGCATGGCCACGTGCAGCCAGTCCGCCAGTCGCTGCTGCAGGGTGGCACAGCCATCCTGGTAGAGGGTGCGGGCTTCTTCGGGAAACTGCATCGCTTCGGCACTGAGCAGCTGGCAGGTGGCGAGTACCGTGGGTTCGGAGATCCGCTGCAGGTGCTGGATCGCGAACTCCACGAGCACGGTGCGCATGTCGCCAGCCGTGTCATCCAGGCGCGCCGTCGCCAGGTCCAGGTGCTCCTGCATCACGCTGCGCAGGAGCTCCTGCTTGCTGCCGAAATGCGCATACAGGGTCTGCTTGGAACAGCCGGCACGGCTTGCCACCGCGTCCATGCTGACCCGGAAGCCCTGTTCGGCCATCAGCTCGCGCACAGCCTCGTGCACGCGTTCGCGGCGCTGGGTTGCGGGGGAAGGGGCGGGGGAGGCTTGCATCAAGCGGTGGACTATACCGTCCAGTTTAGAATTTAACCAGTGTGAATCTTCCTTTTCGCCAAGCCGGCATGCAATTCCGGCCAATGCTGCAGGTAACCGAGGGACATCCGCATCGGTATGGGCAATCCCGCGAATTCTTGTTCACAGGATCGAACCATTGGCAAGGGCCCTTTGTTCGATATGCGTTCCTGCGATCCAGCACGCATCGTGCGCAAACATTTCGCGCGGTTTGCGGCCACGCAACAAGGTTGTCATCGCTTGCAAGGCTACAATTGCGTACTGCAATCAACCTTAGAGCCACGGCCTGCATGAACGCTGTTCGCACACCCAAGAAGCCCGCGAAGAAACCCGCGAAGAAACCGACGAAATCCACTTCCCAGAAAGACGCGCCCGCCAAGGCCGCGTCACGCGCCAAGGCCGTGACGACCCAGTCCTCGGCCGCCAAGTCGAGTGCCCAATCGACGAATCAGGGTTTCTCGCTGGATCCGGTATTCGCCGCACTGCGCAAGCGCTTGCCCGCGGCGCAGCAGGCGCAGGCCAAGGCCTTCGCGGAAGCCTTCTACAAGCGCATGGAAGACGACGAGTACCCACACCACAGCCCCGAAGGCTGGGCTGCATTGGCCTGCGACATGCTGGATTTCGCACGCGTGCGCAAGGCGGGTACCGCCAATGTGCGCGTGTTCAACGCCAGCCAGAAAAGCAACGGCTGGGAGTCCCCGCATACCGTCCTCCAGATCGTCAACGAAGACATGCCCTTCCTGGTCGATTCGGTCAGCATGGCCCTGGCCGATGCGGGCATCGGCGTGCATGTGCTGGGACACCCGCTGGTGCGTTTCAATCGTGACAAGGCGGGCAAGATCATCGCCGTCGGCGACGGCAAGCCTGAATCGCTGATGCTGCTGGAAATCGATCGCCAGCCCGCCGCACAGATGCCGGTCATCGAGGCGCGCATCCGCAAGGTGCTGGACGAAGTGCGGGCCATCGTGCAGGACTGGGGCACGATGCGCGAGAAGATGGTCTCGCTCTCCGACGAGCTCGCCACCCGGCGTATGCCGGTGGACGATGCGGGGCGTCGCGAAGCACAGGAGTTCCTGCGCTGGGCCGCCAACGACCATTTCACCTTCTTCGGCTACCGCGAATACCGCATCGAACAGAAAGGCGGCGAGCGCATCCTCGTCGCCGACGATGGCGGCTTGGGCCTGCTGCGTGGCAAGGACCAGTCGACCACGCGCAACGTCAAATCGCTTGCGGCGCATTACATCCCGCAATCCGGATCGGTCGACACGCTCATCCTGACCAAGACCAATGCGCGTTCCAGCGTGCATCGCCCGGGCAACATGGATTACATCGGCGTGCTCGAGTTCGACGCCAAGGGCAACCCGGTGGCGGAGCAGCGCTTCATCGGCCTGTATACCTCCAGCGCCTACAACCGTCGCCCATGGGAAATCCCGCTGGTGCGCGAGCGCCATGAGCATGTCATGCGCCAATCCGGCCTGTCGCCCAACAGCCACAGCGGCAAGGCCCTGCGCCATATCCTGGAAACCTTGCCGCGCGAGGAATTGTTCCAGTCCAGCGAGGAAGAACTCAGTCGCACCAGCCTGGGTATCCTGGGCCTGCAGGAACGCGTGCGCAGCAAGCTGTTCCTGCGCCGCGACCGCTACGGACGTTTCTTCTCCGCGCTGGTCTACATCCCGCGCGAACGCTTCAACACCGACGTGCGCCTGCGCATCGAATCGTTGCTGAAGGAAGCCTTGCACGGCGAGTTCGTCGATACGACCGTGCAACTGGGTGAGTCACCGCTGGCGCAGCTGCACCTCGTGGTGCGGCCGCGTGCGGGCGAACAGGTCAACGTGGACACCGCCGCACTGGAAGCGCGCCTCGCGCACCTGTTGCGCAACTGGCAGGACGACCTGCGTGAAACGCTGATCGCGCGCCATGGCGAATCCGATGGCCTCAAGCTTGCCGGTTTGTACGGACGCGCCTTGCCTGCGGGTTACATCGAAACCGTATCGCCGGAAATCGCCGCCAGCGACGTCGAGCACCTCGCTGCGTTGGCCGGTCCTGACGATCTCCGCCTCAGCCTGCATCTTTCGCGCCGCCAGCGCGAAGGCGAGGGCAGGTTGCGTCTCAACCTGTACCGCCAGCACCGCGACATCCCGTTGTCCGACGCGCTGCCATTGATGGAGAACATGGGCCTGCGCGTGATTTCCGAGCACCCGTTCCGCCTCGAAGTGGACAACACCCCGGTCTACATCCAGGAATTCGAGGTGGAATCCAGCGGTGGCGAGATCGACGTGGAAAACCGCAACGCCGCCTTCGAGGAAGCATTCGCGCGCATCTGGCGCGGTGACGCGGAGAACGACGGCTTCAATCGCCTGGTGCTGGGCGCGAGCCTGGGATGGTGCCAGGTGGCCATGCTGCGCGGTTATTGCAAGTACCTGTTGCAGACCGGCGTGCCGTTCTCGCAGAACTACGTGGAAGAAACCCTCAATCGCTATCCGTTGCTCGCGCGCTTGCTGGTCGAATTGTTCGAAGCGCGCTTCGATCCCGCGACCGGGCATGAAAGCAAGGCGCAGATCAAGGACGGGCAGGCACAATTCGCGCAGCAACTGCGTGCACTGGCCGCCGGTGACGACGCTACGCTCAAGGCCTTGCAATACCTGATCGATTCACGTGGTGAAAGCCGCGAACGCCAGAGCGAAGCCACGCACAAGACCCTGCTGAAGCTGATGGACCGCGTTTCCAGCCTGGACGACGACCGCATCCTGCGCAGCTTCATCAGCGTCATCGAAGCGACCTTGCGCACGAGTTACTACCAGACGGGCGCCGATGGCCTGCTCACCCACACCATCAGCTTCAAGCTGGATTCGGCGCAGGTGCCGGATTTGCCCAAGCCGCGTCCGTACCGCGAGATCTTCGTCTATGGGCCACGCGTGGAAGGCGTGCACCTGCGCTTCGGTCCGGTCGCACGTGGCGGCCTGCGCTGGTCGGATCGTCGCGAGGATTTCCGCACCGAGGTGCTGGGCCTGGTCAAGGCGCAGATGGTGAAGAACACGGTGATCGTGCCGGTGGGTGCCAAGGGTGGTTTCTTCGTCAAGCAATCGCCGGTGGGTGGTGACCGCGACGCCGTATTGGCGGAGGGCATTGCCTGCTACAAGATGTTCATCCAGGGCCTGCTGGACATTACCGACAACATCGTTGGCAACACCATCGTGCCGCCGCTGCGAGTGGTGCGGCATGACAACGACGATCCTTACCTGGTCGTCGCTGCGGACAAGGGCACGGCGACGTTCTCCGACATCGCCAATGGCCTGGCGATTGCCCATGGTTTCTGGATGGGCGATGCGTTCGCCTCCGGTGGTTCGGTGGGCTACGACCACAAGGGCATGGGCATCACCGCCAAGGGTGCGTGGGAGTCGGTCAAGCGCCACTTCCGCGCCATGGGTCGCAATTCGCAGACGCAGGACTTCACCTGTGCCGGTATCGGCGACATGTCGGGTGACGTGTTCGGCAACGGCATGCTCTTGTCCGAACACATCCGCCTGGTCGCCGCATTCGACCATCGCCACATCTTCCTGGATCCCAATCCGAACGCAGCGCGCTCGTTCAAGGAACGCCAGCGCATGTTCCTGGTGCCGCGTTCCAGTTGGGCCGACTACGACGTCAACCTGGTTTCCAAGGGCGGCGGCATCTACCCGCGTTCGCTCAAGGCGATCAACATCACCCCGGAAGTGCGCGCCGCGCTGGACATCAGCGACGAGATCAAGACGATGTCGCCGAATGAATTGATGAGCGCCATCCTCAAGTCGCCAGTCGATTTGCTGTGGAACGGTGGCATCGGCGTGTACGTGAAAGCCAGCAGCGAGCAGCACACCGATGCCGGTGATCGCGCCAACAATGCGCTGCGCGTGAATGGCAACGAGCTGCGCTGCAAGGTGGTGGGCGAGGGCGGCAACCTGGGCCTGACCCAACTCGGCCGCATCGAGGCGGCCCAGCATGGCGTGCTGCTCAACACCGACTTCATCGACAACTCGGCGGGCGTGGATACCTCCGACCACGAGGTGAACATCAAGATCCTGCTCAACGGCGTGGTGCAGTCGAAGAAGCTCACCTACGACGCGCGCAACACGCTGCTGGCATCGATGACCGACGAAGTGGCCGACCTGGTGCTGTTCGACAACTACCGCCAGAACCAGGCGATCAGCCTGATGGAACGCATGAGCGTGTCACGCCTGGGTTCCAAGCAGCACTTCATCCAGACCCTGGAATCGCAGGGCCTGCTGGACCGGCAGATCGAGTTCCTGCCGTCGGACGCCGAACTGGCCGAACGCAAGGCACGCGGTCAGGGCCTGACCCGTCCGGAGTTGTCGGTGCTGCTGTCCTACGCCAAGCTGGTGGTGTTCCAGCAATTGCTGGAATCCGACATCCCGGAAGACGCCTACCTGTCCAAGGAACTGCAGCGCTATTTCCCCGAGCCGTTGCAGAAGAAGTATGCCGCGGAGATGGAAAAGCACCGCCTGAAGCGCGAGATCATCGCCACGGCGGTCACCAATTCCACCATCAACCGTATGGGTGCCACTTTCCTGCTGCGCATGCAGGAAGACACCGGCCGCAGTCCGGCCGAGGTCGCCAAGGCATTTACGATCACCCGCGAAACGCTGGATGCACGCGCCCTGTGGAACCAGATCGATGCGTTGGACGGCAAGGTGCCGGAGTCCGTGCAGATCGATGCACTGCAGGTGATCTGGTCGCTGCAGCGCTCGTTCACGCGCTGGCTGCTGAGCCGCCCGGGCGCTATTCCGGACATCGCCACGGCGGTGGCGCGCTACCACGACGGCTACAACGAGATCCGTGCCGCCGACGGCGTGCTGCCGGCTTCGTTGCGTCCGGCGTACGAGGCCAGCCTGAAAGACTGGAAGGAAAAGGGCCTGCCGCCTGCACTTGCGGGGCAGTTGGCGGCATTGCCGTACCTGGAGCCTTCCAGCGACATCATCGAGCTGGCACGTGCGCGCAAGCTCAAGCCGGTGGAAGTTTCCAAGGTGCATTTCCGCCTTGGCGAGGCCCTGCATTTGCCATGGCTGTTCGAGCAGGTCGAAGCCCTGCAGGTGGACGGCCGTTGGCATGCGGTGGCGCGCGGCGTGCTGCGTGACGAGCTGGTGACCCAGCAGCGCTTGCTCACCGACCAGGTGCTGTCCATGCCGGGCGCCAACGCCGATGCGAAGGTGCGCAGCTGGATGGAGCGCGACGATCCCGTACTTCGCTTCACCCTGTCGATGCTCAACGAATTGTCGGCGCAGAAGACGCTGGACTATCCGACGGCATCAGTCGCGGTGCAGCGCCTCTCACAGCTTTCGGCCAAGCGCTGACGTCGGACGGTAGGAGCGTCCCATGGGCGCGAGCTTTTTCTAGGTCACATGCGAAGAGCTCGCGCCCATGGGGCGCTCCTACCTTGCCTGCGAGACGGGTTATGCTGCCGCCATGAGCACGCCACGCATCGCATTCCTTGCCAGCCCCACCGACGAAGCACAGGCCTCGCTGGTGCAGCTGGTTACGCGCCACGGTCATTGCGAGCCGGAAGACGCCAACGTGCTGTGCGCGCTGGGCGGTGACGGCTTCATGCTGCAGACCCTGCATCGGCATGGCGGCCTGGGCAAGCCGGTGTTCGGCATGAAACTGGGCACGGTCGGCTTCCTGATGAATCACTACCGTGATGACGACCTGCTGGATCGCATCGCTGCTGCCGAGCCGGCAAAGCTGCGTCCATTGGAAATGGTGGCACTCACTGAGTCCGGCGCACGCATCGAATCCCTCGCCTACAACGAGGTGTCATTGCTGCGCCAGACGCGCCAGGCGGCACACCTTGGCATCGATCTCAATCGCCAGACACGTGTCGATGAACTGGTTTGCGACGGCGTGCTGGTCGCCACGCCCGCAGGCAGCACCGCCTACAATTTCTCCGCACATGGACCGATCCTGCCGTTGGGTTCGCACACCATCGCGCTGACGCCGATTGCGCCGTATCGACCACGTCGCTGGCGTGGTGCCATCCTCAAGGCCGACACCGAAGTGCGCTTCCACGTGCTGGACCCCTACAAGCGCCCCGTGAGTGCGACGGCCGATTCGCATGAAGTCCGTGACGTGGTGGAAGTCACCATCCGCGAGTCGCGCGAACGCACCGTGACCCTGCTGTTCGACCCCGAGCACAACCTGGAAGAGCGCATCCTCAGCGAGCAATTCGTGGTCTGATTGTGATGCGTGGCACGGAATTGCTGCGCTGCAAACACGTATTACTGGCCTGCCGGCATTTGCAATGAAAAGAAGCCGGCAGCCGTAGTCAAGATCGTTTGCAATTGAATCCAATGGGGAGGGGTCCCTTTATGTATTTGCGATGCGCAGCCGCGCTCTGCATGTTCTTGTGCGTGCCTGATGCCGAGGCCTGCTCGTTGAAGAGTGGAGTGAACGAATTCAAGCCGCAAGGGACGACGACAAGCGCCAGCCAGGAAGGACTGAAGGCACCCGAGCTGGAGTTGGTCAGCATTACCCGAGGCATAGGCACCCGTCATTCGTCCTGCGATGACACCGGTTTACTCTCGATCCGGGTGCAATGGCCACGCGGTACCGACTACAAAATGCGCGACATTGGCTTCGAGTTCCGCGTGGTATCGGGAGAAAATACCTACGAGATATTTCCCCGGAATGCGGTAGCAATGGACGTGGATGGCCGCGTCAGTGAATTCCTCTTCATGTGGCGCGATGGACCGCCCGCGCAGCAACAGCCGATCAACCTGCAAGTGGAAGTCCGTGCAGTCACGGCCGACAACCGCCACGGCCCGCCTGCGCGGCTGGCCGTGAGTGCGATGCCGGGTTCATGAGCGGGGCAATGGGGTAGCCGCGTCCGCATTAGTCTTTGGTAAAAAAACCTTCCGAAGTGAGGCTGGCTCGAATGACCAGCGCAGCACAGCTCCAGGAGAACCTGGCAGGGTTGCGCGCAACCCAGTGCTTGGCCAGCAACGCCAGCAAAGGCGTATGCTCTTGCTCGCCGGAAGTCGGCCGGTGGGACACAGACACATCAGCGTAGGGGAGGGGTCTCCTGTGAAATGGTCGTGCATAGCCGTGCTGTGCGCATGTTGCCTGGCATCGCCTGCCTATGCGTGCGGGATGACGAGCAAGCTCGTGCCATTCGAGCTCGCCGCAGGCAGCGCGGCGACTGACGCCTCATCACCGGATCTTCCTGCGCCGATTGCTGTCGTCACCGAACTGGTGCGTGGCATCGGCTCCAACCATGCGACTTGCGATGACACCGGCCTGCTTACGGTGGTCGTGGAATGGCCGCGCGGAAAATTCAAGCCGCGTGATCTCGGTTTCGAATTCACGGTGGTGTCGGGCAAAACGGCGTATTCGATTTTCCCTGCAATCCCGGTGCAGGCTCCACTCGAAGGACGACGCAGCGACTTCCTTTTCCTGTGGAAGGACGGACCACCCGCGCAACAGGAGTACATCGACCTGCAGGTGGAAGTGCGCGCCGTGACCCGCGACAACCAGCGCGGGATGCCTGCCCGGATCCTGGTGCGGTCGCCCCCCGGAGGCTGATTGCAGCTGCGGCCAACAGGCTTCTCGCGCCCTGAGACTCGCGTGCGTGATAATCACGCTATGTCATCCGATAACTCCCCCCGCTTGCTGACGGTTGCCGTGACTTCGCGTGCGCTTTTCGATCTTGAGGAAAGCCATGGCCTGTACGAGAGCGAAGGCGTGGAAGCCTACAGCGCATTCCAGCGTACACACGAAGACGATGCGCTGGCGCCGGGGATGGCGTTCTCGGTGGTGCGCAAGTTGCTGGCCCTGAATGAGGGTGCGCCCGCGGACGCACCGCGCGTGGAAGTCATCCTGCTCTCGCGCAATTCCGCCGATACCGGCTTGCGCATCTTCAATTCCATCCAGCACCACAACCTGGGCATTACCCGTGCGACCTTCACGTCGGGAGAACCCACCTGGCCCTACGCCAAGCCGTTCGGCGCGGATCTTTTCCTGTCGGCCAATCCGGAATCCGTGCGTCGGTCGATCGAGCACGGCATCGCGGCTGCCACGATCCTTCCAGCCAAGCCGATGCAGCAACACTCGGACCAGTTGCGCATCGCTTTCGACGGCGATGCCGTGATCTTCGGCGACGAGAGCGAGCGGGTGTCGCGTGAACAGGGGGTCGTGGCTTTCGGCAAGCATGAGCGCGACCGGGCGCGGGAGCCCTTGTCGGGTGGCCCGTTCAAGGGTTTTTTGTCGGCACTGCACGACCTGCAGGCGGCATTCCCGTCAGGCAAGGACGCGCCGATCCGCACGGCGCTGGTGACCGCGCGTTCCGCGCCTGCGCACGAGCGCGTGATCCGCACCTTGCGGGATTGGGACGTGCGCCTGGACGAGGCACTGTTCCTCGGCGGCCGCCACAAGGGACCGTTCCTGGAAGCATTCGGTGCCGATCTGTTCTTCGACGATTCGCAGCACAACATCGACAGCGCCAGGCTGCATGTGGCCGCCGGGCACGTGCCACACGGCGTTGCAAACCCGTAGGAGCGCCCCATGGGCGCGAGCTTTTCGCTGACTCTGGTTGAAGGTCAAGATCAGAAGCTCGCGCCCATGGGGCGCTCCTACATGGGCAGGCGGATGTCGGCCAGCTTCCAACGCAGGCCATTGCGCTTGAACACGAAGACCACCGGGTCGCCATCTTCGTCGGTCACCGTCGCGGTGAATCGCGACGGCGACTCATAGCGGCGCACGGCTTCCCGTAGTGGATCGGCGGGCACGGGTTTGCCGTAGGTGTCGCCATCCACGGTGTCGCCAGTTGATTTCTTCCACAGGCCGCGCCCTTGCAGCAATGCGCCGATGCCCAATGGCGTGACCATGGTGTCCACGCCACGACCGACCGCATTCCCGGCCAACGAAAGCGCGAAGGCGCCAAACAAGTTGGATTGCACGCCACTGCCCACGCTGCGCGCCAGCTTGTCTTCCAGTTGCGCCTTGAGGCTGACGCGCAGCGCAGGGAAATCCACGTGCCGTTCGAGCTGGCCGGTGTCCTGTTCGGCCAAGGCCTGGCGGATACCGTTCATGGCCAGGTAGGGCCCAGCGGCGACATAGCCTGTAACAGCCAGCAACACCACGACCGCCAGCACGATCCACTTCTTCATTTCAGAACTCCAGGTAGAGTGCCGCGCAGAGATAATCCATGAAAGGTGCGAGCGCTTCAAGGTCGGCGACCAGCGCCTGTCGCAAGCGCGGGCTGGTCATGCTGGCGTCGTCCAAGCTGCGAATGAAGACGAAATTCTTGTGCTTCAGGTCATCGATCAATTCGAAATCAGCAGGGAACCCGCGCGGTGGCCGCGTCAGTACCTCGCTGTCGTCGAAGTCGAAGCGCTTGCGGAACTTGGTTGCGTGCGCGGCGGCTTTCCAACTTCCGGGATTGTCGAAGATGAACTGGCGCACGCGGCGCTGGGTTGGCGGTTCGGGGTGCCAGAGCCCGGCACCGACGAAACAATGGCCGGGCTGCAGGTGCAGGTAGAATGAGGGTGCGGCGACCTGCTTGCGGCGCTCATGGAACAACCGCGCCCCTTGCCAGGATTTATACGGCGACTTGTCGTTGGAAAAGCGCGCATCGCGGTAGATGCGGAACAATGACCCGCCGACGGTCTTCGGATCGGCCCGGTAGTGCGGGCTGATCTGCGCCAGGTCTAGCTGCAGGTCGGTGAGCAGGCGCAGGAAGGGCTGGCGCACATGGTCTTCGTACTGCTGTTTGTGCTCGCCAAACCATTCCTTGTTGTTGTGCCTGGCCAGGGCGCGCAGGAACTTGAAGCTGGCATCGGAGAAGTAGGTGGTCATTTCATGCTGCTCGGCGAACGTGGTATCTGTCGTAGGAGCGACGTAAGTCGCGACTGAAACTAACTAAGAAAATGGGACACGGATAAATGCAGATAGCGTCGGAATTACAAGGAGTGCTCATCGAATTTTATCCGCTCTGATCCGCGTCCAAATGCGCTGCTGTTTCGGTCGCGACTTACGTCGCTCCTACGACAACGTAGTTTGCAAATCATTTCCCCATGCTTGCAACTGGTCCAGCAACACCTGCTTTTCTCCATTGCCCGCATGCAACCCTCGCAAGGCATTGATCTCGGCTTGATAGCTCTCGAAGGTCATCTCCGACAATCCCACGTCGGCCGACAGTCGGTGGCGGCGATAAGCATCCCAGCGGTCCTGTTCCGGCTGCGTCAAGGTGTCTGGCCAGTTGCGGGCGCGGTAGCGGAACAGCAGTTCCGGCAGGCGTGGATCCTTGAAGCCGAACTCGCGCTTGTCCAGGTGTTCCGGCGGCGTGGCACGCACTTCGGCCAGGCGCCGCTTGTCGCCATCGGCGATGAAGCCATCGTAGATGGAAGCATCGGGATCGGAGGGTTCATAGGCGCGCTCGCTGGCGAACACCTGGCGCATCTTTTCCGCGAGGGCGGGACCGTGCATGCGCAAGTGTCCTGCGGTTGCCTCCACGGCAGCGCGATCGATCTGCAGGCGAGCAAAGTCCTCGTCGCGCAAATGCGACCAGGCCACCAGGGCGGGTGAGCGATTCAGGTGCACTTCCTTCAAGGGGATGCGCTTCTCCCCGGGTGGCAGGTCGGCTGCCGGCGTGTACAGGCGGTCTGCAATGTCCTCCGCATCCAGTTGCAGCAGCGCCTCCGCATCGCCGTCCAGGTCGAACACGATGACCCGGTTGTCGAAGCGGGGATGCCGGGTCACTGGCAACACCGGCGCGGCGCACAAGCGGCTGGCCGGGTAACGTTGCGAGACATGCAGGGCAGGCGTCATCGCCACGGTGTCGAGCAGGCTGGCGGCGAACTTCTTGTCACGCAGCTTCAGTGCGTAGTCCCAGAGCCGTGGTTGGGCATCGCGGAACTTCCGCGCCATGCCGAGCGTGGCGACCACGTCGGACAGCGCTTCGTGGGCATCGCCTTCGCGCACGCCGTTGGCCAACGCCAGGTGCTCCAGCCGGAACGAGGTCGCACCGTCCTCGCGCTTAGGCCAGATAATTCCTTCGGGGCGAAGCGCGTGGGTGAGGCGCATCACGTCCAGCAGGTCCCAGCGCGAATTGCCGCCGCGCCATTCGCGCTCGTAGGGGTCATGGAAATTGCGGAACAGGCCGTGGCGCACGAATTCATCATCGAAGCGCAGCGAGTTCCAGCCCAGCGTGCAGGTTTCCGGTCGCGACATTTCCTCGGCGATGCGGGCGAAGGCATCGGCTTCGACCATGCCTTCGCGCAAGGCGTGCTGTGGCGTAATCCCGGTCACCATCGTGGCACCGGGCGAAGGCAGCAGGTCATCGGCAGGCTGCACGAAGAAACTGATGGGTTCCTCGATGATTTCCAGGTTGGCATTAGTCCGCAACGCGGCAAACTGGGCGATGCGGGTGCGGCGCGGATCGCTGCCGAAGGTTTCCAAATCGTAGAACAGAAAACTTGCGGCCATCAGGCGGCGTCCACCAGCACGTCCAGGCGTGCGAGCACTTCGGCATCCACTGCCTGCCAGTCCACGGACTCCAGCGAGTCCAGCCCATGCGTGGCGGCCACCAGGATCTCGCGCTGGATCTCGCTACGCTCCAATGCCGTGGCGTACGGGATCAGCATGAAGGTGACCATGGTGTAGTGCGGCACGAAGCGGCCCGGGTGGCGCTCCTGGAGTTGCAGTTCGAGTGCGCGCTGCAAGAGGAAATCCGGATCGTCCACGCGATCGCGCATCTCCAGGTAGTTTTCCAGCGCCATCTGCTGGATCGCGGAGGCATTGGGCTTGCGCTCGGCTTCGAATGCGGTGAATGCCTCGACGAGGTTGTCGTGTTGTTCGAGCTTGCGCGCCAGCACCACGCAGTCCTCGAACGCGCAATTCATGCCCTGTCCGTGGAAAGGCACCATCGCGTGCGCGGCATCACCCAGCAACACGGCGCGCCCGTCCAGCGACCAATGGTCCAGTGTCAACGTCGCCAGTTGGCCGGGTGGATTGCGCTCCCAGTCCTGCTCAAGTTCCGGTATCAGCGCGATCGCATCCGCGAAGTCACGCTCGAACAGGGCCTTGGCTTCGGCGCCGGTCTTCACCGAGGCAAAGCTGGGATCGCCGTGGTTTGGCAGGAAGGCCGTGACGGTGAAGGTCTTTTCGTCGTTGGGTAGCGCGATGCACATGTAGCGGCCACGCGGCCAGATGTGCAGGGCATTGGGTTCGATCTTGAAGTCACCTTGCGCCGTCGGCGGGATTTCCAGTTCCTTGTAGGAATGGTCGAGGAACTCGGTGCGTTCGCCCAAGTCATGCTGTTTCATCATGGCGGCGCGCAGCGAGGAACCGGCGCCGTCGGCCCCTACCAGCGCGAGGAAGTCCACCGTGTTGTTGGAGCCGTCACGGTCATCCACGAAGCGCGCCGTGCGTGCCTCGAATTCGACGGCATCCAGCCGCTGGTGGAAATGCAGGCGTGCACCTGCCTGTTCGGCCAAGTCGAGCAGGACGATGTTCAAGTCGCCACGGTGGATCGACCAGATCACTTCCGAATCATCACGCCCGTAACGCTGCAACTCCTGGCGCCCATCAAGGAAGTGGATCATGCGTCCGCGCATCATCACCGCCTGTTGCATGACCGCATCGTCCGCATCGGCCTGCCGCAGCGCATTGCGCCCGCGCTCAGCCAGCGCAAGGTTGATGGAACGGCCCCCTTCATAGCCCTTGATACGCGGGTCGCCGCGCTTTTCATGGACATCGACCTGCCAGCCCTTGCGCGCCAGCAGGATGGCCAGCAGGGCACCGGCGAGGCCTGCGCCGATTAGGGTGATAGAGCGTGAATTTTCAGTGTCCAATATGAATTATCCCGTCATTCCCGCGAAGGCGGACGTGCAGTTCAACGGCGCAAGCCGGTCAACCCAGTGACTTTGCTCTAGCTGGAAATCGCATGCCAAAGATCATTCCAATACGGATTATGTTCTTCTATCAATCTGATCTTTCAAGCCCTGTTCCATTTCTTCAGCTGCTTCTCGCGGGTGATTGCTGCATCCATTGTGCCGTGCATTTCAAACCATACCAGTGAGAAGACTATGTGCTTTGCCGTAAATCCAGCGATCATGTGCTCTCTGTGCTGCCAAGTGCGAGCAATCAGGTTACTCGTCACGCCGATGTAAAGCGTTTCATTCCTTTGGCTTGCAAGGATGTAGACCGCAGGTTGCATATCCATATGCACTCTTCCTAAGCGCAAGTCGCTGGGTTCCCGCCTGCGCGGGAATGACGATCTGAAGAATATCGCTTACACGCCGCGCCACGATTCCACTTCCTCAACGAACCGGTACACATCCATGTATTTGTTGTAGAGCGGGGCTGGCGAAATACGGATCACGTCCGGTTCGCGCCAGTCGCCCAGTGTGCCTACCGAGGCGAGGTACTCGAACAGTTCGCGCCCACGTTCGCGGCCACCCGTGACCCTCAATGAAAGCTGGCAGCCGCGGCGTTCCGGTTCGGAGGGAGTGATGATCTCGAGCGTGTCGGCAACGCGCGCGCGGATGAGCGCTTCCAGCAAGCCTGTGAGTTTTTCCGACTTGGCGCGCAGAGCAGCCATGCCACCGGCTTTATCGAACAGCTCCAAAGAAGCGAGCAAGGGCGCCAACCCGAGGATGGGTGGATTGCTGAGCTGCCAACCGTCTGCGCCTGCCGTTGGCACGAACTCCGGCCCCATCTGGAAGCGCGTTTCCTTTTCATGGCCCCACCAGCCGGCAAAGCGCGGGCGGTCGGTGTGGGCGTGGCGCTCGTGCACGAAGCAACCTGCCACGGCACCCGGTCCGGCGTTCATGTATTTGTAGTGGCACCAGACCGCGAAGTCCGCGCCGCTGTCGTGCAACTGCAGGGGCAGGTTGCCAGCGGCATGGGCCAGGTCGAAACCTGCCAGTGCGCCTTGTGCGTGGGCAAGGCGCGCGATTTCCTTGAGGTCGAACGCTTGTCCCGTGCGGTACTGGATGCCTGGCCACATCACCAGCGCAAGGCGCGGGCCGTGTTCTTCGATAGCGCGCGCGATCGCCTGCAGGGAGAACGTGCCGCCGGCTTCATCCGGTTCCAGTTCGATCAGGTCCACGGCAGGATCGAAACCGTGGAAGCGCACCTGCGATTCCATCGCGTGCCGATCGGAAGGGAATGCACCGGCTTCCATCAGGATCGCAGGACGTTCGCGCGTAGGCCGGTAGAAGCTGACCATCATCAGGTGCAGGTTGGCGGTGAGCGAATTCATCGCCACCACTTCGGTAGGCAATGCGCCGACCACGCGTGCGAGTGATTCACGCACGAGTTCGTGGTAGGTCATCCACTGTGCCTGGCCGGTGAAATGGCCTTCTACGGCTTCGTGGCTCCACTTGTCCAGCACCTGCGTGACATGGGTGCGCGCCGCACGCGGTTGCAGGCCCAGCGAGTTGCCGCAGAAATAGATCTGGTCGTTGTGCTTGTGCTTGGGGATCAGGAAGTCATGGCGCAGTGGGCGCAGCGGATCAGCGGCGTCCAAGGCGATGGCATGGGTACGGGACAGCGGGTCGGTCATGTAGGTGCTTCGTTGAGATTGAATATTTCGTGTAGGAGCTGCGCAAGCTGCGACCGCAATCTGGTCGCGTACGAACAGCATCCCTGAAGTTGAACGTTACGGTCGCAGCTTGCGCAGCTCCTACAACGTAGCCGTGTCATGCGAACCTCGATGCCGGCAGGCCCAGCCATTCCAATGCCGTACCGTGATACAGGCGGGCTTGGCCGACGGGGTCGAGTTCCAGCGCGGCAATGCCGGCACCCGGCTCCTGTTCGCCCAGTGGGAACGGATAGTCGGTGCCCAGCATGACCTGGTCGATGCCTACGGTGTCGAGGAGATACTGCAGCGCACGCGGATCGGCGACCCAGGAATCGAAATACAAATGCTTCAGGTATTTGCGCGGATTGTGCGGGTTGTCGGTGGCCACCAGGTCGGGACGCATGTTGAAGCCATGTTCGATGCGGCCGATGGTGTACGGGAAGCTGCCGCCGCCATGCGCCATGCAGATCTTCAACTTGGACAGCCGTTCAAGCACCCCGCCAAATACCAGCGAGCAGGCGGCACGCGATTGTTCGGCGGGCATGCCAACCAGCCAGGGCAGCCAGTACTTCGGCATGCTGTCAGTGCCCATCATGTCCCACGGATGCACCAGGATCGCGGCACCTAGGTCGGCGGCGGCTTCGAAGAACGGGAACAGCTCCGGCGCGTCGAGGTTCCAGTGCTGGCCATCGGCGAGCTGGATGTGCGAGCCGATCTGCACGCCCTGCAAGCCCAACTGGTCCATACAGCGCTCCAGTTCCTGCACGGCAAGCCGCGGTGACTGCAGCGGCACGGTGCCGATGCCGGCGTAATGGCGCGGGAACTCGCGGCAGGCTTGGGCGGTGTGGTCGTTGAGGGCCTGGTGCAGTTCCAGCGCCTGGTTGGCCTTGGCCCAGTAGCTGAACATCACCGGCACCGTGCTGAGCACCTGCACCTGCACCCCGAACTGCGCGAATTCGTCGATGCGCACCTGTGGGTCCCAGGTCTTGGGCCAGATCTCGCGGAAGAACTTGCCGTCCTTGTAGATGCGCGCGCGACCGTCGTCGCCGTGGTGGATCACCGGGAAGCGGTCATCACCGTACTTCTTCGCCAGGTCCGGCCAGGTGTGGGGCAGGTAATGGGCGTGGGTGTCGATCTTGAGCATGGGTGCAGTTTAGCCGGGCAGGGTGCGCATTGCCCGTGGAATAGATGCGGCCTTGTGGGAGGGGCTTTAGCCCCGACGCACGGATAGGTCCGAGGGACCGGTGCTGGAGCTCCTCCTGCAAAAACAGGTCGCCGACTCAGGTGATGTCGGCCTGCGAATCGGCCTGCATCTCGTAGTGGCTGGGGCGTGGATTGAGATGGCCACAAGCCTTGCAGGTACGAAGCTCGTCATTGCGGTAGAACGCTTCGAAGACCCGGAAGAAATCCTGTTCGATGTCGTTGAGGTGGAAATATTCCTCATACACTTTTTCATTGCACTGTTCACAGAACCACATCAGGCCGTCGTCTTCATGTGGCAAGCGTTTGCGCTCGATCACCAGGCCGATGGAGTCGGGCATGCGTTGCGGCGAATGCGGGATGCGCGGCGGCAGCAGGAAGGTCTCGCCGGCCTTGATGGGGATGTCGCGCACGGCGCCGTCTTCCTGGATGCGCAACACCATCTCGCCTTCCATCTGGTAGAACCATTCCGCGCCTTCTTCCCAGTGGTAATCGGTGCGCGAATTGGGGCCGCCAACCACCATCACGATGAAATCACCGGCATGGATCACCTTGTTGCCGACCGGCGGCTTCAATAGGTGGCGGTGTTCCTCGATCCAGGCCTGCAGGTTGAGTGGGTTAGCTAATGGCACGCGTTGGCTCCTGAGTCGTCATCCCGGCGAAAGCCGGGGCCCAAGTTTCAAACTTAACGAACTTTCCGCAAGCAGGCCATCGCTGTTACCTGGGTCCCGGCTTTCGCCGGGATGACGGCTTCCCGTGAAGTACTACTTGCCCGTGACTACGGCGATGCATTTCAACTCAATGGCGATGGGTGTCGGCAGCGCAGTGATGCCCAGCGTGGTGCGGCAAGGCGCAGTAGCAGGATCAGGGAAAAATTCCGCCCACACCTGGTTGTAGATCCTGAAGTCGTGGGCCATGTCGGTGAGGTAGACGGTGACGTCCACCAGGTCTTCCCAGCGCGCCCCGCTGGCTGCAAGCACGGCACGGACGTTCGCGAACACCGCGCGCGTCTGTGAATCGATGTCGTAGCTGATCAAACGGCCTTCGGCGTCGTGCACGTTGCCGAGGATCGCGTCGGTAGAGGCGTCACGCGGGCCGATTCCGGACAGGAACAGCAGATCGCCAACACGCCGGGCATGGGGGTAGCTGCCGACCGGCTTGGGCGCCGAGGAGGCATGGATGCCGTCAATGGCCATCTGGGTGTTCACTCATGACGGTTGTCGCCCGGTCGTACGGCGGCGATGGCGCGCTGATAAGCGGGTGCGAGCGCATCGGCCGATGACACGTCCATGCCCAGTTGGCGCACGCGACCGTCGAACAGGCTGTAGACCCAGCCATGCACGGACAGGTTCTGCCCACGTGCCCACGCGTCTTCGACCACGGTGGTCTGGCAGACGTTGAAGACCTGTTCGATCACGTTGAGTTCGCACAGGCGCGCATGGCGCAATGATTCGGTGTCCACTTCGGCCAGCATCGGTGCGTGCTTCAAGGCCACGTCACCGACATGGCGAATCCAGTTGTCGGCCAGCCCCACGCGCAGGCCGGTCATGGCGGCATGCACGCCGCCGCAGCCGTAATGGCCGACCAGCAGGATGTGTTCGACCTTGAGGATGTCGACCGCGAACTGGATGACCGACAAGCAGTTCAAGTCGCCATGCGACATCACGTTGGCGATGTTGCGGTGGACGAACACCTCGCCCGGATCCAATCCCAGGATCTGGTTGGCTGGCACGCGGGAATCCGAACAGCCGATCCACAGGTAGCGCGGCGATTGCTGTTGCGAGAGGCGCTTGAAGAAGCCCGGATCTTCTTGCTTGATCCGTTCGGCCCATTCGCGGTTGTTGCGCAGTAGCGTGTCGAGTTCGGTCATGCGTGCATTATTCCAGATTAGGTGTGCAGGGCCAGGCAGACATTCTTGGGTTCGGTGAAGAAGCGCATGGCCTCGACGCCACCTTCGCGGCCCAGACCGGAGGCTCCCACGCCCCCGAAGGGAGTACGCAGGTCGCGCATCAGCCAGGTATTGACCCACACCACGCCGGCGCGCAGTTGCGCGGAGATGCGATGTGCGCGGTCGAGGTCGCGGGTCCACACCGAAGCAGACAGGCCGTAGTCGCCGGCATTGGCGAGCGTGATGGCTTCCTCGTCCGAATCGAAGGCTTGCAACGTGACGACCGGACCAAAGATCTCCTCGCGGTTGCTGGCGCAATCAGGACCCAGGTCTTCAATCACGGTGGGTGCAATGAACCAGCCCGGCCGATCAATGCGTTCACCGCCGCAGAGCACCGTGCCGCCTTCATCGCGTGCACGCTGCAGGCACGCCATCACTTTGTCGAAGTGCGCCTGCGAGACCACGGGGCCGAGTTGGGTGCCCTCCGCCATGGGGTCACCGATACGCAGGGCGCGTACGCGCGCTACGAAGGCTTCACGGAATTCCGCATAGATCGCGCGTTCGATCAACAGGCGGGAACCGCACAGACAAATCTGCCCGGAATTCTGGAACGCAGAACGCACCAGCGTATCCAGTTGCGCGCGCCAGTCGCTGTCGGCGAACACCAGGGTCGGGTTCTTCCCCCCCAGCTCCAGCGACAGTTTCTTCAGCGAGGAAGCAGTGAGCACGGCGATGCGCTTGCCGACCGCGGTGCTGCCAGTAAATGACACGGCGCGCACTTGTGGGTGCGCCACCAGCGGTTCGCCGACTTCCGGGCCGAGCCCATGCACGATGTTCAGCACGCCAGACGGGAAACCGATCTCTGCAGCCAGTTCGCCGAGCATGCTTGCAGTGACGGGCGTGACTTCCGATGGCTTGGCAACCACCGTATTGCCTGCGGCCAGCGCGGGCGCGATCTTCCAGGTGAACAGATACAGCGGCAGGTTCCACGGCGAGATCGTCGCGACAACGCCGAGCGGCGCACGCAGCGTGTAGTTGAGGCCGGCCTCGCCGTGGTGCGATTCACTGGCGAACTGCGTGGCGGCATGGGCGAAGAAGCGCAGGTTGGAAATTGCGCGGGGGATCTCGATGTCGCGGGCCAGGGCGAAAGGCTTGCCGGCATCCCGTGACTCTGCACGGGCGAAGTCGTCGATGCGTGCTTCCAGTGCATCCGCCAGTTTTTCCAGCCAGCGTGAGCGTTGTGAGTTTGGCAGTGAAGACCATGCGGGGAATGCGTGCCGTGCAGCGGCTACGGCGGACTCGACATCGCTTGCATCGCCGGCGGCCACCTCCGCGAATTGCAGTCCGTCGGCGGGATTGAAGACCGGCAGCCAGCGCTCCAGCGCAGGCGGGCGCGCAATTCCGTCTATCCAGTGGCTGCAACGTTCCATCAGGCTAGCTTAACCGTACGCGATTCATGGGTCATTTCATGGGTCATTGCTGGCAGGTCTTGCACAGGTACAGCCGGCGTCCGCCCAGCTCCTTGCGCACGATGCGCTTGCTGCACTGCGGGCACGGCAGCCCGTCGCGGTCAAACACCTTGAATTGGAAACCCTCCGGCGTATCGGTGAGGTATTCGGCCCGCATGCCCGTGGAGGGCAGGATGCCGCGCGTGCCGTAACTCAGGCGGGGCACGTCGAGGAGGGCCTGTGCAAGGCGCTTGCGTTCGGCGACGGTCAGGTCGGCGGGTGTGCGTTGCGGCGCGATGCCGGCCACGAACAGCACCTCCGAGCGCAGATAGTTGCCCATGCCAGCCAGGAAGCCCTGGTCCAGCAGCAGTACCGACAGCGCGCGACCGGCGAATGCAGGTTGTTGCAGGCGCTTGGCCACGGCGGCCGCGGTGAGGGACGTATCCAGCACGTCCGGGCCGAGTTTGGACAGGAAAGGATGCCGCACCAGGTCTTCATCGCGCCATATCGCGACGTCCGACGCGGAGTACAGCAGGATGGCGCGCTCGCTGGTTTCCAGGGCCACGCGCAGTGACCGCGTGGTGTCGGGTCGTTCGCCCGCGTCCACCACCTGCCATACGCCGTACAGCTGGTTGTGGCTGTACAGCGTCCAGCCATTGTCGAAGCGCGTCAGCAGCGCCTTGCCGTGCGGGGTGATGCTGGTGACGGTGGTGCCGGGCAGCGATGCCTCGAAAGGCTTCAGCTCCGGGAACGCGAACCATGCACTTGCCAGTGGCTGGCCGACGACGGCCAGCGCAAGTTGATCGGCAGCACGGCGGGTTTCAGGACCTTCGGGCATCAGATCGACTGCATGCGTCCACCATCCACGGCCAGGCTGACGCCGTTGATGTAGGCCGCGGCGGGGCTGGCGAGGAAGGCGATGGCGGCTGCAATTTCGCTCGCTTCGGCGAATCGACCCACCGGCACGGTGGAGAGCATGCCGGCAGCCACGGCGTCGCGTGCTTTGCCGGTGCTGGCGGAGCGGTCATCCAGGATCTGTTCCAGCCGACCCGTGCGTGTGTATCCGGGCAGCACGTTGTTGACGGTGATGCCGTCGCCCGCGAGTTCGCGCGAGAGCGTCTTGGCCCAACTGGCCACCGCGCCGCGAATGCTGTTGGAAACCCCCAGGTTGGCGATGGGTTCCTTCACCGACGTGGAAATGACGTTCACGATGCGACCCCATTGCGCGCTCTGCATGCCGGGAACCACGGCCTTCACCAACGCCTGGTTGGCGAGCAGGTGTTTCTGGAACGCGTCAAGGTAAGCCTCTGCTTCGGCGTCGAGTGCGCGACCTCCGGGCGGGCCGCCGGTGTTGTTGACCAGGACGTGGACCGGACTGGCGCTGGCCAGCGCCTGCACCTGTGCGCCGAGCTGGACGTGATTCGAGACATCCGCCGCGATCCAGTCGTGGGCTTGTCCGGCAAAGGGACAGGGCAACGATGCTGCAACGGACGCCAATACGTCTGCACGCCGCGCCAGCAGGGTGACATCGGCCCCCAACAGGGCAAGCTCATGCGCAGTAGCGCGGCCGATGCCTTCGGTGGCGCCACAGACCAGTGCGTGCTTGCCGGAGAGGTTCAGGTCCATGCGGTGGTTCCAGGCTGCGTTGCCGCATTGTAGAGCCGAGCTTGCGCGACTGCCCGTATTTGTAGAGCCGAGCTTGCTCGGCTGCTTTGGTCGGAACCAGAGCAGCCGAGCAAGCTCGGCTCTACAGGGTAGGGTTGCGTTCCAGCATCATCGTGGCGATGGCCTTGGCATCCGGGTCGTCTTGTTGCGACAGCGCACTGGCTACCGCATGCACGTTGGCAGGCGGGTGGTTCTGGCTTAGCTTGAACTTCAACTCGACGCGTTCAGGAACAAAGCGAAATCCCACGATCCCACGCAACTGGCTTCGATGATCGTCGCGTGAATGCTCGTAGCGCCAGTCGTTGCCGACGACGCTTTCGTGGCGGAGGCTCAAACGGTCGACGATGCTGGCGAGGAAATCTTCGTCCGTCGAAGCGTCCAGCGTGCCGGTCAGGTGGGCGACGGCGTAGTTCCAGGTGGGCACGCGTGCCGCTGCTTCCTCGTCGGGATACCAGCCCGGCGAGATATAGGCATGCGGACCATGTACGACCATCAGCGCCTTGCCGCCATGGCTGGCCTGCGGATTGGCCTTGGCCCAATGGCCTTCGATCAGGACGTTGTCGCCGTCGCGCGTGTACAGCACCGGCAGGTGGCTGGCGAAGGGCACTCCGTCCGCGCTGCTTACCAGCGTGACGAAAGGGTCGCGTGCCAGCAACGCGTCAAGGTGGGCGAGGTCGGTTTCGACAAAGGCGCGGGGCGTGTACATCGCCCGCCGTCAGGCCCGCGCGCCCAACGATTGCACCATCAGTCCGCGCAGCGCGGCATCGTTGTCTGCGCGTGGTGGCGACACTTCGTCCAGCGAGAATCCCCGCGCCAGGGCATCGTCTTCATCCAGGCCGTCGAAGGCCACGAATTCGGCATCGAAGAGCGCTGCACGTGCGGTGTCGTCACTGTCATAGGACAAGGTGTTGCCGTCGCTATCAAGGACTTCGGCCGTGCCGGCCTCACGCACATGCAGTCGCGCCCAGACCAGGGTGCGACCCAATGACGCGACGTACCACTGGTAGCTGATTGATTCAGTCATGCCATCACCAATGAAAGGAGCCAAAGCAGCCCGGCACAGGCCAGGCCAAAGAAAATGGTCAGCAGGGAAATGCGTGCAGGCGTGGCCAACCCGGTCAGTGAGGGATCGCGGGTCGTGCGATAGCGGCCACTCAACAACCAGCCGATCGCGACAGGTTTCAGGAACGCGCCGCTGCCGAATTCCGTCGCGATGGCCGCGTGGCGATCACGCACATGCACCAGGGTCAGCGGCCAGAAGATCACGAACGCGCAGAAGCCGGCGATGGCGACGGCGAAGAAGAGCAGGGCGAAGAACAGGATCATGGAAGATGAAAGACCTCGGATTCTTTACGTACGTCATCCCAGCGTAAGCTGGAAGGGCTTTTCAACAGTCGAACGGCGGTCATCCATTCGGATCGTCATCCCAGCGAACGCTGGGATCCATTTTGACTTTGACTTTGACTTTGCGCTTGCGTCGATCTGGAACGTGGTTGCGAAGATCAAGATGGATTCCAGCGTTCGCTGGGATGACGGGACTATTATTTTGCGCTGGGATGACGTCGCTATTTTCTAGTTGATTCGTGCCGCGATACTCAAAACTCCGCATTCCCCGGCGCACGCGGGTAGGGAATTGCGTCGCGGATGTTGGACAGGCCGCACACGTACACCACCAGGCGCTCGAAGCCGAGGCCGAAGCCCGCGTGTGGAACAGTGCCGTAACGGCGGAAATCGCGGTACCAGTCGTAGTGCGCCGGATCCAGGCCGAACTGCGCCATGCGCGAATCCAGCACGTCCAGTCGTTCCTCGCGCTGGCTGCCGCCGATGATCTCGCCGATGCCGGGCGCCAGCACGTCCATCGCGGCGACCGTCTTGCCGTCGTCGTTCAGGCGCATGTAGAAGGCCTTGATGTGTTCCGGGTAGTTGGTCACCACCACGGGGCGGCCCACGTGTTCCTCGGTCAGCCAGCGCTCGTGCTCGGTCTGCAGGTCCAGGCCCCATTCCACCGGGAACTCGAACTTGCGCCCTGACTTCTGCAGCAGGCCGATCGCATCGGTGTAGTCGATGCGCTCGAACGGCGCATTGATGAAATCCTCCAGCTTGCTGATCGCCGTCTTGTCCACGCGTTCGGCCAGGAAGGCCAGGTCGTCGCCGCGTTCGTCCAGCACCGCGCGGAACAAGTACTTCAGGAATTCCTCGGCCACGCGCGCGTCCTCGGCCAGGTCGGCGAAGGCGATTTCCGGTTCGATCATCCAGAACTCGGCCAGATGACGCGTGGTGTTGCTGTTCTCGGCGCGGAAGGTGGGGCCGAAGGTGTAGACCTTGCTCAGTGCCAGGCAGTAGGCCTCGACGTTGAGCTGGCCGGACACGGTGAGGAAGGTTTCCTTGCCGAAGAAGTCGCGGCTGAAATCCACTTCGCCCTGCGTGTTGCGCGGCAGGTTGGCGGTGTCCAGCGTGGACACGCGGAACATCTGCCCGGCGCCCTCGGCATCGGAGGTGGTGATGATGGGCGTGCTGATCCAGCAATAGCCGTTCTGGTGGAAATAGCGGTGCACCGCCTGCGCCAGGCAGTTGCGGATGCGGGTCACGGCACCGAACAGGTTGGTGCGTGGGCGCAGGTGGGCGAATTCGCGCAGGTACTCCAGCGAGTGCTGTTTGGGTTGCATGGGGTAGGTGAGCGGATCTTCGACCCAGCCCACGACCTCGATCGACGAGGCCTGGATCTCGAAGCTCTGGCCTTGCCCCTGCGAGGCCACCAGGGTGCCCGTGGCCACCACCGCGCAACCGGTGGTCAGGTGCTTGATCTCGGTGTCGTAGTTGGCGAGCGAATCGGGCGCGACCACCTGGATGGGCGCGAAGCAGGAGCCGTCGCTGACGTTGACGAAGGACAGGCCCGCCTTGGAATCGCGCCGCGTGCGCACCCAGCCACGCACGGTGACCTCGCCGCCAGCGGGGATCTTGCCTGCCAACGCATGTTCGACGCTTGCCACCGTCATGACTTGTAATCCTTGTGCAACGCAACCATTAATGGAACGCGCAGTTTACCGGAGCAACGCCGGGAACGCTGCGTTCGCAGGTCTATAATCACGCTCCGCAGGAGAATCCATGGCCATTACCCTCACCCCGGTTGCATTCCAGCGCGTGCAGCGTTTCGTCGCGGAGACGGGTGCGTTGGGCCTGCGCTTCGGGGTCACCCGCACCGGGTGTTCCGGTTGGGGACACGTGGCCGACCTGGCTCGTGACCAGCGTGACGATGACACCGTGTTCGAGCAGGCCGGCGTGAAGATTTTCGTCGACGCCGACAGCCTGTCGCTGGTCGACGGCACCGAGATCGACTTCGGCAAGCAGGGCCTCAGCGAGATGTTCCTGTTCCGCAATCCCAATGCCACGGCTGAGTGCGGCTGCGGCGAAAGCTTCACCACCCAGGCCGACCTGGCCTGATTGCACGCACTGCGGTCCTGGCAGCAGGAAGAAAGCCACTCCCCGTGATCGCCTGCGGGCATTATGCTTCCGGTCTGTCCACACCGGAGTCGCCCATGTTCCGTTCCTTCCTGCTCGCTGCCTTGACGCTGGCGGTGTGTTCGCCCGTACACGCGCAGCCGGCCGCCAAGAACCCTGCGCTGCATGCCCTCTTCGCCGAACAGTGGGAACGCGGCCTGCGCGAGAGCCCGGAAAACGCGAGCTATTACGGCGATACGCGCTTCAACGACCGCTGGACCGACATGAGCCTGGACGCGATTGCCCAACGCAGCGCGGCGGACCGGACTGCGCTGGATGCATTACGCGCCATCGACCGTACGACGCTGTCGCCCACGGACCAGCTCGACTACGACACGTTTGCCTGGCAGTTGGAACGCAGCGTGCAGCGGCAGCAATTCCGTGAATACCTGCAGCCCGTCGGCCACCAGGGTGGGCCACAGACGGCGGACGGGCTGGCTGAGGTGCTTGCCTTCGCCACGGCCAAGGACTACCAGGACTGGTTGAAGCGCCTGCAGGCCCTGCCGACGATGATCGAGCAGTCGATCGCGTTGATGCAGGAAGGGGTCAAGGCCGGCAACCTGCCGCCCCGCATCCTGATGCAACGCGTACCCGCGCAAATTGCTGCGCAGGTGGTGGATGATCCGACCAAGAGCGGCTTCTACAAGCCGTTCCTGAAGTTCCCGGACAGTATTCCAGCTACCGAACAGGCCCGCCTGCAAGCCGACGCCAAGCGCATCATCGCCAGCGACGTCGTTCCGGCGTACCGCACGCTGCTGGCCTATTTCAACAACGACTACCTGCCCAAGGCCCGTGAGTCGATTGCCGTGACCGACCTGCCGGACGGCAAGGCGTATTACGACTTCCTGGCGGGTTACTACACCACCACCGACCTCACCGCCGCGCAGATCCACGCCATCGGCCTGAAGGAAGTGGCCCGTATCCGCGCCGAGATGGAGAAGGTCAAGGCCCAGACCGGTTTCACCGGCTCGCTGGGTGAGTTCTTCACCTACCTGCGCACCGATCCGCGCTTTTTCTACAAGACGCCGGACGAGCTGCTGACCGCCTACCGCGCCCTGTCCAAGCGCATCGACCCGGAACTGGTGAAAGTAATCCGGACCATCCCGCGCTTGCCGTACGGCGTGCGCCCGATCCCGGACAGCATCGCTCCGGATACCACCACCGCCTACTACCAGCCGGGTGCGGCGGACGGCAGTCGACCGGGCTGGTATTACGTCAACTTGTACCGTCCCGACATGCGCCCGCGCTGGGAAATGGTGCCGCTGTCCCTCCACGAAGCCGTCCCCGGCCACCACTTCCAGTTCGCCCGTGGCATGGAGCTGCCGGATGCGCCCATGTTCCGTCGTACCGGTTATTTCACCGCCTACGGCGAAGGCTGGGGCCTGTATGCGGAGCAACTGGGTACCGAAATGGGCCTGTACGACGACCCGTACGACCGTTTCGGCCAGCTGACCTATGAAATGTGGCGTGCCGTACGCCTGGTGGTGGACACCGGCATGCACGCCAAGGGCTGGACCCGCGAGCAGGCCATTACCTATTTCAAGGACAACGCCGCCAAGACCGACCAGGACATCGTCAACGAGATCGACCGCTACATCGGCACCCCCGGCCAGGCCCTGGCCTACAAGATCGGGCAGATGCGGATTTCCGGCCTGCGGGCCAAGGCCGAGGCGGAATTGGGGCCGAAGTTCGACCTGCGCGACTTCAACGACGCGGTGCTGGAAACCGGGTCGGTGCCGCTGGAAGCGCTGGAGCGGCACATTGACGCGTGGATCGCGGGACAGAAGGGGAAGTAGGGGTTCTAGGTTGCTGGTTCTTGGTTGTTGGTGGGGTAGGGCAGCTTTCCGCCTACAACCAAGAACCAACAACCAGCAGCCCGCTCTCTCCAGATTTGCGCCTAACCTATTGATCCGCCATAATGCGCGGCTCCCTGCGGCCCAAAGCCCGGGGTTCCTTGCCCCACCGCATCCTCCGGGATGGTCGGGGGGCTGTCCGGTCCGGCGGTATTCGCCCGGCCATCATCCGAAAGGGTTACAACGATGCGTCATTATGAAGTCGTGTTCCTGGTCCACCCTGACCAGAGCGAGCAAGTCCCCGCCATGATCGAGCGCTACAAGGCGCTGGTCGAGAATGGTGGCGGCAAGATCCACCGTCTGGAAGACTGGGGCCGCCGTCAGCTGGCTTACCCGATCCAGAAGCTGGTCAAGGCCCACTACGTGCTGCTGAACATCGAAGTCGAGCAGGCCGTGCTGGCCGAGCTGACCGAGAGCTTCCGCTTCAACGATGCGGTGCTGCGCCACCTGATCATGAAGCGTGATGAAGCCGACACCGAAATGTCGATCATCATGAAGAGCAAGGACGAGAAGGGCGACAAGCCCGAGCGTGGCGAACGTCGCCGTCGCGATGACGACGAGGGCGAAGCTGTAGACGCCGGCGTCGATGCCGATTCCGACTCTGCCGAAGCCGCCTAAGGAGCACCCCCATGTCCAAGTTCTTCCGTCGCCGCAAGTTCTGCAAGTTCACTGCCGAAGGTATCAAGGAGATCGATTACAAGGATCTCAACACCCTGCGCCAGTACCTGACCGAAACCGGCAAGATCGTCCCGAGCCGCGTGACCGGCACCAAGGCGCGCTACCAGCGCCAGCTGCAGACCGCCGTCAAGCGTTCGCGCTTCCTGGCCCTGATCCCGTACACGGACAGCCACGACAACTGATCCACCTCCTTCCCCTTCAAGGCATGCCCTGAGCTTGCCGAACGGGGGAAGGCCGGGATGGGGATGGTTATCCCCTGCGGTGATGCGGAGTTGAATCAAGCGCACCACCATCCCCACCCAACCCTCCCCTTGAAGGGGAGGGCTATAGCACTGTCATTCGGACAGCCCACCGCTGCGGGATTTCCCGCTAACGAATACGGAACACAACCATGCAACTGATCCTCCTGCAGAAAGTAACCAACCTCGGCGTACTCGGCGACAAAGTCGACGTGAAGCCGGGCTACGGCCGCAACTACCTGGTGCCGCAGGGCAAGGCCGTGCCGGCCACTGCCGCCAACGTCGCCGAGTTCGAAGCCAAGCGTGCCGACTACGAAGCCAAGGCCAAGGCCGTGCATGACGAAGCCGAAGCCCGTCGCGCCAAGCTGGAAGGCGCCAGCGTCACCATCAGCGCCAATGCCGCTACCGAAGGCAAGCTGTTCGGTTCGGTCGGCCCGCGCGATATCGCCGATGCCTTCACCAAGGCCGGCTACCCGCTGGAAAAGAGCGAAGTGATCCTGGGCGAAGGCGCGTTCCGCCACATCGGCGAATACGACGTGCTGGTGCACCTGCACGCCGACGTGGAAACGACCGTCAAGGTCGTGGTCATCGCCGAAGCCTGATTGCCAGCAATACGCAATACCTGACGGGCGCCGCAAGGCGCCCGTTCTCTTTGTGGGGAATGTCGCAGCCGATGAGACCGCGTCGATCTACAAGCAATCGTACTTATCCACAGCTTGTGCCATAGCGAGCCCACAGGCCGGACGCCTACGATGCCAGACCGGAATCGATTGACGGTCCCCTTCATCGCAAGACCAGCGCAGGAAATCCACGCCTCCATGTCCGCACGCCCCGGTTTCCGTTACGACCAGCACGACGCCCGCATCGAACAACTGCGCGTGCCGCCGCATTCCATCGAAGCCGAGCAGGCGGTGCTGGGTGGCCTGATGCTGGCGCCGGAAGCCTATGACCGCATCAACGACAAGCTCAACGACGTCGATTTCTACCGTCGCGACCACCAGTTGATCTACCGCGCCATCAGCGAGCTGGCGGAAAAGAGCCGTCCTTACGATGCGGTGACGTTGGGCGAGTGGTTCGAATCACAAGGCCAGATCGAACAGGTCGCCGGTGGCGCCTATCTGGTGGAACTGGCCAGCACCACGCCGTCTGCCGCCAACATCGTCGCCTACGCGGAAATCGTGCGCGACAAGGCAGTGATGCGCCAGCTGATCGAAGTCGGCACTGCCATCATCAACGACGGTTTCCAGCCCGATGGCCGTGACAGCGCCGAACTGCTGGCCAAGGCCGAGCAGGACGTATTCGCCATCGCCGAAGCCGGCGCACGCGGCCGCACCGACTTCACTGCAGTCAATACCGCGTTGAAAGAGGCCTTCGACGTGCTGCAAAGCCGCTTCGAGAGCGGCGGCAGCATCACCGGCCTGCCCACCGGCTACCACGAGTTCGACGAAATGACCGCCGGCCTGCAGCCGACGGACTTGCTGATCCTGGCCGCGCGCCCTGCGATGGGCAAGACCACCTTGGCCCTGAATATCGCCGAGTACGCGGCGATCAAGTCGAAGAAGGCCGTGGCGGTGTTCTCCATGGAAATGTCGGCTTCGCAGTTGGCATTGCGCCTGATTTCCTCCAACGGTCGCGTCAATGCCACGCGCCTGCGCACCGGCCAACTGGAGGACGAGGACTGGAGCCGCGTCACCAGCGCCATTCGCATGCTCAAGGAAACCAAGATCTTCATCGATGACACGCCGGCGTTGTCGCCCGACGTGCTGCGCTCCAAGGCGCGACGCCTGAAGCGTGAACACGACCTGGGCCTGATCGTGATCGATTACCTGCAGCTGATGGCGGTGCCGGGCAACAGTGAAAATCGCGCCACCGAGATTTCCGAGATCTCGCGCTCGCTGAAAGGGCTTGCGAAAGAATTGAACGTGCCGGTGATCGCGCTGTCGCAGCTCAACCGCTCGCTGGAAACCCGCACCGACAAGCGCCCGGTGATGGCCGACCTGCGCGAATCCGGCGCCATCGAGCAGGATGCCGACGTCATCATCTTCATCTACCGCGACGACTACTACAACAAGGATTCCGCCGACAAAGGCCTGGCCGAAGTCATCATCGGCAAGCAGCGTAACGGCCCCACGGGGTCGTTGAAGCTGAAGTTCTTCGGCGAATACACGCGCTTCGACAACCTGGCCCACGACGCGGTGGGCAGCTTCGAATAACACGCTGCGCAGAGACAGATTCAGGCCGGCGAGGCCGCTACAATCACGCCATGCCCAGCCTGACTGCCTTTCCAGACCCTGACCTGCAACTTGGCTACCGCGCCGAGGCGAGTGATCGCCCCACGCGCATACGCGTGGACCTGGACGCCTTGGCCCACAACCTGGACGTCTTGCAGCGGCATGCCGGCGCGCCGGTGATGGGCATCGTCAAGGCCAATGCCTATGGGCATGGGCTGGTGCCGGTGTCGCGGCACCTGGAAGCGCAGGGTATCGCGCAACTGGGCGTGGCCTTTGTCGAAGAAGGCATCGCCCTGCGCCGCGCTGGCGTGAAGGTTCCGATCCTGGTGCTGGGCGGCATCCATGCGCCGCAGGTGGCGCATTTCATCGCCCATGACCTGGAGGTCACGGTGTCTTCCGTCGACAAACTCCGCCAGGTGGAGCAGGCGGCGGAGTCGATGGGCCGCAAGGCCATCATCCACCTGAAAATCGACACCGGCATGGAACGCATCGGCGTGCACAGCGAGAATGCCGCGCCTTTCATCGAGGCTGCGGTCGCGTCGCACGGGTGCAAGGTGAAGGGTATCTACTCGCACCTGGCCTGTGCCGACGATCCGGCTTCGCCGATGACCGTCGAGCAGTTGCAGCGCTTCCTTGCCGCGTGTTCGCACTTCGACCGCATCGGCGCGCCCATGCCCGTGCGGCACCTGGCCAATTCCGGTGGCGTACTGCATTTCCCCGATACCTGCCTGGACATGGTGCGTCCCGGCATCGCCCTGTACGGCGTGCTGCCGGATCCGGCGTCGCGGGCCACGCTGGCGCTGCAACCTGCACTGTCGCTGGTCTCCAGCGTGGTCTATTTCAAGGTGGTCAAGGCAGGGCGCACGGTGAGCTACGGCGCGACCTGGACGGCAGCGCACGACACGCGGGTCATCACCCTGCCGATCGGCTACGGCGACGGCTATCCACGGTCACTGTCGTCGCGTGGTGAAGTACTGGTGCGTGGCCAGCGCCACCCGATCATCGGTCGCATCTGCATGGACCAGTTCATGGTCGACGTCGGCCCCGGCGGCAGTGCCTACAACGGTGACGAGGTCGTGCTGATCGGGCGCCAGGGCGATGCCTTGATCAGTTGCGAAGCCGTGGCGCAGGCCGCCGGCACCATTCCCTATGAAATCCTGACCGGCCTCAATGAGCGCATCCCGCGCGAGTACGTCCGTAGTCGCTGAGCATGGCCACGTGCACGGCATCACGCGGCCTTGCATCGGGCGACGGCACCATGGATGCAAAAGGCAGCGAGGTTTGATGGATGTCGAATGCAATCGTCTGGTTCCGCAATGACCTGAGGCTGGCGGACAACCCGGCCCTGCAGGCCGCGCTGGAGGGTGGCTTCACGCCTGTCCCCGTGTATATCCATGCGCCGGAAGAAGAGGGTGACTGGACACCCGGTGCAGCCTCCAACACCTGGCGGCATCATTCCCTGCAGCAACTTGATGCAAGCCTGCGCGCACGCGGATCACGCTTGCTGCTGCGCACTGGCCCGAGCAGGCAGGCGTTGCTGGACCTGATCCGGGAAACCTCCGCCGAAGCCGTGTTCTGGAACCGCAAGTACGAGCCTGCCACCCAGCCGCGCGATGCCGATATCAAGCAGGCCTTGAAGGCGAACGGCCTGCAGGTCGAAAGCTTCAATGGCGCGTTGCTGTTCGAGCCGTGGACGCTGGCCACGCAGCAGGGTGGGCCGTACAAGGTGTTCACCCCGTTCTGGCGCAACGCGCTGAGCCAGTGGCGCATGCCGGCGCTGTTGGAAGCGCCGGCGTCGATGCCGCCGGTTCCGGCCGGACTGGCCAGCCAAGCGCTCGATGCATTCAAGCTCCTGCCACGGCTGGGCTGGGAAACAGGCTTCTGGGAACATTGGCAGCCCGGTGAAGCCGGCGCACACGAAGCGCTTGAAGTCTTCATCGACGGCGCCTTGCGTGGTTACCACAGCGACCGCGACCGGCCTGATCGAGTAGGGACTTCATTGCTTTCGCCGCACCTGCATTTCGGCGAGATCGCGCCGTGGCGCATCTGCGCCGAACTGGAGCAGTCGCGCACTGCAGCGAATGACAGCGACATGGACGCCTACATCCGTGAACTGGGCTGGCGTGAATTCGCGTACCACCTCTTGCACCACTTCCCGCATACCACCCAACACAACCTCAATCCACGTTTCGAACATTTCGATTGGGCCAAGGCCAATGATGTGCAATTGCATGCATGGCAGCGCGGCAGGACCGGCGTGCCCATCGTGGACGCGGGCATGCGCGAGCTGTGGGCCACCGGCACCATGCACAACCGCGTACGAATGATCGTGGCCAGTTGGCTGACCAAGCACATGCGCCAGCACTGGTTGCACGGCGCGCGCTGGTTCTGGGACACGCTGCTGGACGCCGACCTGGCCAGCAACACGCTGGGCTGGCAGTGGGTGGCAGGCACCGGTGCGGATGCCGCGCCGTATTTCCGCGTGTTCAACCCGGTCACGCAGGCGCAGAAATTCGATCCGGATGCCGCGTACATCACGCGCTGGGTGCCAGAGCTTGCCGGCTTGCCGCTGCCCGCACGCTTCGCCCCTTGGCTGCATGCCGACCTGGCGAGGCGGCTCGCGCCCACATACCCCGCCAAGCCGATGATCGACCTGGCTGCCGGACGCGATGCCGCACTGGATGCCTACAAGCGCAGCGCGCCGGATTGATGCTGCACTCGATGTGCGTTGACCCCTTCGCTGCCGCGTGCTTCACTCGCAGCGGGAGAGGAGAACACGATGGCAACGACCAAGGCGCCGCGCAAGCCGCGCAGGGAACCCATGTCGCGGGTGGATACGGCATGGTTGCGGATGGAGCGCCCCACCAACCCGATGATGATCACCGGCGTGCTGATGTTCGACGAGCCGATGACGCTCGACAAGCTCAAGCAGGTGGTGAAGAAACGTTTCCTGGCGTATCCGCGCTTCCTGCAGAAGGCAGTCGACACGCCCGCGGGCGCCTCATGGCTGGAAGACGAGAACTTCGACCTGGATTGGCACGTGCGCATTTCCGCCCTGCCGGGACGCAGTGACAGGAAGTCGGAGAAAAAGGCATTCGAGCGCTTCGTCAGCCAACTGGCGTCATCGCCGCTGGACAAGTCGAAGCCGCTCTGGCAATTCCACCTGGTCGAGAAATACGGCGGCGGTTCCGCCGTGGTCACCCGCATCCACCACAGCTATGCCGATGGCATTGCGCTGGTGCAGGTGCTGCTGTCGCTGACCGACACCACCCGCACGCCGGACAGGAGCAGCAAGCTGGGTGAGGCGTGGTTGAAGCAGGACGGCGCCCAGGTCGTGCGCCGCGTGGGCGCCGTCGACCGCTACATGAAGATGGGCAGCAAGGTGCTGGGCAAGAGCATGGAGATGTACCGCGACCCCACCCTGGCCACCATGCTGGCGAAGGAGGGCGGCGAGATCGGCCGCGAACTGTTGGCGGCGCTGGCGCTGTCCGACGACCCACCGACCATGCTGCGCGGCAAGCTTGGCGTGAGCAAGCGCGTGGCCTGGGCGGAGCCACTCGACCTGGACGAAGTGAAAGCGGTCGGTCGCGCCTGCGACTGCACGGTCAATGACGTGCTGATGGCCGCCGCCGCTGGTGCCCTGCGTGGCTACATGATGGAACGCGGCGAGTGCCTGGAAGGCGTGACCCTGCGCGCCACCGTGCCGGTCAATCTGCGTCCGCTGGAGCATGCCAAGAAGCTGGGCAACCACTTCGGTCTGGTGTTCCTGGAGCTACCAGTCGGCGAAGACAATCCGGTCCGACGCCTTGAACGCGTCGCCCAATGCATGAATGACCTGAAGAATTCACGCCAAGCCATTGTTGCATTTGGACTTTTAGCTGCACTTGGCATGGCGCCAGCCGCCGTGCAGGGCGTGGCCCTGGAGTTGTTCAGCCGCAAGGCCACGGCGGTGGCGACCAATGTCCCCGGGCCGCAGCAGCCGCTGTACCTCGGTGGCTGCCGGATGCGCGAGATGATGTTCTGGGTGCCGCAAACCGGGTCCATCGGCATCGGCATATCCATCATGAGCTACAACAACCGCGTGCATTTCGGACTGATTGCCGACGCCAAGCTGGTGCCTGACCCGGATGCCGTAATCCAGCGCTTCGGTCCCGAGTTCGAGAAGTTGCTGTACCTGTCGCTGATGGGCAACTGGGACCACAACCTGGATGCATTGGCCGCCGAGTCACTGCTGCCAGAGGCAAGCTGAACCTGCACGCCTGCCGCTGCTTCATCTTCACCTGACAGACATCGCCCGGTTCGTAAGGTGTCGCGGCTGAATGACTTGGCGGAATCTTTCCCTTATGACGAGGAGCTACACATGAACCAGCACGCACTCAAAGCCACCACGGCTGCCCTGATCGCCACCCTGACCTTGGGCGGCTGCGCCAGCTACACCGGCCAGACCACTGACCCGAATGACCCCAATCGCACCCGCACCGGCGCGTTGATCGGCGCCGGCATTGGCGCGGTTGCCGGCCTGTTGAGCGGTGGCGACGCCACCGAACGTCGCCAGCGCGCGCTGGTGGGCGTGGGCATCGGCGGCCTTGCCGGTGGTTCCATCGGCGCCTACCAGGATCGCCAGGAAGCCGAACTGCGTCGCCAGACCGCCGGCACCGGCATCGAGGTGAGCCGCGACGGCGACGTCATCAAGCTCAACCTGCCGGATGGCGTGACCTTCGACTTCGGCAAGTACGACCTCAAGCCGCAGTTCTACCCGGCGCTCAACAACGTGGCTTCCACCCTGCAGGAATACAACCAGACCATCGTGGAAGTGACCGGCCATACCGACAGCGTCGGTAGCGCCGAGTTCAACCAGCGCCTGTCCGAACAGCGCGCCAACACGGTAGGCAACTACCTGATCGGCCAAGGCCTGGTGCGAGAGCGCTTCGAGATCGTCGGCATGGGCAAGAACTACCCCATCGCCAGCAACGACACCGATGCAGGCCGTGCCCAGAATCGCCGCGTCGAGATCCGCGTGTTGCCGTTGCGCCAGTAACTGGCCAGCGCATCTGCAAGTCCCAAGACGGGCCGCGTAAGCGGCCCGTCTTGCGTATGGGGCATGTGCGATGGGGCTTAGGTCCCATTACCGCGGGCCGCGTTGCTGGCCACAATCCTGCACGTTACAGGCCGCAGACCATGGAGACGGTCAACGCTTCGTATCCTGGAAACCGGAAGCACAGCATCGACACTGGCGGGCAATGCATGGCCATGAAGAAAAACGCATCGATCCTGATGGCATTGTTATCACCGGCACTCCTGGCCAGCACGGCCAGCGCCCAGGATGCCGGGCAAAAGTCCGTCGACAATGGCACCGACCCCAGCAAGCTGCTGACCGTGGCGGAAGCCAAGTACGAATACCTCGATCTGATGGGGGGATTCGGCACCGGCACCTTGCGACTCAGCTACACCCAGCCCTTTGGCGAGAAGCAGGACTACGCCGTGCGCTTGCGCGTGCCGCTGACCTACGTGGACGTTCTGGGCAACGACAGCTACGACCTGGGTGATGCCTCCATCGAGGCCACGCATGTGTTCGGGCTGTCCCGGCAGGGCGCCTTCGTGGCGAAAGGCGAACTGGTCTTCGACACGGCCGGACGCCCGGAGCTGGGCACGGGCCAGAACGTGTTCAAGGGCACCTTCATCTACGCCAGGTTCCTGAAGGGCGGCAGCATCTTCGCGCCAGCCATCGTGCAGAGCAACAGCCTGTGGGGTAATGACGACCGCGCGGAAGTGAACTTCACCACTTTCGATTTCTACTACGTGCCAAAGATGAAGGACCCTCGCAACCTCGTCACCTTCGATCCGTCACTCAATTTCGACTGGGAAAACCACAAACGTTTCGCCGGCCTCGCGGTTACCTTTGGCCGCGTGCTGGGCCCGCAACTGGGTGGGAATGGCATCGTGTTCGTGAAGCCTTCGCTGTTCGCCGGCAGCGAGCGATCCGGTGACTGGGGCATGGAAGTTGGCTACAAGGTCATCGGGTTTTGAGCGCGCCGGGAATACAGGCCAACTGCTGAGAATCCCGGGCGCCTGCGGGTCGATATGCGCTGCCCATCGATTCCAGGCGCGCGCTCACGCTTGATGCCGCGCTTCCAGAACGGAATGCCCGGCCTGTAATCGATGGGCCATGCGTCACGCGCCAATGCAGGGTCCTGGTCAGCTTCCAGGCTGACATGCGAAGTCGCGCCGACGTTGTCGCCACATGCGTCCGCCATGTGGCTCGGACGATCGTCCTGCAAATCGCCAGCCCAAGGTCGATGCCGTCCGCCTTGGTGGTGACGAAGAAATTGAATATCCGCTCCAGGTCATCCGCAGGGATGCCATTGCCGGTATCCGGGGCCGTGATCTCCATTTCGCCGTTGTCATGCGCCAGCGTTCGCAGCACCAGAAGTCGCGGTTGCGTGTTGGACTCCATGGCATCACCGCTGTAGATGATCCGGTTCAACATCACCCGACAGGGCGCTGTCGCTGCCGGAGGAAAGCGTAGGGGAGCGAGCTCGTTTCGGGCGCACATAAAAAAACGGGCCGCTTTCGCGACCCGTTTTTTCACTTGGATGGTGGAGATGGCGGGAATCGAACCCGCGTCCGAAGGCACTCCATCCCCGGTACTACATGCTTAGCGTTCCGTTGGGTCTCGTCCCCAGGCAGCACGGCACGCGAAGCGCACCCGGGAACCAGCCTGTTTTAGTTAAGCCGTGACTGACAGGCAGCCGTCACAGCCGGTTCCGTGATAATGACCCTACATCCACGAGCACGGGCACAAGTGGGTTCGGGGCTTACGCCTTAAGCGGCGAGAGCGTAGTTGTCGTCGTTGGCAACTAGAGTTTTGCTACTGGATTAACGAGGAAAGTCGCCCCCTCGGCATGCACCAGGCAATTTCGCAACCCCCGTCGAAGCCAGTGCATCCCCGGGAATCAGATTTCGCTGATGGCAGCAGTATGGGCGCGATGGCCACGGCTCACAAGTTGTTGGGGGCGCGAACGACGGGCCGTTGTTCAGGCGTCGCGGTTGTGCCGGCGCATCACGCGCTGCTTGTCGCGGGCCCAGTCGCGGTCCTTGGCGGCATCGCGCTTGTCGTGGGTCTGCTTGCCCTTGGCCAGCGCGATGCCGGCCTTGACCTTGTTGCCCTTCCAATACAGCGAGGTGGGCACGATGGTGTAGCCGTCGCGTTCCACCTTGCCGATCAGGGTGTCGATCTCGCGCTTGTTCAGCAGCAGCTTGCGCGTGCGGCGATCATCTGCCACCACGTGCGTCGAGGCCTGGATGAGCGGCGTGATCTGGGCGCCGAACAGGAAGAGCTCGCCGTGGCGTACCACCGCGTAAGCCTCGGTGATGTTGGCGCGACCGGCACGGATCGCCTTCACTTCCCAGCCCTGCAGCGCCATGCCGGCCTCGAAATGCTCCTCCAGGTGGTACTCGTGCCGGGCGCGCTTGTTCTGCGCAATCGTGCCGGTACTGTTTGCTTTATCCTTGCCGGGTTTCTTGGCCATGCGTCCATTGTCGCCGATGGCGCGGGGCCAAGCGAGTCTGATGTGCGATTCCGTACCTCCACCTTGCCCCGACGAAGCCTATGCAGACCATCCGCCGCAGCGCCCTGGTTGAACATTCCACCGTGCGCATGTTCGACCTGGTGAACGACATCGAAGCCTACCCGCGCCGGTTCGACTGGTGCAGCGGCGCAACCCTGATCGAATCCGGCGAGGACAGGGTGGTGGCACGCCTGGACCTTGGCCTGGGTTCGCTGAGCACCTGGTTCACGACGGAAAACACATTGGAGCGCCCGCATCGCATCGAGATGAAACTGGTGGATGGGCCTTTCCGCAAGCTGCATGGGCAGTGGGAATTCTTCGCGCTGGAAGAATCGGCCTGCAAGATCACCCTGGCCTTGGCCTTCGATCCCACCAATCGCCTGGTTGGCCCGGCGCTGGCACGCGGCTTCCAGAGCCTGGCCGATCGCATGGTGGATGACTTCGTGCGGATTGCCGACCTGGACGACTGAGATGAAAGTCGAAGTGGTGATGGCATGGCCACGCCGATACGAATCAGTGACCGTGGACTTGGCCGACGGTGCCGCCGTGGCGGACGCACTGGCCGCAGCGGGGTGGACGGACAGGGAAGATGTGGACGGCTACGCCGTGTTTGGCCTCAAGGCGACCGTGGCAACGCTGCTGGTGGAGGGTGACAGGGTGGAACTGCTGCGACCCCTGCAGATCGATCCCATGGAAGCGCGCCGTCGACGCGCTCGTCGTCCGGGGCGCTGACGCCTAGCGGCGCGCGCCTTTCTTCTTTTCCTTGGCCAGGTTCGGGCCGAACTTGCGCACGTCCTTGGCCAGCTGCACGTCGTTCTCGGGGAAGTATTCGCCTTCCCAGCTCGACAGCGTGTCGCCGTCGAAGAACACGACCAGGTTCTTGATTTCAGTGTTGCCGCGGCGGTCGGTGCGCTGCGTGGCGGTGTAATCCCAACGCTGCGCATGGAAGGGGTCGGCGACCGAAGGCGTGCCCAGCAAGGCCATGACCTGCTGCCTGCTCTGGCCGACAGCCAACTGGTCGGCGTTGCTTTTCTCGATCAGGTTGCCCTGGTAGATCGGCTGTTTGTACAACACGCCACAACCGGCAGTGGCAAGGGTGACGGCGGCGATCAGCAGGAATTTACGCATCGGGAAGGACATCACGCGGGTAGGGGAAAGACCGGGCGATGATACACTTCCGACAGCCGCCGCACCCCAGGCCAAGGCCGCTGGCGCTAAACCGCCAATGAACGGAGACGCCATGGAATCGCAGGATCTACGCAAAGTCGGGCTGAAGGTGACGCATCCGCGCATGCGCATCCTGGAACTGCTGGAGCAGTCCAAGCCCCGGCACATGACGGCCGAGGATATCTACCGCCACCTGCTGGACCACGGCGACGAGATTGGCCTGGCCACGGTGTACCGGGTGTTGACCCAATTCGAATCCGCTGGACTGGTGCTCAAGCACAACTTCGAAGGCGGCCAGGCCGTGTACGAACTGGATCGTGGTGAACACCACGACCACATGGTCGACATCGAGACCGGCAAGGTCATCGAATTTTCCAGCGAGGAAATCGAAGCACTGCAGCGCAAGATCGCGGCCGAGCACGGCTACGAGATCGAGGAACACGCGCTGGTGCTGTACGTGCGCAGGAAACGCTGAACCGCGCGCGCCATGTAGGTCCGAGCAAGCTCGGATCTACGAAATAATAGTGACGTCATCCTAGCGAACGCTGGGACCCATTTTGACGTTGTATTTAGGGAACAAGACCAAGGCCGAGATCAAGATGGATCCCAGCGTTCGCTGGGATGACGTTCGTCTTGATTACGGATCCACGCGTTACTGCTGAGCTAGCCCACATCCACAAGCAGTCGCTTGGCCGCCGCGCGCGCTTCCTTGCTGACCTCAACCCCGCCCAGCATGCGCGCCAGTTCTTCCTCGCGCTGCGTGGCAGCCAGCAGCTCGACCGCACTCTGGGTCATGCCATCCACCGGCGCCTTGCTGACCCGGTAGTGGGCGTGCCCCTGGGCCGCGACTTGCGGCAGGTGGGTCACGCAGAGCACCTGGCGCTTTCCACCCAGCGCGCGCAGCTTGCGGCCGACGATATCCGATACCGCACCACCGATGCCGGAATCCACTTCGTCGAAGACCATGGTCGGCACCGCATCCAATCCCAGCGCCGCCACTTCGATCGCCAGCGAGATGCGCGAAAGCTCGCCGCCGGAAGCGACCTTGCGAAGCGCGCGCGGCGGCTGGCCGGCGTTGGCCGACACCAGGAATTCAACGCGCTCGCTGCCCAGTGGATCGGCGCGTTCGCTGTCGTTGGGTTCGATGGCAATCTCGAAGCGCCCGCCGCCCATGCCCAGCTCGGCGATCAATGCCGTGGTGGCCTTGGAAAGCGTGCTGGCCGCGGCCTTGCGGGTCTTGGCCAGCTTGCCGGCCGTGCTGCGCCAGTGGTCCGTGGCGGCCTGGATTTCAGTATTGAGATTCAACAAGCGTTCGCCGGCACCCCGTAAACCCTCAAGCTCGGTCGCGATGGCATCACGACGCGCGCCCAGTTGTTCCGGCGAAACACGGTGCTTGCGGGCGAGGTCGTGGAGGCGGGTGAGGGTGCGTTCCAGTTCCATGAATTGCGCCGGGTCGGCATCCAGGTCGTCGCGCACGCGATCCAGCACCACCAGGGCCTCATCCAGTTGGATGTTTGCACTTTCCAGCAGGGCATCGACGTCGCGCAGGCGCGGCTCGTGTTCGGCCATGCGCGACAGTTCGCTGCGCGACTGCTGCAATTGGCGCGAAACCGACGGCGCTTCCTCGCCGGCAAGCCGGGCGAACGCGGCATTGCAGGCGTCGATCAGGCCGGATGCGTTGGCCTGGCGA
>Ga0209174_10000110_pt1 | contig 61702 bp, 63 predicted proteins | sample JI91814BDNA_FD_187505 | JGI IMG/M metagenome (GOLD analysis project Ga0209174, IMG submission 187505) | Wastewater effluent complex algal communities from Wisconsin, to seasonally profile nutrient transformation and Carbon sequestration -... | ecosystem: Engineered > WWTP > Effluent > Algae...
AAGAATGAAAATCATCCTCTCAGAAAATTAATCTTAGAGAATATTCCAATGGAGAAAGTCTAGTGCTAGTTCTAGCGAGAAGACTCAATCAATCCATTATCATCGGTAACGATATCGAAGTCGTTATTGTAGATATAAAAGGTGACCAGGTAAAAATTGGGATCAAAGCACCCAAGAATGTTTCTGTTCACCGTGCCGAAATTCACCAGGAAATCCAGGCTGAAAATATCCAGGCAAAGAATGTTCAAATCAAGTTAGAAGAACTTGGAAAACTAAGCGACATTCTAAAAAAGAAACCTCAGTAAAACTCCATTCAAGTTTTTCTATTCTACTTGACAATTCTAAAAAAAAGAATTAAAATTGAATCTCAGGATGAGTGTGGAAGAGAAAGAAATTTTTTTGCAGATGCAGCGTAACATTCAGGCTATTCTAGAATTGCTGCAAACTAGCCATGAGCCAAATAATGGGTATAAAATTGTTTTATTCCTCGTGCCAATTTTTGGAATTGTCTTTGGGTCTACGCTACTATGTCTCATTTTTTATTTTTGGCATAGGCAGCGAATGGAATTAATCAAAACAGGGCTTTATAAGCCATTTGTATTCGATTTCAGGGCTTACTCTTTTTTTCTTGGACTTTTGTTGACATTTACGGGTCTTACACTTGCAATAGTATTCATCATGGTCTTAGGTAATTCTCTGGCTATGTTAGGAGGGTTAATCCCATTAGCAATCGGTCTCAGTCTCTTGACTTTTTACAAACTGCGCACGTAACCGACGAGCGGCAAATTCTATGTAATCCCAATGATTGGTCTTGCATACAAACTGTTTTATCTGGAAATTTTTCAAGCTTTGAATTTCTAATGGATAAATACCAGGGAATGGTTTTTTCACAAGCGATCAAATTTACGGGTAACCAGGAAGAAGCGGAAGATTTAACACAAGAAATTTTTCTAAAAGCATTTGAAGCTCTTTCGACTTTTAAGGGAGAGTCTCAGTTTTCTACGTGGTTATTTTCTATTGCACGCAATCAAATTCTAATGAGACATCGTAAAGAAAGCTCTCGTCCTCAAATTTCACAAGAAGATGTGGAAGAAGTTCATAATAAATACTTTGATAAAATAAGAAAATGGAGAGAGCAAATAACTCCAGAGATGCAAATACTAAAACAAGAGATGAATGCAAAAATTACTGCATTACTTTCTAACCTACCGGCTAATTATAAAAAGCCACTAATGTTATATTATTTTGAAAACATGTCATACAAGGAAATTTCTGAGAAATTAGATATTAAAGTAAACACACTAAAGAGTTATATCTTTCGTGGAAAAGAATTAATGAAAGATTGGTTACAAAAAGACAATGACTGAAAAAAAATATTTCACAAATCCAAACATATATGCTACCTTCGAGCCGGCATCGGATCGAATTAAAAAAGGATTTTTTGCGCGGATAATACCGTATAACTACATAAAGTATACCATGTTTTCTTTAACGGTTCTTTTCTTTTCTCCTATCGTTTTAGTTTTATTAAACACGGATTCCATGTTAGACCAGAAGACATTTTACCCAATTTTTTGGACACTTTGTATTTTGTTTTTGGTATACACAATATTAGCTGCTGCTGTTCTTATCGTATACAAAATTCCTTATATGCAAGAATTAAAGGAGAAGTTAGGTTATACAGAGAGGTAAACTTTCGTGTCACCTCGAACTGCTTTATCGTGAGAGGTCTAAATTGCATCCCCCGATGCAATTTAGCTTCAGTGCCTTCGTATACTATCGTTGTATTGCCAGATAGATTTCTCACAGCGCAAACTCGGAAGTCGCTAGTTCGAAATGACCGAAATAATCTCTATTAACACAAAAAAACACATGAAACAAATTTTAACAATATTAATATTAATAACATTCCCAATCTTACTATTTGCAGAGGACAAACCAAAAGTAACCGCAACAGAACTTTTACAAATGGAAGAATCTGCTGCGTTTAATGCAATTGGAAAGCTTTCCAAAGCAGAAGCCGCAGAGTTAATAACTCAAATAAGAAGTTCAGCTCGAAAAGAATACCCACAAGTGGATAAGTTTTACTTAATCATCTCTCATCTCGAAGCCATAAAAGCAATTGAAGAAGAGCAAGCAAGACTCAAGAGTCTGAATTTAGTTTATGGACTTGGACTTAGTTTGGTTTTGGGGTTACTCGGCTATATCCTCTACTCACAAAGAAAGACAATTCAAAACCTAAACCAATTACTAAAATAATGAGCAAATATTTTAGCATCGAAGAAATTCAAGGGCAAGAAACTGCTCTTCAATACATAAAGCATTATGTGAAGGCGCCTCATATGATTCCTCCACTATTGGTTTTTTATGGACCTTCGAGTGTTGGAAAATGGGCGTTAGCCGAAAGATTTGCTCGCCATATATTGTGTTTAAACGGGACAGCCTGTGATATTTGTCCTTCGTGTAAATCTTTTTTGAATAATCAGCATCCTGACTATATTGTATTTCCTTCAAACCAGAGAATTGCAATTGGAGATGACAAAGACCCGGCTGAGTTTACAGTTCGTTGGTTGCAAAATAGACGACTCAATTACAGACCACATCTTTCTAAGTATAGAATCATTTTATTTCCTGATGCAAGTTTGATTAATAACGAAGCCGAGTCGGCTTTACTTAAATCACTAGAGGAGCCACCCGCTCACTCTAGATTTATTTTTATTGTTGATGATCTTACTAAGTTAAAGCAAACTATCATTAGCCGTGCCATTTGCATTCCATTTCGTTATTTAAATAAGCAAGTTTTACAAACTCTTAGCTCGGATTTACAACTTTATAGAGAGGATTTTTTTGGGGGAAGCTTAATTCCTTATGATATTCCAAGTGAGGTAATAACTCTTACCCGCGAAATGGTTTCTAAGAATTTAAAAGACTCTATATTACTTTTGCAGCTTGAAAACTGGATTAGAGAATACAAAGATGATCATCCGGAATGGACAGAGGATTTCGATTATACTGAATTTTTAGAATTAGTTTCTACTGTAATGATTTATGAACTCAGCAAAGAAAACTTAGAAGAAAATATTTCGCAAATAGAAAATCTATATCAATTCAAATTGCAACTTCATAAGAATATTCCGGGACTAGAGCATTTTTTAGTGAGCGAATTATTTCACAAGTTCACGAGAGAATAATTCTAAATGACGGAAGATTTTTTTAATTTAACCCCAGACATTATTTTAAATTTAGTAGAGAGCCTTGGGTTAAATCCAACAGGTCATTGCTTCGCTTTAAATAGTTATGAAAACAGGGTCTACAGTGTAAAACTAGAAGAAAATGAAAACATTGTAGTCAAGTTCTATCGTCCGGGACGTTGGACGAAAGAGCAAATTTTAGAAGAGCATAAATTTTTATTCGACTTAGTTGAAAGTGAAATTCCTGTATGCGCTCCTAGAATTTTTAAAGGTGAAAGTCTTTTTGAGAAAAACGGAATTTATACAGCTATTTGGAATCGCACGGGAGGAAGAGCGCCGGAAGAGTTATCAGAAGAAGAATTAAAAATGCTCGGTCGCTATCTCGGGAGATTACACAATGTAGGCGCATCTAAGCCCGCAAGCCATAGAATTCAACTGAATGCAGAAAAATATGGTAGAGAGCCACTGCGATTCCTTACCGAGAAGGGGTTTATTCCAATTACCCTCCAGAAGAAATATTCCGAATTAGTAACAGAAATTTGTGAAGTCTATGAAACCTATTTAGAAGAGGAGCCTTTTATTCGGATTCATGGAGATTGTCACAAAGGCAATATTTTAAAAGGAGAAAATGGATTTTTCTTTTTAGACTTCGATGATTTTTTACTAGGACCGGCTGTGCAGGATATATGGATGATTCTACCTCCACAGAATGCAGAAGGAAAACTTGTAAGGGATATTCTACTTTCGGGTTATCGTGAATTCAGAGACTTCAATGAATCTTCTCTAAGACTAATCGAAGTTCTCCGTGCTTTACGTTATGTTCATTATTCTGCATGGATTGCAAGGCGTTGGGAAGATCCGTCTTTTCCAAATGCATTTCCTCATTTTGGAGATGAAGAGTATTGGGTTAAAGAAACCAAAGACCTGGAAATACAATTAGGATTTATTTATGGCGAGGAAATTCAACCTACTTCAAATTCGGTAATCGAGACAAAAGAAGAGTTGCCCCTAACCAATAAAGATTTTTTCTGGGATATGTGAATAGAATAAACAAGTTACCGAACTGGCTGTCAATACTGTCACCTCGAATATCTTCTACCTTTTCGCTTTGCTCTCAATCAGAAAGCGATGTGAGAGGTCTATCTATCTTAGAACTTACAAGCATTAATCGCTTTAAGCTAAATAGATTTCTCACAGACTGAATAGTCGTAGTGCAAACTTTGAATTTATTGGTTCGAAATGACCGTATTCAGCAACAGACTGAAATCTCTTCTAAATACAAAAAGACTAAAGGAACATTCATGAAATTAATTATTAGTTTATGTTTAGTTTTTCTCTTCTCCAATTGCACGACGGTTGGGTTTCATGATGATAAGCTTCGCAAGTCGATAGACTTTGGAGAAGAGCAGAATTTAAATGTTTGTGTGTTTCATGAAGAAGGTATCGACAAATCAGAAGTAGCCGAACTTGAAAGAGATTGGGCAGAGGAGCTCTCGCTTTATAAAATTAAATTGAAATTTCAAAAGACAAAGCAATTAAAACGATTTGCATTTTTTGGAACGGATGTATTGGATCAATTGCGAAATTATAAACTTGATTCCAATTGTGACAGGCTTGTATATATGGTAGGTAGAACCTGGGGTGACATTGCCTACGAGATTTTTACACTCGGAATTTTTTTTGGAGTAGGGGTTAAATTAGAAATTCACGGAGCTGTTGAATCCTATACAAATACACGCGGCTTCGTCAAAGCAAAATATGCCGCTCTTCTTCAGTTATTATTTACAAGCCCGAGCTCTACTTTAGTTCACGAAGGCTATCATTTAATGGGTTGTCCGCATATGCTCTGGAAAGATGAATGCTATAAAATTATTTTAGAGGCTAAGAATAAAAACCGCAAGAATACAAGACCCGATAAAATTTTCAGTGTTCGCTCAACAGGCGACAAACAGGAATATTATTCAAGCGAGCAAGTAAACTATTTCTGGACTAGTGAAAAAGAGTTTGTTGGGGATGCGTTAAATGAAAAGGCTAATTCATCTAAGTGATTAAAGAAACCTCTCAAAGTTTATTGCCTAATCTAACAATTAATACTGTCAACATAAGCACTAAATGTTCTGCAATGAATAGTAGGATAGGCATCCCTGCCTGTCCACTGGTCAGGCAGGGATGCCTATACTACCATTTAATTTCTTACAGTATATTCAATAACTAATTAGCTAATCCTGATTAGCTCTTGTTTTTCAAAGAAACCGGTTACAGGTGTGGATATTTCCGATGTGGAAAATAAAGTTCCCTGCTCGGGGTTGTTTTTATCTAATTTTAAAATAACGATGGCTTTTTCTAATTGAAGAGTAAATAAATCTGAGATTTCAAAGATTGGTTTTTCTTCCTGGAATTCGAAAAGATTTCTAAATTGAAATTCTTGGAGTGCCTGTAGGTCTTTTAGCTTGGGAACTAAAAATTCAATGTTTACTTTTTTTTGAAATACTTTGACATCTTTATCTTGCACGAGAAAACAATGACTTAGCTCATTGAGATTTAGATTCGTTTTTTCTTTTATTTTAATTCCAACAGGATCAGGAAAATCACAACCTAATTCCATTTTAAAATCTAGCTCGGGTGAGCTTTCCATCCAAAAATTATTCGGATTAATCAAGACGGGAAAGATTTCATTTTCGCTGGTGACAAGAAATCCATCTCGCTCCACTAAATTCTTTTTATCAATAGGAATGAGTTTTGGATTTCTAGTGCAATTAGCAAAACTATATCCCTCCATATTGAGATTGGAGTCACAGAATGTATTTATAAAAAATAAATAATTGTTCATAGTTGTCTACTTTCCTCTAGAATCTAAAATCTAGATAAAAACTGCAACCAGAATTTGGAAATAAATTATTTATAAAGTAAATAAAATTACTTTTTTGCTGGAGGGGAATTTGGTTTTGTTTGTGTTTCGACCATAACTTTTTCCAATTTCCCTTCCGAATATTTGTATCGAATCTTTTCCTTTTCTTTTTGGACTAAAATATTTCCTTCCGGTAAAATCTGTAGTGTATCACAGTAGAGATAATTTGGAAAAAGTTGTTCAAACATCCCTTTCTGGTAAGCATAAATATGACAGAGTGGTGGCTCGCCTAACGTTTCAAACTGGGCAATAATCTCAGGAATTCCGTCTTTATCCAGGTCTTGAATTTTTAGATTCTTTTTACTTCCTGCAAGAAGAAAATGATAACTATCCCCGTCTTTCCAGACTAAATAATAAGTAACGGTGAAATTACCAAAACCTTTTTTGGTTTTAGTCCCTGTCGGGTAACCAATGATATACGCTTTTTTCTTTTTTGTGCCATCTTTAAAAGGAATGGGTTCAATTTCTACTTTGCCATAATTGATTGCTTGCTTTTCATCAGGTTGCAATTTTTGAATTTCATCGACCATTTCTTTATCAGATGGTTTTAATTTCTTCTTTCTATTTTTTAAAGTATAGGCAGAGAAAGCTTCAGGTGAAATAAAACTTCCACTCTTAGCTCCAATCCAACTCAAAACTACATCTTCCGAATTAGGCTTTAAAGATTTAATTTCAAAATAATAGTATTCATTTTCGTAGTATATTTTTTTACGATAGACAGGAACAACTTCTCCCTTCTCCGGATAATCAGGCATAACCCCTAAAATTTCTCTTCCCGGCTTGCGATAAAATATTGGATCGGGAGATTTAATTAAGAAATACCCAAGAAGTGTAAGGGGGAGAAAATCTTCCTTATCCTCTTTTACAATTGTAAAACCAGAAAAAATCCATCCAGTCTTTCCATTGTATTCTACCTTTAGCCAATTTCCAATTCTAGTTTCAATTACTTCTCGCTCTTTTGTTTCTTCTAATACTTCACCGATGACTTCTTCTGGAATATTGAGTAGTTTTTTACCGACTAATTTAGGTTTGTCTCTAAGAGGAGTTCCACCTTTTGATACTACTTTAAAATAAGGTTTTTCCTTTACTGCATTTTGTGTAGAGTCTGGATTATCGTCATCATCCGCATCTCTAGTATCGTCTTCTTTTTTAGAAGGCTTTGTGTCCTTTGCAGTTTCTGTTATTTTCTTTTCTTTCTCTACTGGAGGTTTCTTTTTGTTAGCCTGTGCGGTTAGTTCGATTAAACTTATTCCTGAAAGTAGGAATGTGATTAGAATGAAAATTATTCTTTTATTCATAATGATTACCTTATAACAATTATATTCAAATCTCTGGAAAAAGCGTCCTGATTTTTTTCATTTGCTCTTCATTGCGTTTGGTTGGATTTGTAAAGATAGAAAATTTAGAAGTGCCAATTAAGGAAAGGTCATCGCCATTTCCGAGAAGTGGAATTAAGTCTGCAATCAATTTTTTCGCAGTATTGTTATTATGCGTTAGGTTGGCAATGATCATTTCAACGGTGACAGCCTCTTCATGCTCTCTCCATGAATCATAATCGGTCGACATGCAAACCATCTGGTAAGCAATCTCTGCTTCGCGTGCAAGCTTTGCTTCGGGAAGAACCGACATATTGATAATATCCCCACCGACCATGCGATACATTTTAGATTCAGCGCGGGTAGAAAAAAGCGGACCTTCCATGCACACTAACGTTTTTCCAGTATGCATCTTAATTCCGAGATTTGTGGCTAAAGAATTAATTCGATCGGAAAGATTTTTAGAGAATGGATCACCGAAACTTGCGTGGGCTACTACCCCTTTGCCGAAGAAAGTAGATTCACGAATTCCTTTTGTGCGGTCGATGATTTGATCCGGTAAAACGAAATCACGTGGAGCGATTTCTTCGCGTAAGCTGCCAACGGAGCTAAAGGCAACAATTTCTTCGACGCCAATCATTTTTAATGCGGCGATGTTTGCTAAGTTTGGAATTTCGGATGGACTGATAAAATGTCCTCTACCGTGACGGGGTAAAAATGCGATGAGCTTATCTTTGTAACGTCCGATTGTGATTGTGTCGGAAGGCTTTCCCCAGGCTGTTTCAGGAAAATATTCTTCGATTACTTGCATTCCTTCTAAATCATAAAGACCGGTTCCGCCAATAATTGCCGCTTTTACTTTTTCGTTCACTCTACTTCTCCAAATCGTTCTATTTTTTATGTATTTATCTAACGCAAGTATAGTCTAGTCATTTTTTGACTTGGGTTTGGGTGTTGCGTCGAGATCAATCGTCGTAGAGACGCACGGCCGTGCGTCTCTACAGTATTAAACCGACGCCGCGCTCTCACTCTGGTCAAGTTTTTTCAGACTTGGATATTTTGCCAAGGCATCAGCCAGTCACTGAAAAAACCTGACCCCGTTCGATCGCTAACACTAGATTAAGATTGACTCTCACGCCAAGTTGTTAAAATGAAACTATGAGAATCATTCTATTCCTTTTAATACTGGCTAATTCTATTTATCCACAAGAGAGACGACTTTTATTTAGAGATCAAGTTGTTCAGCCTACAGATGCATTTACTATGTTAGGAGATAGTCGAACACAATATGTATTTCAGTTTGGAGTAGAGGTCGATTGGGAAAATCAGGATTTTCTTGGAAAATATAAGACAGCTTGCAGTGAAGGAAAAACTGGAATTCAAAATGCAGGAGTCGCCGGTTCTACAACTGAACATTGGTTGGAGTTTCTAAAGAGCGAGCATTATAAACCAGAAGAATTTCACGAGCATATTGTTCTAATGATAGGTGGAAACGACATACAACGTTATGCCTACAAGTGGAAAGGATTTAGAATCAATAGGACCGAATCCTTAAATGAAGCAATAGACGAAATACATGCGCGAGTGGTAGAGATCATAAACATAATAAAACAGTCCAATAAAAAAATCATTTTACAAACTCATTTTAGAGTCAATCCAGCTTATGTAGACGCTCACACCAAAGCATTAAACGAAGGACTCGATGCTTTAAACATACGCTTGCTTAATACCTACGGAAAGGAGGATAATAATATTAGCCTCGCCTACCTAACTCCCGATTTTCCAGCTTCCCTTTTTCTGGATTTAGTTCATTTAAACCCTTTTGGGTATCAGCTTCATTCTTATTTTCTCTCAAGAGAATTGCAAAAAAGGTGTTGGTGGTAATTATCGCAACAATTCAATCATTCTCTGATTCCCTTGTCTCTCCGCAAACTCGACTGCTGACTTACCCCATTTGTCTTTAGCCGCTTTGTCTGCACCGGCTTGTAGAAGAATTTTTACAAGTTCATACTTCTCGTTTAAGATCGCGCTATGTAGCATAGTTGAGCCATAGCTATCTAGTCTGTTTATATCTTTTTCAATTTTTAAAAGAATTCTTGTGGCTTCCATGTTTTCATTGATGATTGCTTGGTCTAATGCCGTTTTGCCTTTTGCATTTTTAATGGATGAATCTGGATTCTTACTTACTAAAAATTTTAGCATCTCGACATACCATTTGGATTTAATGCATTCATGCAGTGCAGTGTCACCTTCCTTGTTAGGCTCATTGATATTAGCCCCTGCATCTAATAGTATTTTCATAATGGCAATCTTTTCTTTTTCGCGTTCCTGTCCCATTCCAATCATTGCGACAAGTGCAGTATTTCCATCTTTTGCTTTTTGGTCAACGGGTGCGCCAGCTTTTAGAAGTGTTTTTATAAGTTCCATATTTTGAGAAAACACTGCGGTCATCAAGGCAGTTTTTCCGTGCTTATTTTCTGCTTGTATATCAGCGCCAGCTTTAAGCAGATACTTTGCATTATCCGTCATGGAATATTCTAGTCCGGCTGCTGTGATTAAGGGAGTTTCATCGAAGAAATCTCTTGTTTCTAAGTTCGCACCCTTCGAGATGAATAAATCAAAAATGGCTTTGTCGATTTTGCGTTCTTTGTTTATATAAAAATGAAAATGTGACCTTTTATAGTCGTCTTGGCCTAATATATAATTTGGATCTACACCCGCTTCAAGTAAGGCACGAACTGCCTCTTTTTTTCCAAATGTAATTGCAGTGGATAATGGTGTATTTCCCCTTGTCATGATTGGGTTTATTTCTGAGCCTTTGCTGATTAGAAATTTAACAAGTTTAGCATCCCCCAATTCTGCTGCGTAGTGTAATAGGGTGTAGCCGTCCTCCGATCGAACTGCATTAACATCAAAGCCTTTGTTGACTTTATCCATGATTGTTTTTGCATCACGCATTTTTGAAATATCGAGTTCAGTTGCAGATACGTTAATTGCTAAAGATATTAGGATAAGAAGATTATAGAATGGTTTCATTGTTTTCCCTGAAAATAAATTAAAGTATAATTCCTGAAAATTTACACTATTAATTTCTTAAGTCAAGTGATAATTAATCGAAGGTTTAGAGATTTTTCTTTTGGTTACCTTTTTAGTATTAATCATTGTGTAATTAAATCCTTGAATAAGTATAAAAACGAAAGGGAAAATCTAAAGAAAACAATCGATCTAGAATTAGAGCACGCTAACAATCAATGTTCGTATAGTAAGATCGGTGGGTAATTGCAATTAGCCTCTTGTTCTAATCTGTATTTTCCTGCCAAGCTCAACCTCCAATTCATTTGCGACATCTTCCATAGTATATACTTTTTTATTGCATACACCGAGGATAACAATTACATAGAACCAATCTAAAAGCCACCTAGAACGACTGTTGGAGCCAAATTTGGCTCGAAGAGTCGTTCTAGGTCAGACGAAGATGAGTCTTAGGTAAAAAGAAATTAAAACCACTTTCTAATCAATCTGTCCGCTTAGTATCAACTAGATTTTTCAATCTTCGCCTTCAAAGTATTTTAGAATTTCAGGGGGTAATGGTAACTCAAAGTCTTTTGAAAATTTAATTTTACCTTTTAAAAATCCCAATTCTCTTTTGGATTTCTTTTTCTTTGATTCCTTATCGTATCCTTTATCGGTGTCTTCGGTTCTCATCAGTGGCAAATCTTCCTAATTCGGTTCGAAGTATGCCAGGTTCTCTGGTCCTTCGTGGATTACAATTCTATCGACTTTGCCTTTTGCTTTTTTGACTTCTGCTTTGAGTCCAGAATAAAACCAGCGGGCGATATTTTCTGAGGTAGGATTGATTCCTTTGAAGTCAGGGTGATCGTTGATTAGAATATGATCGATTGATTGGATAAGCTCCGCCAACTTCTGCTTAGCCGTTAAGAAGTCGAAGCTGATTCCATCGGGACGGATATTTTCTTTTCCGGAGAGAAATATTTCTACTTTCCAGGAATGTCCATGACAGGCTTCGTCACTTCCGTCTGCATAGTATTTGTATAAATAATGCGCTGACTCAAAACGCCCTTCGATTCGAATATAGAATTTGCCTTTTTCTTTGTTGAACATAATTAGATAAAGGTCTTTTTGTGGGCATTCTGTCAAATGAAACAGGGACAAAAAAAAATTTCTTAGTTGAACTATTTAGAATCGGTCTAAACTAGTAATATAATTTCAAACTCTGGAGGTTTGGTGTGATTCAATCTGCACAAAAATTTTACAAAGAAATGACAGTCGGGGATGCAATGCAAGTTCATCCTGAAGCTGGTCTTGTTTTCTCTAGCTATCATCTAGGTGGTTGCTCTCATTGCTCTATCAATGAAATTGAAACCATCGAACAAGTTTGCCAGGGCTATGGTGTAGAAGTAGAAGTGCTTCTAGATAGTCTAAACAATCTGTTCGCAGAAGACGAAGCATAGTCACTACTCTTAAAGCGGGAATGAAATTATCTTTCCCGCTTTTCTTTTCTCCTTCCTTTTTTAAAATACTATGAAAGACAAAGAAGACATTGAATTAGGAATTGATCCTAAACCCATTAACGAGACCGAAGAGCGCCAACTCAGTCTTTTGCTCAACTTGATACGAAATCGTCAGGGACTTTCCTTTGTTCAACTTCGTCAAATCATGAAGGAATATTATTCCAATTCCAATCTAGAATCCGATCAAAAAAAATTACAAAGAGATATTGATGAATTAAAAGAAAATGGATTTTCCATAAAATTTTATAAAGTATCACATGAGTCTATGGAGTATAACGTTTATAAAATGGACGACTCCCAGAGAGACGCACGGATTCAAATGACAGAAGAGGAGCTAAGAAAATTTTCCTATTTAGTTCTTAAAAAATCGGAAGAGGGAGCGTCTAATGAACTGTTTACCGCTTCTCAAAAAATATTCTCTCGCAATCTTCAACATTTCCCTGTCTTAAAAAAAAGAAACCCTACAGAAGGAATTGCAGAAGCAGATGATAATAATGAAATTTCACAGATACTTTATAAAATCATGTCTGCAATAAAAAATAAAACTCCTCTTCGAATTGACTATTTTAAAAATAATCCAAAAGATAGCAGTCAGCGGGAAGTAGAGCCATTACAAATAATCAAGCGAAACTCGGAAGACTTTTATTTGATTGTGTATGACCGTGAAAAAAAACAGAAGCGTCGTTTTTTAATTCCTAAGATTTTAAAAATTTCTGAAATGAGCGGCGAATTCCTATTTAACGGTAAAGTAAATGAAAATGATTTAAATTATCACGCTCTCAATTTTAATATTCACGAAGCTGAATCGTTAGAGATTACCTGCAGCTTAGAAAACTCATGGAAGCTAGAAAAATTTTTATATCCTCATCCTTTTAAAAAAGTAGGAGATACTTTTTTGTTAACCACAACAAATCGTTCAGCTTTGTTTAACTTTATTTTAAAAGAAAAAGATTGCATTGAAAAAGTAAATTCAGAAATTTTCGTTAGACAATTGCAAGTTTTCTTAGCCGGTATTAAAGAAAAATATTCACTGAGTTTTTGAGAAAGATTTAGTTAAGGGCAAATTTTACAGTAACCCTATGATTACAACCAAAGAATTACTACTCGAAAGGGAAATAAAGGGGCTAAAGTTCATTAGCTACTTTCGCTTACTTTTTGTTTTTGCCAATATAAGCATTACAATGATTGTTGCGAAGAGTTTAATGGAAAGAGTTGCAGTAGGGTTAATTTCGGTTATCTCCTTTCTTGCGACTTTTTATTTCATTTACCTCTTAAAACAAAAACGAAATCTTTCCTTTATAGGGATAATGAGCGCTATCCTCGATGTTTGTGTGTTGTCTTGTCTTCCGTATATATGGCATGAATCGGTAGGCGGTGACTCAGTTTCGAGAGCATATATGTTAAAAGCACCTACTTATGTTTCTATGTATTTTGCGATTTTGATTATACATAGTTTTACAATCAGACCACAGTATCCGTTAATTATTTCAGGGGGAGTCACACTATCTTCTTTATTTTTATTCTTCTATGCAAAGCAAGATACACGAACTATTATATCAAGTGACTTTGTAACTCATATGCTCGGTAGCACAGTAAGTGGTGAATTTTATTTTTCTACTCTTTTGACATTTGTATTTTCAGGTTTAATTCTATCCTTCTTTACATATCAATCTAGAAAGCTTATCTACGAAGCGGTAAATCTAGAAGTTGCCAAGATGCAAGTAAGTCGTTATTTTTCGCCTAACGTCTTTGATAAGATAGCAACGGCTGATGAAAGTCTTGTGAATTCTGCAGGGAGAAAACAGGAAGTAGCCGTTATGTTTACGGATATTCGTGATTTCACTACGCTGAGCGAAAGTCTAAAACCGGAAGAAGTTGTAGAACTTTTAAAAGAATATCATGCAAGAATGGTAAATATTATTTTTGAAAATGGTGGAACTCTAGATAAATTCATCGGTGATGGAATCATGGCAACGTTCGGAACTCCTGATTCTAAACCGGATGACGCATACAGGGCAGTAGTCGCAGGTCTTACCATGAAAAAAGCTTTATCTGAATTAAATGCAGATAGAAAAAAGAAAGGTCTTTTAGAGTTACGAATGGGAATCGGCATTCATTTTGGAAGTGTAATAGCGGGAAATATAGGAACCGAAAATCGTATGGAGTATACTGTCATCGGTGATACGGTTAACCTGGCAAGCCGCATCGAAAGCAAATGCAAAGAACTAAAAACTGATTTTCTAATTTCCGAACCTGTAAACACTCAATTAAAGAATCGAATTCCTACCCGAAACGTAGGCGAACACTCCGTAAAAGGAAAGTCCCAAGTCGTTACTTTGTATGAAGTTATGTCATGAGCATTAAAACTTTCAAAGATTACCACCGATGAACACCGAGAAAAAAACGATAAAAAATGATAAGGATTTAGGCAATATTGCAAAAATAAAAAGCTATCGTATCTTTTATCGGTGCCCTTCCACCCTTCGCTGAAAGTGTTCGCGACCTTCGCCTTCGCCTGTTCATCGGTGGTATTCAGTTTCCTATGATAAGGCTTACCCAAAAAAGGAATGACGTTTGACCGTTTCTGTAAATTCTGGTAGTAGAGGAAACCATAACCATGTCTGACGAGAACAAAGAAAAGAAAAATAAGAAAATTGCTAAAATGAGCCCAGCAGAGTTAGATGCTGCTTTGAAAAAAGCTACCGATAACAAAAATTCTGATTTATCAAAATATGTAAAACATATCAATCAGAGAAAAGCAGAATTAAAAAAATAATCTTCGCCTAAAGGAGCGTAACCGCGCTCCACTCGTATTTTGTAAACATCCTTGATTCAATTTATAAATATTCGCCACCAATATGGAGCTAACGTTTTATACGATGGTTTCTCCTGGCATATCAAACCAAACAGTAAAATTGGATTAGTCGGTCCCAACGGAGCGGGTAAGACTACTTTGTTTCAAATGGCTGCCGGTTTAATTAAGCCAGATGGGGGAGAATTAGTCCGTGCAAAAGACACAGTCATTTCTCTATTTCATCAGATTCCGAATTTTGATGAAGAAAAATCTGTCATAGACACGGCACTCATATCCAATACTCTTTATAAAAAATACTTAGAGCGAAAAGAAGATATCGACAAACGCTTCGAAACCACTGATCATGAAAGTGAAGACTTTGAAAAACTTTTAGCAGATCAAGCAGAGCTAGAAGACTTTGCGCATACTCACGATTTGCACAACTTAGAAATTAAAGCAAAGAAAATTTTAAGTGGACTCGGCTTTAAAGATGATGCTTACACTAGACCTGTAAAAAGTTTTTCTCCAGGGTATCATCATAGAATTGGTTTAGCGATTGCACTACTCAATCCATATAATTTACTTTTACTCGATGAGCCAACAAATCACTTGGATGATACAACCAAAGAATGGCTTCGTGATTTTTTAAAATCAATCAAGACTACATTTGTAATTGTTACTCACGACCCGGAATTTCTAAATGATGTAACAGATACAATTGCCGAAATTTCTCTCAAAGGTATAATCGAGTTTCGTGGAACACTCGAAGCATTCTTAGAAGAAAAAAATGAATTACATGAAAAACTAAAAAATCAATTTAAGAAAGAAGAAGCCTATCTCAAAAAGAGAATGGAATGGATTGATCGATTTAGGGCACAGGCAACTAAAGCAAAACAAGTGCAAAGTGCGATTAAAAGATTAGATAAGCGAGATAGTGTAGAAAATCCAGAAGATATTTTTTGGAACAAAAAACCGAGTTATCGTTTTAATCATATTCCTGATGGGAAAATTACATTTCGTTTAGAGAATGCAAGTTTCCAATATGAAAAAAATGGCAAGGTAATTTATAAAGATGCTGATTTAGAAGTATCCGCTGGTGATAAGATTGCACTTGTTGGTCCGAATGGTGCGGGTAAATCTACTCTTATGCGCTCGATTTTGGGCAAACATCAATTAACCTCTGGCTCTATTTATTTTGGTCCTAAGACTCGCATTGCATATTTTTCGCAAACCCATGGAGAAGATTTACATCCAAGTCTAAACATGCTCGAGTCTATTCTAAAAGTATATCCCGATATGTCGGATGAAGCAGTTCGAAATATCTTAGGACATTTTTCATTTTCTGGTGATACGATATACAAGAAAGTATCCGCTATGTCTGGTGGAGAACAAAGCAGGCTTCGAATGGCGCTCATGGTTTTAACTCCAGCCAATTGTTTATTTATGGATGAGCCTACAAATCATTTGGATATGGTTACGCGTAACGCATTAAAACATGCTTTGATCGATTTTCCTGGCTCTTTATTTATTATCAGTCATGATCCTGATTTCTTGAAAGGACTATGTGATAGAACATTTGAATTGTCCGGCGGCGTATTAAAAAATTTAAATTGTTCCTTCGATGATTATTTGAAATTTCACAAAGAAGGAGTTTACGGAGAAGAAAGTCAGTCCACAAAACCAGTTCGTCCTAAAGAAACAAATGCAAGTAAGAATAATGATAAAAATCGTATAAAGAAAATTCAGAAAGAAATAGATGATATTGAGAAGCGATTAGATTTACTTGAAAAAAATAAAAAGCATCTAGAAGAACTTTTAGCTGACCCCGGTTTTTTTAAAAATAGAAGTTATCAAACTGAATTGGACAATTATAATGAAACCAAAAAAGAGATTGCCAATTTAACCGAACGGTGGGAAAATCTAAGTGAGGAAATAAATTAATGAACATCAGTCCTGAAGAATTAAAAAGAAAGTTAGGCGAAAGAGAAAAAGGAAACGATGATTTTATTTTAGTAGACGTTAGGAATCCAAATGAGCAAGAAATTGCTGTTATTCCAGGAACAGATTTATTAATACCCTTACCTGATTTTGATTTAGAAATAGCAAAGCTTGAACCATATAAAGAATCAGGAAAAGAAATTGTAGTATATTGTAGAAGTGGCGGTCGATCGACTACCGCATATGGAAAATTAAAAAGAAATGGATTCATGAGAGTTTCCAATTTGGAAGGTGGAATTCTTTCGTATTCTGATGAAGCTGATCCTTCTATTGCAAAGTATTAATTTTAAAATTTAAAATACAGGGCAATATTTCGATTTTCTGATTTACTGAAAAAAATATAACGTTAGGATGACGCATCTATGCAGCTGGTTTTGTTAATCGAAACAGACTTCTATACTTTAAAAGAATATGAAAACCATCTCTCGGGAAATCGCTTTCGTCTTGTGGATACCGTGGATGCGAAGAAGGGACTTGATTATGCAAAGTCAGCACCTCCCGATTTAATTATCATCGGATTTCAGCCACAAGAAAGAGAACCCGTTGAAACTCTTATTTATTTAAAAAGAGATCCTATCACAAAACAAATTCCAATTCTCGCTTTGATACACGAATTAAATCAACCTTTCCTGGAATATTTACAAAAACTTGGGATTGCAGGCTTTTTGGCAAAACCGATTAAGCAGAGTGATTTAGTTCATAAGGTAAATGAATTACTTAAGGTTTCTGAAAGTATTCGCGCAAATATCGTAAAGCAAACTGTTCATCACGTAGCAGTTGCACTAAATACGGATGAGCGGGTAATGGTAATTTTTCGATCAGGAATTAAAAATTATGTTTTACCAGAAATAAGACGCGTGATAAATCATGATTTTATAAAAAGCTCGATTAATAAACATATAGCAATTGATCTAAGAACCTTACCCGAAATTACTCCGGAAGAAATGCAAATTCTGGAAAAAATTCTAAAACTATTCGGAGAGAAAAAAATCGCACTCATCACGGGAACTCATATGGGAAATATCATGAAACATAGTGACTTACCTGAGCATATAAATTTATTTCTTTCCGCCGAAGACTACGAATTATTTTTACAAAATCCTGAATTAGATGAGTAATCCAAATTATCCTAGATAGCTTTTAATGCTATCGCGGATAGTCGTGAATACCCACTCGAACTTAACAGGATCTTCTTCTAAAAGCGTAACTCGAAATCCATCTTTACTGCAACAGAAAGAAGAAATCGGAACAACACAAATTCCCGTAGAAGCAAGCAAGTTTAATACAAAGCGTCTATCGTTTGCAATATTCTTTAGCATTGGCTGAATATAATCCCTTGCTGCTTGATTAGAAATGGGTAAATTCATTTTATCATTCAGAATTCCATCTTCGAATAAAACTGTTAGGAAAAATCCACCTTTGGGTTCAACTACACGAATTCCTTTTGTATTGGCGAGGATACTAACGGCTTTGTGCGCACGGTCTTTGTATTTTCGATTGCGCTCATTTAAGTGAGGAATGAATTTTGGCGATGCATATATTTCTGGAATTGCCATCTGTGGAAGAGTAGTAGAGCATACTTCTAACATCTTTGCATCGAGCAAAGTCTTTATATACCGCTCGTAAAGTGGATCATTCTTGCGATTGAATACTTCTATCCAACCACAGCGTGAACCTGGCCAGGGAAGTTCTTTTGAAATAGAACGAAGAGCCATTCCACATACTTTGTCTCCAATTACTTCTGATAAATGAATAGAGCCAGAGCCCGAGTAATTTACATGTGCATAAGTCTCATCACAGATTAAAATGCAGTCGTATTTCTCACAGATTTTTACAATCTCTCGCATGATTTCTTTGCTGTAAACTGCGCCAGTAGGATTATCGGGGTTAATGAGCAGTATCCCCGCAATGGAATCGTTGTAACGGACTTTGTTTTCGATGTCTTGTATATCAGGCATCCAGTTATTGTCTGGATTTAATTCGTAGGTTAAATGCTCGTAGCCGCTATGAGCTGCTTCTGCGGAGGAGTATGTGGAATAGGCAGGACTTGGTCCAAGAATACGAGCCTCTCTTCTCATAAATCCAAATATTTTTGCTACCGCATCACCTAGTCCATTGAAAAATAAAATATCGTCTGGAGTAATCTTTACTCCATCACGCTCATTTACTTTTTCAGCTAGGAACTTACGCGTATTTTCCGCTCCTTGCGTTGCAGTGTAAGCCCAGCTAATGTCCTTCTGAACTAAGTTCGAAACAATCTCTTTGATCCAGGGGGCGATGTGTTCTCCCTTTTGAACTGGATCGCCAATATTTTCCCAAGTGATTGGAACTCCTATTTTTTCGAGTTGCTTACCAACTCCTACAATTTGACGAATCTCGTAAATTAATTCGTCAGCTCCTGGATGAACAATATTTCTTCTCATGATTATGCCGTCTTCTTGCTATTTCTAAAATACTCAATCACTGCAGGCATGACAGAGATAATAATAATTCCAAAAATTACATAGGTGAAATTTTTTCTTACTTCGGGATGATTGCCTACAAAAAATCCTGCGATTAGAAAAATACTAATCCAGAGAATTCCACCTACGATATTATACATTATAAACTTTGAGTAATTCATTGTGCCAATGCCGGCAACGAAAGGAGCAAATGTGCGGACAATCGGTATAAACCGCCCAATGATGATTGTTTTTCCGCCATATTTATCATAAAAATCTTGCGTTTTTTTAAGATGATCTTTGTTTATAAAATGAATCGTTTCTAATTTTGGCTCGAGAAATTTTCCAATCCAATAGTTAACTGTATCCCCCAGGATTGCGGCTATCGCTAAAATGAAGAAAAGTAAAAATACATCAAGTGTTCCACGAGCGGCAATGGCGCCAATTGCAAAAAGAAGAGAGTCACCCGGAAGAAAGGGAGTTACAACGAGTCCAGTCTCTGCAAAAATAATTAAAAATAATATGACATAGGTAAGAGTTCCATACTCAGTGGTAATCGAATCTAAATGTCTATCTATATGTAATATGAAATCAATAGTTCCTTTGATGAATTCCATTTTATCCTCTTTTAATTTACATAAAAACAAAGGTAAGGTTTCTGAAAATAGAAAATTTTTCCTTGTCAGATAATAGTTTTATAACTGTTAGTATCCGTAAGGACTATTTAAGAATGTCAAAAAAAGTTATCGTTGTTGGAGCATCGAGTGGGATTGGCGCGGAGATCGCTAAAGAATTATTAAAATCAGGCACCTATGTAACACTGATTGCACGTAGAGAAGAAGAGCTACATAAGCTTGTCGCAGAAATTCCTTCTTCTAAATATTGCATTATCAAACATGATGTCTCTCATTTTGCAGAAGCGTCTAAATACTTTGCAGATGCTGTTAAGATTATGGAAGGTCTTGATGAAATTTACTATTGTGCTGGTATATTAGAAAAAGTAGCAATCGATGAATTTTCAACTGATAAAGACATTCGTATGTTGACGATAAATACACTGGGAGCATTCGCCTGGATTAATTCAGCAGCAGATTATTTTCAAAAGAAAAATTCTGGAAAGATAATTGGAATTTCTTCTATTGCTGGAGACCGCGGGCGAGTCGGAAGTCCTGCATATAACACAAGTAAGGCAGCTCTTAATACTTATCTAGAAAGTATTCGCAATCGATTAGCGCGAAAGGGCATACAAGTATTAACCGTAAAGCCAGGTTTTATTGATACAGATATGACAAAAGGAATGAATGGCTTATTCTGGTTAATCTCTGCAAATACAGCAGCAAAGATTATAATTAAAGCAGCGGCTAATGGCAAAGAAAATATTTACGTCCCCGCAAGATGGGCATTAGTCGGACTCATTATAAAAATGATTCCCTCTTTTATTTTCAAGAAACTCAATGTATAGGACTCTTACATGAACGAAAACACAGCAATCTATTTTCCAATTACAAATCCAGAGAAAGTCGAGACATGGGGAATGAATCTTTATTCTTTGAGTCGAGTCTTTCGTCCAAGAACTGAGCGAGAAATTCGAGATGTATTCTCTTATGCGTTAGCCAATAAAGCAAAGATTACTTTTCGAGGAGGGGGATGTAGTTATGGAGATGCTTCTATTAACAATGCAGGTTTCGTTGTTGATATGGGGCAGTTCAATAAAATACTTAGCTTCGATGAGGCTAGCGGGGTATTAACCGCTCAGTCAGGTGTAACGATAAAACAACTCTGGGAATACTCTATCGAAAAAGGATTCTGGCCTCCCGTTGTAAGTGGAACTATGATGCCGACGATAGGCGGCGCACTCTCCATGAATATACATGGAAAGAATAATTTTGCAGTTGGTCCAATTGGAGAGCATGTCGTAGAATTTACTTTTCTTACTCCGAGTGGAGAGTTGATTAAATGCACAAAAGAATCTAACAAAGAATTATTCTATACTTTCATCAGTGGACTGGGAATGCTTGGATGTTTCATTGAAATTAAAATCAAGATGAAAAAAATCTACGCCGGCAAAATGAAAGTAACCCCGATTCCAGTCAGGAATCTAAAGGAAATGATTTCTGAATTTGAAAAAAATATTCCTGATTCTGATTATCTCGTTGGTTGGGTGGATGCATTTGGTTCAGGGGATGGAGTTGGTCGCGGACTAATTCACAGGGCGGATAATCTAAAGGCAGGAGAAGACAAGGATTTTCCGGAAAATTGTAAATTAGAAAAACAAAATCTTCCTTCTACTTTCTTTGGAGTAATTCCTAAGTCGTGGATGTGGATGTTCATGTATCCATTTTCGAATTCTCTAGGAATGAGACTTGTGAATTACGCGAAGTATCTGCTGGGTTTTGTTTCTAGAAAGCCTTATATGCAAGGTCACGCGGAGTATGCGTTTTTATTAGATTATGTTCCGAACTGGAAATTTATTTATAAGCCGGGAAGTATGATTCAATACCAGGTGTTTATTCCAGAAGAAAATGCGTTAGCTGGCATGACAGAAGTTTTAACTCATTGCCAGAATCGTGGATTAGTATCCTATCTCGCTGTATTCAAACGCCACCGCAAAGACCAATTCTTATTTACCCACAGTGTAAATGGCTATTCGATGGCGATGGATTTTCCTGTAACAAAAAGTAACAAAGATAAACTCTGGAAGATGTGTGCCGAGCTAGACGAAATCGTTCTAAAAAACAAAGGTAGATTCTACTTCGCCAAAGACAGCACATTACGCCCCGAAACCGCTGAGCGCTATCTCACCAAAGACGCCATCAATAAATTCAAAGCATTAAAAGCAAAGTTTGATCCCAACTCCATCTTGCAATCAGATTTGTATAAGCGGGTGTTTGGGGGATAATAACGGATTACCACCGATGGACACCGAGAGCACCGATAAAAGATACGATGGTTCTTTAATATTCATTAGTGTGGCTTGAATCTCTTTATCATTTTTTATCGTTCTTTTATCAGTGTTCATCGGTGGTAATCTTTAAATATTTCCCTTAATGCAAATCGTTTTATTACTATGACGTTAAATGTTTTACGAATAACAAAAATTACCCGCTCATGAAAAAAATTTCTTTACTTCTAATCTTTTGTTTTTTGTTTCAGGGGTGTGTTGGATTTTCTAGTATAAGTGTTGGCAGTTTAATGGATGATTCGAAAGTAGAAGGGGCGTTTATAAAGAATAAAATATGTAATTTTGAGGAAGTTCTTTCGCAGAAAGTGGTGAGTGATAGATTTTATCGGGATAGGTTTTTGCTTGTAGGCTCTTTTGTAGATATGGGGTTGAGTATTTACTATTTTTTCAATGTTAATCCAAGCGGTTTGGTATTATTTGCAAATGGATTTTATGCGTTTACTGTAACGATTTGGTTTGGTGGCGCTTTGCGTAATATCTACGAGGAGCGGTCTTCTATTTATTTTTCCGGTTGGCAACAATTCTATGCCACAGAATGTAAAGAAGAGTATTTTATTTTTTCTCATAAAAACAAAGAGCAATTGGCAGAATTAGAAAAAAAAAATTTACGGGCTATTCTAAATTATCCGCACGATTACAATGTTTCCCAAGATCAAAATTTCTCACATTTCCAAAAAGATTTTTTACCAAATAACAAAATCCAAACTTATTCTAAAGACAATTACTTCTACCGCTACATCCATTACCCAGGCGGCAAAGCAAAGTTCGAAGAGGACTTCGGAAAGTATTTATTTAAGCAGCAAAAGTGATTCGTCTTTATGTATTATCGCTTGACAATAATATCGCTTTCCGGTAATATGAGTTGTGATTCTGTCATTTAACGACAAAGAAACAGAAAAAGTTTGGAAGCAAGAGTTTTCTAAAAAGCTACTTCCTGAAATTCAGTCAGTAGGTTTGAGAAAGCTTTTCATGATAGCAAGAGCTAAAGACATAGAAGATCTTATGATTCCACCTTCTAATAAACTGGAAAAGTTAAAAGGCGATCGAAAGAATCAGTATAGTATTCGAATTAACAACCAGTTTCGAATTTGTTTTTTCTGGGATAATGGAAATGCTTACAATGTTGAAATTGTCGATTATCATTAGGAGTTTAAAATGAAAAAAATACCAAACATACACCCAGGCGAAATTTTATCAGAAGAATTCTTAATTCCTATGGGTATTTCTGCGTATCGACTGGCAAAGGAAACAAAAATTAATCCGACTAGAGTTAGCGAAATTGTCAATGGCAAACGTGGAATATCCGTCGATACAGCATTACGATTTTCTAAATTCTTCGGTAACTCTGTAGAATTTTGGATGGGCATTCAAGATGAATATGAAATTCGAGAAGAGAGAACTAAAATTTCTAAGCAGCTAAGCGAAATTAGGCACTACAAAGAACTTGTGTTAGCGTAATAATCCTCATTCCCCAATCATCTCCGCAATTGCCTTATGTCCTTCAGCATTTAAGTGCGCATCATACGGAAAATACAATCTCTCCGGATCTTTATCAAAAAAATATTCGTTTGCGTAATAGCATTTAAGCGCGTTTGCTTTGCAGACTTTTTCGATTTGGAGGAAGTGCGGGTTTGCTTGTTTGTGTGCTTCGCTTGTGTGTTCTTTAATATTTCCGGTAATTCCACCTTGCGCAAAATACTCTTTAGCCGGTATGTAGAGAAAAGATACCTCTATGTTTTTTTCTTTACAGGTTTTTACAATTTGGTTGAGGTAAATTTCATTTTTTCTTAGACGACTCTTCCAGAGTTCTTCGCTTGCGTCTTTGTAGAATCCAAATTGGTTTCCGTATTTTGTATTGATTTCACTACCCAGGCTTTTAAGTCCTCCAAATTTTCCGATGGAATCTTTGTGGCTAAGCACTGTTATGCTTGGTTCTCTTCCGACTTTATAGTAAAGAATTGGCGAAGGTTGTTTTTGGAAAAATTTATAGACCTTCGTTGTTAGCCTGTAGAGAGTTCTTTCTTTGAAGAAATTGTATAAACTTTCTCCAAAAATAGTAGCGGCTAATCTTGATTTAGGTGCACGGACAGTTCCGTCTTCGTTTAGCTCTGCGAATACTTCTATTTTGTCGTTATCGTCTAGATCATTGTCGAAGAGTTGGACGATGACTCGCTTGGGTTTGAATGTTTCCAGGTAGTATTTTATTTGTAGTGCAAATAGTATAGGGGATGATCCGTGTAAGCCTAAGTTCATTAGTTTATCGGTCTTTGCGCTTTGATTGTAAATTTCTGTATAAATTTCCTTTTCTTCTACGCCCCATCCTTCCGTGAAAGAATCACCTATTACAAGGGTGGAATACTGATTGTTATCCGCTAACTGTTGTCTGAATCCATTTTTATTTGTTTCTACAAGAACGGAATATTCTTCCGAGACAACTTTTCCTGATTTATTTGGATACATTCGAAAAAGCATTTCTTTATCGAATCCTTTTACTAGAATTCTTTCGGGATCAAAAGCAGTAAGAACAAGTTCGAATATTGACAAATTGATCAGTATAAATATTAAAAGGAAAATTTTTTTCTTCATAAAAGCTACCTTACTTCCTACAACGGGTATACTTGATTGATTTATTTTAATGTTCTTTTTTACAAATATAAATTTGCCATCGATTGATTAATTTCTCTTCTAAAACTTTGTATTTTCCTTCTGCCATATTCATATACTTTTCATTTTTCTCATTTGTTTTTAATCTATCTCGATGCCAATCCAAAAGCACATCCATTTGGATGATGGCTATGGTTTCTGTATTGGACTGTTTTTCTATGAAGTCATGCATTGGAGGATTATGAATATTTTCCCCAATGAATGGAGCAGATAGGTGCTCTTGTTTAGAATTTTTTATTAAATTATACGTAATCCAGTGATTGGCAAAACTGTATTTTATATCTTTACTTTTTAAGAATTCGGAAACTTCTTTTGCTCCCGGGCTTCCTTCAAATTCATAAAATGCTTTTCTCGTGTATCCTTGCAAATACCCGGCAATATTGATAATAAATACTAGGGAGACTAACGTATAAAAAAATTTTATATTTTTCTCTTTGAGAGAGTAAGCTGCATAGGCAAATAAAAAGGGACTGATCGATATAACCGGCATTAGATATCTAACACCAAAATCATCTAGCTCCTTGTTAATGCAAAGTATTAAAATAAATGTAATTGTAAATAACGCAAAGTAACCAACAAAAAAATAAAATAGAAAATTATTTACTTTTAAACCTTTTTCTCGAATCGATTTAAAAATAAAAATAATTGGAAAGGAAATTAATACAATTGTCAAGATTATACTTAATGCATAAATCACTGTTTGTTCTTTCGCACCAAAAAAGAATCCATAGTATCTCATAAAAGGGTGTGCGAAAATTCCCACGATCGATTCCCATTCGTAATGAAGTAAAACGTAAAGATTATTTTTCCAAAAGAAAAATGGACGCGCAAGAAAATCACTATTATGATTTGCTTCAAAGGGAATAATGAATTTTCCCAATGCTTCGGGAATTAATCCAATCACTAAGCCTATTAGGATAAAAAAACTAATTTTAAAAACTAATTTTATATTTTGCAAATTTAGAATCAAAAGAAAAAAAATACATAGAGGCAAGTAAACTCCAATGCTTAATAATGTTAAATGTGAGGTATAATAAGATAATCCCCAAAGTCCACCGAGTAGGATTGCAGAAGAAATGTCAATTTGATTGGAATCTTTTTGAAGCATTTTTAAATAAAAATAAAATCCCGCAGTCCAAAAAACATAGGCTCCAAAATGTCCCCCGTGATAAGTTGCGGATAATATCATTAAAAACGAAGAAGGAATTAAATGTAGATAATATACTAGTTGACTTTCTTTTTTTCCCAAAAGAAGCTCTGTTGCCTTAACCATAAAAAAAGAAAAAACTCCATACATGAGCCAGAGACCTAATTGATTGCTCAATCCAGAATTACCGAAAAAGGGATAAAAAGGTAACACGAATAAAAAATCAGTAACGCCGAGGTAAGAATGATTAAATGGATGAAGTGTAAAATTTCCATCAATATTTGCTTGATTCACAAGCCAATGGAAAGCTTCATCCCCATGCATTCTTTTTTCTGAGTTTAAAAAATAGGGTAGTCGGAAAATGAAATGGAAACTCATAAAGATAATCCATTTCATTTTTGAGTCGAAAATTTGGTTGAGCAAATCGATAAATTTTTTCATGGTTAGTTTGTATAAATTTAGTTTAAGCTATTTTATTCAATAAAAAAAGTAAAATGCATTTGTAGATTTATTGAAATGATTTCGATACATAATTGCTTTGCATTTAGAAGCTTTTTAAGAATACCTTTGGGTTTACTGGGAATAATTCTCACATTAAATATCTTATATAAAACATATGAATAAAAGATTTTGGAAAAAAATAATTTACTTGCCTTTATTAGATTAGTTTAGAATATTTATTTGCAGTTGGTATATTAGTTTTCCAAAGTTCCAAATTAAAAATCAATATTAGGAGATATTACATTTATATTACCTTTCTATGATTGTAGTTTTTATTAAAGCATGAGAATATCTTTAATTATCCCCTGTTACAAAGAATCTGGCAGATTTCCTTTATTTTTACAATCTATATGTCACTTAACAACTAGATATCCACTTGAAATAATAGTAGTTGATGATGGAAGTCCTTCATCAGATTTTGAATTACTAAAAAATAAAATCTCGAATCAGCTAACAGAGAATATTCGCCTTTTACATTACGACAAAAATAAAGGAAAAGGTGCAGCTATTCAATATGGAATTGATAATTCTGCTGGAGAATACATCGGATTTGTGGATGCGGATGGAGCAATTCCTTCCAATGAAGTAGAAAATTTTATTCAATACATTTTGAAGAATCCGGATGAGGATATGATAATTTCTTCTCGCATTCGAATTTTAGGAAAAACAGTGAACCGTTCTTTGAAGAGACATTTGTCTGGACGAGTATTTATTACAATTCTAAATTTATTTTTTTCAGTTCCTGTTTACGATAGTCAGAGTGGGTTAAAAATTTTTAAAAGAGAAAAATTTAATCTAATCAAAGATAAAATTTCAGATTTCAGATGGCTTTGGGACACTCAAGTTTTAATTCTATTTTATAAATCAAAATTTAAAATGAAAGAGATTCCAATTGATTGGTCTGATGTCCCAGGCTCTAAAGTAAATTTACTTCGTGATTCTATACTTATGTTCTTTCGATTATTCAAATTTAAACAACAGATTCATTAAATTTTTTCTACCAAATAAAACTCAAAAAAAATCCTAGTTTGAAATTACTTATGATAAATTGTATTTACCATAAGATAATAAAGATAATTTTCTTTTATTCAACTTCCAATTAGTTTTTTTAATTGCCATTTATTGACAGCTGAAAAATGAATTGCAGTATGAAACGAATTGTAATCCTAAATCCCAAAAGCCGTCATGGAGCATCACGTATAGCATTTGATAAAATGAGACCAAAGCTTGAAGACCACTTAGGTCTCTTCGATATATATTTTACTTCGGCACCTAAAGATTGCACTCGTAAGGTGAGAGAAATTTTACACAAAAAAGAATATGACCAAATCCTAATTGCCGGTGGGGATGGCTCTGTCAATGAAGCGGTTAATGGATACTTTGATAACGGTCATTTAATTCCAACAGAAATTCCTCTCGGTGTTATTAATCTTGGAACGGGTGGAGATTTTATGAAAACTCTAAACAAGCATTCCTCTCATTATATGGATGCACTAAAAAATAATTCGTTTAAGCTTGTTGATTGTGGTCTTACAACTCTCGAGCATGGAAAGGATCCATACTATTTTATAAATATTACTTCAATCGGAATGGGTGGCGACATGAATCGTCAGATGAAAGCATCTTCTTTTCAAATGGGAATGGCTGCCTACTTCTATCATACACTTAGCGTCTTATTCAAATATACCCCTGCAAAATGTAAAATTAGAATCAAGCAAGTCGATGGGACATGGCAGGAGACTGAAGCAGAAGTTGTTAACTTTTTTGTTTGCAATGCAGGGTTCAGTGGCGGTGGTATGATCTGGGCACCACAAGCAAATATTGAAGACGGAATTTTTGATATTGTTTTGGTTTCCAATATTCCAAAGCGCAAATTAATAAGTGAATCTCATAAAGTATATTCTGGAAAAATTGCCCATATGACTGGCGTTAGTGAATTTAAAGGAGTTGAAGTTCATGTAATTCCTGAACGAACGCTTTCTCAAGAAATTGACGGTGAAATAAGGGAAATGGATTTTTTGCAAACGCATGAATTTCATTTTAAACTCATCACAAAAAGTATTCCCATGGTGATGTAATCAAAAAATGAAGCTAACCAACCAAAGCAAATCAATATTAGCCTGGATAATAATTCTATTCGTTGGGGTATACTTTATTTATGCACTAAATCCATCTTATATGTTTACAGGTGATAGCTTAAATAAGTTAGTCCAAGCTGATTCTATTTTGAAAAGTGGATTTATTTCGGAGGACTTGAGATACAATGCATCTGCTCTCGACCCGGATTTTAAGTATTATCCTTTCCCCGGCGCTTATCATTTAACATTAGGTAGCCGTCATCTAGGGCAATACCCAATTTTCTTTTCTTTTATATCTGCACTTGTATTAAAAGTATCTCCGCCGGAGATATTTCCATTCATCGGACTCGGGATTTTTCTTTTATTAATCTTTTTAATACAAAGAGAATTTGGAGTTAATACTTTTATTTTATTACTAGTTACCTTTTGCACTTACCTTTTAACTCTTTCTTTAGATTATTCTGAAAATGTATATACTGTTTTATTTACTTTTCTGGGGGTAATGCTTTATATCCGCTCATTGGATACTCCGAGTATAAGTAAATTAAAAATGTTAATGGCTGGTTTTTTAGTAGGCCTTGGAGTCTGGCTTCGATTAGAGGGAATTTTATTATTTTTTTCTATTGGATGTGGATTTTTATTTGTTTATAAGTTAAAAGATAAAAATGAATTCAATCGATTTATTTTATTTGGAGTTGGGTTTTTACTTACAACTCTTGCCTTTTTTATTTTTAATTTATGGGATTATGGGCATATACTCGGTCCTCGGTATCTGGCAAATAAATCTGGATTTACCCAAACAGCAATGGAGAGAACGATTCAAACTATTACACTTTTATTTGCTGGCAAATATAAAGTGGGATACTTTGGATTTACCCCTTTATTTTTAGTTTGTTTTATTTATTTTTTACTTCCTAAAAATTACAGGGAAGCTTCAAACCAGGATAAACTAATTGTAATTACGCTTGCGTTATTTTTACCGTTAGCCGCAATATCTGCTCCTAACGATGGAGTTGTAACCTGGGGTCCCCGCTACTTGGTGCATGCTCTTTTGCTCAATGTCATCTTACTTCATCATTATTTTCAAAAAATTTCCTTTTATGAAAATAAAGTAAAATCAATCGGTAAATTTTTAATTTATTTTTCTTTGTTTATTTCGCTTTTACTCAGTTTCGCTGGTTTTAAATTTTTAACAATAGCAACAAAACAGTTAAAGCAATTTCAGACTGAGATTGATTCAGTGAAAACAGATCTTCGTATTTTTCAAAATTCATTTCTTATCAATCATACCGGCACGGGATATTTAAATACGGCAAATGTTTTGATTTTTACAAAAGAAGATCTTGCTCTTTTTCTAAAAGAAGTTAAATCAAAAAAAATAGCGAAGACGATTTCTTTTTATCATTCCGATTTTACCTATGTAAAAAATCCGGAACTGTTTTCTTTTAGAATGAAGCCGGAAGAAAAAGAAGAATATTTAAAACTTCTTTCTACTGAGTTAATATTTAGCGGAGTGCAAACCTTAAAGCAAATCGAAATTTACCAATACAAGTTGGAATAATTTTTTAGTTAGTATAATGCAAAAACTTACAAATATAAAACCTACTCGAGTCATTTTTTTAATCGGAATTATTTACTTTTTTCTGATTTTCTTTAATCCCATTAAGGGAGTTCAATTTGGTGATTTCGGTTTGATGTTTATCCAGGTGGATGATATTGTAAAGAGCGGCTATTCTACATTTTCCGTTCAGTATAAGGGTGAGAAAGTAGATTCAGAGTATAAATTTTTTCCTTTCAAGAAACCATTTTTAGGCAAAGTTGGAGAAAAGTATTATATAGATTTTCCACCCTATTTTCCATTACTCAACTCTCCATTTTATCAAATGCTCGGGGTAAATGGACTTTATCTCCTAAACTTTCTTTCTTTATTACTAACTTTATTTTTATTGTATAAGCTTGGCAAATTATATGAGTTAGAAAATTCATTTATAAATTTGAGTTTATTTTTATATTCATTTGGCATGACTGCGACTACATACAATTTGGTGTTCCATGAGTATCCGCTCGCCGTATTTTGGATTACAGCAGGGTTTTATTTCGCAAGTGCTTATTATAAAACGGGAAGAAATTATTCCTTAATCCTCTTTGGTTTTTTTGGAGCAGTGTCTCTCTATTTCAGGCTGGAAATGGTTTTTGTGATTCTTGCATGTGGACTCGGGCTAGTGTTTGTTTATCCAAAGAAGTTTTTTAAGATTGGAATTTATTCTCTTCTTGGTTTTATATTTCCTTTTATTTATCTTTTGTATTTAAACTTCGATATTCATGGACATCCGCTTGGGTTACGATTTGCTCTTACCCTGACTGATGAGTCTTCCGTTGGTTTTTTGGGGCGAATTGCGATTATTCGAGATATGCTTTTTTCTAATACGAGAGGGTTTTTTCCTCAGTCACCTTTTGTGTTAGTTTTTTTGATTGGCTTTTATTTTGTGAAGGATAAGTTAAAGAAAGAGCGGTTTTTGTTTATCATCCTCATGATTGGATTTGTATTGGTATTATTTACTTCCCCAAATCATGGTGATCATCGTGCTCCTAGATATTTATTCGGGCTGTATCCTATTTTTAGTTTAGTTAGTGTGCTTATTATTTCACAGGTTCAGAAATATTTTGAAGAATTCCGCGATTCGAAAGAATACCTAGGCAAGGTAATTCAGTCAATTATATCTATTTTGATTCTGGCTTCTTTTTATTCTACATTTCAAAACTACCAATGGATGCAAAGAGCCGGAAAAAACGTAGCGATGTTTAATGCGGAGCTTAAAAAAGGTTCCGATAAAGATACCCCGATTCTTTTTAGGGATTATGCTCAGCCTTTGAATACGCAGGTTTTGTATACAGAGCAAATGCTTTTTGTTGTAGAGGAATTGGCGGAAATGAAAAACTTACTTTTAAAACTTTCTGCACAGGGATCTAAAAGAGCAATTGTTAGTCAGTTGTTTCCAACGGAATTAGGAAATGAAAATCGACTGGCAATCGAAGATGAATACAAAAAACAGTTTCAGTTAATTGCGAAAAATGGAGATTTTTATTTTCAAGATTCAAAAATGCATCTTCAATTTAACTGGATTGACCTCGGGAAAAAACAAAATTTTCTTATTTTGAATATATTTCTGCAATAGTTGAAATTTCTATAAAGCTCTTAGATGCTTTTTGTCGTTAATCTACTTAGAAAACTTTAAGCAAATAATTTTTTTTGCACTACAATAAAATTGTAGATGACAGAAATCCTTTGATTATGTCACATATTAAAATTTAGAATGGAGATACTTTAACTATGGGAGACGGCTCACTTTCACAAGATGAAATAGACGCACTTTTACAAGGAGCAGATGAGACTCCTTCTTACGACACTAGCGGCGGTGGTGCCAGCGGTGGCGGTGGCGGAGATGATTTATCTCCTCTAGATAAAGATGCTCTTACTGAAATATTGACTTCTGCTTTTTCTATGGCAGGAGGAATGCTTGGCACTTTACTTTCAAAGAATGTAAAATTCGTAAATCCAGTTCCAGAAGCTAAGAGCGCAGCAGATTTAAGCACAGAAATTGGAGCAGGTTCTGTATGCTTGTTTTCCACTTTAAGTGGAACTGTTAATGGACGTGCTTGTCTTGTCATGTCCATGGAAAATGGCTCTAAGATTGCGCATTTATTAATGGGCGGATTGTCCACTGGTGCAATGGAAACAGCTCAATTAGAAACATTAAAGCAAGGTTTTACATCCGTAATTGGAAATGTAACAGTTCAGATTGGCGTAAAAGTTTCTGCACCAATCTCTGGCTCGCCGGTAGATGTATCAAGCTCCAAGTCACCGCGTGATTTAATTTTACCAGACGGAAAAACTTTAATTAGAACTACTTTAAATTTGAACATTGATGGAATTGGAGTTTTCAAAGTTCATTACATTATTTCTAAAAGCATGGCAGATGAAATTCTTTCCCTAAGCAGAAGAACTCCAAATAGACCAGGATATGGAGATAGTAGTGGAGGAATGAATGTGAATATCACCCCATCTAATTTTGGAAATCAAAATGCAGGATTAGGAATGGTTAACTCCGGCCCGCAAATCGGGATAAAAGGAGTTAGCTTCCCATCTCTTTCTACAGCTGGTGCACCTTCCGGCGCGACTAACTTGAATTTGCTCATGGATGTGCAAATGTCACTCACTGTGGAATTGGGTAGAACTAAGATGTATATCAAGGATATTTTAGGACTTGGAGAAGGTTCGATTATAGAGCTTGATAAATTGGCTGGTGAGCCTGTTGATTTACTTGTCAATGGGAAGTTGATTGCGAAAGGGGAAGTTGTGGTCATTGACGAGAATTTCGGTGTTCGCGTAACTGATATAGTTAGCCCGACAGATAGAATTAAAAACGAAAGCAAATAATGAACGTTATCCTCATGAATCGAAACCTGTTTAAATCAAATCTATTTATTGGAACAATTTGCTTTTTTGCATTTTTGTTCCAGTTTGGAATTTATGCTGGTGAGAGAGATGAGATGGATCAATTGCTCCAAAAAGAATTGGGGCAGGAGCCATCAAAACAATTAAGTGAGGATACTAATAAGAAGCCTTCAGATAATAAAAAAGGCGAACAAGTAAATCCAATCGAGGAAAGATATAAAAGAGAAGATGACTCTTCTTCCAGTCTTCTATGGACTCTTGTTAAAGTAATTTTTGTTTTTGGGATTTTAACAGCTGCAATGTATTATGTGCTTAGATTTATTTCTAAAAATAGACAGAGCATGTATCCAGTGAAAGATGCTATGCGGGTTTTAGCAAGTTTGCCATTAGCCCCTAATAAGCAATTGCAGATTGTAGATGTTTCCGGTATGCTTTTAATTTTAGGAGTTTCGGATGGCTCAGTTAATCTCATAAAAGAAATTGAATCAAAAGAAATTAAAGAAAAAATTTATCATTCAAAAGAAACGCATGAGCCGCAATCAGAGAATTTTCTAGAAGTATTTTTGGGAACTATTAAAAATCTCGATTTAAGAGGAAATAGAAACACAGAAGTTCAGAAGGATTTGGAATCTAGTGATGAGGAAATTATGGATGAAATTAAATTTCGTCAACTAGAAAGACTTGAAAAACTAAAACAAGAAAGATCTGATCTTTCCGGGAGAAAGGGAAATAAATCTTCTGATACTTTTTCCTGATTTTGTATGAGACATAATAAAACTATGCGTGCCAACAAATTAAAAATAAAAAACAGATTACTTAAAGTTATGAGCAAATGGGTTAAATCCATATTAGCCCTTAAATCATTGTTTAAGTTTACTGCAATTTTATTTTTAACAATTTTTATTTTGGGAGTTGGGGCTGAGCTTTATGCGCAAAGCACAAATACAAGAATCCCAATTCCAAATCTAAGTTTCAATGTAAATGAAGCAAAGAATCCGAAAGAGACCAGTCTTTCTTTGATGATTTTATTTTTAGTGACTATTCTTTCGTTAGCCCCTGCTATCATAATGTCTGTTACTTCTTTTACTAAAATTGTTATAGTAATGGACTTCGTTAGACGTGCGTTAGCCGTTCAAAACCTTCCTCCAAACCAGGTGATGGTCGGTCTTGCTATCTTTATGACTTTTTTTATCATGGCTCCAACTCTTGGAACAATAAACGACAAGGCTCTTACTCCTTATTTAGATGGTAAGATAGAGACTAACGCTTTTTTTGAAAAGGCAATGGTTCCTTTGCGCGAGTTCATGATGCGACAGATTGGTAAATCTGGAACCAAAGATGTAGCTCTCTTTTTGAAATTAGGAAAAGTGAAACAAGTAAAATCCTTCGAGGAAGTTCCTTCTTATGTATTAATTCCCGCGTTCATGCTTTCGGAATTAAAAAAGGCATTTATCATAGGAATCTATTTATTCATTCCATTTATTATTATAGATATAGTAGTTGCATCTACTTTACTTTCTATGGGCTTAATGATGTTACCCCCTGTAATGATAAGCCTTCCTTTTAAATTAATCCTTTTTGTTTTGATCGATGGATGGAATTTACTAGTTTTTGAACTTGTAAGGAGTTATAAATGACAGAAGTCGATGTTGTAAGCTTAATAAGAGAAGCTCTTTTCATTGCAATTAAAATCTCAGCTCCAATTTTAATTACTGCTCTCATTGTTGGTTTGATTTTAGGTATAATTCAAACCACAACTTCTATCCAGGAACCAACAATAGCTTTTGTTCCACGCTTAATTGCTATTTTTATTGTGATTATTATTTTTGCATCCTGGATGGTGCGAACAATGACAGATTATACCCGAAATATTTTTATGATGATTGAGAAAATATGATAGAGTCTTTTGTAAATAACTTTCAATCTTTTATGATGATCTTTGCTAGAATCATGGGACTATTTAGTTTGGCTCCCGTTTATTCTTCAGAAGCGATCTCATTTCAAGTTAGAGTTATGCTTGCGTTTTTACTTTCTTTAATTCTTTTTCCGGTTACTGCTAATTATCTTCATGCAGTTCCACCGGGTATGGGAGAGTATGCGCTTGTAATTTTATCAGAAGCGTTAATTGGTGTTTTAATTGGTTTTATGGTGAGTATAATCTTTGCAGGTTTTCAAATGGCAGGAGAATTTTTTAGTGTTCAAATGGGATTTGGATACACGGAAGTTTTAGATCCTGTAAGCCAAAGTTCTCTACCTGTTATTAGCACACTTAAAAACTTGATGGGAATTTTAATCTTTTTAACCGTGGGTGCACATAGAACCTTACTGGAAAGTATCGCCTATTCCTTTCAGAAAATTCAACTTCTTACTTTTACTAAAGAAGTGAACATCGGAGTTCTTAAAAGTTTTGAATATGCGGTAGGCGCAATGTTTATTGTTGCTTTTAAAATTTCACTACCCGTTCTAGGAATTTTAATTTTAGTTACAATTGCTGAGGCTATTATGGGTAAGGCTGCACCTCAAATGAATATTATGCAGCTTAGTTTTCCCGCAAAAATTTTCGTAGGATTAGTCGTTTTAATAATCACGATTCCTTTTATTGACAAACAAATGGAGGCGAGTTTTACACTAACGTTCGATCGCCTTAATACACTTATGAGCGAGTGGCCCAAGCGATGATGACTTTATCCTGGCATAAGCTACTTAGTCTTAACCCCATGCTTAAGCATGGGGTTAAGAGTGACTACATCATCGACTTACAGCTCTTTGCTGCTGAGGATGAAGGTAGAACAGAAGAGGGTAGTGAGAGAAGACGAAGGGAAGAGAAGGATAAGGGAAATGTTCCTAAATCAAATGAACTTCCTGCTGCCCTTGTTTTGGTTTGTTCTGTAGTTGCTCTTTACCTTCTAGGTAATTATATTTTTGTTCGTTCTTTTGTTTTGTTTAAGAAATATTTTCAGGATTTCGCACAACGCACAGAATTTAATACCGAAGAATTTGGCATACTTTTAAAGTCAGCGTCAGCGGATATTGCATCTTTACTCCTTCCTATTTTGGGTGTAACTTTTCTAGCTGCTATTATTGGAAATGTTGTTCAAGTAGGTTTTTTATTTTCTCCCGCAGCTGTTAGTTTTAATTTTAATAAGATAGCTCCAAAATTTGGAAAAGTATTGCCTACAAAAAATACTTTGTATAATCTTGTCAAATCTCTTGGAAAGGTTGTAATCATTGGATGGGTGAGTTACATCATTATATCTATGGATTTTCTTCCGATTCTTCTGATGGGTGATATGGGAATCAAAGGCGCATTACGCTTATTAGCCATATCATCTGTGAAAATATTTTTAGTAGTTGGAGTAATTTTATTTGCTCTAAGTATTTATGATTATTTTTATCAGAAAGCAGAATTTGAAGATTCCATTAAGATGACTCCTTCAGAAGCAAAGCAGGAAATGAAAGAAAGTGAAGGAGATCGCTCTCTATTGAATAGAAGACGACAGATGGTTCGTGACTTCATTCGAAGAGGAATGTTACAACGAGTCCCAAAAGCTGATGTTGTAATTGTAAATCCAACGCATTATTCTGTTGCATTAGCCTATGACAGAAAGATACATGCAGCGCCTATCGTCACTGCTAAGGGTATTGATGAGTTGGCGCTAATGATTCGTAGGTTAGCAAAAAAGCATGGCGTTCAAATTATTGAAGATAGAATTCAAGCTAGATTATTATATGAAGAAGTAGAAGTGGACGAAGAAATTCCCTCTAAGTTCTTTAGAGCAGTTTCAATTATAATATCAAGGTTAGATAAGTTTAGGAGAGTTGCTTAATGAAAGAAAAAAAATGGTATAACCAGTCTGATGTTGTAATGGGAGTGGGAGTCATCGCAATTGTTGCGATGTTGATTATTCCGCTTCCAGGATTTATATTAGATTTACTCATCGTTGTAAGTTTAGCGACTTCTCTTATTATCCTCCTAACTTCACTATCTACTAAAGAGCCGTCCGAGTTTTCTATCTTTCCAAATTTACTTTTGATTACAACATTGTTTCGTCTAGCGCTTAACGTCTCAACTACAAGACAGATTCTTTCACAGGGTGCAAGTTTTAATAGCCATATCATTGACGCATTTGGAACTTTCGTTGTGGGTGGTGGCACCGGTCTTGGAAAATATGTAGTTGGTTTTATTATCTTTTTGATTTTAACTATCGTTCAAATTTTAGTTATCACTAAAGGTGCTACTCGTATTTCGGAAGTGGCTGCAAGGTTTACTCTCGATGCGTTACCCGGTAAGCAAATGGCTATTGATACTGAATTATCAAGTGGAAATATTAACGAAGAGGAAGCAAAAAAAAGAAGAAAGAAAATTCAACGAGAAGTAGATTTTTATGGGGCTATGGATGGTGCGAGTAAATTCGTTCAAGGGGATGTTCGCGCGGGGCTAATCATAACAGCGATTAACCTCCTCGGTGGAGTTATCATTGGAGTATCTATTCGTGGTGAAAGTTTTGTTTCTGCTATTGAGACTTATGGAAAGTTTACAATTGGGGATGGGCTCGTTTCCCAGATTCCAAGTTTACTTTCTACAACAGCAACTGGTATGATTGTTACCCGTGCTGGATCTGAATCAGAACTTGCTGATGAATTCAAAGCGCAATTATTTAACAATCCCAAAACATTGTATGTTGTATCTGCAAGTTTAGGCTTAGCATCTTTAATTCCTGGACTTCCATTTTTTTCTCTCATTCTCTTTTCTTTGAGTTTTGCATACCTTGCTTATTCAATTGAACGAAACGCAAAAGAATCATTAGCCGCAATAGAAAGAAAAGCCGGAGAAGGTAAAGTTGAAAAGAAACCGGATTATTATAAAGAGCTAAGAACAGATCCAATAGAAGTTGAGCTTGGTTTAAATTTAGTTCCACTTGTCGATACAAACCAGGGTGGTGTTTTACTTGATCAAATTTCTAATTTAAGAAGACGATTTGCGATTGATACAGGTCTTGTAATTCCTGCTGTTCGAATATTAGATAATTTAGAATTGAACCAGGATTCTTACGCTATAAAAATTCATGGAGTTGTAGTTGGAGAAAGTAAAATTCGTCCAGACAGACTAATGGCATTAGACAATGCAAAAAAAGTTACAGAGCCAGTGAGAGGGGAGGAATTCATTGAACCAACTTTTGGATACAAAGCAAAATGGATTGATCCAAACGATAAGATTGATGCGGAAAATAAGGGTTATACGGTAGTTGACTCTTCGACAGTAATCGTCACCCATTTAAAAGAGTTAATTTCAAATCATGCTGCGACTATTCTTGGTAGAGAAGAAGTTAAAAGTCTTCTCGATCATCAAAAGGCAACTCATCCTACTCTCATATCTGAACTTGAAGACAAAAAAGTGGGCATTGGTTTAATTCAACAAGTATTGCAGAATTTATTAAAAGAAGGATTGGGAATTAGAAATTTAAGCACCATCCTTGAGTCGATTGCGAACAATGAAAGTAGATCAAGAGAGCCATATGTTCTCTCAGAAAATGTAAGACAAGCGATATCAAAACAAATTGTAATTGATTATTTAAGTAGTGATGGAAAGTTACATGTGATTACCCTCGACCCGCGAGTAACGGATAGATTAAGTAAGGGAGTTGTAATAGATCCGATTGAGGGAATTTTAATTTCAGTTCCACCGGATTATTACAATAAGCTGATCGAAGCAGCAGCAAGAGAATACAATCGATGCCATAGCGAAGGTAAATTTCCAATTTTTGTAGTAAGCAGACAAATAAGAATGCCGGTCGCATATATGTTTGCTAAAGAATTTCCTCCGCGAAATTTTGCAGTATTAGCAATCGAGGAAATTCAATCATCGACTAAGACAGTCATGGATGGAGTTATAAATGTTCAATCTAACGAAGGCGCAAGAGTAGTTACAAGTAGGAATTAAGAGGTATAAAAAATGGATTTTGTAAAAATTAAAGGAAAAGATATTCAAGATTGTTTCATGCAAATGAAAATGAAATACGGTCCGGAAGCCCATGTATACAACCAAAGAGTTGTAGTAGAAGGGGGGCTAATGGGGACTAAACTCTTATCTAAAAAATTTTATGAAATAGAGATTGGTATTCCTGAACAGCAGACATCAAAAGATCGCGTTGAAAAAAAGTTGCAAGACTTAAAAGAATTACTCAGGCAAAAATCGGAAGACGATACTCGTAAGAAAAGTTTGCATGACTTAAAACCACTCGTTGGGGAGGAAAGACCTTTTGTTGGAATCCGACCTCTTGAAAAAGAAGATTCAAGTTTATCTCTCGAGGTAAACTCTGCTCTTAATCGAAGCAATTTAGGACTTTCTATAAAAGACGAAATTAGTAAAAAAGAAAATTTAAAAACATCTTCTATTGTTACTGAATCTACTTATCTTAAAAGATTAAAAGAAAGACTTATTTCTGAAGGGATGAGTTCGGATTATATTCAAGAATTAATTTCTAAGACAGATAAACATCTTTCTTTAGTCGATAAAGAAAAGCCTTCAGCGGTAAATGAAAAGTTTGCGGAAATTCTAGAAGATAGAATTAGTATTGACTCTGACCTATTTGCAGGGACTTCCCGTGGAAAGAGAAAAGTAATTTTCTTCGTGGGACCGACAGGCAGTGGAAAAACAACAACGGTTGCCAAGCTTGCTGCTAAATATTTTTTACATATGGGAAGAATGGTTTCTTTGTATACAACAGATAACTATAAAATCGCTGCTATAGAGCAACTTAAGCGATATGCGGATACTATGGATATACCTTTTTACCCTGTGAAAGACGTTAAGCGCTTACAAGAGCAATTGCTAAGAGATGGTTCGGAATTGATATTAGTTGATACTCCCGGTTATAACCATAAAAATCAGGATTTTTATTCAAAAATAAAACAGTATAGAGAAGCATTTGGAGAAAAAGACCAAATTGAAAATATCCTGGTACTTCCTGCTACTTCTTCTTACAGTAACCTCAAATCGGTTATGAATGCGTATGAAACTCTCGGTTACAAGAGAATAATATTGACAAAAATTGATGAGGCAGATTATGTAAGTCCTGTACTAGAACTTGCTGATCAAAGTAGTAAAACTTTTTCCTATTTCAGTTTAGGACAAGAAGTTCCGTTTGATATTGTATCGGCGAGTAAAAAAGCATTTTCAGAGATTATTGTTAATCCAGATAAAATAAAAGAGTTAAAAGGGGATACCGTAGCGAATAGCTGATTTCCCCTTAAAGGAAAAAATGGAACCTGAGCAAATTCCTGCACCTAATAAAAATAGCTTATTAGAGCCTGATTCAAGCAAAGGATTGGCGAATAAAGTAATTGCGATTGCCTCGGGAAAGGGGGGAGTTGGAAAAACTGTCTTTACAGTAAATCTTGGAATCTCCCTTGCAAAAGCTGGTAAGAAAGTTCTAATCATTGATGGTGATTTGGGATTGGGAAATGTTAATGTTCTCTTCGGATTTCTCCCAAAATTTAATCTATATCATGTAATGAAAGGTCATCGCTCTATCCGCGATATAGTATTTCATACGCCGGAAGGGGTTGACGTTATTCCTGGTTCAAATGGATATCCGCAATTTGCAAACTTAGATGAAAAGAGTCGGGATCAATTAATCCAAAGTTTTTCAGAATTAGATAGTTATGATTATATATTAATTGATACTGGAGCTGGAATTGGTCCTAATGTGATTAGTTTTACATTGTATGCAAACGAAGTCATTTTAGTGATTGCACCTGATCCTTCTTCTGTAACAGATTCGTATGGATTAATCAAATCGTTAATTGCTTTAGATAAAAATAAGAAAATTAGCTTCATTGTGAATCGAATTCGAACCGAGCAAGAAGGAAACAAAGTTGTAAAGCGAATCACGGAGATCAGTAATAAGTTTTTGGGAATTAAACCTGTTAATGTGGGCTTTATTTTTCAAGATGATGAAATTGAAAGAAGCGTTCGAAAACAAAAACCATTTTTATTAGCTGCCCCAAATAGCAAAGCTGCCGAAAATTTATATCAGATAACAGGAACCGTAGCAAATATAACTTTGGATCCATATCAAACTCAACCGAAAATGTTAGCATATTTCAGAAAATTTTTACACTCGCTGATTCCCAACACTTAGGAGGCTTGTCTGCAAGTTAAATTCATTCTAGTCTTTTTTGCCATTGCGCTTTTAGTAAGCACCACTTGTGGGTTTATTACTGGCAATCGCTTAATGCATATTTTTCTAGTAGCGAGTATTGGTGCCCTTATTTTTGGGGGGCTTGGCTTTGGTGTATACACTGTCTTCGAGAAAAAGGTTCCCGAATTTTTAGATTTTCTTGCAGAGCTCGGTGGCGGAATCGGATTTCGACGAAGTAGCGGAGATTCTTATTCTGGTGCGGGAGATTACTCCTCTGATAGTGAAATTAAATTAACCAAATCGGATGAATCCATGAGCAGTGACTTCGGCGGTGGAGATATACCTCACGCAAAAACCAAAGATGGAAAATTTGGAGATCATATCGTAATAAACAATATCGCTATTAAAAATGAACCAAAACTCATGGCTGAAGCAATTAGAACAATCATGTCTCAGGATGAGCCAGAAACCCCTAAACAATAAGAATGCCTTGGGTTCTTCGGCAGGCTCACCATAAACTCCTACACTAAGCCACGGAGATATTTCAAGCGAGACAATTGTGCAGAATATTCTCCATTTTCGTAATTCATGTTTAGCATTACAATGGAATAAATTATCAAAACCCTTTCCTCGGCTCTCTTTTAAATCACTCATTTGAATAAAAATGGCCCAATCACTAAACCCTCTGTTTCTCAGTGACTCTGAAGCAAAAATATACAAAATAAGTAAATAATCTATTGAAATTCAAATAAAATGATTGTAATTTGGAAACCATAAAGAAAATAATAAAAATCGGATTATGTCTAGGCTTCTTGACAAATACAATCAATTTGACGAAACCTCTTTATGGAAGGACTATAGAGTCTCCAAGAATTCAGAGATTAGAGCTTACCTCGTTGAAAAATATTCCCCTCTTGTAAAACACGTTGCAGGTAGGGTGGCTATTGGTATGCCTCAAAATGTTGAGTTTGATGATTTAGTCAGTTATGGGGTTTTCGGCTTGTTAGATGCAATTGAAAAATTTGATCCCGCTCGTGAAATAAAATTTAAAACATATGCTATGACGCGGATAAGAGGGAGTATCTTCGATGAGTTGCGTTCCGTTGACTGGATACCTCGTTCTATTCGACAAAAAGCTAAACAGTTAGAGCAAATTATTGGAATGCTTGAAAATAAAGAAGGGCAGACTGTAGAAGATGAATTAATCGCAAAAGAGCTTGGAGTTTCTGTAGACGAACTCGCTACTTTGCTAACCAAGATTAGCGGAACATCATTAGTATCCTTAAATGATATTTGGTTTCTTGGAGATGAAAATGATGAAGTTTCATTTATGGAAACATTAGAGTCTCCAGCAAATATGAATCCAGATGTCATTATCGAAAAAGAAGAAATTAAGAATGTAATAGTAGAAGCAATAAAAACTCTCCCCGAAAAAGAAAAGAAAGTAATAGTTCTTTATTACTACGAAGATTTAACTCTAAAAGAAATTGGAGAAGTTTTAGAAGTAACTGAATCTAGAATCTCTCAACTACACACGAAAGCCGTTATGCGCCTTAGAAGTAAGCTTGGCAAAGTAAAATCTGTAGTCACAAAAAAATAAATTTCACAATCCTAATCAATACAACGTTTAATATTCATTTACTGCTAATACTGTTTTAAGCTTTGTTGTGTTTTAAGAAATCTTTATAAGTCAGAATTTCAACTACTCCAACTTCTTTGTTAGAAATTGCTGTTTCAGTTCTATTGCTCATTGCATTTCCTAAATCTCGAACATGAATTTGATGGTAGCGACTCGGAAGGAATGGGGAAATGAAAGGGAAAGTTATTTGAGTTATTTTTTGACCGAAGCCGTAACGATCTTCGTCCGTAACCAAAAGAGATGGTTGGAATATATAAACTCCTTTGAAACCAGCATGAATTATTCTTTCCTGTACGATTCCTTTTGCTTTAAGATAATGTACCTGGGAATCAGGATTTGCATCGACTGCACTAAGGAGAGAAAAATATCTTACCCCAGCTTCTGCGCATAATGATGCGAAACTGCTTGCATATTCTACATCCACTTTCCAAAATTCTTCTTTAGAGACTTTGCTTGGTTGGCCAACCCCGAGAGTGCAGAATGCTGCATCAATTCCAGACAATAATTCTTTATTTGCGGAAATATTTTCGAAATCTACAGTCTGTTGAATGCATTTATTTGTATTTCCAATGTATTTTGATAAGTCTAGACTTTTTCGACCAAGAGAAATTACAGATTCACATGATTCAGAACTAAATAGTCGATTTAAAATGTTGGAACCGACAGCACCTGAACCACCAATTATAACTGCTTTGTATTTCATACTGAATTGTTTTTTATTTATAATACTTTTGTAAAGTGAAAATTGACCTGCAACAAAGGCAGGTTGTCTTTTTTCATTGACATATATCCGTTATATTGGATAATTCTTTCATGAAGAAGAAAACATCCAAAATAGCAGAAGTAAAAAAAAGCGTTAGTGCTCAAATTGATTCTTCTGAACATATCATTGAGACAGTAAAAGAAAATTTAAAAAATATTCGGCACAATAGAAAATTATCTTTGGATAAACTTGCAATAAGATGTGGAGTAAGTCGTGCCATGCTTTCTCAAATAGAACAAGGCAAAAGTGCCCCTACAATTTCTGTTTTATGGAAAATTGCGAGTGGTTTAAATGTTCCATTCAGTGATTTAATCAAAGACAAAGTAAGAGAAGGTGTTCAGTTACTTCGCTATGAAAACACAAAAGTATTATTTTCAAATACTAAAGTTTTTTCTACGCGTGCATTATTTCCATTTACCGGCCATAAAAAAACTGAATTTTATGAATTGATATTAAAACCCGGCGGACATGAAGTAGCAGAGCCACACCCTCCTGGAACTACTGAAAATATAGTCGTAGTCACAGGTAGATTAAGATTGCGAGTAGGCGATGAAGTGCAGGAGCTAGTCCCGAAAGATGCGATCTATTTTAATGCAGATGTGCCTCATGAATATTCAAACCCAACAGATGAGGAAGCATTGATGTATTTAGTTATGACCTATACTGAGGAAACGAATTAAAGAAATGAAATCACTTGCTTTAGTTAAACTGGCTGGAGTATTGATATTATCCGCTACTTTTTTAAATCATTGCAATACAACGGAAGAAAACTCTACAGAGACTATTGTAGCACCTTCCGAATCTATTCCGGAGCAAGAATCAGGACCTATCAAAGAATATACTCCAAGTTATAATGAGCAGATTTCCTGCAATAAAAATGATTGTGTTCTAGTAAACTACAACGACTATTCAGAATTAGATGGAAAGATTTATGATTTAATGAATGAAAATGCCGGAAAAATTTTAATTAAAATGAAACGGTATGATAGTAAATTAAATCATGCTGACTTAGAACCAACGGTAGAATATCTCCGAGAAATTTCCAAAAAAGAAGGAAGAGTATCAATTGAACCTTACTATGTTGGACACCGAGATGGGATATTGTCAGAGATTCCATTTGTTAAAGACATTGGTTTACTGGGCTGGGATATTTATGGAAGAGCTCGCGATGCGATAAAGTATCGTAATGCAAAGAACTACAATGCAAAAGTTTTATATCACCCTAAGACAAATTTAATTATGATGATTTTTTTTGTGCACAAAAGTTTTGGTGATGTTTGCAATACTGTGTATTCAAATTGTAAAGAGATTGAATACCTGGATGATGATACTTTTGATTTAAGTCTATCCACTGCACTAAAAGAAGCGGCTAAGAGTAATCAGCCGGTAAAAGTTCATTTTCGTCAGGTTAATGCTAATTTGCCGGATACAACTTTGGATTTAGAAAATATCAAAAAGATGAATCAGTCATCTAGATTGTTTAAATGGCTTGTCATAACTAAAAAGGCAGAAAAAAAGACAGTTAAGAGAGAAAGGTTTATTGGTATAGAAACAGCGATTACGGTAATTGATTATTCATTAAAACTCTATGATGCAATTCAGAAGTATAAAATTTATTCACCTGCTTTAAACACGAGAGCAGAAATTATTTATACAGGAAATGAAAGTGGAGGAGAGATTAAATCAGTGGTATTTTATCAGGATAGAAGTAAGTAGAGACTATTTAAGAGGAAAGAAAATATTTCTCACAGAGCCCACAAAGGTCACAGAGAGTATTGATTTTATAAATCCTTTTCTCTGTGTTCTCCGTGTGCTCTGTGAGAAATTCATATTTCTACATAGTCTCTACGATTAATTATTGCCCGTTCGTATTTCTTACGCAACGAACATAGTATTTAGTTGTTTTAGAAATATTTTGCTCTTTGCCAATTGTATCTAGAGAAAAAGAAATCGCTCTTGCAGTAGCTCCTGTTAAGTCTTGCTCATTGCTCCAAGAAGACCAGAAATAATCATCCGGAGTATTTGGAAATCTACTTGTTAAAACAACTTTACCAAGTGCGGCTAATGATTGTAATTCTGGGAAAGTTGGAACTCTCCAGTTTGTATACCCGCTTGTCCTGATAGCATTTTCGAAAGCACAGGAATTAAATGCCTCACTGCTAATGCCTGTAACCGTGCTTGCTCTAAGGGTCATAGGGAGAGTAGAAGTATTACAGTCATTACCCTCAATATTACAATAGGCGAAGAAAGTTGCTCCATAACGTCCCTGGTCAATTGGAGTTGTTAAAGTTGCAGTTCCTTTTCCACCCTGGCAATCATTGTTGGATGCGCGAAAGGTTTGACCCTGTGTGCATTTTTTCCATTCTAAGCCAGACTTTGGATCAATGACTGTTCCAGTTGCATTGTCCTGAACTCCATTGCTAAGTAATATTCCAGCTAAGATTTGATTTTTGTCTTCTGCAGGAATGCCGTAAAAACTTTTATCTGGCTTATCTTCACAATTATAAAGTCCAGTTAATAAAAGAGTAAGAAGTGAATATCGTATTAATTTTGTCATATAGAATACTCCTTAAAAGATATGTCCAAAGTTGAAGTAGAAGTTAGAATCTGAGAACGGAGCTCCAGCAGGCCAACCAGATGTTCTTGTTTCTCTAGATTTTGCCCATTCAGCATAGATGACTGTTGATTGATTCCATATGATACGTAAACCTAAACCATATGAATACTTATACCCATCTCCTGCATTTGCTTTTACACTTCCGAGCGTATCCCAAACTCGACCAACATCAAAAAGAGGAGCGATATTAAATGTAAATCCTGGAATTTCAAAAAAACGATATCTCATTTCTAAGTTCGCAAAACCCATATTAGTTCCAACGAATCTATCCTGGATATATCCACGCAAAGTTGTTCTACCGCCTAACCCTGATAAGCCTCCCTCAGTCGTCCACATATTTCTGTATTCGAAAAATGGTAGGTTTCCGGAGTTATGAACAAATACCCCGCGACCAGCAAATACTAACTTTTTAAAAATCTTAGGAAATGGGCTGTAAAAAACGCGAACAGATCCAAGCGTTCTATTAAATTCAAAATCAGAACCCAGAGCTTTAGAGGATCTTTCATGTGTCAACTCAGCAAAAATACCACGGCTCGGATCAGGTTCAAAGTCCCTAGTGTCATAAGCTATACCAAGACGCAATATATTTACATAGCCGCCATTAATTCCCTTGATTTTGCCGCGCTCATAGTCTTCGGTTACTTTCGTTTTGCCGTTAATCGTTGGAATATTTCCCTGGTTTGCAAATTCAAAAGGAGTATCTCTCCAAAAAGGATCACTAGCTTTTTGAAGTGTGCCATCGTAACGTCTTACGATATTATTTGAGAGTTTAGTTCCTACTACAAGTCGCACTAGTCCGCCAAAGAATGAATTTTCTGCACTTAAATTTACTTGTGGAACTTCGAGATCATAACGATTAAATTTTTGGTCAGTTACTGGGACTGAACCGATACCCGGAATTGGATTTCTAGCAATCAATGCAGAGTTATAAGCAGCGTTATCTAAGTATTGAGGTTCTCCAGCGTTAGGCGCTCTTCTAAATGCCTGAGCTTCCTGCTGGTCGGGAAAATTACCGTTAGTCACGATTGGCTGAGAGTAATCTCCGCGGGGATGATAGCTAAGTCCTTTCATAGATGCTTCGCCTAAACCAAAAAATAAGTTGTTTGGGTTTCTATCATAAATTGCATTTGCTCTCGCACGCCATTTTGTGTCGAAAATGTAAGGAGCATCCCAATCTAACTGGTGGTATTGTGCGTTTCTTGTAGTTGTGGATACGTTTAGAAAGAATCTATGTCGATACGGAGTATATTCGAAAAATGGATCACTTTTTTTTCCATTGTTAAATAAGAAAACTCGACCTCCAAATCCAGCACCGTTATTAGGATCACTAAAAGGTCCACCGATACCTGTTGGAAACCATCCTTCTTTTTTCTTAGAAGCATCGACTTCGGAAATTCTTTTCTTCTCATCGATTTCAAATGGAAGACCTTTTACTGGTGGTCTTGTTCCTGATGGTGTTTGGTTGTCTTTGTCTGTTGTTGTGTCTTTGCTCTCTTGTGCAAAGCCTTGACTTGCAAATGCTATGAATATGAAAATGTAAAAAAAGATTTTTATTTTGTTCTGATCTTTCATTTTACGCCTTTTTCCTTTCTAAATTTACCTCTTGTTGACTGCGGCATGAGAATTGATTCTTTGGAAACCAAACTAAATAGTCAAACTTTTTTGTTTTAAGGTAAGAAAAATCTTTACAAATAAATCGAATTCTATAAATGTAATGTAAATTGTTACATTAATAATTATGACAAGTCGATTTACGGTAGCCATTCATATACTTTCTTTATTAGATTTAAACAAAGGAGTTTCAAGAACTTCGGAAGAGCTTGCTATGAGTGTGAATACAAATCCTGTCGTCATTAGAAAAATTTTAGGCATACTTAAAAAAGCAGGTTTGATTCACATTCAAATGGGACAAGGCGGAGGAGCAACTCTTGCTGTGGAGCCTGAAAAAATAACTTTGCGAGATGTATACACTGTTTTCGATGAAAGACTTTTTGTGTTACATCCAAGTAAGCCAAATTCAAAATGTATTTGCGGCAGAAATATCCAGCCCATATTAATGGAAGTGTTCTCTGAAACTGAAAAAGTTTTAGTGAGTGAGCTTTCTCAAAAAACAATCCAACAAATAAGCGCAGAAATTTTAAAAAGATCAAAATAAATGAAAACAAAATCGTTAGTAGAATGGTCGGATTATAAATGTAACAATTATTATTACAATTAAGGAAATATTCAATGAATAAAAATATACTTATAACAGGAGCCAATCGGGGACTCGGTCTTGGTTTTGTGATTTCTAGTTTGGATAGAGGATATACTGTATTTGCCGGTTGTCGCAATCCAGAAAAGGCAGAAGATTTAAAAAATCTACAAGTTCAGCACAAAGATCGGCTATTTATAATTAGCCTTGATCCAACTAACCTGGAGAGTATTCAAAATGCAGTTACTAAAGTAAAAGAAAAAGTGAGTGCGCTACATATTCTAGTCAATAATGCCGGGATTAATTCTAAAAGCAGTGGAGTAGATCCAGGTATTCATTTACAATTGGGAAAATTTAAAGCAGAGCCAATGCTTTCTATGTTTCATTTAAATTCTATTGCACCACTGATTATGACACAGGAATTCTTAGAGCTTTTAGGAAATGGTGAGAATGCGAGGATAATTAATATTTCCTCCTGGTTTGCATCACTATCAATTCCGCAAAAAGGAAATTATACCTACAGTGCAAGTAAAACTGCGCTTAATATGTTTACTAAAATATTAGCGAATGATTTAGCAAAATTAAATGCAATCGCAATCGTAGTTAATCCCGGTTGGATGAAAACAGATATGGGTGGAAAGAGTGCAAGTCTAGAGCCTCGCGACTCTGCAAAAAGTATATTAGAATTTTCCGATAAACTTACTTTAAATGATTCTGGAAAATTTTTTAACCACGATGGAACTGAACATCCGTGGTAGAGGTTAACAAGGAGTAATCAATGGATGATTTTTCAAAAATTATAATAAATGCAGTTAATAAGGCAAAGGCTTCGGTTGTAAAAATTGACACAATTAAAAATGTCAATGGAAAAGAAACAATGGCAGGCTCAGGCTCTGGATTTTTATTTTCCTCCGATGGATATTTATTTACCAATAGTCATGTTGTAAATGGGGGAAATAAGTTTAAAACTACACTCTATGATGGTTCGCAATATGAAGCAATTTTAATTGGAGAAGATCCTGACTCCGATTTGGCTGTATTGAAAAGTTTTGCAACAGGCTACCAAACAGTAAAATTAGGGGACTCTAAAGAATTAGAAATTGGACAACTTGTGATTGCAATTGGAAATCCGCACGGATTTCAGCACACAGTAACGCACGGAATCGTTAGTGCAAATGGCAGAACGTTACGCACACAGTCCGGGCGGATAATAGATAACATCATACAAACTGACGCACCACTTAATCCGGGAAATTCAGGAGGACCTTTGATTAATGCAGAAGGCGATGTCATTGGAGTAAATACAGCGACTATCATGGGAGCGCAGGGACTGTGTTTTGCGATTGGAATTAATACTGCAAAGGACATTGCAGTGGAGCTAATGCAAACAGGAAAAGTCAAAAGAGCCTATCTTGGAATCATGTCACAAATTGTAGAGCTCAATAGCAAAGTAATGCTATATAATGATATCAGAAATAAAAAAGCTTTGTTTGTGATTTCTGTAGAGCCAGGAAGTCCTGCAGCAAGAGCAGGTCTTAGAGATGGAGATTATATTCTTTCGTTTAACAATGAAAAGGTGGAATCAACTGACGACTTATTTCGATTACTCACAAAAGAAAAAATTGGAGAGGTGAATAATATAACTATTTTACGTAAAAATCAAAAAGTAATTCTAAATATTTTGCCTATGGAAAATGTAAAGCTTGTAAGCAATGCATAGTTACCAAAACAGAATTTGAGTTCGATAATTAAGTTATGAAAGAACCTAGAATTGAAATTGAATACTGCACTCAATGCAACTGGTTGCTTCGAGCAACCTGGATGGCACAAGAGTTATTAACAACCTTTACACAAGAAATCGGAGAGCTTTCTCTAATTCCAGGAAAAGGCGGTATATTGGAAGTTAGAGTGAGCGGAGAATTGATATTTTCCCGTAAAACAGAAGGTCGCTTTCCAGAGATGAAAGAATTAAAACAAATCATTCGAGATAAAATAGCTCCGGAAAAATCTCTAGGGCACAGTGATAAAAAAGACCATAATCTTTAAGCAAAACTTATCGATTAGATAGAGGAAAAAAATAAGGAATTTATTTATTTTCTAGAATAATTTTTTCTGAGAAAGGCTATTTGTGAATAATCTCACAAAAGCTTTTTTTTCCTTGCTTTCTTTAAATCCCTATTTTTAGAATCTTATTAATCTTACAATTTTCATGAGTTGTAAAAATCCGATGAAATAGTTTACTCAATAAATTATTTCATTTATTTTATGGACAAGAATATAACCAATTGAAAATAATAGACTAAATAAAAGCTTTGAAGTATCGTTAATAGAAACAGAAGTAATTCATGTTAGAGTTTATAAAGAAATATTTCCAAAAAGATAAAGCTAGAATTGAAGCTTTAGAAGCTGAGAATAAGCTTTTAAAGACTGCCTTCTGGCATTTACCACATATTTCTTTTGTTCGTGACAACCAGGGTCGTTTTATTCTTGTAAATCAAAATTTCGCTAGAAATTTTAAAGCTTCTAAAATGGAAGACATCATTGGAAAGACTGATTTTGATTTTAATCCAAACAAAGAGCAAGTTGAAAAAATTCAAAAACAAGATAGAGATATTATAGCTTCCAAAGAAAAATTTCTACCTCCCATAACAAAGTATTTGGATAAAGATGGGAAGGCAACTTACTTAGAAACAATCAAGACACCAATCATAGAGGATAACAATACTTCTTCGAACGTGCTTGGATTTTCGATTAACGTGACAGAAAAAATGGAACTTCAAAATCGTGCAGAAGAAGCGATGAACAAGTTGTTAACCGCAGTAACAGATGTGACTTCAAAGATTGAAGATATTTTAAAACAAGCAAACTCTGTTGTGAGCAGCACAAAAAAACAATCTGATAACCTTGGATTTCTAACTGATATCGCCCATCAAATCATTGAATCTAACGCAGAATCAATTCAAATGATGTCTGCTGTTTTATACATTGTAACAAATACAAGTGATATTGCTGACCAGGGTGGGCAGTATCTAGAATTGATGCTAGAATCAATGGCTAAGATACAAGAAAATGCAAAGCAAATGCAAAGCATTATCGAGATGATTGATACGATCGCGGATCAGACAAACTTGCTGTCGCTTAACGCAAGCATAGAATCAGCGAGAGCCGGAAGTGCGGGACTTGGATTTTCTGTTGTAGCTAGGGAAATATCGAAATTAGCCGAACAATCTGCTGAAAGCACAAAAGGAATTAACCAATTAGTGAAGCAGACTAATTCTATTATTCAGAAGGGAAATGAAAACGTAACAGAAGGTGGCGAAACCTTTAAAAAAATTATCAAAGAAGTGGGTAATATTGATAATCTGGTAAACTCCGTTGATGAAACAATGAAGAGCCAAACAGAAATCTACAATACCTTCCGTGAAAAAATTGAGCAGATCAATGATGAAGCCATCCAGATTACACATATCACCACAGAGCAAATGCACAATGTAAATTCAGTGATGGATTCAATCAATCAACTCAACCGAGATTTTATCAATCTACTAACAGTCCAAAACACAAACGGAAAATAGACTGTAATTTCCGACATTGCTCAATGCTGTCAAGATAAGAAAACATTCTAAGATTACCACCGATAAACACCGATGACACCGATAACAAAACGATTTTAAATTAATTTATTAAATTCTTTTCTGTTTACTATTAAGTATCAAAGTGTTACAAACATTTACCAAAAAAAATCCATCGTTTTTTCATCGCTCCTTTATCGGTGGTAATCTTTGAGAAGTTCCCTTATTTTTACAGCGTCAGGTAACAGTTGAGGTTACTTTCTATTGTATTTCATCTTTTGAATCTCGTCGAATTCTGTTCGCATTTGATCTGCTTTGGCAGGAGTAGGAAAAGACACCTGTAGGTTTTTATCAAATTCTAATTTGTAGGAGTAGTCTACTGTTTTTGCTTTTGCGGCGGAGCTTTCCGGTTGAAGAGCTAAGTCCCAGCGCAAAATGCCCTTTGTCCGCTCGTATTGTTGATAAAGTTCATCACTACTTAAAGTATTATTTTTTAAATCTAAAGTGATTCGGACATTTTCTTTTTCATCTTCTGCGGGAATGCGGTCTAACACGCGTAAGTCGGTCGCTTTTTTAGAAAAGTTTTCTAAGATAACTCTTACTTTAAAATTAAGCTCTTTATTGCCACCTAGAATTTTTTCTTTTTTCTCGTAAAGTTCTCTTCTAGCTCTAATCTGTGTGTCTACTCCAAATCCCATTACGAAAGATTGACCCTTTGCTACATTGGAAATTTCTCCATGCCCTACAAATTTTTCATCGAGGTAAACACTAACGGGTCCTTCTAGTAGATTTTCAAATCCTTCATTTTCAATTTCTGCTTCTCTGAAAACATAAGCAGTCAAAAGTGGAATCGCTACATTGTAAAATTTAGCGGGTAATTCTGATTTTTCTACCTTTACTAATTGTTGTTCTGCTTTACTCGAAAAAGAAACTTTTGATTTGAGATTAAAACTAACACTCGGTGCTGAGCTAGATTGTTTTGCATCTTTCTTAAGAATATTCAAGTCTTCATCTTTGGCGAGAAGTTCTAAGTTTTGGTATTCGTTAGCCGCACTGTTCATTGCCCAACTTCCTTCCTGGGTTTCATTCCAATTTTGCGCGCCAATTTGTTTGTTATAAGCAGCACTCATTTTTTTAGAAACACCTTGAGAGGCAGATTTTAAATCATCGGGACCGAGAGTATTTCCCAAGTTAGAGAGGCTAATACGAAATGGCGAAAGTCCTGGAGCGAGAGCGCTGAGTGCGGGAGTCGCATTGGAAAGGGTTAAATTGACATTATCCCAATTCTCTCCAGTGACTTGTTGAATACGGGCATTGAATTCGACGCGCACACTCTTAGAACCGAGCTTTGAATAAAAATTATAAATGGGAGACCAGCCAGCATTTTGAACCAGGTAGTAGAGTTTAATTTCACATTTGCCGCTTCCGATTTTATCGATGAACACACTTGCGTCCATGCTCTTTAGAGAAGTTTTTACAAGTTGCTTTCTTTCACGCGCAAGAAGGTCTTTTTCTTTTTGTAAAATTCTAGCTTCTTCTTGGAGTTTTAATTCTTCTAGAGCGAGTTCTTTTTTTTGATCGAAGTTAAAGAGCGTTAGTTGCTTCATTGTATCAGCATTTAGAATCCCGCGGCTGAGTTCTACTTTTTCGGTTGTCGCAATGAAGTCTTCCTGCTTAGTTAAAAAGGCTAATTTGAGTCGAGTGACTTCTAATAGTTTTGTGATGCGTATTGAGTCTAAGTTTGTCTTCTCGATTTTCTCGTCAAGGGCTGCAAGCTTTGGGTCTGTGTCGGATTTTAATTCAGTTACTTTAAGTTTTGCCGCTCGAACATCAGCACCAATTGCTTCTGCATAGAGGCTATTTTGTATTATCTCCGATGGAAGTTTAGTAATAATAACTTCATGTGATCCTTCTTTTAAATCTACTTCAACAATGCGCGTAATCAAAGCTTGATTGCGATAAAGAATCACGTCTTGGATTTTCCCTTCGCGGCTAACAGGCTCAGCCCCTAGAAAGAAAACTGGAAAAGAAATTAGAATTAGAATTAATTTTTTAAACATTGTAGTCTCCGTTCCCTAACTTTGAAAATAGGAAATGAAATGTCGATACTTTTTTGTGTGCCGCCAGGCACGATGCTTGTTTCCTTTCTGTTTAGGGTGTAAATCTATATGCTTAACAGCGACATGAAAGGGGATGACCTTGGTGGTTACAGGTGCTTATCCGACATGTTTAGATAGTTGTATTAGCTGTATTGTTGAATCCAGTGATTTCCATTCTAATTGGTATAGAAAAAAATACTTCTGTTCCTTTCTGAGGTTCTGAAATGATTTTGATTTCTCCTTTTACTAGATTTGCAATTTCTCTTGAAATAATCAAACCAAGTCCAACACCAACCTCTCCATTGACTCCTCTATTTTTCTTTTTACTATCTAATTTAAAAATGGACTCTAGCATTTGAGAATCCATCCCTATTCCTGTATCTTGGATAGAGAAGGTTAGCCGCTCATCCTTTAGAAAATATTTAATTTTAATCAACCCATTTTGAGGTGTGTATTTTATCGCATTTTTAATGAATATTTGCAAAATGGAATGAATTAAATTTTCATCTGCTTCTACCAAAATGGATTCATGATAATCAAATTGAAAATTAATCTCCCTTTCTTTTGCTAAACTAGAAAATTCATTGTAAATTTTATCCAAAAGAGCTGTTAATTCAAATTCTACTCTATTGGATTTTATTAAACCCAGAGTTAGTTGACCATAATATAAAAGTTGATTTAAATGAGATTCAATGCGCTTTGAAACTCCAAAAATTTCTTTTATATTTTCTTTAATTTCTTCCTCTGAAAATATTTCTAAATTTGTATGCATTAACTCCGAAAGCCCAATGATTCCACTAAAAGGAGATTTCAAGTCATGAGATAAAATCGAAAAGAATTTATTCTTCTCATTATCCAATTGTTTTAATTTTTCATTAGATTCAATTAATTGTGTTTCTGCTTTCAATCTTAAAAAAATTTCCTCTAAACTATTTAACTCCATAATAGAATTTAATTCACTATCTGTCCAATTTAGGCATGTATGTTCCTTTAATAACTTCCATCGTTCAAAAGATTTTCGGGGGGAAATATTTTTTGATTCCATAATGGCTGGTTCTTCTGGATTCCCGCTCCAATCTATTTCTTTAATTTGTTCTTTCCTTAAAAAGATAATATAATTTTCTCGATTAGCGAAAAACAGGATACATATTCCAGAAAATCCATTTAACTTTTCAACGGGAATCTGAAACGAAGAAAAAATAGAATTTGTAGTATAAATATTATTTTCATCTTTCTTACAATTAAGCGCCAACTCTTGAATAACCTCTCTGTCAATCAAACTAGCAGCAATATACTCATAGCTATCGTATTTTAAATAAAATTCATCTGCTGTTCCGACTTCTAAAAAATCATTTTTAATTTTATCTAGATTTAGATTTAGATATTTCAGGGAAGCTTTCGAAAAATACTGGAAGACATTTTTAAGATTATTTTTTCTATTTAACAAATTTATTTTTTGATTTGTCTCAGAGATTATAAAGATTTGATTTGAAATTTTTTCTATGATGATTTCTATCTTTTGCCTGTTTTTAATAGAGATTTTTTTAGGGGTATGATTATGAAAAATAACTAAGCCCCAGAGAGTTTCATTAGTTATAATAGAGCCAACTAAACTTGCTTTGATTCCCATATTTTTCATATATATTTTATGGTGAAGAGCAATGTCTCTATAAGGTGAGAATTTTATTTCTTCAATGTTTAAAGAATTGTGATGAAATAGTTCAGGCTTGTATTCAATATCAGGTATCATTCTTAAACGATTAGTTAAATACATGAGTCTTGCTTGTTCTGGTATATCAGAAGACGGAAAATGAAGATGCAGTAACGATTCTACTTTTTCTTTTTTTGCCTCTTCGATTACTTCCCCTGCCCAATCTTCTTTAAATTTATAAATTACAACTCGATCATAGTTTAAAGAGGTAATCAATTCTTTAACAGAAAAGTCCAGCAATGTTTCTATCGACGGCATTGTATTGAGGTTAATCAGAAAATTCTCTAAATCAAAATTAGATTCACTTGGATCAACTAATTCAAATTCTAATAAAATTTTATTACCGAGTTTATATCCAATAAATTCAAATTCCATTTCTTTTAATGAAATTTTGGAGTAGAATTTTTTAGTAATTGTCTTTTGTAAATATTCTTCAAATACTTGGAAAGTTTGTTTTCCCAAAATAACATCTATTGATTTATTTAACAAATTTTCCTTTGGATTATCTACTAAAGAAAAAATATTATTCGAAAAATTTGTAATCTTTTTAGTTTCTGAATCGGCAATCACAACATACCCGAATGGCTGGATTTTAACAGTATTTATAAAATTCTGATTGCATTCGGTAAAATCTAGTTTGTTTATCATTGCCATTATTAGGTCTCGCTATTTTATAATACAGGGAGATATATCTTTGTATTTACTTTTATTTTAGGAACGTTAGACGTATGATCTTTGATGTTATAAATTTCGATTTTACCATTCTGTTTAGAAATAATTTTTTCAACAAGTGATAATCCAAGTCCCATATCGAGTGTATTGTATCTTTCATCTACTGTCTTAAAAATTCTATAGAAAGGCTCGAATATAATTCTTTCAAACTCCTGCGGGATTCCAATTACTCCATCTGGACTTATTTTAGGTTCATTTAAAATTGATATTTCATAAAAATTATTTTCACAAGAAAAAATAATAAAGATTTCTGAATTTGGTTTTGAAAATTTACATGCATTAACAAAAATTTCTCGAATTGCTTTTAGAAAGAATGAAACATTTACCTTTAATGTTTTATTCTTAAAACTCTGTGGTAAGGCAGAAAGTAAAAAAGATTGAGATTCTATATTACCAATGGGTTCTATTTCCCTTAATAAATTTGAAAGAGAATCATGCAGATCTTCAATGCTCCAATCCTCAAAATTCATTTCAGATTGAGAAACGGATAGAATTTCATCCAAAACCTTTACACTATCTTCAGCAATTTTTGCATTTTCCATAATTAAGTTTACTACATCTTTATCTAGAACATAACGACCATTTTCCTCTTCTAAGGATTGTGAAACAAATTGCAGAATAGATAGTAGGGCACCTATTCCACCGGCTTGATGGAAAGAGTGTTTTAAATTTTGAATTAAATTGATATTAAAACGCTCGATTTCATTTTTGTCTTTTGATTGTTGCCATTGTAACCAGGACAATTGTTCTTGTAATCGGATTTCTTTTTCTAAGCTTCTTTGCATTTGATTCAACTTATAAAATTCAAACGCATTTTTAACTTTGAGTTTAATTTCATTTTCCTTCCCCGGTTTAACAATATAATGCCAAACGTTTTCTTTCATTACTTCGATTACTCGGTTAACCTCTGATTCACTTGTGTATACAATTACAGTAGGAAAAAATTGGTTTGAATGGAGAGCCTTAATTAGATTTAATCCGTCTATTTCAGGCATATTTAAATCGGTTATTAAAACTGGAAACGGTTCTTCTTGAAATTCTTGTAAGGCTAATTTGCCATTTGCCACAGCCACTACAGAAAATCCTTCAGACACTAAAATTTTACTTAGATATCTTGCTACTGCAGATTCATCTTCTGCTATTAAAACTCTTCGTTTTATCATTTTTCTACACTTAAAATAAAAACTATTAATGTAAATAATAATTCCTTTTATCAAAAAGCTTATTGGAAAAAGATAACTTTAGTCCTTGATTGGATTAATTAATTATTATGATTTAAAATTACTAAGAATAAACGATTGAAATAAATAATTAAAAGAATTTGAGTTTAACTATCGTATATCTCTTGCAGTTGTCTTTGCATTATTTCCAATTTCAAATAGTTCATCGGTATTGAACAAAAATATATTTTCATCAATTTATTCAATTTAATTGATTCATATTAGATTCTTGAGTGAAACTAAAGTTTATGACTCTAGGGTGTTGGAAAAATTATTCAACTGGATTGTTTTCTGAAAATTTTCCCCGGTTAATTTGAATCTTTTTATGAAACAAAGACAATCCGATTTATTTTAGGATTTTTCTTTTGTAATGTCTTCATTTGTTTCCTTTTTAAATTCCTGCCTTCGGTCTGCCTTCGATTAGCCTTCGGTTTGAGTTCGATTTGGTTACGACAAGGAATTGATTTGAATATGTAAAAAAACAAAGACAAAACGAAATTAAGTGATAAACATCTCATGCCTAGATATACTTTTGCTAAGAGAGAAAAGGTAGTCTTCTTATTTAAGGTTTATGATATAGTTAAATAACTTCTAAATATGGATTTGTATTGAACGCATATAAAATTACCCAATGAGGGGCAAATAGGAAACGTTTAACGCAATCTGACTTTGCTTTAGGCTTTTAGTTTGTAGAATAGAATTTTGAAAGCTAATTAATATATGCCGCTGCAAAGCTAAAAACTGTCTTTGCTGCAGTCAATGCTGTAACAGCTTCTGATTTACGATAAGACTGACCAGGAGTTAATTCTGGTAATCCGTCTGGATATCGTGTAGGAATATAAAATTTATCAAGAATACTTGCTGATTCAAAAATTTCATCAGGCAAACTCTCTTTAGTCTGACGAAGTTCATTCAATAGCTTTACTATGGAATGACCCCAGGGATCCTGTTCTTCTAAAATCCAAATACTTTTAATTGCCATCTCTGCTGATTGTTGACAATGAAAACAAGTCTTTGCAAAAAAGCCCCCAGAGAATAAATGTTCGGCAGCGTCTAATTCCTCTTTTGCGGTTGTTAGCCAGCGTAAGGCTTCTTCTTTAATTTTAGGAATGCTCATAGATTACGATACCTGTTTCTAGAATATTTTTGATAAATGGTCTATGTCGAATTTTTTCTAATTCACCGGGGGTATAAATCAATAAATCAACTCCCCAATATGGCACGATAAGTTGAATTTCTTTTAAGATTCCATCTAATCTTTCAAAAAAAGAAAGTTCTGTTTCTTTTAAAGCAAGTAAATCTAAATCACTTTTTTTACTTGCAGTTCCTTTACTTAGAGAGCCAAAGAGAGTTACTTTGTTTAAATTGTATTTTAGAAAAATGGGATCAAGATATTGTTTAAGTTCATTCACGGTATTTTGCACTGGTATTGATAACTCTGCTTGCATAGAATCGAAACTATGAAAATTAATAATAAAGTCAATACAAAACATGAATATATTTTTCGCTTTAGGCATAGAAGAAAATGGATTTGTAAATAAAAAAATTGGGGAAGATTATTGAAGATAGAAATTAAATCAAAGAAGCCAACCAACGATTAAGATTTAATCTTTTCATTTCAAAACAATTTCATTATAAGACAAACGCATCGGATTTTGCTTTAAGATTTTTATTTGTAGGAAAGAATGGGAGAAGTTGAATGCAATTTACTAGAAAGAAAGCAGTTTCGAAACACTGGATTAAGCCATCAAAGGATTCAAAAAAATGAGAAAGATAATCATATTCTTATTCATATTGATTCTTTCCGGATGTTATGAACCCGTTTCGATTTATATATTAAATGAGACAAAAAACGAAGTTGAATTGAAGTTCATCTTCAATAAAAAATTTGTTACTCCAATTAACATTTCTACTATGTTACCAATTTCTTACGAAAATGATACTAGAGAAGAATATAGAAGAATAAAAGTCAAAGAAAATACCAAATCTATTATAATAAACCCGAATGAAAAAATTAGGTTGGGTTGTGGAAGTAATTACGGTTTTCATTCGTCTTGTATTTATGAGGAATATAAACATACTAATATTGAATCGATTGAAATTACCAATTTAGGATTAAAGAAGAAAATTATATTGAATAGGGATAATTTTTATGATTCAAGAAACTTTTTCTGGGCAGATACTATTTATATAAAAGAGAGTATGTTTAAATAGTGTTATTGATTGCAGAAATTTTTCATTGGATAACGAAGTGTAACTTCTCTAAGCGAAATCGATCAAGGCGTTGTATTTGTAGGTGTCGCATACATGCGACACTCAAAAAGGATAACGTCGATTCGCCCAATAACTATCAAAAGTGGAATCTAAATTTTATTTGGTTTAATATCCATTGGCTAACAACTAATAAAGAAATTGGAAAAATACTGATCAATCTTCCAAAAAGAAAAACAAATTTAGCTAGCGCAAATTGATTGTAAACCAGTGAGCTTTTCCGGCATCTAGTCTTATAAACATTCCCCGTAAAAGAACTTCTTTTTCTCTTGCATACGATTCTCCGGAGATTGTATCTTTTAATGTAAGCTCTTCTAGTGGGGAGTTAATAAGCATTTGCCTTAAAGTCTCCGGTAGATGAAGTGCTCCGATAATTTCATTTTGATAAGAATTAAAAATTAGAATTTCAATGCACTGGTTGTCTTCATTGATTACCGCGCGGACAATGCAATCTTTGAGAGGATAATTTTCCCCGTATGCTTTTAGTTCGAATACTTCTAAAGAAAGCTTTTTATATTTTCTTTTGTGGATTCTATAAAATGCTCTATCGTAGAAGTTTTCTGTTACATCATTTCTTTCTTCGTGTGGCTTTCTTCCGAGTTGAACTGGAATTTTTGTTTTCTTTCCTTCTCTTTGTCCCTGGTGAAATAAAACACATCCATGTAGAAAGGACAGTAGCGCAAAATTAGAATTAGCCAATTCACCGAAAACGCTCGCGGCTCTTTCTTCATCATGGTTTTCTATAAACCTAAGAGAATGTTTTTGGTATTCTAGATCAGCTTCGAGGTGGAGTCTAATTCCTTCTGCGTCTCGATTTTTTAATCTATCGTATAAAGTCTTGTCATAGGTATAATCAAATCCCAATTGTTGCAAATCGTATTCTCTATTCCAATAGACTTCTGCTATGAATAGAAAATCAGGTCTACCTTCTTTAATTGTCTCGATTAATTCTTTCCAGTAGGATAATGCGCGTATGCCGTGTGTCTTTTCAAATACATCCTGGAGAGGAAGCATTGCCATATCGCATCTAAGACCATCACAGGCATCTGAAATTTCTAAAAGAATTTTTTTGTGAACTAAAAGTGTTTTGGGATGAGAAAAATCCCATTGAACTGTATCCGTCCAACCATCGTAGTATGGATCTCTTCCATAATAATAAATTCTTCCGTTCTTGTGTAAAAAAGAATTTTTGCAAACAGTTGCGTTCTCTTCTTTTTTATAGAGAAATAAATCTGGATACTGTTCGACTAACGGTGAGTCAACTGCGACATGGTTGGGAACAAAATCTAAAATCAATTTCTTACCGACTGCATTTAGCTTGTATCTAAATTGTTTTAATTCTAGAAGATGCTCCGCAATCAGTGGGTTTGGTTTGTAATCATAAATAGCATACGGCGATCCGATTAAATCAGAAACCTGCAAATCAGGAAGAGTTTTACGGAATTCGTGTCCTAATCCTTCGTGTTCTTTGCAAATTCTTACGGAAGCTTGCGAAGGAAGCCAGACTCCCATAAGCCAAACTGCATCGGCGGTTATGATTTCAGGCGTTGTAAAAAAACTTTCAGGCGTCTTTAGTATGGTTACGCCCTTCTCTATACAAAAAATTCTTGTATTTAATTGATAAATAAAAAGTTGATTAAAGTTATTATGATTCATAAGGATACTCGATTGAAACCAAGATTTATTTTAATTACAAACCTATTCCTATTAAGTTTGCTAATTCATCCATTCTTTTCTTGTAAGAAAACAGAA
>Ga0209174_10000111_pt1 | contig 61634 bp, 52 predicted proteins | sample JI91814BDNA_FD_187505 | JGI IMG/M metagenome (GOLD analysis project Ga0209174, IMG submission 187505) | Wastewater effluent complex algal communities from Wisconsin, to seasonally profile nutrient transformation and Carbon sequestration -... | ecosystem: Engineered > WWTP > Effluent > Algae...
TTCTAACTCATTAACTTCCGGTGGTTGGATTTTATTTTTCTTAAATCCTAAATTTTCTTGCGGATAAAGAGAAGTTGCTAGGAGGCTAACTAAAAAAAATAATTTAAATAGTTTCATTTACTTAGAAATTCCAAAATCTTTTCATTTACAAATTTCGGATTTTCAAATGGTGCCATATGTCCTGCATCGGGAACTTTTATAAATTCTCCTTTCGGAATTTGAGAACTTAGTTTTTCCATTGACTCGGGTGGAGTTAATGCATCGTATTCACCACAAATAACTAATGTAGGAACGGAGATTTTATTTAAAACGGATGTAGTGTCTGTTCGTCCTTGAATTGCGAGTAAAATTGACTTTGTGCTTGTAGTCCTTCTTGCACTTGCAATCTTTAATGCTTTTTTATAAAGTTTGGGGTTGGCTTTAATTGTGAGCTCTGATAAAGTATTGGTTGCAAATTCTTTTAGAAACTTTTGCACTCCATTTTCGTTGATACTTTTAATTCCAGCTACTCGTTTTAATTTTGCTTCATTCGAGTCTGCTTCCGTTCTTGTATCACATAGAATAATTTTGGTGAAGAGTTCGGGTTTTCTTTCTAAAGCGCGTAAAATAATATATCCACCCATAGAGAGTCCACAGAGAGTAAGACTTGTTAGCTTCTCTTTTTCTAAAATAGAAAATAAATCATCTACAAGAAATTCAAATGGATTGGATTCTGGGTGTTTTGCTTTTTCCCATTTTTCTAAAATATCATAGCTCAGGCAGTAGTAGTTTTTCTTTAAAAAGTCAACTTGAGATTTCCACATTCTATGGTCGAAGGGAAATCCGTGTAGGAAAAGGATTGGCGGGTTCTTTTTATTTCCATCTTTATAAAGTTTAATTTTCATACTACCTTTCGAGCCGAAAAGTGAATGCATACAATAGACGCAAAGACCTTCGATTCGTATAATTCCGATTTTTTATTTTTACAGATTCCAGACTCTTGAAAACGGCATGTAGTGCAATTCCATTTTTCACTGACCTGGTTTGATTTCTTCGGCTTGTCTTTAACTATGGTAATGCCTTCGATTTCATGAAGAGTTGTTTTTTTCTCTCCTTCCTGTAAATATCGTATAATACTCGAAAGTTCCTCTATAGATGGTGTCCTGCCCACTTCTATTTCTCTTTCGATGTATTTGATCACTTTAAATTTATGGTCTTGCTGTAGAGAGTTTATCTTTTGAATGATTTCTTCAGGTATGTTTTCCATTCGCTTATCCTAAATTTTTCAACAAGGTTATACCTGGTTTGGATTTAGTAATCAATTATTTTAACTTTAAGCCTACGATTTGTCTAAAAAGTTTTCATCAAATAATTTCTTGATGAAATTTAGAGCCCCTGTTAAGAAGGTTAATACGGTTTTTATGGGCAAGTTATTAGAAGACTTAGAAGGTCAAATAATCTTAAATCAAAGCGATGAGAACACTGTCGCCAACGCACTGAAGGTTTATCTTAATTTTCAGCGCGGAACTACTTATGAAAAGAGAGTTCAAGAAGAAATTAAAGCAGTTTTCTACGATAAAAAAAGTAATAAGTCTTACTTTGCTGCTCCACCTAAACAAAACAAATTAAAAGCAATCGGCTATAACCAGATGATTCATATTTTAGTAAAGAGACTCTGGGACGAAGAAGATTTTTTTAAGGTAACTCGCAATCCTTCCCAGATTTCTTTTATCAGCACAGATACTACTGATATTAGCACTGCCACTGTAAGCTTAAGTGATGTGCAAAAGTTTATTGCGAATCAAAATATCTTTCCTTTTCTCTCCGGTGGAGATATTGCCTTTTTTGGGAAACAACAAGGAGACCAGGTTCGTAAGTGCATGACCTGGATTAAAAATGGAAATAATATTCCAAAATTCTTAGACAGAATTAAGTTAGTTGGAACGTATGTGCAGACTGTTTTTTATGCTGCTCAACATTTACAAACAGTTGCACAGGAATACTTTGCGAATAATGAACCATCACCGCAAAACGGAACTGCAAATGATGGAAAACCTGGAATCAGTGACTCAGATGCAAAGCTTGAAGCATTGTCATCTCAAAGCCCCGGCGCAGATCTTTTAAAGACTAAGCTTGATTATCCGTATATAGTAGATATTCTACTTTTTGAAATTAAATCTTTTTTTAAAGATACGAACGCTAGCTTAAATGTGCAAGAAGCAATTCGAACTATTACAAATCGAATTAAAAAAGATATTCCCGATATTGGCGAAAAACATGTAACACTAATTTACCTCATCATGAAAGAAGTTTTAAAAAATCCAAATCAATCTGTAGAGGATCTTTCGTTCTTCTTTCAAAACTTAGAAGAAAAACTCAGAGTAAGTATGAGGGAAATTCAAACTATTTACTTTTTGATTCAATCAGAGAAAGATGAAACGTTAGGTGAAATGTCATTAGCTGATTTTGTAGATAAATGTATTGCAGAGGATGAGAAAGGTATTTTAAATGAATCACATATTAAAATATTAAAAACTCTATTTGGCAATCTCCCAAAAGAAATTAAGGCTAATACTTTTTATACTGTAAAAGAAAAAATCAAATCAAGAATAGACGATCCGAACAAAAAGAAAATGGTAGATAGTCTGAGTGAATTAATTCATTTGCGAGTTCGTGAGCTTCGCGGTAGGTATGCGCTCAAACAATTAAAATCTGTTCCTCAAGTAAAGTAGGCTCTTTTTTTTGTAAACTTTGTAGCCTGCGCTAATCTTGGATTCTCCGGCCAGGGGTGTCTCGGATATCTTCCTGCTAATTCCTTTTTCACTTCTAAATACGTTTTGTCCCAAAAACCTGCCAGGTCTTTTGTAATTTGAATTGGTCTTTGAGAGGGAGATAAGAGTTGAAGGGTTAATTTTATTCTGCCACTAGCAATGCTAGGTGTTTCCAGCAACCCAAATAATTCCTGAATTTTTACAGATAAAATTACCTCGTCTTTTTTATATTCAAGCTTAATGTTTGAATCACTCGGAACTTCGTATCGATCGGGTGCTTCTTTAGAAATAAGCTGCAATTGTTCATAAGTATACAGAGATTGTAGGATTGGAAGCAGGTTTATATTTTTAAGCTCTGAAATTTTACGAACAGAATTTAAAAAAGGAAGTAACCAATCTGAAATATTGGGAAGTAGGTCTTCATCTTTTAATGATGGCAATTTCTCTCCTAAAGAGCGGAGAAATTCTGATCGCATTCTAAAATTTTCTACTTCCTCAGTCCAGGGTAATACAGACAATCCATTCTCGTTTATATAATTTTTCCAAACATCTAGAAGTAATTCACTCGTAACCGCTTCTTGCAATTCTTTAGAGGATAATACTAATTCTCCTAGACTAATTTCTTCTTGAACAGAAATTCTTCCTGAATTGCTATCGATTCGAGCTGTATGTTTTTTCTCGATTTTATGTTTATGAAATTCCAGAATTTCTGAAAGAGTAATTTTTGCTGCTGAAAATATTGTAGATTCTTTGTTGTCGCCATCTAACTCAGCTATTGCTAAGAATTCGCTACCTTCTAAAGAATCATTTTCTTTTAGGACTGCCCCTTTTCCTGAAGATAGTTTGTAGCGCAGGCTTTTCTTTTCCCTGATTCTTGCGATTCTATCCGGATAAGCAAAACTTAAAACTATACCGATTTTAGATAAGTCTGGACTATTTTTAATATTTTTTTCATCGGAGCAAATCTTAATTATCTCCTCGGATGTCTTTTTAATTCGTTTGGCGATAAATGAATTAGGATTGTTTAAAAATTCTTCAACCTGTAAATTTAAGTTAGCCTGACGATGAGAAAAATGTCCGACAGAAAAAATATTTTTTTCATTTAATAAAGCTGCTAGAATGGATGCTAGGTTTAATTCATTGATTGCAATGGAGCTAATTACCATATATCCAAGTCTGGGATGTAGGGGAAGCTTCATAACCTTTTTCCCCAAATCAGTTATCTTACCGTTAGCATCTAAAAGCTCTAAGTTTTGTAATAAAGTTTTTGAACGAGAAATGGAACTTTCCTGCGGTTTGTCTAGAAGTTTTAGATCGTCTATGCTTGAACCCCAGGAACTTACTTCTAATAAAAATTGAGATAACTCTGTCTCTAATATTTCAGGGCGAGTTTTTTCTGCGAAATGCTTTTCTTCTTCTTTAGACCAAATACGATAGGCGATACCGGGACCCAGTCTTCCCGCTCGACCTGATCTTTGGGTAATTGAATCCTTTGCGATATCGGTTGTAATAAGTTTAGTCATTCCACTCGATGGATCAAACCTCGGAATTCTAGAAAGCCCTGAATCAATTACAATACTAACTCCTTCAATGGTTAAACTGGATTCGGCGATGTTAGTGGATAATATGATTTTTCTTCTACCTTGCTTGTCTGGAAAAATTGCAATTTCCTGATCTTTGGCTGATAATTCTCCATACAGGGGGCAAATAAGAATATTCGATAAGTTAAAGTTTTCTTCCAATTCTCTTTGGACTCGTCTTATTTCACCGGAGCCTGGAAGAAATACAAGTATATCTCCGTTATCCGCTAGTGCTTTTTTAATGGAAGCGAGAATAGACTGAACCAGTTTTTCTTTTGAAAGATTTAAATAGCGAGTTTCAATTGGATGGGCTCGTCCTTCGCTTTTTACAACTGGAGCATTTAGAAAACTCGAAAGAGTCTTTCCATCTAAAGTCGCTGACATGATTAGAATTTTTAAATCTTCCCGTAAAACTGACTGCACATCTAAAGCGAGAGCAAGACCCAGGTCGGTGTGTAAATTTCTTTCATGGAATTCATCAAAGATCACAAGACCTACATTTTTTAATTCTGAATCAGACTGAATCCGACGTGTAAAAATTCCCTCTGTTACTACTTCAACTCGAGTTTGATTACTAACTTTGGATTCAAAGCGAATACGATAACCGATAGTTTTTCCGACTTCTTCTTTTAAAGAAGAAGCCATTCGACTGGCAGCATTACGAGTAGCAAGTCTTCTTGGTTCTAAGACTAATATTGATTTACCCCTAAGCCAATCTTCTTCTAAAAGAGAAATGGGAACAACCGTCGTTTTCCCCGCACCGGGAGGTGCTTCGAGGATTACGACATTATTGTTTTGTAAAGTATTCTTTAATTCTTCTAATACTTCAAAGATAGGAAGCTTAATCATCAACGAAGAAATTAAGGCTTAATGATTTTAATTAATTTTTCCATGACGATTGGATTTGGCATGGGGACAACCTGTGTTATGCTCTCCGGAATTCCCACGACTTCTAAAATCTTAGGATCATTTTGCTGACCGATTAATCCTGTTCTAAATCCATGTGTTTCCCATGCTATTTGTTGAATTTCTTTGTCCTGAAGGGCAGTGATAAGATTTACTGCTTTTGGATTTAAAATGATAAGAGGTTGCGAACTCCAAACAGTTGGCAATGGATATAGAATTCGAATCTTTTCTTTTACTTTAGGCCAGAAGTCTTTATGCTCGATTGAAAATTCCACGATTTGATTTTCATAACCTGCGATGATTGGCTTTGCACCCATTCCAGTTTTTAGGTATTGCTCAAACAAATCAGAAGAAGATGTTTCCATATAACCAAGTCTGGAAAAATATTCTCTAACTTCATTTCCAATTTCTGGGAGAGAGCTTTCTTCTAACGTATCGCCATTTAGAATATTGGCAAGAAGTCCAGCAAACATGATTCCCGAATTTGATTTTGTAGGATCAGTCGATAAGATTAGAATTTTTCCATACAATTCTTTTAGTCCAATGTCTGACCATTTTTTGCCTATGGAGATAATATTGATTAACTTCTTAAAGTCACTTATGTAATAGGAGTTCTCTTTTTTTACAACGATTTCTTCTTTGATTAGAGCATCAGTTACACTATCCCAACTGTAAAACACTATCGGAGAGTTTAAAATGATTTCACTTTTTATAATTTTCTTCGGATTTTTAATTTTAAAAAGTTCTAGAGCAACTTGGCTTGATGGCCAGAGAAAATCCATATTGTCAATGTTTGAACTTTGAACCATTTCAATAGATCCGGCTTTGGAGTATTCTAGGATGATTTTATATTTTGATTTTAAAATCTTTTTTACTTTTTCGTTTTCCAGGAAATTTGCTTTTTCCCCACCGATAAATCCTTTTAGCACAATAGCGTCCGCATCCGATTTATACATTTTAAAAAAAATGCCCGCCCCGATCATTGCGGCTAACACTACTACTCCGATAATTTTATTTAAATCATCCATATTACTCCATACTCTCCATTTTTAATGTTCTCTCTAAAACTTCTATCTCTGTATTAAAATCCATAACATCATTACTCAAAGATCTAGAATGCTGCACTTGAAATGCATGTAAAATTAAATCTAAAATAGAATCACTTTTCGCAAGAGCTGCATTTATCTCTTTTGATTTGGCATCCTGTGAACTTAAATCAACGTAAAGTTCAATGATCTTAACAGTGGATTCCATATAATATAAAAGAAATTGTCTAGCCCGCGTAATGTCGGAAGGATCTTTTTCAAAGTTTGCATAAATTTTCTCAACGACTAAAATAATGTTTTCTACTTTTTGTTTGATCTTTGGATTTTTTATTTCAGAAGAGTGAGATTTTAATTCATCAATTTTTTTTCTAAATTCTTGTAGAATTTCTTTTGATCTTTTAGTTTCGCCCGTGCCAATTTCATATTTCAAAGTATAATTCTGATTCACTTTTGCAAAAATCAAAAGACCTGCAATATAAGAAACGATAGACGCTGGCACTGAAGCACTAAGAGGTAAATTTAAAAACAAAAAAAAGAAGGAGAATACGCTACCTCCTGTTAGCCCCGCGAATAAATTTCCTTTAACAGTTACTTTATCTTTAAAGAAATTTTTCATTAATTATAACCTTTTGCTGTTCGAAATGCCTGTATCAAATCAGACCTTCCGTCAAAGATGCGCGCCTTTGTAAGGTTTGAAATTTCCTTTAATTGAGTTTCGGAAGCCTCTCCAAACATAATAGAAAAAACAGGAATATCGACTCCCGCATTTTCAAATTTGCTGCTAAGGTCTGTAAAACTCTTACCGGAATTGGAAGCTCCGTCCGTCATTAAAATAATCGCTGGAGTATATTCATCTGTATCAATATTTTCCAGTTCAGTCAATGCATCGATGACAGGGGAATAAATATCAGTTGCACCACCCGGACTTAAATTTTGAATCTTAGAGTTTAATTCTTTAATTTCTTTTGGATTATTTCCGTTAGCCTTCCAAATATCTTTAATCTCATCGCTAAAGGGGATAACAATAACTTTGTCCGAAGGGGAAAAGTTAATGAAATACTGCTCTGCTTTTTTCTTGTCTAAAAGTAGGTTCATAGCTTCTTTTAATTCTCTCTCACCGGGACCTCTCATACTATCAGAAAAGTCCAAGCAGAAAACAGTGTAAGAACTTTTTCTAAAATCCTGCTGGTAAATTCTCAATGCCTTTTTTATGATTTCTGCAGAGGGTAGTTTGATTGGAGATAGAGTTTTAATTGTATCTACACCCCATTCAGGGTTAAATACTGATTTGTCTGCATTTTCAATAGTGCCACCAAAACCAACTCTTCTGCCTGATTGTAAAATATCTTCTTGGATTTTGTCTGATAATAAATAATCCTGTAATTTTTTAAAGGACTCTTCTTTTTTTGTATTTCCTGAATTGATATAGCCCAGGGGAGAATCTGCAATTACAATTCCATCTTGCGGATAAACGATGTATAGCGGCTCTTCTCCGCGGGCTACCAGTATTTTATTAGTTTCTAATATTAGAGATTCGTAATTTACCATTGCATCGTATTTTCCATTCAGGAAGAGTTCTTTTAGCCAACCGGAACTTCCCGAAGAGCGGTTAATACCTCTTAGTAGTTCTTTCATATCTTTTTTTAAATTTGGATTGGAGAGATCTTTTTCTGAAATGACTTCGGGGTTTCCGAGAAGAGCGTATAAAAATCCAAGGTAGGCAGAAGTGCCCGAGTTGGATTGAGTGGCAGAAGTCATCATAAATTTTAATTTCTTAGAACGAATTGCATTTAGAATATCTTTTACGGTTACTACTTTATCTACAAAACCTAAATCTTTCGCTAAGCTTTTTTTAATTCCAAATACGACAGGCGAAGTCATGATTGATTTAAGATGTTTGACTTTTTTATTTTTATCACCGAGTCCAACCCATAAACCGCTCGCAGGCCACACCGCATCAAAATCTGGATTATCTTTACTAAGCTCCATCATGATATCAACAGAGCCTTTGTATTTCATTTTAATAGTAATATTATTGTCATCAGCAAATTGCTGAATGATTGGCTCCATGGTTTCATTTTCAGAACCAGAAATAATAGTTAGGTCCCGACTATGATCTTTGCAAGATGAGATATAAAAAATAAATAAAAAAGCTAGAATTCCATTGGAAAGAAATTTTGTCATAAGGATTCATATAAACTGAGCCTAAGTAATTTAAGCAAGAGTTTTTCCTTGTAATAAATTCATTTCAGAAAAACTGTTGTATTATGGCTAGCACTGTGGATTCGACAGACTCACCAGCCAAGCTAGCTGAATGTGTTAGTAAAGAAGGTAAATTATGTTTAAAGTAAATGAATATTTTGATGGAAAAGTAAAATCAATCGGGTTTAAAACAAGTGAAGCTCCTGCAACCGTTGGAGTAATGGCGCCCGGTCATTATGAATTTGGAACTTCTCAAAAAGAAATTATGACAGTCATCTCGGGGCAACTCACTGTTAAACTCCCAGGTGAATCAGAGTGGAAAGACTTTGGAAAAAATCAATCTTTCACTGTTGAAGCTAATCAAAAATTTCAACTCAGAGTAAGTGAAGATACTTCTTATCTTTGCCTTTACCTTTAGTAAAAAGAAATGAAGCCGAATAAATCAGCACTAAAGTCAATTCTATGGAAGGGAGATAAGCTTTCTCTTTTAGACCAGAGAAAAATTCCTGCTTCTAAAGAATTTGTAGAATGTAAAACTTTAGAAGATGTGATTGATTCAATAAAAGCAATGGTAGTGAGAGGCGCTCCTGCCATTGCAATGACCGGCATATTCGGATTAGTCTTAGAATTAAAAAACACAAAAGAAAAAATAGTTTATGAAAAATTTTTACGCAGAACAAGAACTCTAATCGAATCAAGACCAACAGCCGTTAACCTCAGACTCGCAGTAGAAGATTATTTAAAATTAATCAATGAAAAAACCTACCTGACTCGCCCGCTATCAGATTTAATGAAACTTTCAGAAAAGTATGCAATGTCGATGCTAGAAGAAGACCTCAAATGGAATCTAGCGATTGGAAAAAATGGAGTAGGGCTTTTTCATAAAAAGCAAAAAGAAATATCGATTCTAACTCATTGTAACACTGGTTCCCTCGCAACAGGTGGACATGGAACTGCAATCGGTATTATCCGCTCACTTAGAGATGAAGGTTTTAAAGTCACAGTCTACGCAGATGAAACTCGACCCTATCAACAGGGCTCTAGACTCACAGCATGGGAAATGCAAGAAGAAAAAATTCCCTGCTATATTATTGCCGAAGGAATGTCTGCCTGGTTATTTCAAAATCGAAAAATTGATGCAGTCCTAGTCGGAGCCGACAGGATTGCGCCTAACGGTGATACGGCAAATAAAATTGGAACCTATACACTTTCCATTGTCGCAAAAGAAAATAAAATTCCATTTTACGTAGCAGCAACCAAAACAAGTTTTGATTTTTCCCTAAAAGACGGCTCGCAAATTCCAATCGAAATGAGAGACGAAGAAGAACTCACCCAAAATTCCTTCTTAAAAGATATCAGCGGCAACCCTTATTTACCCAAAGGAGTCCTATCTCCACTGGGAGCCCGCGCTCTAAATCCAGCGTTTGACATTACCCCCGCCAAATACATTTCGGCTATCGTCACCGAGCTTGGAGTCATTCAGCCTGTGAATGTAAGGGAGATTAAGAGGGTGGTGGGGTAGTATTCTTTCCAAAAAATTAATTTATGCGAAACCAAAAAAATATTTACTCCCTAAATGATTGCTTAATTCTTGACTAATGTCTATTTTTAAAAAGATTCCGAATCCTTTTGGAAAGAAAGGTGGGGCAGAACACCAAGAAAATGAAAATGAACAGCAAACAGATTAATTTTTATTTAACACAGGATGATATTAGTAAATTTGATAATTATATAAAAGAGAATAATCTTCTGTTAATCGGTAAGCCATCACCGGAAAAAAAAATACTTTTTGCTGATTCACTTTTAAGTGAGTATTCTGGGATTCACAAACTTCGAGGTCATAAGTATATAGTTCGTCCCGAAGATGTAGATTTAGTGACACTAAAATTTATAGAAAATCAGAACCATTATGTAGTCGATGTAATGAATTCGCCAGTAGTCGAAATCTGGTGCTCTAATATTACGAACGAAAGCAAAAAACCGGATCGTATTTATTATATCAAAGATGCACTTCTAAAAAATCCTTCTCGAACTATTCCTAAATCCCCAGAATTTTTAAAGATGGCGGATGATCTCTTTCGCTGGATTCGTAAAAATTTTAAAAATGCAAACCTACCAGGTTTCGAAAGAGACATTGTCTCTCCTGCCATCGCAGAATGGGTTCAATCAGGTGGAAGGCTAATTCGGAATTAACGCTGTCTGAACTGGATGAATATAGAGATTATTTCTTATGCAGAGAATTGGCAGCAGTATATTTTAGAAGTATCTGATTCATTTTATAAATGGCTAACCCCTGCGAGCGAAGCTTGGAGAACTTACAATATCGCAGTACGAAGTTTTATGAATTTATAAAGTGCTTGGAAGATCAGGTGTGGGTTTATATGGAGTATATGTGATTGTTAGGTAAAAAAGAATGCAGATTAAAAGTAAATTAGAATTAAGAATTACCAAAGCAATTCAAAATAAAGATCGAAATAAACTAGATGATATACTTGTAAAAGAAAAATTAACGAAAGAAAATTATTTAAATGCAATCAAAGACTGTATGGAAGAAAGAAATATAGAATTTGGGAGTATATTTATTAACCGCAATCCATTCCTTGAATTATACATAGAAGAATTTCATACCCTTATATACCGAAATTTATTTTTCGAAGACCAAGTTCCTTTTATTCAACAAATGATCCCAAAACTGTTTACATTCCGTTTTCCGGAATTAATCCAAAAAGAAATCTATCATTTTTTCTTATTCTTGAGTAGAATGGAATGTCTTCCTCGAAGAAATAGGGAAACCATTTTAGAGACTCTAATTTCTCTCTGGAACACAATCGACTCTTTTAAAACAGAAAATCATTCAATCCTTAAATGGTTTTTATATAAATATCTAGATAGGGAATACAGAAAAGTCGCCGCATATCCATTAGATGTAGTAAAGCGGATTGCAGACATTGTTCAAAAAAATTTAAATTTACTTCTTTATCCGAAAGTATACTATTTGTTATCCCGATTTTATTCTATTCAAAAGCTTTTCGATGAATCAGAAATATTCTTTAAACTAGCAGTTGAAGAATCATGGAACTTATTTGAAAAATCAAAAACAGATAATGATTTAGATTTTTATAAATCAAAATCTCTTGAAAATAAACTGGGAACTTATTATGAAAAATTAGAATCAGACAATAAGCCGATAATTATTGTGGAAGAACAATCTAATGGAGATTACGCAATTCGTTTAAATCAAAACGAAACTTTAATAGCGGTAAATCGAGATAACAGAATAGAAATTAGAAATATGGAATTAAAACTCTTAGCTGTTCTCAAAGGTCACACAGATTATGTATTTGAGTTCGAATTTTCGCCAGACGGAAGAACGATTGTAACTGGGTCTCATGACAATACGATTAAACTCTGGACAATAGATGGGAAATTACTTCATACTTTTTATGGTCATGATTCGTTTGTAAAAAAAATTCAATTTTTCCAAGAAGGAAAAAAAAATCTTTCCAGTGGTTTTGATTGGTCAATTAAGGCATGGGATATTGAAGGCGAATTGTTGTTTACCGTTGGTGATTATATAGGCTTTGGATGTGGAGATAATTTATTAGCTTTGTCTCACCAAGAAGAATTTTTTGCTGTAGATACTAAAAATCTCTATGATCTAAAAGGAAATTGCTTTTATTCCTTACCAATTGATTTCAGTATAGACGCGCTAGCATTGTCTCCAGATAGCAGATGCATTGCCTTTGCCACGCAGGATTATGATAATGGCGAATGCGAAGTAAGAATTATTGATTTAGAAGGCAAGTTAATTCAAATATTGAGAAATGATATACGAAATTATAAAATAGAAAAATTATTCTATTCACCAGACGGTAAATTTCTCGCTAGTATGGGAAGAGATTCTTGTGTTTCTGTCTGGTAGATTAATGGCGAAAAATTGTATAAATTCTATGCGCATCATTTTTATTTTACCAATGATAGTAAGAATGTTGTAATCATAAAAGATAAGAAACCAATTTTTTTAAACTTAGAAAATAAAGAAATCAAGACATTCAAAGCCAATGATTATGCGACTCGATTTGAAACTAATTTTATAAGAACAAAGGATAATAGATTTATCTTAATAAACCATAAAGATTTATCTATGATTGACTCTCAGGGTAATGAGCTTTACTCTCAAAAATATTCAGTAGATATTTTGTCAGTCCTATCTACTGATGAAAATTGGAATATATTTCAATTTTATTCTGAGGATACTATTTTGTTTTGGGATTTGGATAAAAAACAAAATAACAAAAAGATTTTTCAAAAAAATACTTATTGGCATGTAACTAACATTAACGAAGAAAAGCACTTTTTTTGAATAAATGAATTAAATGTGGTAACTATTTACAACCAAAATGGAATTGCGATTAGGCAATGGAATCTTCCAAAAGATCAAAAATTTTTTCAATTTTGCAGTGAGTTCGAAATGTTTGTTAGCCGTGGTAATTCTGAAAGGGGTTTTACTGTTTGGGACTTTTCGGGGAACACATTGCTAGAAGATTCTGAAATACCGTTTCATTATTTTAATACAAAATCATCTGAGAACCAAAATTATATTGCTATAAATGTAACTGAATCTAAAAAAATTGTTTTGTTAGATATCGGACAACGAAAATTAATCAACATTTCATATCCGGATAATGTAGAAGATTTCGGTTATTTTATAACCAATCAAAGAGAGGTAATTCTTTCTTATCCGGGAAAGATTTATTTTTTAGATAAAAATGGATTTAGTCAAAAAGAAATAAAACTGAATACTGATTCCTATTTTAGTATAAAGGCACATTGTTATCAACGCCAGATATTAGTCTTTACTATGGAGGAAAATTTTTATGTTCTTGATATATTAGCTAAAAAATCTACAATGTTAGCTCATTATACTGAATTAAATTCAAGATTTATATTTACGAAAGACGAACAACATCTCGTAACATCAACTAAAGATGGTATTGTTCATATATGGGATATTTCTTCTATTCAAAATCCGTTTGTAAAAAGTAAATTTAAATCAAATGGCTCATGGGATTGCTATCCTAAAGAATTCATGGTAAATGAAACTTTGTTGCTCGTTAGAACTATTTCAAATAATCAAATCTGGGATTGGAAAAAGCCAAAGCTTGTTTTAACATTTGTTTTGTTGAGAGGAGAATCAGCAATTGCCTACACTCCGGATGGTTTCTATGAAATCTTTGACGAGGAAGCTTTGAATTACTTTGACTTTAGATCTAAGGAATACGAATCAGGATTTCTTCCCGAAGAAGAGAAACTTAAATTTCATAAACCAGGTTTACTCCGATCTATTTATGAAGAGTATTCACAGAATTAAAAAAATCTCTACTATTTTATTTTTTCCATTGAGAATGAAAAATTTCTACTTTGCAATAATTAGGAATAGTTTATATTTGAAATCTAAGACTGAGCTTGTTAAAAAATTATGCTTCTAGAAGATTCAACAATCGAAATAGTTTGTGCCTTTCTTGCTAAAACGGAAACCCAAAAAGCAAGTGTGTTTGGTTCTTATGCGCGTGGAGATGCAGAAGAGACTAGTGACCTAGACTTGTTAGTCGAGTTTGAGCCTTCCATAAGTCTAATCACTTTTGTAAGATATAAACGAGAACTTGAAAAACTTCTCGGTAAAAAAGTTGATCTTTTAACACCGGCTTCTATCTCTCCCTATATTCTTCCTTCTATCCAAAAGGATTTAAAAATCATCTATGAAAGAAAGTGATTCAATTCGATTGAAACATATTTTAGATGCGATAGGCGAAATTGAATCTTTTACAAAAGATATAACCTTGTCTAAATTTCAAGAGCATAGGTTAATTCGAAATGCAACTGTTAGAAGTTTTGAAATCATTGGAGAAGCTGTGGCAGCCTTATCCGACGATCTACGATTAGATGATAAACACTTTCCCTGGCAGGATTGGAAAGATTTTCGAAATGTATTGATTCATCAATACTTTGGAATTGATTTTCAAATGGTCTATAATTCTGTTCAAAACGATTTACCCGTTTTAAAGAAAGAAGTTCTTCGTTTATTAGAATAGATTCTTATCTTTTTATTTAAAAAGAAATCCATTTACAAAATAGAAATTATGTTATAGCTGCAAAAAAATAGGATTAAGTTTATCACTCGTTATTACCAATGTTATTTTTTCCTTCTTGAGACCCCCGACAGAAAATTTCGGGGGTGACAGATGGAATACCGAAATAAAACCTCCGAAAACAAAAACCTATCTGTGTTTAAACTCATTGTTGCTTCCTAAGGGTCGCAACATAACGTGTCCATTCCACCCTTCGCTCCAAGTATTCGCGATCTTCGCCTTCGCCTGGTAATCTTTAAATAGCCGCCTTACATCTCTCACAAAGTCCACCCTTGTGGATATCGCGTGTATGCCTCCAGCAGCGCGGGCATTCGGGATTCGCCGGAAGGGTTACTTCAATCAAGAACTCGTCGTTTTCGGCAGAACTGAGCAGAGTATGTTCGACTGAATTTCCAATTGGTTCAAACTCAACTTGCGAAACCACATAGAACAATTCGAAATCTTCACGGGAAAATAATTTTTCCAAGATAGAAGAATTTTTATAGCTCACAAAAAGTTTTGCTTCGAGAGATTTTCCGATCTTTCCGTTTTGGCGAGCGTTCTCGAGTGCTTTTTGAACGAGTTCTTTTGTTTCGAAAACTTTTTCGAATTTCTTGATTAAGACTTCGTTTTTGTAAGCACTCAAGTCAGGGAATTTTTCTAAGAATACAGAAGTTGTTTTCCCATAACTCTCCCAGACTTCTTCTGCTGTAAAGCTTAGAACTGGTGCAAGTAATACAACTAACGACTCGAGGATAACGGCTAACGCAGTGCAAGAAGAGCGTCTTGTTTTTGAATCTCTTCTATCACAATACATTCTGTCACGGATGATTTCAAAATAATCCTGCGATAATTCACTTACACAAAATTTTAATACCTTTTGGTAAATCTGGTGGAATTGAAATGTTTCGTAAGAATTTTTTAGTTCTTCTGAAAGATTGTAAAGTTGCGCTAAGTAGTATTGGTCTATCTCTTCCATTTCGGGATAAGGAACCGTATCCGCAGGTGTGTGACCTGCAAGATTTCCTAATAGATAACGAAATGTATTTCGAATTTTGCGATACTGCTCGCTTACGTTCTTGATGCTTTCTTTCCCAATCTTAACATCATCTCTAAAATCCTGAGAAGATACCCAGAGACGTAAAATATCAGCCCCATACACATTGATAATATCCGTTGTCGGATTAATGACATTACCCAGCGACTTAGACATGGCATGCCCTTTTTCGTCTAGCACATAACCATGAGTAAGCACAGTTTTATAAGGAGGAATGCCGCGTAACGCCATCGAAGGCCAGAGGCTAGATTGAAACCAACCTCTATGTTGATCCGAACCTTCTAAATAAAGATCAGCAGGAGATTCTCCTTTGAAATCAAGCACTGCAAAATTAGAAACGCCAGAGTCAAACCAAACATCTAAAATATCATTTTCTTTGATTACGTCGGCTACATCCCCGAACGGCAACTTAATATTTGGCGGAAGTAAGTCTTTTGGTTCGCGGGTATACCAGACTTCTATACCTTCTTTTTTTACGATGTCCACAAAGTATTTTACAGTCTCAGGTGTCATAAAGGTTTCACCGTTAGCCAGTCGGAAGGCAGGAATTGGAACTCCCCAGTTTCTTTGTCGTGACAAACACCAATCAGGACGGTTTTCTACCATCGAGCGGATACGGGTAATTCCCCAATCGGGAACCCATTTTACTTTGTCGATTGCTTCGAGAGAGTTTTTGCGTAAATCCTTTTCGTCAATCTTAAAGAACCACTGCGGAGTTGCTCTAAAGATGAGAGGCTTCTTACTTCTCCAACTATGCGGATACTGGTGTTCGAAAGTCGAGTAATGAACTAACGCATTTTTTTCTTTCAATAGCTCTACAATCTTTGGATTTGCTTCAAAGACTTGAGTTCCTTCCATGAGCGCAAACTCATGAGTATACTTTCCGCGATCATCGACAGGGCTATATGGTTCAAGTCCAGCGGCGATTCCCACTCTATAGTCATCCGTCCCATGACCGGGTGCTGTATGAACACAACCAGTTCCTGCTTCTAAGGTAACGTGATTTCCAAAAAGCGGAATAGAAACTCTGTCGATAAATGGATGTTGGAATTTTAGTTTAGATAATTCATCCGAAGAAATGGATTTTACTTTTTCTAATTTAATTTCACATTTAGCTTCGACGGATTCTTTAAGTCCATCGGCTAATATAAGTTTGCCATGAGATTCAGAGGAATACACAGAGTATTCAATGTCTTTGTTAAAACAAATTGCTAAGTTCGCAGGAAGAGTCCAAGGAGTAGTTGTCCAGATGAGGCAACTTGTATTAGCCTCTCCAACCACTGGAAATTTTACATAGATAGACGGAGAAGTATGGTTCGCATACTCTATCTCAGCCTCAGCGTGTGCAGTCCCAAGCGCAATACACCAATATACCGGCTTTTTGCCTTTGTAAACATAGCCGTTGCTAAATAAATCTCCAAATACTTCGATGATCTTTGCTTCGTAGTCTGGACTCATCGTGAGATATTTTCTATCTTCATCAAAAAAACATAAAAAGCGGCTTAAGTCTTCGCTTTGTTTGCCCACGTATTCATTTGCATACTCACGGCATTTTTTTCTAAGCTCTGTTGGACTTGTATTTGGCGCGTCCTTTCCTAGATTTTTTAAAACCTGCACTTCAATCGGAAGACCATGGCAATCCCAGCCGGGAATAATATCTGTATGAAAGCCAGCAAGATGTTTTGATTTTACTATAATGTCTTTTAGAATTTTGTTTAAGGAATGCCCCACATGGAAATTTCCATTCGCATACGGTGGTCCATCATGCAGCACATAGCTCTTAGCCACATCGCGGGATTCCCGCATCTTGGTAAAAAGTTTTTCCTTCTTCCACTTTGCGATAGTCGCAGGCTCTCTTTTCGAAAGATCTGCTTTCATCGGCAATTCAGTGGTCGGCAAAATGACTGTTTTTGAGTAAGGATTCTCTTGTTTCTTATCTTCTTTCATACACCTGTCATTTTTTTAAAATAGGGAAATATTTCTATTGGAAAAATATTTGAAGATTACCAGGCGAAGGCGAAGGTCGCGAATACTTGGAGCGAAGGGTGGAATGAACACGGATTGACACGGATAGAGGATTTGATATGTTTATTATATCTTAATGCTGCTAACTAAAGAGATTTTGTTTAACTGTCACCTCGAACAGCTTTATCGTGAGAGGTCTATCTTGCTTAATACTACCTCTGCATTGTCAGTCAGGTTAGTTTTCTCTCTCTTTCATTATTTTCACGAATTCTTTTTGGAATTCTTTTAGGTCTGGTTCGTAGACATCGGTGGGTATACTATCAGAGAAAATAGAATTGTTATCTGATTTCCAAAAAATCCAAGAAGCTGCCATATAGAACGTATACTCATTCTTGAATTCTACGCTTTTCAGTAAGCTTAAATTTTTATCGAAGATCCAGAAGTTTGATTTTATTTCATCATCGCCAATGAAAGGAAAAAGCCCAAGGGTAAATATAAAAGGAAAGAAGGTAAGAATGGTCTCTGGACCAGGATCGTAATTTCGAGGAGCGTGAAAACCAATTACCCAATAATCGAAATCGTTTTCCTTTAAGTAAATTTTATTTTTATCTGAAAAATCAAGTAACTCTAAAACTTCTCTATGGCCTAAATGCTTCGTCTTTTCCAAATACGTTTTTAAAAAGATTCGTAAATTGTTTTCTGAAATTGATTTATCTGGTTTTAATACGTTAGAGTCTTTTACAGGTTTTGAAAATTTTAAATAATGGTTTGTTGTTCTATCGGCGGATAATCTTTGATCTTTTATATGCCTACCTATTACTGTAACAAAGTGGCTTGGATTCATTGATATTTGATCTGAATCGTTCTCTTTCTCATAAATGAACTGTAAAGCTTTTACGAGATGTTTACTCATGAACTGTGGATTATTATAACAGCATCCATTGCCGATTGTATAAAACGGATGAAACCCAACGACTCCAATCTTCTTACTTTTTAAAATATTTTCCTCTTCTTGGGTTAAATTATACTTAGCCGCATCTCGAACGAAGTAGTGTCTACAGTTGTTTATTGTTAGAATCAAAAAGATTATTTGGATTAGTCTCATTGATTTAATTTCGCAAGAAAATTCTATTTTGTCAATAGGCAATTACCCTGATTAGGGAAATTACCTATTTTGATTTATAAAAATACAAACTCCTATCTTTCCGAAAACGATATTCCTATTGGTCTATAAAATCGATCCAGGTTAATCTCAATTAGCTGCTTTTGGATTGGGGCATCTTTATTTTGGAAAAGAAGTTTGTATTCCTGTTGTTTTAAAAATTCTCCCATGACTCCATATTCTTCTTTTAGCAGAGTGTATTTTTCTTTTTTATTTAGATAGAAATTTTTGGCTAAATCAAATTGTTTTTGAATTTCTTTTTTTTGAATTTCTGGCATATTTGCAATTCTTTCATTTAGCCTGATTTCTAGATTTTCTATTTCCTTTGTTCCAGGAATCGGGCTTTTGGTAGTACTTTGAATAATCGAAATTAAACTCTGTCGGTATTTTTCTTGAAATAGAAAAAATTCTGAATCATAAATTACTTTGGAATTCATTTGAAATTTATTTTCCCTATTAGAATAATCTGCAAAGAAGAATGGATTTTTTGATTTATCATACATAAATATTTTTTTTCTCAGAAAAGAATTATTCGTCTTATCCGCACCATTTGCAGTTGTCTCAGAAATTACGTTTCCGAAGTCATCGTATTCTAATTCAAGCGTAGCTTCAGTTCCACGTATCTCTTTTCCATTCTCAAATGTTTTTGCGGAAAGAAATTTTCTTCTTCCTGATTTGTCGTATTCATTTTTATAAATACTTTTTCTAATTTCTTTTCCATCTTTAAAATCCTTCACTGTGTCTAAGGTTAAATTTCCATTCTGGTCGTAGATTTTTTCTGCCTCGGCTTCCTTGATTCCTTTCGAAAAGGATTTTGCGAAAATTAAATTTCCTTGAGAATCATATTTAAATTCTGTCCGATAACTTTCGCTTTTGATTCCCATTTGAAGGTAATACATAGTCCCTTTTAATATATTATTATTTTGATCGTATTCAATATTTTCTTCTGTGTCAAAATTTTCTATGCCTTCTCTTTCAATGTCTATAAAGGCAGACTTAATCGATTGATAGATTGATTTAAAAGGATTTGTTTTTTTAGAAAGGTTTTTCTTTGTTATATGTTTAATCATATTTCCTTTTGCATCATACTCATAGGAATCTTTTTCTTCTAAAATTTCCTTACCATCTTCGATCTTATAATATGAGTTTAATAGCTTTAAACCTTTATCATTAAACTCGGATTCAAATCTATCTATTGGTTCTTCTTTTTTATTTTGTATTAAATAACTATTTCCCTTTTTTGTTTTTTTGTCAGGGCTATAAGTATAAATAGTTTTAATGGATTTTCCATTTCGTACAAATAAACTTAGAATAAGTCTACCTTCCGAATCATAAACTTTTGTATCTTTTATATTATTTGCTTCGAGGTAAATATTATTTAGCCCGTAGAATTCTTTTAGTTTTTCTTCCTGGTTTTTCCCATCATACCAAATTTTTATTTTATGAATCCCTTTTTTATCAACTATAGGATTCCCATTGAAATCAAAATGGGTAATTTCAGAAGCGCAATCAAAGTCTTTTAATTCTTTCCCCGCTAGACGCCTTGTTTTTAAGCATTCCTGGTTATAAGCATATTTGTAAGAATGAACACGGTTTTCATCAGAGATAGGATGATGCTTGTTATCCGTAGTTAGTTCCCCGAAGTGCTTTTTATTGACTATGTTTCCATTCTCGTCATGGGCAAATGTGAAGTAGGCGACACCATTCTCTATCCATTTACGGTTATCATTTAAATACTTTTCTTCTCGGATACGATTTCCTTTTTCATCGAATTGGAAAAGGTATTTTGAGAATCCGCCTGCATTTGCTACCGGCTTATTATTCTTATCCGTAAATTCTGTTTTTTCGATACAGGCTTTATATCCTTCTCGCATCCAGGTTTGTATTGCTTTTTTTTTATCTAATGCTTCCTGTAAAGTCTTTGTCTTTTTATTTTTTAAACAGTTTTCATTATAAGAAAAAACGATTTGGGAAATTCCAAACTTGTCGTTTGTAATTTGTAGGGAAGCATCTTCGTTGATTATTGTTGTATTGTAATTGTCTGTATTGTATTTGTATTCAATCTTTGCGACACCGTTTTCATTTAGAATTGGTTTCTTATCTCTATCAAACCAGGATTCTGATTTTATTGAACCGTTTTCATCCTGTTCTATTTCATGTAGTGCATATCCATTTCGCAGGGCAGGCTTACCGGAAGAATCAAAGTATTCTTCTTTAGTGATCTTACCAAAACTACGCTTAATAGTCGTTATTCCTTGAATTTTTACCTTTGTTCCTTTCGAGTCAAAGTATTCTTCTTCAAGAATTCTTCCCTCTTTATCAAAGACTTTTCTTTCATACTGAATATTCTTTCTTTCATTATCGAGCCTGTCTAAATCGGTTACTCTGTATAATCCGCGATATTCAAACTTGAAGTCTTTTTCTTCGGTTTCCATTTTACCCAATTTATAAGTAAAGAGTTCTTTATTTTCCAGGTTGTATTGCGTTGCTTTATAACTTTCTGTCGAGAAAGTATTTGGATTTCTAGTTATGTCATAGGTCAGTCTATAAACTCCTTCAAGACTTTCGGGATAATACTTGTTAGTCCTTCCATCTCTTACAAAGAAACGTAATTCTTTTCGATTCCAGTCTTTGCTATACCTAAGTTTTGAAAATACGTTTCGGTTTTCGAGTGTATCGTAGTATCCAAACTGTTCTATTTGGACTTCCATTTTATTTTGAAATTTCTCCTCTAGAAATTGAGGTCTTCCGTAGGTTAATAAAAAGTCGCCGCGAAATCCGCGACTATTAGTTAATAGGTAATTTTTTTGTCTTCGTTTTTTAGGATTTTTTTTTGCGTATTCTTCGAACTTCGAATCAATGTATTCCTTTGCCATATCTACCGTGATATACTCAACAGCGTTTTCGTTTTGTATGCCGCCGGAAATTCCTTCTCTTAAAAAAAAGCTAAAGATTCCACTTTCTAATTTTTTATCCTCAAAAGAAGAGTCTCCTGGTGCAGCCCCGATTAACATTACTACGCCTTCAGCGTCATTTACTTCTTTTGATACAGATTCTTTAAACTCTGAATGAAATTCTTTTTTTAAAATTTCTTTAGTTGGCTCATTTGTTTCTTTCGGATTCGAAATATTTTTTGACTTGGAAAGATTTTTCTCGGTGTTAGCATTACTGGATACTTTTTCACTCTCTGGATCCGGTAAGTCCGAGCGACAGGCATCAAATAAAAAAACGAGGTTAACAGTTCTTAGCTCTTCTTTGTTTGTATGGTTTGCCAGTTCTAAGATTGAGATTCCATTTTTCGGTTTAAATTTGTCTCCTTCTTGAATTAAATCAGTGTCTCTCGCTGCTAGAGAATTTTCTTTATCTTCTTTGCCATCGGAAATAAAACCATGTCCAGAAAAATACATAAGGAGTAAATCAGGCTTTTCCGCGACCAGGTCTTTAAAAGTATCTTCAATATTTTTTTTAGTCGGTAAAAAATTTTTCTCAGGAAATTTACTTGAATAGGTTTTTGTTTTTTTATCTCTTTCGGAAACTACTTTTCCTTTGTCTGTGAGTTTTATAATTTTATCATAATATCCAACCTGCAAGAAAAGTGCTTCTAATTTTTCTGCGTCGGAGACCGCGTATTTTAAGGTAGAAGTATTTTCGTAGAAGTTTACCCCAACAATAAAGGCGATTCTTTTTTTTTCAAACCAGGCTTTGGGTTTTTCTTCTGTAGGTTGAAGAGGTTTTAGAAAACAAATTAGTAAGACAATTAAAATCCATTTAGATTGCATAGGTGCAAATTTTCATTGCCTCTTAAAAAAATGCAATCAAAAACAGGTAACGGTTAATAAAATAGGGGGATTATTTGTATTAACCGTTGGTAGCTAACGGAGATTTTTTTATCTATAAATCTACGGGTAGATTAAATAATTTCTCTACTTTTTGAATGAATTGAAATTCTTCAGAATCAACGCTATCAGCGCTTGCGATTTTTCGCAGGTTTTCCACTAATTGTTTTTTCATTTTATCATCAAGACCCTGGATTGCAGTTAGAATTTTTTCTTCCGTTGTTTCTTCTTCTCCGAGATTTACAACCTCTTCAAATTCTTTGTCTGTAAACCCCTGCTTCTTTAAAATTTCCTGGGATACACTTAATTCTTCTGAAGTTAAATCTTCATCTAACTCTACGATTTCAATGCATGCGGCTATAAAGCCTTGTCGTGGTGTCATTGTCTTTTTCCTCTAACGCCAATTATACCACCGAAACTTTAAAACGCAATACAAAACCAACTTAACCTGACTAAATGCTATGAACGTGTTTGAAAATTCTTATAGACTTGCCACTTATAGTAAATATCTTGTTGTCTATGAAATCACTATATTTCTTTCTATTTAGTTTTTTATTTTCCTATTCTGTATTTTCACAAGACAAAACTCGTGAGACTATTTTAGAGCCTAATAAATTTGAAACTCCTAGAGAAACCTATATTGTTTTTAACAAGGCAATGAATGATTATAAAAAAGGTTTAGAGTCAAAGGATTCAAAATTAATCGCAGAATTAGATACTGCAGTTCGATGTTTGAGTTTAGATGGAATTCCTTATGGGCTTCGAACAGAAAAGGGAAGAGAAGTTGCCATATTATTAAAAGAAGTAATGGATCGAATTGCAATCATAGACCCACTCACCATTCCTGAAAAAAATGATGATCCGAATATTCCACTTACAAAATGGACTTTTGAAAAAACAGAAATTTATATGACCAAAGTCGAAGGTGGAGAGAGAGCAAATGAGTTTTTATTTTCTCGCGATACAGTGTCCCGCGCTTTAGAATTTTATACAAAGACTAAACATTTATCCTATCTTCCTGAGAGCGGACATGGAGCTGGATACAAAGATCCCTGGTCGGAGAATTTGCCCGGCTGGATGAAGTTTAAAATTTCTTCTCTTTATGTTTGGCAGATAGTTGGTATTATCCTCTCTTTTTTCCTGGGCTCAATCGTAAAAGGACTTACTAAAATAATTTCTCATTTTTTGACACGAATTTTAAATAGAGTTCCCGAGGGGAAAATTAATTGGAAAGAAAAAATTCTTACCTTTTGCGATAAACCTCTTTCGTATATCGTTACAATTGGATTCTGGTATGTATGCCTAGATTTTTTAGACATAGAAGGAAATGTATATAAAGTTTTAAATGTTATTCTACAGGTATTTTTAAGTGTAAACATAATTCGATTGTTTTATGATTTAATGAAGGCGTTTACAGAATACATTGAAGTAGTTGCTAAGCAAAATAAAAATGATTTTCTTGTAGATGCACAAATTATTCCACTAGCTTCTAGAACTGCGCGGATATTAGTTGTTATTCTCGGTTCTCTTTTAGCCCTACAAAATCTAGGTGTAAATGTAATGTCGGTTCTTGCGGGACTTGGTGTAGGGGGTCTCGCACTCGCACTTGCTGCCAAAGATACTGCTGCAAATTTATTTGGATCTATAATGATTTTTCTAGATAGACCTTTTAAAATTGGAGACACAGTCATAGTCGGAGGCATTGAAGGCGATGTAGAAGAAATTGGATTTAGATGCACGAGGATTAGAACTTTTTATGATTCGGTGGTTTCGATTCCCAATTCTGAAGTTGCCAACTCTAAAATAGATAATATGGGGCTAAGACGGTATAGGCGCACAAATACAACGCTTGGTCTTACCTACGACACTCCCCCCGAGAAAATAGAAGCATTTTTAGAGGGGATCAAATATATACTTCGAAAGAATGAACTAGTAGTTCAAGATAGAATTCATGTAATCTTTAAAGGCTTTGGAAATTCTAGTTTAGATATTCTTTTAAATTATTTTGCAACTGTAACAGAGTGGGGGCAAGACATGATTTTGCGCCAGAATATTTACCTAGAAATTATTACTCTTGCAAAAGAATTAAATATTGCATTTGCATTTCCGACACAGACTTTACATGTCGAAACCGTTGCGGGGCAAACACCTATTAAGCGGGATCATTCTGAGACTACTGAAACCTTAAAACAAAAAGCAAAAGATTTTGTGAAAGGTGGGAAGTTATCTCGACCAAACGGATTTGGAATCTTTATTCATCCGAGTCGTGAACATAAACAAACAGATGTGGGAGTAGAAAAAGACGAGATTGGATAGAACTAGAAAATTTTTTCTAGCTCTATACTAAATCCAGCGAGTAATTTTGATTTTGCTGTCTCGGATTTTGTAAGGTCAGAGATTACTGCAAATTTGCCGCTTATGTTTTCGTAAATCTCAATTGTTTTGTCTTTGGGGTCAACAAGCCAGTATTCTTTAACTCCAAATTTTTCGTAAACAGATTTTTTATATTTTGCGTCATAATAACCAGTTGAGGGAGAAAGAATTTCGATTACTAAATCGGGTGCACCTTCTATTTTTTTTTCCTTTAATTTGTCTAAATTATCATTATGTAAAAAAAGAATATCGGGTTGATAGGTTTCAGTCTTAGAAAAGTAAACATCAGTAGGTGCGATATAAACTTTGCCTAACTTATTTTGTCTTACGAATATTGATAAATAAAAATTTAGATTTTGTAGAATTTCTTGGTGGTATGGTGTTGGTGAAGTCATTTCGATTATTTCTCCTCCTATGAGTTGATATTTCCCCCCCTCAGGAGTTTTGCAATAATCCTCATAAGTTGCTTGCGGCTTTTCAGAGATGAAATCAAAGACAATCATGGTTACATTTTCGTTAGATTAAATTTAGAAGTCAAGAAGATTCTAAAATGCTTTTTTACCGCTTAGAGGGCAATGTAATTAAGATACGAGTTTTACCTAGTCACCTCGAACATCTTTCTTGTCCTCCCTTCGCTTGGTCGCGAACCGGCGCCTTCGCAAATGCTACGAAGAGCGTTCGAAATGACTGTGTAAATCCATTTTTATTGTTCTGTTATCGGTGTTAATCGGTGGAATTCTTAAAACGGTTTTAGCCTTTTAAATATAAACTCTGGTATTAAGCGGATAATAAGCATAATCCATCGCCATTGCCAGAGTATATAGACTTCATCTTTTTTTGCGAGTCCGGCTTTTACTATTTTTTCAGCTGCTACTTCTGGTTTGGCTGTATTGAGTGGCATTAACTTATGTCCTGCTGACATTTTTGTATAGACTGGTCCGAGTAAAATTGTGGTAACAGAAACTTTATCTTTATAAAGTCTATTTCGTAGTCCGGAAAGATATGTAGTTAATCCTGCTTTGGCGCTTCCATAAAGAAAGTTCATTTGTCTTCCACGAATTCCTGCTACAGAGCTTATGGCAATAATAGAGCCAGATTTTCTTTTTTGAAATTCGGCAGCGACAATATTTAGAAAAGAAACTGCTCCGATATAATTTATACTCATTGTCTTGTAAGCTTCACCAAAATCTGAGAGTGCTTTTTCCTGGTCTTTGTAATATCCGAAGCAACAAACAACGATATCTGGAAATTCTGGAAAGGATTTTAGAAAAGTAGGATGTATGCTATAATCTGTAATATCAAATTGAAAGTTTTGAACTTTTACATTGTGTTTTTTAATTACATTTTCAGAAATTGGCTTGAGAAGATTAATATCAGTAGAAGTGAGTAATAGCTCGTAGCCTCTTCTAGCAAAACCTTCTACGATATGCTTTCCAATGTCAGAACTAGCGGCTACGATTAATACTTTTTTAGGTTTGTTCATTGGCAAAGTTTATGGTCGTTGGTTTACTTTGTCCATTTCAGCCTGAATTTCTTTAACTGCATGCTCGGCTAAAAAATTGATTCTACAAGTTTCTAAAAGTAAATCTTGTTTATTCCAAATGAGACCAAAACCGCCAATCACAAATTTTAATCGAATCCAGGGAGTCCAATCAATTCCAGGCTCTTTGATTGCGTTTACAAAAATATTTCCTGTTTCTACGCTGATTACTTTAATATTAAAAGTGTTTAGACAATAGTCGATGTTTTTACCTTCAATCGTTAGTTGCTCTCCCTTACCGATTACAATTGCATCGACTCCTAAAATTTTCCCCATTTGTGCAGCAGTTGATTCATCTATGATACCGGTTCGTGAAAGACTTTGTTCTCCGATAACTTTGCTGATTACAAGTTTATCTCTCTCGATTACATTAAGATTTGTAGTTTTTAAGAATTGATGTGCAATAATATCTGCAAATTCTTGCTCCTTGGGATCTTTGCTACTCATCTCAAAATTCATGATAGCAATTTTTTTCATTGATTTGAGGAGCTGTCGATTGCCAGTCACCGCAACATCAATGGAAGAACAGGAACTAAGAAGGGAAAAAATAAACAGGGTTACAAAAATTTTAAAAGTAGAATTCATATCGTCTAGTCTTAAAAATAATCATTTTTAGTAAATAGATTTTTTACGGTAGTTCGGCGCTACCCCAAATTTTATAGATAAGATTTTTTATCTAAAATGACTAGATTGCGACCTGCAGATTTAGCGGCATACAGTGCTTTGTCGGCGCGAGTCATTAATTCAAATTCTGATTCATCTGGATGAAAGGAAGCAACACCGATACTGGTTGTTACATATACGAGCTCATTGCTTACTTCTATTGGTTGATTTGCTAAATTTGCCCTTATCCGCTCAAGGGGTAGAAATGCTTCATCAATTGTGCAGTTAGGAAAAAGAATTGCAAACTCTTCTCCGCCCATTCTCACAATTGAATCACTGGATCTACAATTTTCGTTCATGATTTCGGTTATTGCTATTAGGACTTTATCTCCGGAATGATGACCATGCCTATCGTTGATTGCTTTAAAATGGTCTAAGTCGAGAAGTGCAAGTGTATAAATTTTACCTGTTTGCATTGCTCTCAGGTGCTCTTTTTTTAGTATTGGTAAAAAGGCTCTTCGATTGATTAGTCCTGTAAGTGGGTCATGCTCGGCTGCAATTTGCCAGAATTTACTAGATGACTCGGTAATTAACAATTGCTGGTTTTGCAATGCGATTCCCAATATAGTTAGTGACCCAGAAAAAACAAATGCAATGAGTCTAAAATTAGTTTCAATTTGATTTGTAGTAATAAAAGGACCCAAGTTTAAAGCAGTTGCTATAACGATACTTATAAAACTCAGACCGCTTATGATCACTACTCCGGCGATTCGAACGTTAAACGATAGAACTAATATAAAGGGGAGAATAAAAAAAACTAAAGCAGGTAAAATGGTAAATCCAAGCGATAGGAGAAAGGAGATAGCAAGTAAAATCCCTGCTATCCATTTAATTTCGTTTTTTGTGATAGAAATCCCATTCAGCCAGCTTTGATAGATTGGATACAAAAGAAGAATTCCCATACTATCTGCAAAAACAAGCATGCGGATAAATGGTATTATCCTTTCCAGAGGAAGAAATTCTCCAATGTAAAGATTAATCGCCATGATTAAGCTTGTTATATTCGTAGTCACGAGACAAACCCAAAAACCAAATGGGAGCAAATCTTGAGTATGCCGCAAGCCATTTGGTAAAAATCTCTTCATGAATCTCGCAGAAACAAAACCAGCAAGGGCATCGGCGAAAGAGCCAATTGCTGTATGAAAGAGTGGATTATTCCCTGGACTCGCAAGCATACCCGGATAATTAGATGCAAAGCTTGCAATAAAAATAAATGGAAAAGCAATGCAGCCCCATCTATGACATATGAGAAGTGCAATGCCCGATGGAAGCCAGAGCAAAGTAATATTGCCAGGCTCCAAAGAAAAAAAAGCCATTCCAAATCGGGCTAATACATAATACAATAATCCGAGAGCGGATAACGAAATAATATCCGCTATTTTTATTTTCATATATTAACTCAGATGAAAAAAATTTTAAAAAAAATAGAATTAGTCAATCAGTCCTAATTCAAATGCAAATTTTATCATGGCTCTTGCTGCTGCTTCTTTTGGAAATGGATGGTCTAAATGTGCAGATCCAAATCTCATATTTTTGGGAAATGGACTATACGATAAATCCCAGTGATGACCATGAAACATTGCCAAATCAGTCGCCATCGGCGAAGCAATCTTAGCCCCATTTTGAGTTACTTGCATATCGTTATTGGCATCGTATTTATTTAATTCCATAACTCCTTGCATTTGAAAGTAAGGAACTTCGGTAACTGTTGTTGAGCCGCTGATATTAAAAATAGGGATATTCATTTTATCAATTTCTTTTAGATGCTTTTGAAGAAATGCCTGTCTATATGTTGTTGTGATGGACTCAACTGCATCTTTGATATGGTATTCGTCCAGTCTTCTAACTTTGTCTCCGAGATTAATCATCGGGTTTACAACTTTAATTATTTCGGTAAGATTTTTAAGAGCAGCCATATCTGCATTTTTAATCGATGCATAGATATTATCGGCTAATGGCGAACCACCGGGAGCTCCTGCCCAATTAAAGATACAACGAATTCTATCTTTTAGTTCTGGCATTGCAATGAGTGCAGTTAAGAGATCGGGCATTCCTTTGCTGTAGCAGATAACAAAGATATCCTTTGGAGCTTTACCTTTAGTAATTACTTTTGCATTTGCATCAAGACCGATTCCTTTTTCGACAGCATTTCGGATATCGTTGACGTTAGCCTCACATCCCCTCATTGGGTGAGAATCAGATTGTAGAATTCTTACTTTATACTTTTTTTCGATAGCAGGGAAGGCCTCTTGGAATGCCATCACAGGAAGTAGACCTGTAAGAAGTCCCGGGCAAAAAAGTAGGGTCGTATTTTTTAAAACAGGATTACGTGCTTGCGGATAATCAATATTCCACTCAGCCGGACCGTCTTGACGTATAAATCTTTCATACACTTTTTGTTTTGCAGGGCGAGTGTCTTTTCCGAAAAGTGGTTTTTCGGTAGCAGCTTTCATTGCTATTGGATCTTCAATGGCTTCGTTTATAAAAATATTGCGAAATCTTTTTGCGCAAAATTCTTTTACTTCTGGATCTGTAAATGCTCTTGGTCCTTTTTGAATTTTAGCAAGAACTTTGTTTAAAGCAGTGGAAAATTGGTGCTCGGTATTTATTTCAGAGGGTTTAGTCATACTTCATCATTTAGGAAAATGGTTTTTTTTGTCATGCAAGAAATTTAAATTTATAAATAAATATTCGAAAGATGGAAGAATAATTTTACCACCGATGATTTTCACGGTCATTTCGAACCTACGTAGGTGTCGGATTTGCGACTAAGCAAATGGGTGGACACATCAGTTTGTGCGATGTGTGAGAAATCTATTTTGCAAACATAGTATTAGGTTAATCTTATACTATCTTTGCAAAATAGACATCTCACGATAAAGCAGTTCGATGTGACTGTGACCGCTTAAATCTTTCCTGACCAATCACAATCTATTATCCGTGTTCAGTCCCCCCTTCGCTCCAAGTATTCGCGACCTACGCCTTCGCCTGTCCATCTGTGGTATTCTTTTTTATCCAGCCTTTGGATAAGAGTCTAGCTCGGCTAAAGATTTTTGGATGTCTCCGTCGGATAACGCATGGTAGTAAATTTTCCAGCGAAGTAATCGTCGTAAGAGCTAAGATCCATATAGCCATGTCCACAAAGATTAAAAAGGATTGTTCTCAAAAAAGTTTATTACTAACGGGTTTTTTGAAAATTAGAATTTCGCTGGGTCTTTTATCAGGATTGAATTTTTTCTTTTACCTTTAATTCAATTCTTCTTTCAGGAAATTTCAAATAACTTTCCATTAATCTAAAAAAATACCCGGCATCCAAACCGAATCTCTCCGGCAAAATGAGAATATGCGCACCGGTCATTGATAGACTCCAACTGATTTTGGAATAGATTGCTTTCACGGTTTTATCTCTTCTTCCTTTGTTGACATAGAGATAACGCGTAGTATCCTCTGGGTTGATTAATTGAATAAAAATTGCCATATTGCTATGCCACTCATCGGAAGAAAATTGCATGATATTATCCCAGCGGATAATATAAGAATAGTTTTTATAACCCATTCTTATTCCATCAAACTCAAATACAATGTATTCCTTTGCTAAAAGTCCAAATAATACTCCAAAAAAAACAAAAATCCCGATGAAAGCCATGATAGAAGTGACAATTGTAAAAATTAAGCTTAGTCTAACGAAATAAGCAAGAAAGCTTCCGAGGAAAAATAAAATAATTGAGATAGCATAATATTTATTTTTATCGATGTGGAATTTTCGATTTGGTTCAACAGAAATCGAATTAATATTCTCTTTTAATTGTTTTTCGAATACTTTTTTTCTCCAGGCAAAATAAGAAAAGGTAATAAAGGCTAATCCAAATAAGCCGAGACATCCAAAGCCTAGATTCTTTTCATCTGCATTTTTTCCATTGATTGCAATGAATCCACCCATAAGACTGAATGCAAATGATATGAGTAGAAGTAAAGCAGTTTGAAAGTTCATAAATCTTCCTTCATTCTCACTTTAAATTTTTCTAGTATTTTTTTTTCTTCCTCTGTCTGCGGAAATAAATAAGAGCCAATGATTCCGCTAATAAAAATAATTGGAATTCCATACGCAGCCCAAAACCAGGTATAGCCCCCATCTTCGCCCAGATACAGGTAGCATCCAATTCCCCAGGCAAGACCTAAACTGATACTGATAATTGCTCCCCTTCGAGAAGCTTTCTCCCAATAAAATCCAGCAAGCAAAGAAAAGGAAAGTGCGGCTATTGGGATGTTTGCGAGAATCAGTTTGTTTAAAATCTTATCTACAAAAATATTTCCCAAAATCCAGGAAATAACTGCAAAGGCAAAATAGATTTTCATGCTTCCCACGTAATCTTTTCCGAGCTTAGGATTCTTTGCGGATAATAGATAGTCGCCCACAAGCATAGTAGTTAGCGCACTCCAAATTCCAGAAAGAGTAGTAGCAGCCGCTGCAAATAAGACTGCAAATGCAACTGCTTTTAATCCCGATGGAAAATAGGAGTTGATAATATAAGGAATTCCTTCTTCGGGGTTAATTCCGATTACCCCGTTAATTCGTAAATAAGCAAGAGCCATTATAGGAAAAGCATAAAGTATAAAGATAATTATACTCGAAATTCCAACTGCCATAAAAGCTGTCTTTTCAGAAGCAGCGGCAAATATTTTTTGTCCATACCAGGGTGCTGCGATATAAGTAAACATTGTCAGTAGAATTAAAGAAGCAATATAACGAATGGGAAGAGCATTCGAAGTTTCGGGAGGAAATACTTTTACAATTTCTTCAAATCCAGCTCTGGTTTGTGAGTAGGAAAAATAAAAAATCATCGGTATTACAAATACAGTTCCAATAAAACCCATCACATCAGTGGAGATAACAGATACTAGCCCCCCACGTAATGTCATAAATAAAACAACTCCCACAAGAGCTGCACTTACAAAATAAGAATTTATTTCAGGAACAAAAGGTTGAAAGATTAAAGTCATAGACTTTACATAAGTTGCACTAAAACCAATCATTGCGAGAAGTAGAAAAATACTAGCAGTAGTTCCAACTTCATTGCCATACCTAAGCGCAAAGAGTTCAGCAACACTCATTCCATTTAGTTTTTTCCATTTTTTAGAAACAGTAAAAGTATAAAACCCGAGCCCGATTAAAAAGACAAAAGGAAGCGTTAGTCCCCAAATCCCGGTGCTATATCCTGCAGAGGAGAATCCGAGAAGAGTAGATGTATTGAATTCGGTCATTACCAAAGTAGCGACTAATGCAAATAAACCGGTTTTTCTATTTGCGAGTAGATAAGAAGAATCGTCAGAAACTTTTTTAGATTCCCTCAATCCTACAAATATAAAACCCAGAAGAATTAGAATAAATATTGTTAGTTCCATGAAGCGTCCCCTTATTCAAAAGTATCGTGTGTTCCCTTGAAGATTTGATAAAATCTTGGAAGAAACGTAAATAGAATATAAAATTCTATTAAAATAGAAATTAAAAGAAGAGGGGCTAATATATATTGGTTCATTTGCTCCACTCGATAATAATAGCGATCTAAAAGCTCTGGAATTTTTGAAATAATAAAACCGAGTTCATAAAGTCCAATGATAATAAAATTAAGAGCAGTGCCCGCTTTGGCAATTTTATTTGGTTTAACTTTAAATTGAATTTTTTTCCAACCTAATAAAATTGGTATGGCGGATAATTGAAGTAAGTCTCTCGTAAAAACCAGATACACATAAAAAGGCGCAACTGAATTAGCCATAAGTAAATGGGTAAAAAAAGCGATTACTACCAATTTGTCGGCAATCGGATCTAAGAGTGCGCCTAAATCAGAAGTCTGATTTAATTTTCGAGCGAGGTATCCATCAAAAAAATCTGTGTGCAATAAAATGATAATGCAAAAGATCGCAAGACCAAACTGCGATTTTTCAAGAAAATAGATGGATGGTAAAATTAAAAATATTCTAGATAGGGTTAAAATATTGGGGACAAGTAGTAATTGTTTCATGCTAATTATGCAATCTACAAATTTATGTTTTAACTGCAATTCATTTAGTGAAAAATATACTCAAACTTAAAAAGGAATTTCTACAGAGAATGTTATATGAATCATACTTTGGATTGGTCTTTTTGAATTTTACTTGACATGGAAACCATTTGACAGAGATTCGTATTCATATTGCGAAATTTGATTTTTAAAGCTCTGCTAACTTTAATTATAAACTTTTCCATATTATCGCAAAGCTTAATTTACGATTCTGGTTTTTGCTATATGAGAAAGTTTAGACAAGTATGTACCTGTAATCATAATTCTAAAAAAGAAATACACTCAAAAGTCTCTGGGAAATCAGACTGTCATGATGCAAACAAAAAAACGCACATTTGTTCTTGTAAGAAAACCAAAAATCCAAACGAAATTTCCAATTTAATTAAGCAGACTTTTTTTATAGCAAATCTGGAATCTAACTTCTTTATTCATTTAACAAAGTATACAGTTAGTAATTCATCTCCAGTAGTCGATTTATCAGGCTACAAGCTAACACTCATTAAACCGCCGAAACTAAAACACATGTACACTGCATAAGAGCGGTGTACTGGCGATACGGCGAATTTATTGTCATAGTAACGGTTTGAAACCGTTACTTATATCGATAAAACGCCGCCCGCGCTCGCCTTCCTGAATGGAACGAAGAAGCTATTCCATTCATCCAGTTGATCGCTATCGCTCGTTAAACAAAAATACTAATAATTACACGGCATAATATTGTATGCCACAAAAATAATCAGGCTTCTATGCCTGGAAAATTAAAGCGGTAATCATACATTATCCGCAATTATAAGGATATTATAAAATGAAACAACTCACAATTCTTGCAAATATTTTAGCGTTTTTACTTTTTACTTCCTGTGATACAATCACTGGAAAAAAAGATGATAATAAAAATACAAATCTACTGGCAGCGGCTGTAATTGCGAACCAGAGAACCACTTCTACTACTCAAACAATAAATTTCCGTGCCGTCGCTGGAACAGAAACTACCGATGTAAATTGTACTGGAACATTTAAAGGGCATGCTTCTATCCAAGGGGCTAATCTTGATCCAGCCTTCCATATTTCTGAATCTGTAAATTTTCAACTAATAGATTTAAGATTTTATATCTACGATATAAAGCTCGTAAAAGCAGATGGAACAACTTCTGATTTTACATTGACCCCCGATGGAGTCTGGCAATCAAGCAGAGTGGCTCTTTTAGATTTTGAGAATGCTACTGGAACTTGTGTCGGCGGAACTACTGCAACAAACACTACTATTCGTGGAACTTACCCGGCTGGTTCCTATACTGGAATTAAATTTACTGTTGGTGTACCATTTGAGCTCAACCACTTGAATTCCACAACGCAGGCTGCACCTTTAAACAATTCTGCAATGTTTTGGAGCTGGCAATCCGGTTACAAGTTTATGAAGTTTGAATTCAAGATTAACGAAAGCACACCTACTACAAATTATGTTCATATTGGAAGCACTGGTTGTCCTGCTTCCAATGCGACTGGTTCAAACGCTGCATGCACAAATCCAAATCGTCCAACATTTACTGTATCTAAAACATCTGGCACTATCAACTTTGCGTCGGAATCTGTTGCGATTGATGTGAAAGCATTGTTAAACGGAACAAATGCAAATGCTACTGCTAGTGGAGCGGCTATTTCGTGTATGCCAGGAAATACGAATTCGGTTTGTCAAAAAATACTTACAAATATTGGCATTACTTCAGCGACTGGAGAATCATCGGGAACACAAACAACATTTAGTATTAAGTAGTAAATATTTTTTGCGGGGAATCAGGCAGGTTCCCCGCGGATAGAAAGGAGTTTACAAAATGCGAACTATAAATCGTTATTTTCAAATCGTATCTTTTATTCGATTGAATATTCTTCTGGGGATAATGCAAGTTTTACTCAGTACGGGTTGTCAACATATTCCGGGAAAATCAAATTCTGATTCAAACGAAATAAGAAGAAATGGACAGTTATTTTATCTATCTTCAATAATGGGAAGCAAGTCTGCGTATAATTGGGATTTGCCCGCTAGTTTTCCTACTCCAAGAGTTCCTTCGGAAAATCCAATGTCTAATGAAAAAGTTACTTTAGGACGCTTCCTTTTTTATGATAAAAATTTATCCCAAAATCAAACACAATCATGTGCAAGCTGCCACTTGCAAGAATTTGCCTTTACGGACAGGAAGACATTTGGTGTAGGCTCTACAGGTGAAATTCATCCGAGGAATGCTCAGAACCTTGCGAACGTTGCGTATAATACGCGTTTAACCTGGTCGAATAACAAAATGACTTCGCTCGAAGTGCAGGCAAGAGGACCAATGTTTGGAACTTCACCTATAGAACTCGGTCTAACAAATGATACCTACCTTGACAGGCTAAAATCGGATAGCCGCTATAGGACATTATTTTCCAATGCATTTGGAGGTGGAACGGAAAGTATTACGGAGCAAAATATTCGTTTTGCCCTATCTAGTTTTCAGAGAATTTTGATTAGTGGTAAATCAAAGGTAGATAAATATTTGAACTATGGAGATAAATCTGCATTATCTGCATCAGAAATCAGAGGTATTTCTGTTTTTAATGGGGAGACAGCAGAGTGTTTTCATTGTCATGGCGGATTTAATTACACCAATACTGTAAACCATACTGGAATAGTTTTTGAAGAAGTATCTTATATGAGCAACGGGATTATCTCTGATGCAACTTATGCGAGTTTGCCTTCAAATAAAAAGGGATTATATGATGTTACGCTTCTTACAACTGATATTGGAAGATTTAAAGCACCCTCTCTTCGAAACATAGCTCTGACTTATCCATATATGCATGATGGAAGTATAACTTGCACGACTGCAAGTCCAAATGACACTGATGCGTGCTCGACAGAAGCCCTCGGAAAAGTAATCGATCATTATGCGTCAGGTGGGCAATCCCATCAAAATAAAGATGCACAGATTCGTGCTTTTAGTCTAACTCCACAGGAAAGAACAGATTTAATTAATTTCTTAAAAGCACTCACAGATGATGACTTTATTTCTAATTCTAAATTTAGTGATCCATTCAAATGAATTTAATTAAACTTACTCAAAAGAGATTAATGGTAATTATCTCCCTGATCCCATTCCTAACTGGAATCAGTTACTGTACATTTGGCTCGGAAGGAAATAGTCTTACAGATAAAAAAATAATTATAACCAGACTTGCACTTCTTCGTGATTCAATCAAAACGAATGCAAGTTTGCAATTATTATTTTACGATGACCAGGGAGATGATAAGCTAGAGTCTTTTCAACTAAATAGTGCGGTGAATACAGATACTTATACTGTTACACTTAATGATGCGTCTAAAATAGTATTCGATAAAATAGAGTTTTATATTTCTACTACGAGCTCCAGTGTAAATGATTCAAGCGATGAGCATAACCACATATTGCTGCATGAAGCAGATAGCGGGTCAACAGGATCATCTTCTGGATCCATTAAAATTTTTACTACGGCTAATGGTTATTCCACTTCCAATTTTTTTAAAGCAAATGGATCTGATGAATTTGGTTCTTACAGTGGATCAGATATTTTTATCCTTGCAAATTTGCCACAGGGAATTTTACAAAAGGTAACCTTTCATTTTGCATCGATACAATTAGTTGGAAGTTTGAAAAGTTCAACGAAGACAAAAACTTTTACGGTTCAATTTCCATTGAGTGATGTTTCTTTTACAAGGCTTTGCAGTAATACACTTGGTCTTAACCAGTCTTTAAATCTAAAGATAGATATAAAATATTCGGAGCTATTTAAAGATACTACAACCAATGCATATACAACAATAGACAACACAAAAATATTGCGGGCTATTCATGATTTGCCAGACAACAACCCCATTATCAGTAATACACAGAATTCAGGAATTTATAATGAAATTGTAAAGAACTGGAATCTTTCTACTACCATTAAAGAGCATAGGTGTAACAAATGAAATTCAAAAAAAAGCATAGCTTAATTGCGGCTATAGTCTATTATTTACTTAACAGCATTTCTATATATTCTCATCACACTGGTTCTGGGCTTGATACAACACAATTTAATGTTCGCTTTTTAGGACAGGATGCGGATAAAGGCGGTTTTCCTCCAACTTATTTTATCTTAAGTAATGATCATAATCGGGGAGCGCAGGAAAATCGAAATATTAATACCACAAGTGTTTACGGTGAAAGTATTTTTATGAATGGATTATTTACCGTAAACGCTAATTTCAGTTATATTTACTATGATCAAAAAGAACGCTCTGATTTTGCCCGTTACGGAAAGCCATATGTAGGCTCTAAACTATTTCCATTTTATAAAACACAGGCAGAAAATAATTATTTCTTTTTTTTAGAAGGAAGAGTTGGTTTTCCTACAAGTGCAGTAAATCAAAAGTTCATAGATAGTAATTATTGGACAGGACAGGGAAATATAGCTCTTGGATATTTGTTGAAATCAATTTCTATAGTCGGTCGAATTGGTGGTGAAATACCAATTAGCCGCTATACTGGTGATAGAAGTAATGAATATGATGAAGTTCCATATATTCTCAGACCACCACAGGTTTTTAATTACAATCAAATAGATAAAATTGAATTAAAAAAAACTACAAATGCTTCTGGGTTTGTTTCTTACATTGTCAATAATCATATTTCTTTTTTTGCTGGATATCTATATCGGACACCCTTCAATGGAATTCAAAAAGACAGAACCTCGGGAGACAAAGTTCCCCTCATTTTTAGAGAAGTTTCTGGGGGTATAAATTATCGGTTCAATGAAAAATATATGTTAACGGTTACTTACCGTAATCCGTTATATCGCGGAAAAGATTTTCGTCCTTACGAGTCTTCTATAAGCATCGCTTTAGTTTTTAATCTTTAAAATCTGCAAATAATGTTTTAAAGGGAAATTATTTTATGCTAAGACGTTGCATTGATTTGAATCAAGGAGATTAATATTGTTCCATTGACTTAAATCATAAATTGATTTTTTGGAAAATAAGAATCATTCTTGACAAAGGCTTCCGTATTGGAAAACTCGAAAGTGTATGCGATTTATTCCTTGGGCAATGCTTGTTAATTTTTTCTTGGCGTTTGCCATTTTATCGCAAAGCATTATTTATGACTCAGGACTTTGCTATATGAGAAGAGTTCGACAAATCTGTAGTTGTAATCACAATTCACAAAAAGAAATTCACACAAAAGCTAAGACTCTCTCTAAATCGGATTGTCATGATCATGAAAAAACAATTCACGTCTGTGCCTGTAAAAAACATAAAAATCCAAACGAACTTTCTAATTTGCTCAAGCAAACTTTTTTTCTCACATCCAATCAAGCATTGCTTTCGATTCATTTTACTAGCTATTATTTCTCTCTTTCAAATCAAATAGCCGATTTAGCAGGCTTTCATCTAACACTGATTAAACCCCCTAGACTGAGACAGGTCTGAGACCAGTCTCGACGGGCGATACGGCGAATTCATTGTCGTAGGGAACGGTTTCAAACCGTTCCCTACATCGTAAAATCGCCGCCCACGCTTTCACCTACTGTCATAAAATTTTATTCAAAATTTTATGACAACGGCTCAATCGCTATCGCTCGCTTTAAGAATAACACTAATTACACGGCATAAACTGTATGCCAAGCGAAGGCTAATAATAAATAGCCACAATTCTAGGGAGAATTTTATGAAATTAAAATACACAATTGGACTAATGTCCTTATTACTAATTATTTCCTGTAGTCTTTCTACAGGCACAGAAAAGAAAAATGCAAAAAATGATAATCTTTCTGTTTTAAGTTTAGCCAGCTTACTTCCTAAACCACAAGCGGCTGACACGGCTTATGTGCTTGTTCCAAACTCTGATACTACAATGCCTCATCTGAGCGTAATATCACATAGTGAAGGAATTAATACACTTAAAAATAATATTATACTCGAATCCAATCCCGGTGATACAACTGCAACGGCTAATGACCATATATTCGTAAATGTAAGCAATGCAAATAAAGTAGCTGTTTTAAATGTTGATAGCACTGGTGTAAAGCTTGTAAAGTATATAGATTCAGGAAAAAATCCAGTTCATATCTACCAGGATCCTTCTGGAAAAATCTGGTCGATGAATGATGGAACATCAGGAGTGGATACTTTAAATTCAACTTGTAATGCAGGCGGTGTAGGGTCTGTGACAATCATTCAAGATGGAGCAAAAGGTGCATCAGATCCCGCGAGTCTCATTAAAAATTTATGTATTGGTAAAGGGCATCATAAGGCAATTTTTACTTCAAGCCCTAAGCGTACTTTTATAAGTAATATTTCAGATAATAGTATTTCTGTCGTAGACAATGAGCCCACAAGTGGCACCTACTTAACTGTAATCAGCACTATCAATTTAGGAGCCGGGGCAGGTCCGCATGGATTTAGTTATTCTTCTATGTCAGGTAAAGTGTATATATCCGCTCAGACTGCCGGGACTATAATCGCTGTTAGCCCCTCGAGTTTGACTACAGAGACAATTTCTACGACAAAGTCAGGTCCTTCCGTTGCAACTCCAAATGGTCAGTACATAGCCATTCCTGGAAAAGATACTACAACTGATACCAATCATTTAATTGGAAAGATAACTATTTTAAATTCGACTAATCATACTTTTTCAACAACGAGTATAATGGATGTTAGCCCTGACCATATGATGTTTAGTTCCGATGGTAAGAGACTTTATGTGATTTCTGCGCAAGCAGGAACGGGGAATCAATTAACAAATTTGAAACAAAATGTATTACTTGTTTATGATTCCTCCAATCTTCCCAACTTAACTCTCGTTACAGAAATTAAAACAGGAGATGCAAAGACAGGCCACAGACATATTGCTTCTGCGAGTCATGGTTCGATGATGCATTTGTTTATTCCTTCCGGGAATGGATTTTTATACAGTGTGGATTCTATGTCAAACTCTGTAACACAACAATTAGAATTAAAGGGAAGTTTTAGTAATGTATTTTACCATACACTTGGATCTGCACCAAGTCATTCACATTAAAAAATAGGAGAGAATATGAAAGTAATAGTTTCTGTATTAGTTATCGCGTTATTTGGGTGCACTGAAAAAAGTGATGACGGCAAAAAACAATTAGCCGCACTGGCAGTGCTAAGTCAACTTGGGAGATCATCAACTACATCAACCACAACAACTGCAACTTCTACAAGTTGTAGTTCAACATTTAGCTGTGCTACCGCGCCTAGTTTTTCTACGTTAGCTACTGCAGGAACTACTACGAGTTGTGCTCTCTCGGGATGTCATACAACGGCATCCCAGCAGTCGGGTTTAGATATTACAGATTACAATTCAGTGAAAGCATTTACCAATTCCAATAACCCATGTTCGAGTCGAATTTATTCCGCGATAACTTCAGGATCAATGGTTGGTAACTCAAATGCAAAAATCAAAGAAGCGGTTTACTGCTGGATAGCCGGTGGATCAAACAAATAAATGGAGAACTTATGTTTACAAATTCAAAGAATAAATTTGCATTGCTGTTATTATCAGCTTTGCTTTTTTTATGTCATAGCCTTTTAAGTCAAACTCACGAAGGGCATAATGATAATAAGCCACAGATATTAGAAAATCCTGTGAAACAAACTAAACAGGTAAAAGATACAAAAAATGGAAAGGAAGTAAAGACGATTCCGACAAAAGATTCTATTGAAACAAAGGAAGTAAAAGAGACTAAGGAAATAAATCCTAAACCCATCGAGACTTTATCTCCAGAGTCTCCTGATCGAATAGATAAGCCAAAAGAAGTAAAAGAGGATACTCTAAGTAATCCGCATTCTCACCATGGACCACTTGCTACGCCGGCAGGTCTTATGCTTCCCCATGTGCAAAAAACAAATGACTGGATGGTTGATTATTTATATATGCAAATGAGTATGCAGACTCTTTACAATGGAAGTAACAAAGCTGATGCAGGCAATTATCTTGCGGGTATTCAGTATAATCCAACGGTAGGGACGATTCCTTCTAGCCAGGCATCTACTGGAATTGTTCATAATCATACTGGAACTACCACTACTGCTTCGACCGCACCTGATCCTTTTCCATCGTATTATATTGCATCTCTAAATCCAAATCCCTATCGGTATATGTCTATGCCGGTATCTATGAATATGGAGATGACGATGATTAGCCTCATGAAAAATATAAATGATAAGATGGCTATTATGGTCATGCTTCCTTATCTGAACAATAGTATGCAAATGCTTTCTGGCAATTTGGAAAAATCATTTATGCGAACCCAGGGAGTGGGGGATATAGGTATTACCCTCTCTTATAAATTCATTGAAAAAGAAGCCCATACGGTTAATTTACAATTTGGTGTTACATTTCCAACTGGCTCTATAGATGAAAAAAATCAAATGCCTCTTATGGGAAAAATAAAATCTCCTTATAATATGCAGCCAGGAACTGGGACATACAACACAATACCAGGGATAAGCTATGTTTATAACAAGGGTAAGTTTAACTTAGGAAGCTTTGCTCAAATCACACTCAGGAATGGAAAAAACGACAATGGATACAGGTTTGGAAATAGATACGAAGCTTCTCTCTGGACTTCTTATGCGGTTCTGGACTGGCTTGCTCCTACATTGCGTATAACGTCTACCAAATGGGATAACATTTCCGGTGCTGATTCAAGTCTTGATCCAACAATGGATCCGCAGAATGATCCGAATAGGCAAGGTGGAAGACGCATTGATTTACTTGCAGGGGTTAATTTCTATTTTCCGTCCATCTCTGAAAAAATGAAAGCAGGACTTGAATTTGGCAAGCCTGCCTATCAGCATTTGAACGGACCACAACTAGGGGCTAACACCCTATTTAACTTTCGCTTCCAGGCGATTTTCTAAAGGAAAACAGATTACCACCGATGAACACCGATAAAAAAACGATAAAAAAACGATAAAAAATGATAAAAAATGATAAAAAATGATAAAAAATGATAAAAAATGATAAAAAATGATAAAAAATGATATGGATTGGAACTGAATTACGAATATTAAAGAACTATCGTATCTTTTATCGGTGCTAATCGTCCCTATCGGTGGTAATCTTTAAAATTTCCTAAGACTTATCAAACCAATTAATTTTATACAAATCATGGCGGCGGGATTTTAGATTGCGGACGCTGCCTTGAGTCTTTAATTGTTTGAGTAAGTCTAAATCCAAATCTACGACTAGCGTCATCTCGGTGTTAGGCGTAGCTTCGGCGGCTATCGCATCATGAGAAAACGAAAAATCAGATGGTGTGAATACTGCCGATTGAGCATATTGAATATCCATATTTTCAACATCGGGTAGATTTCCTACACTTCCTGAAATTACTACATAGCATTCATTTTCAATCGCTCTAGCCTGCGCGCAGTGGCGAACACGCAAGTATGCGTTCTTTGTATCGGTAGAAAAAGGAACAAATAAGATATCCATTTCTTGCTCGGCAAGAATTCGTGGCAACTCGGGAAACTCCACATCAAAACAAATTAGAATTCCAATTTTTCCAACATCAGTCTCAAAGATTCTAAGTTTGTTTCCGCCGTGAACTCCCCAATAATTTTCTTCGTCGGGGGTAACGTGGATTTTATACTGCTCTTCCCATGTTCCATCTCTTCTCAGTAAATAAGAAACGTTATACAACACTTCGTCGGTGTAGACGGGCATGCTTCCTGAAATAATATTGATATTGTAAGAAACGGCAAAGTGTAACATTTCATTTCGGATTTTCTCCGTGTAATCTGCTAGAGAACGAATTGCATCAGAGGGACTTAACTTATTGTATTTTGCCATCAAGGGAACATTGAAAAATTCTGGAAAGAGCACAAAATCAGCCTTATACCCCGCAACAGCATCTACGAAAAATTCTATCTGTTTTAAGAATGCCTCGAAAGAATCGACAGATCGCATTTGCCACTGCACAACACCAACTCGAACAATTGGTTTTTTCCCACCGATGAGTAATTCTTTTTCTTCGTAATAAATATTAATCCATTCTAAAAGAGTTGCATAAGTCTTAGAGTCCTTATCCTCAGGAAAATAATTTGTCATGATCTTACGAACATGAAATCCATTCGCCAATTGAAAGCTAAGGACCGGGTCGAAAATTTCTTTGTCTTTTACTTTTGTGATATATTCTTGCGGAGACATTTCATCAAAAAAGTTTTTGTATCCCGGGATTCTTCCCCCAACAATGATTCTTCTCAAATTTAAATTTTGACAGAGTTCTTTTCTTGCATCATACAAGCGTCTACCCAGTCTTAGCCCCTGATACGAAGGATTCACAAAGATATCTACGCCGTAAAGTGTATCACCATCGGGATCATGGTTTCTCAAGTAGCCCTCGGTTGTGATTTGATCATAAGTATGTTTGTCACCAAAATTAGAATACTTTACAATCATACTCACAACGGCTGCTACAAGTTTGCCATTATCCTCAATACAAAATTGTCCTTCCGGAAAATGCTCTAATTGTGAGAGAAATTCTTCTTTTTTCCAGGTTCCACCGGCATTGGAATAAACCATATCCATAATTTCGCGGATACTTTCAAAGTCAGATGGTCTTGTATTTCTAAGTTTTAGTTTTAAACTAGTTGGCTTTTTTTTAGCAACGGGTTTAGCGTTCTTTTTATCTTCGTTTTTAGATTTCGTTTTTTTCTTTTGGTTTTCCATTGAATGCCTATTTTAGAAATTCGTAAAAAAAGCTCATACCCTGCGGCATCATTCTGCTAAAAAATTCAGTAGTCTTAGCAATCATTCCGGGGATAACGTGCAATTCGTTTTTCTTGATTCCCTGTATTAAATCATAAATTACTTCTTCGGGTGTAGACATTAAAAATTCAGGGATTTCTTTTTTGTCTTTGAAACCATACTGCGGACTTTGCATCATTGGCGTTTTTGTAAAGAACGGATAAAGATTAGTAACCCGAATCTTTGTATTGACTAACTCTTCACTCAATGCTTCTCCAAAAGCACGAAGTCCAAACTTAGTAGAAGAGTAGGTTGCAAGTCCAGGGGAAGCTACAAACGAAGCAACAGAAGCAATATTAACGAGGTGACCGGAATTTCGTTTACTCATATCCTGGAGGAATAATTTCGTTAGCCGAACAGGAGCTAAAAGGTTAACAGCGTATTGCCTCTCCCATTCAGATTCGGGAGTTGTTAGGAATGGACCAATACTTGCAAGGCCTGCATTGTTAATGAGAATATCCACTTCGATATTTTTTGCTTTAATAGTATCATAGACTTTTTTACAACCTTCTAAGCTAGAGAGATCACTTTCGAAGGAAAATAAAATTTCTCCCTTTTTACCAAACTTGGATTCGAGTTCAGTTAATGATTGTTGATTTAAATCAGTGAGTATTAATTTACTTCCTTCATTTAAAAATTGTTTTACCATTTCCTTCCCGAGTCCACCGGCCGCTCCAGTGATTAATACTATTCTATCTCTTAAAAAGCTCATTCTAATTACCTTTAAATTATTTTAAATCAATTACTATAAAATTACAAAGGCAAGTCAATAGTTTTACTTTCCTGTAATTGAAAACTTTATAGGACTTTCATAGAGATACAAAGACTAAATACATTTATATCAGTTCACGCAAAGCCGCTAAGTCGCAAAGATATTCTATAAGGTTACGAAAATCATACTAATTTTAAAGAAAATTGACTCTCTTAAAAACCCTTAGTGTCTTAGCGCCTTTGCGAGAAATAACCTTCCGTGTTTTACTGTTGGCGCATATTGCGAGTTTATCGAATCTATTACATCAACATGAAACTGATTGAATAAATGTCTGCATGGTAAATTCTAGTTTTTGAGGCTATCATGTTCGATAAAAATTCTATTCGTTTAAATAAATATATAAGTGAAAGTGGAATCTGCTCTAGAAGAGAAGCTGATAAATATATTGAAGAGGGAAATGTATTTATAAACGGAAAAAAGGCAAAAGTAGGGTATCGAGTCTCCGGAAAAGAGAGAGTAGTTGTAAACGGTCTTGTGCTTGAACCCAAGAAACAGAAAACGACAGTTATCCTCGCATACAATAAGCCGGTAGGTGTAGTTTCGACTACCGAAGAAAGTGCGAAAGATAATATTTTAGAGCATGTAAAGCATAGCGAGCGGATATTTCCGATTGGCCGCTTGGATAAGGATTCACAGGGATTAATATTTCTAACAAACAATGGAGATATTGTAAATAAAATTCTAAGAGCTGGAAATCAACATGAAAAAGAATACCTGGTTACTGTCGATAAGCCTCTAACAGATCAATTCATTGAAGGAATGGGAAGTGGTGTTCCAATACTCGGTGAAGTCACCAAAAAATGCTTTGTGAAAAAAGAAGCATCCCTTGTATTTCGAATTATTTTAATCCAGGGACTAAATCGTCAAATTCGCAGAATGTGTGAATACTTTGGATACGGAGTTGTAAAATTAGAACGAGTTCGCATAATGAATATTAGTCTCAAAGGAATCCCTGAAGGTGATTGGAGAGAGTTAACAAAAGAAGAGTTAGAAAGTATTGGAAAAATGATTGAAGGCTCAAGTTCGACTCCAGTTCATGCAAAACAAAAAAAATCTAACACTCATTCAGACAAAAAGCCCGTAGTAAAAACTACCGGTAAAGGCAAACCTTCATTACCCAGACATGTCCTTTCCAAAGAAAAAAAATATGCAAATCCAAATTCAAATCGTTCCACAAAATCAAAACGAAATGACCCGAGAAACACAATCGAGCGTCCAAAGTCAACTCGACGGGGAAAGAATCGAAAACGATAAATCGGTTTATATTTCTGAATAAACTTTATCAAATTCCTGAAAATAATATTTGAGTTGATTGGAATGATAAAGATAAATATTTTTTCTTCGCATATCTTTGCTGTTTTTAAATGTAGTTACTTGTAATTTGTCGGTAGAACGTATGACTCCAAAGCTATCTTTTGAAAGAAATTTATCTTTAACTGCTTGTTCTAAAAAACCATTGAAGAGAGATATTAAACTATCGGATAATAACTCTTTTGCGATGAAATGTCGATTTGAAGAGTTGATTTTTTCCATAAACTTCGACATTTTTTGTGCGAAGTGAATTTCCGTGATTCCTGATTTTATATCTTCCCGAAATAAAAAGTAAGAGAATACATTTCCGGGGGTTAATACATAGTTATTCCCGATTTTATTTTTTATATCATTGGCGAGAATATGCTCATCGGCATTCTCTGGAAATTTAGAAATTTCACCGTATCCAATGTGTAAAATTGGTTTTTTTTCTGTGATAAAATCATAAGTAAAATTAACATAATTATAAGAAACATTTGGAATTCTCTGGAAAATTAAAAATGTTCCCCGCTTAATCGGATCAAGATTTCCAGTCTCAGAAAATTTACCTTCGGGAAATAAAAAAAGATTTCTTCCTTTTAATACTCCTTCCGCTAATTTATCCCATTGAGAATCTACTAAATCGCGTAATTCGCCCTGTTTTAAAAGTTTACGTGCATCGTCGCGAAATGCTCTTTTGACTCCGATACCTCCAACATAAATCAATAAAATTTTTATAATCTGAGATTTGTCAATGAGCCAGAGGATAAATTTGATTAGCCCTTTCGGTTCAAATTCTTTTACAAGAAAGTCAGGCTCGACGATATCCTGTCTCATCGCAAAGCAAAATTTTGTTTTTTCGGGAATGTTTGGATACACATGTGAAAGTGCTACAATGTCCTGTTCACTCACATGATTGGCTATAAGAACTGTGGGATGGGGAACACTCAATTTATTTTCTGGTGTTTTAAAATACTGATGCACCGAATGAAACATGAGCTTAGTTGTGTAATAAACAATTTTTATTAAGAATCGATAAAGAAAAGTCTCTTGGATAGGTTGCACAGGGAGAGCATAGTTACTATTTATTTTTTTGCAATCATAAAATGTAAAAATTAAATCTTACATTACCGGTGAAGGAATAACGATAGTAACAATATAGGTATTTAAAAAATCTCTCAATAGGGTATTGTATGTATTTACAGATATTTCTTTTCCACTTCTAGTTTTTAGAATTCTCATTGCACTAAAGCATTCTGGCTCCCTTTCGATTTCATATATTTCTATATCATCAAATTTTTTATTGAGAATACTTTCTAAGTTTTCACGCACTAATTCTTTGATATAAAATCCAGAAAAGTTACAGAAGGAATTACTCCCAAAAACTATTTCTCCGTTAGGCTTTGATATTATCAGATTCAGATTACTGAATCTAAATAATTTAATAATGTCAGAAATTTCATTTTTATAATCCGTATCGATTCTAGTTGAAAAAGTTTCTAATTCGTCTTTTATTTCTAAGTTCATTTTATTCTCCTTATTATTGATTAGTATCATTCTTAACTGTTACTTTCTAATTACAATGAGGTAAAGATTCGAGAAAACCCAGTCACTTAAGAGGAAATGAAACTTAATCATTTCGATTTCAAGTAAGTTATTTTTAAAATTAAGCTCCTTCTTAAATTAGAAAAATTATTGACTACTGGAATAAAATAAGCTATTATGTAATGTCCAACTCAATTAATGAAAAATAATTTTAGTATTCGAATAATATGTGTTCATGAGTCAAATAAATATACAAGGAAAAATGAAATATGCCAGATGAAGATGATAAAGTTGATCAAAAGATAATTGATCGTTCTGCAAGGGAATTTACTAAGTCTATAGAATCGGGTGCTCTGTATCGAGAATTAAGAAAGAAGGATACAAAAGAAGACGATGGCGATGGCGAAGATAATGGACAAAGTGATAAAAAATAATCACGAAAATAAAATCGGGGCTAACAATAAGTTAGCCCTTTTTTTCCGTTAATTTAAAAAATAAAATTGTTAAGCTAAAAAATAAAGTAACAATATTTGCTACAATAATAGGCAAATCCGATTTCAGAAACCCATAAGCTAACCAAAGACAAACTCCAAGATTAAAAAGAATATACATATTTCTTGAAATATCTTCTGTTCTTCGCGTCATTACTACTCGAATCATTTGAGGCAAAAAAGAAAATGTAGTTAAACTTGCAGCTGCATACCCAATGAATGTTTCTAGTTCCATATAACCTATGTATTTTTCTTTCTAAGTTTGACCAGTCAATTATTAATTCAATGCCTGCGAAGTTTTGTATTTCCCCAAATTAAAATAATTACAAAGCAGATTATACCGATTATCCATAACTTGGGATCCGGCAGAGATTCATTTTTTAATTTAGCAATAATAGAAATCTTTTCATCCTGCTTAAAAGATTCCGATTCTGTTAGAATAGGACTGTATTTTAAAGAATCAAAGTCTCTCGAATTTCTTAAAATGAAAAAAGAACTTATCGGAGTTACAATCTTGTTTCTGTCTGCAAGTTCAAATAGAAAATTATCATTTTCTTCTTTGGTTGGAAGAATCCTTTTTCTTAGTATCCTCATAATTTTTTTATAACTAGCCAGCTTTGAAATGAGATTAAATTCAGAGTCAATTTTTTTCTTCATTTCTTTTTCAAATTGGATCGTAAATCTTGCGTCTTTAAGTAAAATTTTATCTTCGGATAGCTTTACTGTTTTTATCTTCAATTCTTTTAATGAGCTTGAAATTTCGTCTAACGGTGCTGATATATCTTGAATTAATTCATACTCGTTTAAACTATTAAAATAAGTAGATAATTTTCCATTTAAAGAATTTACATAAATATTTTTTTTGTTTTTACTAAAAAATTCAATATTCTTTGTAAAGAAAGCACTTCCTTTTAGCTCATGAAATGGAATTGAACTTTCTTCTCGATTTGTGATAATAAGAATGTCTGAATCGTTTACTATTTTATAAAACGGAAATAGATTAAACTTTGGTAAAACCTGAGAGTCAATGAAATCTAGATTTTCCTGAATACTTTTAGAATAAAACCATTCATTCGTAACTAAAATAATTTGAGAGCTAATTCCGAGTGAAGATAATCGAGAGTAAACGTTCTTCCATTCTTTTTTAGAAAGGGAAGAGTTTATTAAAATATAAATTTTGTCGGGGTGAAATTCTTTTTCCTGTATTTCCGATTCTGAAATAGATTGTAATTCATTTTTTTTGAATGGAGCATTGTCAAGAATGACGGACCATTCATCTTTATACTTTCCATAAGCGAACCACGTCGAAAAATCTTCCTTTGAACTACGAGATATATTTTTTTCAAATGTGTAGGATTTTCCTGACAGGTTAGTATCCTTGGGCTCATAAACAGAAACAAAAATATTATGATTTGCTGAATTTAGAATAGGTCCTTCTATTTTGAAACTATTGTATTCTAATTTTGAATTCTTTATTTTTAATGGACTAACAACTCCAATCTTAAAGGTTTGAGTGTCTTCTCCTTTTAAAGGATTTAACTTTACTCGTAAAAAATTATCTTCCATCCAAGTTGCATAAGCAAAAATATTTTGGGATGCGTCTATTATTTTGTCGTTCATTTTAGGCTTAGTTAAATGTATCAGTTGGGCAAATTCTTCTTTACCTCCTCTCTGGACGCTTAGTTTATTACAGATGCTTCCTTCTGGAAGTTTAAAAGTATATTCAATTTCATCTAAACCTTGATTTGATTCTCTAGATGAAGTTATTTGCATTTCTGTATTTGCGATGCGTAATCTAGGATAAAAATCTAACCTGGTTTCAACCTTTGTTGTGATTCGAGAGTTTCCATACCAGAGTCTATTGAGGCTAATTTGCGTATACCCGAACAAAAGCTTAAGTAGGTGTTCCCTGTCCTCATTTAGAATATCAACCTTTTTAGAAATATTTGAAACAATAAATGCAAATGGATCAAATAGTTTGTCCGAATGAAATAAAGTAAATAGAATAGTATTTTTAGCAGTTTCAGGCTGTAAGTAAAGTTCGCTTACATGGTTTGCGGGCAATTTCATTCCTAGGGAAGCCCATGCCGGTAGGTCATCATCTATTAAACTGCGTTTTGAATTTATAATTTTATTTTCGAGGAAATGGTTTCGAATAATGAATTGTCCTCGATTCCATTCAGTATGAAACCAAATAAAATAAATAGAAGTAAATAATAATAAAGCGTAGGTTAAATATTTAGAAAGTGTATATTGTAAATAATACTGATTATCCCTTAATTCTAAAACAGTTCTATAACACATTACTAAAAATGCAATAGATGCCATTAGTGGGGTATATGGTAAAATTCCTAAACCTAAAAATAAAATAGCAACCCATCCGATTAACATGTATGGAATTAGAATAAGGATAAAACAAAAGGAAACTAGAAAGCCAACAAATAATATTGGTGGGAAAAATAAAACTATCCATTTTGATAGTTTTTGATAAAAAATAGAAGCGAAGAGTGTAATAAACGTTATCCAAAGAATAATGGTAGTTCTTGTAGTGAATGGTGAAAATATTTCATTATTCAAGAAATACTTCTCAATAATAAATGCAATTGCGCTAAAGAAGAGAGTAATCAAAATATACCCTCGTAATTTATTTTCTAAAAAAATTCTAAATAGAATAATAATAAAAATAATAAATAAAAAGCCGCCTACACTATAGCCAAGAAAGTTAGCAAGCTGTGTGCTAAAGTTTGAAATGAGCTTTGCGACAAATAAAGAAATTAATCCTAACGATAAAGCAGATATGACCCAGTATAGAATCCAAACGAATCTTGGTTTTAAAGAACCTAAAATGCTTATCTCTTTTGAAAAATATTTTTTAATGGCTTCTAGCATTTAAAACTCTTATTTGTCTTGCGTATGAATTCACTTTCCGGACATTTGAATATTATTCAATCTTAAAATTCTTTGAGCAAGATTGTAAAATACAAAGTGTTGCAACACATTATTTTGTGTATTCAACTCCGATAAATGTCATATCATCTTCCTGGGGAAGACTTCCTAAAAAATCATCCACCTGTTGAACTACTGCATTTAAAGTTTCATTCACCGGATTGTTTTTGTTGGAAAGTAAAATACTCCAGAGCTTTTCTTCTCCAAATTCATCTCGAACATAATTGAACTCTTCAAAAATTCCATCTGAGTAGAGAAATAATTTATCCTCTTTTTTGAAATCAAATTCTACTTGTTTGTATTGAACATCCTCTCTTATTCCAATTATTTTTCCTGTCGATGTCAATTTTTCTAAAACTCCATCTCGTAAAAGTATTTGAGGAGGATGTCCGGCAGCGGCAAATTTTAATTTTTCGCCAACAGGATCAATGTCTAGTAGAATGCATGTAAAAAAAGCATTGATTGATTGGAATTTTTTTAAAAATCCATTGTTTATAATACCCAATAATTCATTTGGTTCTGAAACATTATTCTTTAGACCTTCGTATTCACTTTTTATAGCCATTGTAATTAACGCGCCTTGAATTCCATGGCCAGTAGCATCTGCGAGGAAAATACGAATTTTGCGCTCATTTACTTTTGTAATATCAAAAAAATCTCCGCCCACTTCATCCATCGGACTATAAAAAGTCGAAATCGTTAAGTTAGTAATTGTCTCAAGATTTTTTGGTAAAATGCTATCCTGAATTTTTTTCGCTAGAACTAAATCTTTTTTTATTTTCTGTAAAGACTGATTGAGTTCGCCGGTTATTTTCATTAAATTTTCATTGAGTGTATATTGTTGTTTTAAGGATTCGTCGAGTTCTTTTGTTCTTTCGTTTACTCTTGTTTCTAAGCTAGCATAGAGTCTTGCATTTTCAATGGAAATTGCTGATTGGGATGAGATCATTACTAAAAGCTCTACACTATTTTTTTTGAATGCGTAAGAACTTAAATTGTTTTCAAGATAAAAAATTCCAAACAAGTTTTGCTTTTGAAAAATAGGAAAGCATAAAATTGATCTAGAATTATTTCTAATTACATAGGGGTCTTTTGAAAATCTTTCACTTTTAATTGCATCGTTTAATACAATGTATTCGCTAAATCGAATAGCGTAATTTATTACCGTCAGCGGCAAATCACCCTTTTCCATTGGAATAGATTGAAGCACGGAAACCTCATTTTTATCAAAGGATGCTTCTGCTTCGATAAACAATTGTTCTCCTTTTTGCAGAATTAGAACTCCTCTTTCTGCACCGGCATTTTCTATTAATATTTTAACGAGAGAAGATAAAACTTTATCTAGATAAATTTCTCTAGAGATTGCTTCTGAAACTTTTACCATGCTTGCTAAATTAAAAGATTCTGTATCGCCCCTTTGTGTAATCACAGAGGCTGTTCCTTCTAATTCGGTTGGTTGATTTTCTTCATAAATATTATCTACAAAACTGGGATAAAGTTTTTCTAATTGTTTCATTTTCGCAAGCGCACCCCAGATATGATAATAGTAGAGTGCTGAATTCAAATATGATTTTGTAATGGTATTGTTTTCCTGTTTAAGGAAAAATTTTCCGGCAAGTTCATACGCCATTGCAATTTCATGCGTAAATTCTCCTTCTTTTGCAAGCGTAATGGCTAATTCATAGTTGTCGATAGCCGTTAAAAATTTATTTTGCACTCTATTTTTTTCTGCCTCTACCAGATAGTATTTATGCAAAAAGTTTACCTGAGAATGCTTTGCCCATTTTTTCATTGCTCTCTGATTGCTTGTTACTTTTCTTAAGAAATCTCTTTTTTTAAAAAAATTAACATTCGGATATTCTTCCAATAAACATAAAGATTGTAAGAATAATAAAACGGGGTAAATGGCTAATGACTTCATAGAAGTAGAATAAGATAAAGCGATTTCTGCGTTCTTAATTCCAGATGCAAAGTTACCAAAAGAATAATTCAAAAAGAGATTAAAAAAATGAAAGTAAAATGCGTTAGCCTCTATAGATGCATTGTCAATATCATTTTGGAGAAGATTTTCTGTCTGGGTAAAAATAGTATCGGGGTTTTCCTTTGGATTCGTAAATGCAAGTAAAACTAGATGAAATATTTTAAGTTGGTATCTGGAATTTTTATGATTATAATTTTCCAGTGATTCGATTCCAATGGAAACTTCTTTTTCCAATTGAGAAAGTTCCTTTCCTGCAAAAAAGGAATGAAAAGAATACTGAATCAATCCGTAAAATGAAAACTCTAAATCCCCAGTCTCAGATCCGCTTCGATAACATTCCCATAAAGGATCTAATGTTAGCTTAATAGGATCTTTCCAATGAATGATAAAAGAATTTACCATATGCAAAATTTTTGTTTTGCTTTTTATTCCATCGAGCTCTGAGTAAATATTTAGAGCAAGTTTCCCAAAATCATATCCTCGATCAACTTCACCTAAATTTCCGCATAGAATAATTCCGTAAGCTGAAAACGAAAATGCGGTATATGAGTTGTAGCCGTATTTGAGGGATAAATAAACATTTTCAAGAATTAGAAGTGGTAATAAATGAGGCGAAGAAAAGTAAGCCGCTGATCCAATGATTGAAATCAAGCGCATAATAGAAATTATCTTATGATCCGATGTCTGGTTGTATTTACTTAAATCAGCCATGCTTTTATTTCTAAGTGCAAGCTTTACTCGGAGTATACTATGAACTACATGATATAGTTTTGGCGAGTCGGGGAAATGAACATTGAATTCGTGTAGAAGTTGAACTGTATTTTGAATTGCTTGTGTTGGGTTTCCCGAAGTGATCAGATATTTATTTTTTATTTCGAAAACCCTGGCTTTGATAATAAGATCATTTGTTTCAGATAAAGTTTTATCCAGACAGGATTCCATCAATGTATATTGGTTGCAAAGATAAGCACAATCAGCAGTATCAAGATAGGTATTTATTTTTAGATCTTTTGTTGCTTCTCCCGATGACTCCAAAAAATAAATTCCGTTTGAAAAAAACTTTAAAGACAGATCGTAAGCAGCCGATGACTTTGCTTTTTTTCCGGCTTCAATGTTTAGTTCCGCTGCTTTTAGTCTTGATACGTTAACTGACAGATAGTCCCTACCAAGGTTTAAATGGTTTGCAACATCGAAAATAGTTTCATTGATTTGTATTTCTGTTTGTGTGTCTAAGTGAACTTTTGCAATTTTTGCATGCAATTGTCGGCCTTCCTCTTCGTTTAACAATGAGTATGCGGCAACTTGAACTTTCTCGTGTAGGAATCTATATGAATTTCCGGAAACAATAATTAATCCCGAGGCAACTGCTCCAATAAGAGATTCATCAATACTTGCTTTGGTTTCATTTGTTAACAGGGATAAAAAATCACTCGTAAAAGTATTTCCAATACAAGCAGCGATTTGAATCAATTTTTCGGTATTCGGATGAAGTAATCGTAAATTGGAAGTTACAATATCTGCAAGATTGTCACTAATATTTAAATTTCGAATAGAATCAGAATTCCATTTCCAGATGTAACCACCTTCTGGTTTTTCCTGCGGAAGTAAATATTTTTCAAGATAGATATATTTTAAAAATTCTGTTACAAAAAAAGGATTACCGCTTGTTTTTAAATAAATTAGCTCAGTTAATTCTTTGCATTTATCTTGTGGATAATTAATAGTATCTGCAATAAATTTTCCCAAATCTTCTAATTTGAGATTGTTTAATTCTATATCCTGAATAGCCGGGAATTTATTTTTTACAGTTTGAATCATATTTCGAACTGAGTAATCTAAATTATCCTCATTGTTTTGATAAGCACAAACGATTAAAATATTTTTAGTCAAATTAAATTCTATAAACGATTCTAAAAACTGAATAGACCCAGCATCTGCTGATTGAAAATTATCTAATAAGATTATAAGCGGATGCTTTTTATCTTGAAAACAATGAATAAAATTGCGAAGCGTAATTTGAAATCTATTTGCCGTTTCATCATCATCTAGCTCTTCAATCGGATCTAATGTTCCAGTAATAATTTCTATTTCAGGAATAACATTTGCCATTAGTTTCGCATTGCTTCCGAGTTTCTGAAGAAAAACTTCCTTCCAGATTTTTATATCTTCAGCATTTCCTAGAAGAATTTGGCGGATGAATTCTCTTGCGGCAGAAAGTATTCCTGCATACGGTAAATTATGATTAAACGCTTCATATTTTCCGGAAATAAAAATTCCATTTACGTTTACGACTGTTTTTCTTAAATCATTAACAAGTGCTGTTTTTCCAACACCAGCATATCCATGGACAAAAATTAACTCACTAGTTCCAACAGAAATTCTTTGAAATGCTTCTTCCAGTTTTTTTCTTTCATTGTCTCTACCGAAGAGTCGATTTGGTATTTGTAATTTTCCTGAAAAGTCATTCTTGCCAATTTCTAAAAGGAGTGGAATATTTGTCTTATTTTCAATTAGATATTCTAGTATTTTTGATAAATCAAATGCGATTCCACTTGCAGATTGATACCTATCTTCGGGATCTTTTGATAATAATTTTAAAATTATTTCAGATATCTTGCGGATGGCAATATCATTGTGAGGATAATAGACTATAGCCTGATAAAATGGGGATGCTGGAGATTTTGCAATATGAGAATGAATTAAATCCATTGAATCACTTGATTCAAATGGTAGACTCTTCGTGAGTAGTTCATAAAAAGTTACCCCAATAGAATAATAATCCGATCTATAATCGAGCGGACGATTCATGCGCCCACTTTGTTCTGGAGAGATATAAGGGATGCTTCCTTCTAAAAATTCTACTTCTGAATTTTCAACACTCTCTTTACTGTAAAAAGAAGCTATTCCAAAATCGATTAATCTTAATTCAAGAGTTTCTGGATGAATTAAAATATTCAGTGGATTGATATCTTTATGGATTATATTTTGTTTATGAATCCTATTGATTATATTTACAATAGATAAAAATATTTGAAGCAAAGTAGAGAGGCTAACATTATTTTCCTCTAAGAATGATTTAAGGGAAACTCCACGAATATCTTCAAATAAAATTAAATGTTGAGTTCCAATTTTTTTGAGATCGTAAGACTTTAATATTCCTTCTATTTGAAGCTTGGATGTAATTTCAAATTCTTTTCGGTATGCATAAATTTCTCTATTAGTTGGAAAATTATTTCGATGTGTTTTTATAATGACGGATAATTTAGTATTATCCTCAATTGCTCTAAATATGAGTGTGTTCTTATTTTCAAATACTTTTTCTGTTATTGTATATCCGGGGAGAGAAATCATGAATTATTTCTTTGTCCAATTTCCTTTAGAAATTTCAAAGTATTCACCTGTTTCGATATTATTGTAATTGGAGAGGAGAATTTTTTCTTTAATCTTAGCAATTTCTTCTTTCGGTTTTTCTGATTTTGTCAGGGATAAAACTCGCGTTTCATAAATTTTAACCCTTGACTCATTGATTAGTCTTGTTACTTCTTCTAATCGGTTTTTTTTTGCGGGAGCAGAATATTCATCAAGAATAGATTTATCCAAAGATATTTTCGGATTTTGTAAGAGCCCATTGAGCCCTTCTCCTAGCAAGCCTTTCGACTTATACATCTTAACCTCTGGAGCTAAATAAGCAATTACACTTAGCACGGTGTAATAGTCCTTATCCTTAAATTCACTTTCCTCATAAAGTAGTGCATCTTTTTTCCATTCGTCGGAACCAGACGAAGAAGTTTTAATCGAAGAGATCAGCCAACCATCTTTTTCAAGTTCTTTGTCCTCACCAACCATTTGTTTTTCCGCAGCAGTTTGTGATTGAGTAAAGGTAATCGCCGGCGGCTTTAATGTAGAAAAACAATTTATACAAAATACAAGAATAAAAAAAGAACATAGAATTGAATACTTATTCATACTTGGAAACCTCCGATTGTGCCCGATTTAAAAAGTTGGCGAGTGGCATTCTCTCCTGTGAAATTTTATTATTGTCAATTCCCATAAAGACAGTAGAGAGGATTGATCTTTGAAATAGAATATCAGCATAGACTAAACCTTTAGATAATTCAACTTCAATTTTATTTATTTGGGAGTAACTACCTATTATCCCGTCTGTTAAAATATTAGGAGGACTAACGATTCGAATTGCACTTTTACTGAAATCTTCGCCAATTTTAAAGACGCTAAAGAATAAATTTAAATTGGCGATGGGGTCTTTTAAATTTTTACCGGAAAGATTCATATCAGCTTTAATTTTTCCGTCTGCAATTTCTTTTCTTGATCTTGTTGGTAGTAATTGTTTTAAGTCGATGTCTTTTATTTGTATAGTCGCTGCATATTCCATTTCTTCTATGCTTCCACTTCCAACATTAAAGAGAATATCCTTACCAAAAATAAATCCGTCTAAAGTAGAAATTTTTAAAGCGTTTATATTTACAACGTTTTCCTTATAGTCGAGTCTAGCGGTAAATCCAGGTTGTGCGCCATTTTCTTGTAAAAATTTAAATAAATCATTTTGAATGTAAGGATGAGTTCCTATTATATTGTGAATTGTAAAATTTGGAGGAAGATTTTGTCCGTAGGTGCTAATAAATTTTGTTTTATTTCCTTCAATTAAATTCTTAGTGGTTGTTATTTTTAAATTGTGCTCAAAAGGAAAAAGAATATTAACCTTATTTATATACATCAGGCTACACGATGTATAATCATTTTCTTTGCAGGTTCCTGTATAATAGACAAAGTTAGAATTCTTGGATTCAAGTTTTCCAATGGCTAAATAATCTCTCAGTGTTAAATTAAGATTAACCGCACCATCAAATTTGAATCCATTTACAATTTCTATTTGTTTTTCGGATGCTAATGTGAAAGTAGCATTGATGTTTGGGAAATAGGGACCGAGCGGGGCTTTTTCTTTTTCTGCTTTTTTGATTAAATTGCCAGTTGCTTTTCCTGACAATACACCATTCAAAGCAGTCAGTTCAAATTTGGTTATTGTAATTTCACCCGAGTTATTCTTTGCAATTCTTACCGAAAAATCAGGCTTAATATCATTTATGTTTATCCCCGGAAGAGAAAGTAACAAAGAGCCATCGACTAGCATAGAGTCTAAATTATCTTTGTAATGAATTTTTCCGTTCAAATTAGGTTTAGCGCCAATCGTTTTCTTTAAAGGGGCAATTTGTTCTTTTAATATAAGTGGCATAATTGGTATTAGTCGGTTAAGATCTGATTGAAGAGAAAGTTTATCAACTGTTAAATCTAACCTCGGGTTCATCGCCAATTTGCCATTTACCGCTAAACCAATTGCTTCTAGATTTTCCTCGTTCTTAACTTTTAAAGTTAGATTTTTTATATTTGCTGCCTGGAAAGAAAAATGCTCACCTAAAGAAATGCCGGCTAATAGAGATAAGTCAACATTGTTTAATCCAGATTTACTTCCTTTTATTATATAGTCTAAACCTTTTATATTTGCATTTATATTTGTATTTAAATCGGAAAAATTACTTCCGGTTACTGTTGCTTTACCGCTTAGTCTACCGCCAATTGAATTTACAAAGTTTCTAAGATAAAGACTATTCAAATTTAAAAGAATTTCAATATTTTTTCCGTTTTCTATCTCAGCAGAAAGATCGGCTAACAAAGTATTGTATGATAAATCTGTCTTTAACTTTGCGGTCTTCAAAATTGGAATTGGATTTTCTTTTGTTGGTTCCTGTTTTGTTACTAAATCAAGATGAGCCGATGCATTTAAATTTAAAAAAGGTATACTATGAGTTGTAGTGTTTTGTTTTAAGAAAATATCTTTAGCCTTTATATCTGCTTTTGCCAAAAACGAACCCATATTTCCAGTAACAGAAATAGGGGATAATTCTAAGTTGCCTCTAAAATCTAGATTGGGAAGACCGGGAATTTGTTTGTAGATTGTGGCTACTGGAGATAATTCAATTTTAGAATTGAATATTTGTAAATCAAATTCTCTTTCACTTTGAATTGCCTTAGTTACTTTTCCTTTTGCGCGTAACCATTCAGATTGATTGAATTTTATGGAAAGGTCTGTTAATTCTAATGTATCTTCCAATGGCAAATAATTAAGATCATAGGATAAATAAAATCCAAATGGTGCAAGTTTGCGGTTTTTGACAGTTAGCTGAAAATCATTTGAGCCCAAATTTAATTTTGAATGAAACTCGGGAGGGTTGGCTTGCGAATCTAAATTTAAAATTAAGGAGGTTGCGACAGGTTGGTCAAGTAGGTTAAAATTATCCTGGTATAAAACTTTTAAGTCCTGAGTAGGATTTATTGAAATTTGAATTGTTTCAAAAATGGAAATTATGCTAGCACTCAGAGGAATTTTTCTAAATCTTTTTGTTGAAACTAAAAGTTTTAAGTCTAGATTTTTTTCTTCGGTGAGGAAATACTTTTCTCCTTTTTCTTTTTCCATTCTAAAAGTTAGATCTTCAATAAAAAGATTTAAATAAGCACTAATTGGCAAATATACATTAATCTCTTCAAGAGGTGGCTTATCTGTAGTAGGCTCTTCAGGTTTTGGCTCGCCCGGTGGAAAGAGAGTGGAGACATTCAGTTTGCCGTTCTTTTCTAAAACTTGCAGGAAAGGTTTTTTTAGGGAAATTTCTGTTAGTTTTATTTTTCCCAAAAATACTAATGGGAGATTATAAAGAAATGCGATTCGACCGCAGGAAAAAAGAACTTGATTTTCAAAATCTTTTCCGGAGCGAATTTCAGCGGATTCTATTTCAAGGCCATAAAAAAGGGAAAACTGTTTAACTTTTCCGGTAAATGAACCTGTAGAATAATTATTAAAAATGTATGTAAGTAGAAACCTACCAGTTAGTCGATTAAACGCACTATGGTATAGGAATAAAAGAAAAATTAGAAAAATTACTGACCTCTTTTTTAGAAAGCCAGTCAGCATTTTTAAATTTAAAAGTCTCACGGACGTTTTTTCTAGAAGTCAAAGGATTCCAATGCCTCATCTGCGGTTTTGAAAATCTCGAAAATACTTGCTAGTTTTGTAATCTCCATCAAGTTTTCAATGTCTGAGTTTAGATTGGCAAATACCATTCTTCCTTTTAAACCATCTACATGTTTATAAATGTTTAAAAAAATACCTAGACCAGCTGAATTGATAAAGGGAACCTTTTTTAAATCAATGATAAATTTTGGAGCCTTACCTTTTTTGATATACTCTTCTATTTTTTCACCCAATTCAAATTCATTTCCAGCTTTGATCGGACCTTCGATTTTAATGATGTGAACATCGTTTTTTAAAATAACTTTTATTTTCATAACCCTAATCTATTTTATTCGCACTTGGTATAAATCGAATAGATTTGATTTTTATGCGTAGAAGTAAAGTATTTTTTAAAATGATTGTTTTTTTTTATTCTAATTTCTAAATGACAACTAGGGAATAAACGAAATCAATGAAATCAAAAGTAAAAGAATTTTTTCTATACTTTATTATCTATTTTACCCTGTTAATCCCTTACTCTCTAAACATATTTTCACTTGATTTATTCACTAGGCAGGAAATAGCTTCCATTGATTCCGAGTTTAAGGTTAAAGAGCATAAAACACAGGACTTTCTCTTTTCTGAATCGAACGACGATGTAGAAGAGACTAGACCCACTGATTTAATTAATTTTTATTTTTATAACAGAGAACAAAATTTTTCTCTAGCCTTAGGCCAAGGTTTTATTCTTTTCCAAAAAATCCCTTACAAGCTACTTAGCATTCCTCCCCCACAAAAAACTTAATAAAATTTATATAATAGGGGTAGAAATGATTACGCAATTTTACAACTTTATATTCAATGCAATTTCTAGCATCTAATTTGAAATTACTCTTATTAAAATTCACTCAAGTATTTATTAACATTTGAAAGGAACTGAGTTATGAGCTTTTTACATATATTAATTGGACTCTCACTTTTTCTCCCTTTATTCATTGGAATAAAAATGGGAAAAGATTTTATGGGAATTGATTTCCCGATTTTTTTTGGAATTACCTTACAATCGATTCTGGGAAATTTTATTTTATTGTATGCGAGAGGTGATGAAAGCAAAGATAAATTCAAATTACTGATTGGATACTTTTTATTTTTTACCGGTCTGTCTGGATCTTATCTTTCTGGAAAAAGCATTTGGCTTCCAGTTTTTTGGGAAGTTTCTTCTATCGGTGCAATCCTATTTTATTTCGGTCAGGGATTTCATGAAAGAGCGGTTAAGAGTATATTAGCCTTATTTCTGGCTAGTTGCACTTCTATGATATTTATTGCTGCATGGGTTTTTCTTCCCGAGGGTAAGACCGCTTATTCGTTCCTAATGATAGGACTACTTATTAAATCTGCTTTTTCGTTAATGCATATGTGGTATCCCGAAGCGCATATTGGAACACCCTCTCATGCTTCAGCTTCCTTTTCAGGACTTATGTTAAATCTCCCT